>Ga0207752_1000932_pt1 | contig 13824 bp, 10 predicted proteins | sample Pon2CUnioCityCA_6_FD_187272 | JGI IMG/M metagenome (GOLD analysis project Ga0207752, IMG submission 187272) | Marine sediment microbial community from Union City, CA, USA - Pond 2C Sediment 2 (SPAdes) | ecosystem: Environmental > Aquatic > Marine > Intertidal zone > Salt pond sediment ... | reverse complement strand
CCAGTACCTCAAGGACAAATCCATGTTAATACATTCCCAATCCCAAGCGCTCCGTCCCCTAACAACCGCTCACCTGGCACAAACCATGACTCTTCTAGGGCTATCCGCCCAGGAGTTGCGCCAGAAGATCGAGGCCGAGCTCGCTTCTAACCCGGCGCTGGAAGTGGTTCACGAGGTGCGCTGCCCTACTTGCCGGCGGCGCTTGCCCGAAGCAGGTCCCTGCCCGATCTGCAGCCGGCCGACAGAGTATGCCGGCGACCAGCCGATCGTGTTTGTATCCCCGCGCAGTGATTTCCAAACCTATGGGAAGAAAAGCTACACCACCCGGAATGATGAATTCTCCGAGGACGACTGGGCGGCCGAACCGGAAGACCTGCCGACTTACGTGCTGAGGCAAATCGCCACAGAACTTGAACCCGACGACCGGCCTCTGGCAGCCCACATCCTGACCAGCCTGGACGAAGACGGCCTGCTGTCCATCTCACTGGCCGAAGTCGCTCGCTACCATCACGTACCTATGGCGCGAGTTGAGAAAGTTTTGCAAATGATCCAGCGCGCCGACCCGACCGGCGTCGCTTCGCCTTCACCCAAGGAAGCCTTGCTGGTACAATTGAGCGTACTCGCAGAAACCAAGCCCGTTCCCCCGCTGACCACCCGAGCCATTGAGGAAGGCATGAACCTGCTTAGCCGCCACGCCTACGTAGAACTTGGACGCCTGCTCGGCATTCCCGGCAAAGCTGCCCAAGAGCTGGCCAAATTCATTGCTGAAAACCTTAACCCCTTCCCCGGACGCGCCCATTGGGGCGATATGCGGCAAGTCAGCCCATCACATTCCGTCTACAGGAATCCGGATGTCGTCGTTAACTTGCTAACCGATTCCGCCGATTCGCCCCTGGTGGTGGAGATCGTCTCTCCTTTCGCAGGCTCGCTGCGGGTGAGCCAACTTTTCAAGAAAGCGCTGGCTCAAGCGCCCAAAGAGAAGGCCGACGACTGGCAGTCGGATTTGGACCAGGCCAGCTTGCTGGTAAAATGCTTGCAGCAGCGCAATAACACCCTGGTGCGCCTGATGGAACGCCTGGTTGTCATTCAACGAGAATTCATATTGAAAGGCGACGCCCACCTGATCCCCGTTACCCGCGCTACTTTAGCCAAGGAATTGGACGTCCATGAGTCCACCGTTTCCAGAGCCGTGTCCAGCAAATCCATTCAGCTTCCCAATAGAAGAATCATCCCGATCTCCAAAATGTTCGACCGCAGCCTACACATTCGAGCCGCCTTACGACAGATTATCGCCCACGAAAATCAGCCCTTGAGCGACACACAGATCAGTTCACTCCTGAAAAAGAGAGGCTACCAGGTAGCACGCCGCACTGTGGCGAAGTATCGTTCCATGGAGGGCATCCTCTCTGCCCGGTTCCGCCAACCGGTGACATGAGACTTCCTATGAGCGGTTTATCGCGGTTTTCCCTAACAAACAGGGGAAGAAAGCGCAGTCCTGATTGGAATGAGTTCGAGGCGGTGCTGGACTTAATCCCCCAAGCGACCCTGCTCATCGATCAAGACAACGAAAAAGTTCTCTGTGCCAATGCAAAAGCCGCCGAATTAAGCGGCTATTCACGCTCAGAATTGGGGGAACTCAAGTTAACCAGCCTGGTGCCGAGCTGGCATGAAGAAACCCAATCGCAGAACGTTCAGGAAGAGCCAGAAAACCTCACTATTGAGGATTTTTTCGAGTGGGATACCCAGGAGCACGAATCCAGGTACTCGATTAAGAATCTGGTCAAACGAAATGGGGAACAGGTGCTCACACGCATTCATATAGAAGAATTGAATGCCTCCCAGGGAAGAGCCCTGGCCACCATTGAATCGGAAAAATCTCACCAGCTCCAACAAATCAAAAGCCAGCAGCGTCTCGAATTTTGGAGCCAATTGATTGCTCTGGGAAGCGCAACGCATCAGACCGATCTGAAGCATGCACTGCAATCCGCTCTAGAAGCCAGCCAGGCGCTCACCGGCGCCGGCATTTTATCCGTCTACCAGGCCGGAGATAATGAGCCGGGATTGGTGCGCTGTGTTGATTGGGGCGAGACAGGCTGTCTGCCAGGCCGATTGCCTCCGCAAGATCTGACCCAGCTAAATAAACCCTATTTGTGGGAGCCCGCCGGAAGATCGCTCTCTCCCATCCACCGGGTGGGTAGAAATGAGGGGTTTTCATATATTGCCTCTGCTCCCCTGGGCGAACCTGGCGCCAGCATTGGCCTGTTAATCGCCGCCGATCGTTCGGGCGAGCCTGTTGAGGAAGTCCTGCCCATTATCCAGACAGCAGCCGCGCATATCACAACGATTCTACAGCAGCAGTCGATGATCTCATCCATACAGGATCGCCTGCGCAGTCTCTTGTTCCAATTGGCAATCAGTGAGACGCTGCAGGAGGCTGTGCACGAGGGGCTGCTGGTCCTGTCCCCCGAACTGGTAACCTTGAAGATGAATCGTTCGGCCGAGATGATGCTCGGGTATGCCAGCAATGAAGTCCGCAACCAGCCGGTCGAAAATATCTTGATCGGGACCGAAACTTTAATTCCGGCCTTGACCGACGCCCAACAAGGCAACGCCACCTACAACCTGGGTAACGTACGCCTGTTTCGCCGCAATGGTGAGACTTTCCTGGCCCACGTCTCTACTATCCCCATCACCAAAAGGGGTAACATCCAGGGCATCATGGTCTTGTTCAACGATCTCAGCCAGGAGGAGCAGATCCGCGAACACACCCAGCAGCTAGAACAGCGGGCGATCCTGGGAGAAGTGACGGCCATCTTTGCCCACGAAGTACGCAACCCGATCAACAATATCAGCACCGGGCTGCAAGTTATGGCGATGGGCCTTCCCGGCGATGACCCCAATCAAGAAGCAATTTCTCGCCTGCAAACCGACTGTGACCGCCTGGAAGAATTGATGAAATCGGTGCTCTCCTTCTCTCGTCCAACCGACTACGAGATGGCCAGCGTGGACGCAGGTATGCTGGTTAAACGCCTGGTCGAACGCCTGCATCCTCGCATGGCGCGGGTGAACGTCAAGCATCACTTGCAGATCGAACCCAATTGTCCGCAAGTAAAAGGCAATCTTCGGGCGCTCGAACAAGTCTTCACCAACTTGATTAACAACGCCGTCCAGGCGATGAGCGAGGCCGGCGGCAGTTTGGCAATAAAAGTCCAGCCTCATAACAAGCCTATCACCGCCGAGAAAGCGGACCTGGTACAGCAAGCCTCGCAACAGGATGAGAAAGAAAACGCTTCGGTCCGGCCCTCCGTGGAGATCAGCGTGGCGGACACCGGCCCCGGTATTTCCAAAGACGTGCAGGAGCGCATCTTCCAGCCCTTCTTCACAACCAACCGCAACGGCACCGGTTTGGGATTAGCCATTACCAAGCGCATCGTCACCGCGCACAAGGGCAATATCTATCTGACCAGTTTCCCAGGTGGTACCGTGTTCCACGTTCTACTACCGGTGGAGGACGACGAAATCTTTGATGAAGTCGAGTGAATCTGCCCGTAACCTGATGCAATCTGTATCCACGTATTTTCGAGGTGTTTATGAGCGCAACGGTATTGATTGTCGATGACGAAGAGAATGCCCGGCATAATATTGGAACTTTTCTTTCCTCACAGGGGTATGAATTTATCGGCGTAGCCAAGCTGGCCGAAGCGCGCGAAGCCATTAACCGAGGCAACGCCGACATCATCCTGCTCGACGTCCAGCTTCCGGACGGGTACGGGCCGGAACTCCTGGAGGAGACCGCCCACCTTTCCAACCGCCCACCGATTATCCTAATCACCGCTTATGGAGATATCGACATGGCGGTTGAAGCCATGAAGAATGGCGCCATCGACTTTATCCAAAAGCCGATCAAGCTAGCCCAGTTAGAAAAATCAATCCAGCGCGCCTGGGACATCGTTTCCATGCGCCGGGAGTTGGCCCACCTGCGCGAATCCCAGCACAACCAGATGGACTTCATCGTAGGTAAGAGCCCCAAGATGCAGGAGTTGATCAAACATTCCCAGCGGGCGGCCTCCATGTCGGTATCGGTACTGATAACCGGCGAGACCGGCACGGGCAAAGAGGTGCTCGCCAGGGCTGTCCACCAGGCCGGCCCGCGCGCCGACAAGCCTTTTATCGCTATCAACTGCGCCGCCATTCAGAGCACGATGCTGGAATCGGAACTCTTCGGGCACGAGGCGGGCTCATTCACCGGCGCCAACAAAAGAAAGAACGGCTTGATGGAAGTGGCGGATGGCGGCCTGCTATTCCTGGATGAAATTTCTTCCATGCCGGTTGACATGCAGGCAAAACTGCTGCGGGTGTTGGAAGAACGCGCCTTCCGCCGCATGGGCGGTACCAACCTGATTCACGTCGACGTGCAAGTCATCGCCGCTTCCAACCGCGATCTTCCGGCCATGATCCGGGATGGCAAGTTCCGGGAAGACTTGTTTTACCGCCTGAAAGTGGTCGACTTACACTTACCCCCGCTGCGAGAACGGAAACAAGACATCCCCGAGCTGGTGGGCCACTTTATTTGCAAGTTCAACCCGCAAATGGGCCTCAATATCAGCGACGTGACTCCCAAGGCGATGGAGGCCATGATCAAACATGACTGGCCCGGCAATATCCGCGAGCTCAAGAACGTCATCGAGCGAGCCATGTTATTCTGCGATGAAGCTTACATCGATCTGCCCCACCTCCCGGCCGAGATCGCGCACCCTAACTCCAGCGCCCAGGATTGTTAACGCCTGGGATTTACGAACCCAGCGGCAACCCATGATTCAAAAAAGCCCGCCAACAAGGCGGGTTTTTTTATTTGGGAAGAAAGATTCGTCCCAGGGCAAGCGCGTACAGCCCAATCCCTTCTAGGGATTACCCCAAATCAAATACTTATCTTTGATGCATAATTGCCCACCCTGATAGTTAGGGACACAAATCTGATAGATGATATAGATTCCATTTAGAGTTTTGATGGCCGGCAAACGCCGGCCAGTCTGGCCATTTTCATCGGTGTCGGGAAAGAGAAAAGACTCTTGGCTGCCATCCGGCAAGGTCAACACCAGCATGGGCGCCACGTCCGGGAGAGGGGCGCCATGTTGGCTTACGGTGACCTTAATCTCCTGTTCCTCTGTGGAACTCACACTGGACTTAGCCTCCACTGTGATCTCGGGAAGAGAATTTTGCATGGATAAGGAGGTGGCGCTGCCGCTCATGTATTTATCCCGGTAGTTGTAACCCAGTGGCTCTGGCCTGATTTGCAGACCGTTGGGTTCGTTGGGATAATAGTTAAGGCACAGGTTCTTGAAACATTGGCGGGCAACTTGATCTTTCAACTGCACCGGCTCATTGATCGGGAGTCCGGTGATCTTAAAACTGCCATGCTCAAGGATATAATCACTGAAATAGACCGGAACATGAAAGCCCTTTCCGTCCGCAAGCGGCAAGAAAGGCATATCGAGGGTATGGCTGTCAGCCACCATAGGCTCGGGCAAAATGCCCACTTTTTCCGGCAACGGCCGGAGGGCAAAGCCTACGATTTCGTCCGGGTTTTCAACCAACACGATGCTTTCGAACACTTGCTCCACTCTTCCATCCGAGCTAACCATGGGCTCTGTCAAAGCAAAGCCTGTGAAGTCCCGGCCAAGACTGGCAACGATATCCTCGAACTGGGGCGCAACTGTGGCTGGCGGTCTCTTGGCATCCCTTGCAGCCAGCTTGTCACCACTCGGCGTGCATTCATCACCGCAGACCATATCGCCATAAGGCAGCAATGTGATCTCTCCATCGGCGGCCCCTTCTGGATGTGAAAAACCCATGTTTTCAAAATACTGCTCGAAACTTTTCTTTTCTGGATTGAAGTGCACCTCGGTCAACGGTTGACCTACATGGCGCACGCCTCCTAATTTCTCGAACCGCGGCATGAACTCATCGTAAACGTTATGCCCGTTAATATAGCGCGCATCCGGTTGAGCGGGCGCATCTACGGGAGGCTCCGCCACCGCCAATCGCAATCCCAGCGGTCCCAGGCGAAGGCGCAGATGATCTGAGGCCTGAGAATCGTAGATCAACAGCGCATTATTGGTATATTGGCACTTCAACCCATTTTCATAAAAAACAGGGGAGATCGCTTCCCCCAGCACGTCCCGGCCGCCCAATTCGTTGAAAAACTCGCGGAATTGCGGATCAACGCGATAAACGCTGCTATTGCCACCAGGCTTGATTCCCGAGCTATCAACGCATGCAACGGCAATAGTAGCTAAAACTGAAAGCGTCAGAATTTTGCGAAAATTTTGAAGCACGTTTTATTATAGGTCTAATTCGCGATCGTGTAGGATTTATTTTTTTACCGGCCAGGTATTTCAGGGGTTATTCCAGATTAGATAGCTGTCCTTGACACAGAACTTATCTCCATTCTGGCCGGGAATGCAGATTTGATATTGAACAAGCGCGCTGTTGGTTGCCTGGATAGGAGGCAGACGGAGGCTGGTGCGGCCATTTTGGCCGGTGGCAGTGAAATTATAAATTTTCTGTGAATTGTCCGGCCGGGTCAAAGTCAAGACCGGCGCCACGCCCGGCAGCGGGTTGTTGTTCTCCTGCACACTGACTTCGATTTGCTGCTCCTGGTTGGAAGCTACAAAGGGCGAACTTTCCCAAACTTGAATGCTAAGCTCTTTTCCAGGCGGCTCGGGCAATTGCGTCTCGGGGGGCCGGTAGAAATGTTCTTTGTACTGATAGCCTAAGGCCACTGGACGAATTAAGAGACCGTCGGGCGTGACCCGGTGTTCCTCCAGGCAAAAATTCTCGAAACACTGCCAGTAAACACGATCATCCAAAGGTTTCAGGCTAGTAATCGGTGGTCCCGAAACCTGCTGCCCCCCGTGCAAGTCCAGGTAATGCCAAAAATATGCCGGAACGTTAAAGCCCTGGTCGCCTTCAATGGCGTAGAACTCCATGGCAGGATCGTCGCTAGGGGATTCTAATGGATCACGGGAAATTCCCAGCAGTCCGGGCAGCGGTCGCAGCTCAAAAGCGGTTTTTTGCTGCGCATCGACCCGCAGGACCACGTTCTCGAATATTTGCTCCAACTTTCCATCTGCCGTCAAATAAGGATCGCTGAGGGCAAAACCGGTAAAATCGGACCCAAGACGGTTCACGGCCTCTCGAAGCTGCAAGCGATCCGGCAGCGCCCGGTGAATGATGGGAAGGTTGAATTTAAACCAGCCCAACGCTTTATTAAACGCCTCTTGGATGGTCGCGTTTTGCGCGATGAACGGCACGTAAAAGAAACAACATTCAGCTTCCAATTCTGGCTCTACCTGCCCCGGCTCCTGCTCTTCAGATGGAGCGCTTTCTAAAGGAGCTTTGGGGACATCGATGATACTGTTCAGCGGGGGAAAGGTTGGGCCGCACAAATCCCCACACATCCAGGCGCCATAGGCCAGCAACCTGACCGAACCCCCAGGATCACCTCCCGGCAAGTAGAAGCCTAAATTCTCAAAGTACTGCTCGATGCGGTTACGCTCCGCATTAAAGTGGGCTTCCATAAGCGGCTGGCCAACTACATTTTCCCCACCCAGGACATCGTAGAGCGGGACAAACTCAGGATAAACGATATGCCCGCCCACATAACGAGTTCCAGAGGTGTTTGGATTCGGCACGGGCTTCTCGGCAATGCCCTGCATCGAAAATCCCAGAGGCGCCAATAAGAAACGCCGGTTGGCCGGCGCTGTGGGATCGTAAGCCATCAGACTGGCTGTGGTGTACTGGTAGCTGAGTCCAGACTTTTCAAATACGGGAGAGATTGGGTCCCCCAAAACTTCGCTGCCCCCAAGAATATTGTAGAACTTTGCGAACAATGTGCCAACGGCGTGCGTTGATTCGGGAGTTGGGGTGGGCGCCGGAGCCGGGGGTTGCAGGTCACAGGAGACAACCAATGCACTCAGAAAAAAAGCCAGTGTGATGATTAGGGGAGTAGTTGTTTTTCTGCGAAGCATCTCAATGTTAATCTCTTTACTCAGTTTTTCCCACCTGCACGAACGGGAATCCAAAAGGGGAAGCACGACAAGAGACTACCCTGAACCACCCTCTTTCTATTTACTTCTCAAGCTACCTGAGGACGATTGTATTGTTCTGGTCTTATTGGCCTATTATATCTTATGTTTGATTCTTTTGGCACACCTCTTGCAACGTATAACGCACAACTCTGAAAGAGGTTTGTTATGAATTCTTCACCCATTCTACCAAAAAAAGGCCGCCTCGGCTTCCACTATTTTCCGGATAGTTTGCATTATTCCTTAAGAGAATTGAAAAGTTGGCTACCGGTCTTGCGCTCCCTGGGTAGTACCTGGATTACCCTGGTTGCACCGGAATCGCGCGCCATTCCGGAGCCATTTATCCGTTCATTGGTTGATGCAAATATCGAGCCGGTATTGCATTTCGATCTGCCGTTAGACATCCTCACCCGGCGGAACTCGCTGCGCATCCTGCTCGAAAGCTACAAGAATTGGGGAGTGAAATACGTGGCCTTATTCGACCGCCCCAACCAGCGGGCTGTTTGGCCCGGAACCGCCTGGGCGCAACCCGAACTGGTCGAGCGCTTTCTGGACATCTACCTTTCTCTGGCGGAAACCCTGCTTTCATTAGATATGATCCCCGTTTTTCCTCCGCTTGAACCGGGCGGTGATTATTGGGACATTGCATTTTTACGGGCCGCGTTGCGAGGCATCGCCCGGCGCGGCAAGTATGCCCTGATCGAGAAACTGGTTCTGGGAGCTTACGCCTGGCCTGGAAATCGCCCGCTCACCTGGGGAGCCGGGGGTCCCGAACGCTGGCCGGGAGCGCGCCCGTACTTCACCCCACCGGGCGTACAGGACCAGCGCGGTTTTTACATCTTCGATTGGTACATGACCATCTCCAAAGCCGAAATCGGGCGCCGGTTACCGGTGATGTTGCTGAAAGCGGGCAGTCGTCCGGGAGACCAACAGGATTCGGACTGCGCACCCATCGACGCCGCTTCCCACGCCGCACGCAATATGAAGATCGCCCGCGCCATGAGCGGCGATTTCGAAGCCTCATTGCCGGCCGGCACGAACGGGAAAGGGTCGGGACAGACTGCTAATCCGAAAAGCGACTTGTTGAGTGAGGCAGTTCCGCCAGAGGTCTTATGCTGCAATTTCTGGCTGCTGGCCTCCGACGCGCACCACCCCGAGGCTTCACATGCCTGGATTAAAAGTGATGGCAGCCAACTCCCGGTAGTGGAAATCATGCGCCGCTGGGTTGCGCGCCGCCAAACCACTTCCAGAGTTCTGCAAAGAGACGCTGCGCGGCGGAAGGGGAATGGAAATGGGCACGGCAAAGAGCCGGCGGCTGTCCTGGCGCTGGCAGACGAGAACGGCCACCCCATTGACCATTATTTATTGTTGCCCGTGTATGACTGGGGGGTACACGACTGGCACCTGGAAATTATGCGCCAATTTGTCAAGCAATACCAACCCACAGTCGGCTTTTCCGTTGCCGAAGCCAGCCTGGCCAAGCGTGTGACCATCATTGGAGGCGTGCAAGCCTTCCCGGAAGAGATCCTCAAAGTACTGCGCGAATCCGGCTGCCAGGTGGAGCGGGTTACCGCAGATGGCACGCTTATTGCAACTTAGAAACCAATACAGATCTTACCGGACCCGGATTTCCATAACTTATACGTAAAGGATGAAAAATGATCCCCCACGCCCAAACAACCTCACCTGCTTCCTTTAGTATGGCTGACGTCCACCAGCCGGTGTTGAAAGTACTCGGACTTGGTGGTGGCGGCTGCAACGCGGTCGAAAGAATGATCGAACTGGGCTTGAAAGGCGTCGAATTCATCGCCGCCAACACCGATCACCAGGCGCTGCAGAAGAATCAGGCGCCGACCAAGCTTCAATTGGGTCCAAAGGTCACGCGTGGGCTAGGCGCCGGTGGCGACCCGCGTGTCGGCCGGGCTGCGGCAGAAGAAAGCGCCAAGGACATTGCTGCCGCGCTGCGAGGCGCAGACATGATTTTCCTGACGGCCGGAATGGGCGGCGGCACCGGAACCGGCGCCATCCCCGTGGCGGCCAAAATCTCCCGGGCGCTTGGAGCGGTGACCATTGCCGTGGTCACCACGCCGTTCTCCTTTGAGATGGGACGGCGACAGCGCAACGCCAGCGAAGGCCTGGCACTGCTCAGCCAGCAGACCAACACCCTGATCTCGATTCCCAACGACCGTCTATTGTACGTGGCGCCGCGCAACCTGCCTATGGAAGTCGCCTTCCGCCTGGCGGATGACGTGCTGCGCCAGTCAGTACAGGGAATTTCCGAGCTGATCACCGAGCCGGGCTTGATCAACGTAGATTTCGCCCACATCCGACGGCTGATTAAACTGGGCGGCGGCGCTTTGATGGCCATCGGGCACGGGCAGGGGCCGACCAAAGTCAAGAAAGCCCTGGAACAGGCCCTGCACCACCCTCTATTGGAAGAAGTTTCTCTCGAACACGCGGCCGGGGTGATCGCCAATTTTACCGGCGGAGAGGACCTCTCTCTGCTCGAGGTCCAGGAAGCACTGACCGAGCTGCAATCTCAAACCGGAGTACAGACCGAAACCGTGCTGGGCGTGATCAACGACGCGCGCCTGGAAGATCGCGTGCAGGTGATTCTGGTGGTAACCGGGCTCGGCGCACCCACCCTGGAAGAAACGTTGGCCAGCGTGAAAAAGCCTGAAGCCAAACCCGAACCGGCGCCCGCATCGCGACCGCAGCAAACCTTGCAGCAAGCCTACGAGGCGTCTGCCCCGCCCCGCCAGCGCCAGGTCGATCTGTCGCCCGCGGCCGCCCAAGATCTGGACGTGCCGGCCTTCTTGAGACGACGCATGCGGCAATAAACAGCCTTTCGCCCAACACACCTTTTTGAAAAACCATGAAATCAAGCGCCATCTCCACAGTTCGCAAAGAAGTCTACCGCCGTTTTCCGGAGTTTTCGGGCGTACGCCCAAAGGTCCAGGCCCAGCGTGCCTCATCCGCCAAGAACGGCGACAAGACCTATCTATTGATCTTTAAGACCCAGGCCAGCCTACCCGGCAATAAAAGCATGTCCCGCTGGGTGCGAATCGTCGCCAATGAGAACGGCAAGATCCTGAAAATATCCACTTCCCGCTAGTCGAGCAGATACAGGCAATGCATATGAATATTACTCAAATTCCCCAACGGATTGAAATCGCATTCTGGGAAACCTTCATCTCGTTAATGGAAGATTCCATCCAGGTGCGATTCATCATGCAAGCATCCTACACCTGGTTCGAAAAGATCAACCAGGTTGCGCACATTCTTATGATGATCGTATGGGCGATGGCCGGTCTAAGTTTAGGATTTCTAATCGGCTTTCTCGTGACAATTTTGACCTAACCATGAAAATTCTAAAACGCTTCCCTTTTCTGCCCGTGTTCGGCATTTTTCTACTGGTAGGCCTTTTCCTGGGCACACGTGCCGGTCTCTCCACAGGAACTGCCAACTCCGTTAACAGTTCGTTAGCCACAGCACCTGCCCCTATCGCCGCCACTGCTGAAATGGCTACGCCACAGCCGGTAGCCGCTAATGGACAGCGGAATTTACTGGTCATCGGTGTGGACCGGATGGAACCCGAAAACGCTCAACTGGAGAGCATCTGGCTGGTGCTGCATTTCCCCGGTGAGGCGGAGTTCACTTTGATCCCGCTTTTCCCCGCCGCCCTATCTGGAGGCCAGTCGCAAGACGATTTCTTATCCCATACGTTCGATTTGCGGCCGGACCACCTGCCCTCGCCAGAATTTCTAACAGCCATCAAAGAACTGGATCTGTGGTGGAATGACGTTTTAGTGATCGACGAAGCCGGTTTAGCCAGAATGATCGACCAGGTGGGCGGCGTCGTTTTAGATGGCGACCGATATGAGGGAGTCAACGCTGTTGCCGGCCTACCCAATCCCTGGGATGCTCCCCACGGCGCGTTGCAAGGCCAGATCTCTGTGGCAAAAGCTTTATGCAGCCAGAGTCCGGGGATCTTCTCACCCGAAAGCATTCAGGTGATGATCGGCCTGATCGGAACGCATATTTTTACCACCCAGGAGATGCAATCCACCCTGGCAGATTGGCAAGGCCTTAACGAGCCCGTTTCCTGCCAGTTCCCTACCCTCGAATAAGCCGCTCGCACAGCGGCCAAATTTAAGGTTCCCGTTTTTACCGTCTAAGCAGTTTACAAATTAACCCCCGCCAAACAGCAATCCATTGCCGTTCCAGGCACGATTCTTGCATTAATAGGGATCACAAGCCCGAGCGAGCAATAATCTAAGGAGGCCGAAATTGTCGATGATAAATATTTATAACCTGCTCTTGATCATGCTGCTGACGGTTTTCGCAATCGGTCTGGCAATCTTGATCACCGGGATATTGATCCTGGTCCTGCGAGCCTCCGGACGGGATGTGCAAACTCTGGCTGCTCAGACGACTCAGCTCGCCCAAAAAGGCTTGGCCGAAGACGTCGCCGGGCTGGTCGGCAACGCCACCAATTTACTTGAGGTCACAAACCAACTCGTCCGCACGACGGCGGGCATTGGCGTATTCTTGACCCTGCTGGGCTTGATCCTAATGGCCGGCTCATTTCTTTTAGCCATACGAATCTACACGATGCCGCTATGACCAGTTCAAATTTCTTCCTAAAACTGCAACAAAAGATTGGCTCCAAAGATCTGTCCTGGTTGATCTTCGCTCTGCGACAAGACTCGTTGGTATGGAGGTTCTTGAACACGACCACGCTGGGAGAAACTGCCGTGGAGGAAATGCCACCCCAGGCAGAGACTTGGACGCCGTCGGCCCTGGCGCTACTGGATATGCGCTATCCCAGCCTGGCGGATGTCCTGCAGAGGCAGCCCATGGAATCGATCGCACATCCCATCCGGCGTATGGCCCAGCGCGCGTACCGGGATTGGAGAGAGCACCCTCAGGATAACCTGACCATGGGGCAAATCGGTCTAATAGCACTAGCTCTGCGGGAACAGCGCATAAAAACTTCCTGGCAAGAATTATGGGTTCAAGTGATGCCGGACCTGGAGGCCAACCAGCAAGCTGCCCGCAGCGTATTGGCCTGTTTGTACGGCATGGCGCCCGAATCGGAAGAAATGTTGTACAGCTTGCTGTCGTATCCCGACGTTTCGTTGGGTGCTTCCTTGGGCTTGAATGCATTTCTGAGTAACCCACTGTCCCCCGAGGTTCAGGTCGAAATCCTGTCCGCCCTGATCCAACGCCTCAGCATGGTAGCGCGTTTCATAACTTTGCGCTGGCTCGCCGCGCAAAGGCCGCTGCTGGTCGAGCGCCTGACACCCTTCATTTGGGGAGATGCCGGAACGGCCGCCAAATTACTTGACCGGGCGTTGGCCGAAACGGACCAGACCTCCGGCGTGCTCACCGATTCGCAAGCCGATTTCGGTAAACGCAGCGATCACCTCGAGCTGATATCCGCCCTATTCCAAGTTATCGAAGCTTATGCCATCAGCGAGCAACCCACCCAGGCCTTGCCGCTACTGGACAAAGCCATTCAAGCCACGCGCCGCCTGCAGGCCAATCTCTCCATGCAGTTGGGTCAAATGGGGATGCAGAGCGGCCAGTCTGAAGGCGCCGTAGAGGCGTGGAAACAATCCGCACAACTGGCGCCCGACTCAAGCTATTACGCCGCAGGGCTTACACAGGCGCTGTTGGAAGCCGGGCGTATTGAAGACGCCCAAGCCTACCTTCAAACCAAGCAGAAAGAAGA
>Ga0207752_1000930_pt1 | contig 13832 bp, 13 predicted proteins | sample Pon2CUnioCityCA_6_FD_187272 | JGI IMG/M metagenome (GOLD analysis project Ga0207752, IMG submission 187272) | Marine sediment microbial community from Union City, CA, USA - Pond 2C Sediment 2 (SPAdes) | ecosystem: Environmental > Aquatic > Marine > Intertidal zone > Salt pond sediment ... | reverse complement strand
CCCAATTGGACCTGGTCGTCGGCCTCTATCACTATCAAACCGGCGAGCGCCTGCAAAGCGACCGGGGAGATGCCGTCGAACTGGCCTCGCTGGAAGTCGCCCCTGTCCCCGGTAAGACCCCCAATCCCACCGCCATCAACCTGGGCAACGAGGTCGAACTGGTGGGGTACAGCGTAGAGCCCCGCCAGGTACGGCCCGGCGAGACCATCGAGCTTGTCCTCTACTGGCAGGCCCGCCGGGCGCTGGACGTCGACTATACCTTCTTCGCTCAGGTTCTGAACAATGAAGACACGACCCGTTGGGCCAGCGCCGACGTCCCCGCCACCACCGCCTCCTGGCCAACCGGCGAAACCCAGACCCTCACCATGACCCTGCCCGTCGACGAACAAACCCCGGCCGGCGTCTATCCCCTCATTGTCGGCGCCTATACCCGCACCGCCGGCGGCGGCTTCCAAAACCTCCAACCGGTCGAGGACGGCCGCATCACCATGGCAACCCACATCTCCCTCACCAAAATCAGAGTGAACCAGTAAGCAAGGACATATGGTGGACAAACCAATCTCCAATCTCCAATCCCCAATCCCCAATCCCCTCCTCATCGGCCTCGTCGCCGGACTGGTCGCCGTCGCCGGCGGGCTCGTGCTCGCCTTCGGCGGGCCGGTGGCCGGACTGATCGTCGTCTTGGCCGGCATCGTCACCTTCGTCGTCCTGCGCAACATCGAGATGGGCCTCTGGGGTGTGATCGCCGTCATCACCTTGCTGCCCTTCGCCACTTTGCCGGTGGACATCGGGGTGACCCCGACATTTCTGGACGTCGCCCTCGGCGCCGTCGTCGGCATCTGGGTGCTGCGGCTGGCCACCGGGCAGCAACGCACCATCGTCACCTCCCCCGTCACCGTACCCCTCGTCCTCTTCATGATTGTCGCCGTCTTCGCCTTCATTTTCGGCCTCAGCAACGGTCCCCTCACCCCCACCCTCTTGCGCCACTTTGCCGAGTTGCTCTTGAGCCTGGGCTTCGTGCTGGTCGTCATCGATTACTGCCGCACCTGGGAGCGGCTAGAACGGCTGCTCAAGGTGCTGCTTCTGGCCGGCGCCGCCGCTGCCGCCATCGGCATCTTCCTCTGGATCCTACCTGACGACACGGCGAACCAGATCCTCAATGCCCTGCAACGGGTCGGCTATCCCGGCGGCTGGGTCATCCGCTATATCGAAGAGAATCGCGAACTCGCAGAACGAGCGATTGGCACCTCCGTCGATCCCAACTCCTTTGGCGGCCTCTTACTCCTGATTGGCGCCCTCGCCGGGCCCCAACTGGTAGCCCGCCGCCCCCTCTTTCCCCGCTGGCTCACGGCCGGCATCGTCGGCCTCATCTTCATCGCCCTCATTCTCACCTTTTCCCGGGGGGCGCTGGTCGGGCTGGTCGCCGGCCTGGGCTTCGTCGCCCTCGCCCGCTACCGGCGGCTCCTGCCCTACATGGGCATCGTCGCCCTGCTCTTCTTGCTCCTGCCCATCACCCAGGGCTACATTGCCCGCTTTGTGGAAGGGCTCCGCGGTCAGGACCTGGCAACTCAGATGCGCTTTGGCGAATATACCGACGCCCTTACCCTCATCGGGCGCTATCCCCTCTTTGGCGTCGGTTTTGCCGGCTCCCCCGATATTGAACTCTACCTTGGGGTGGCCAACGTCTACCTGACCATCGCCCAGGAGATGGGCCTCCTGGGCCTCGCCGCTTTTCTGGCCGTGGTCGGTACCGTCCTCGGTTACGCCTACTTCAACCGCCACTACTTCCGCGGAAGGGAGCGCGCCGATGCCATCTGGCTGGGCCTCCATGCCGCCCTCATCGGCGGGCTCACCGTCGGCATCTTCGACCACTACCTCTTCAACATCGACTTCCACCACGCCGTGACCATCTTCTGGATGCTCGTCGGCCTCGCCGTCGCCGCCACCCGCCTCGGCATCCAGGACGTCGCCAGAAAATCCGCCTAATTCCACCGATCCGTTGTCAACCCGACAATTACCTTTGACGCAGGGCAATCGCTTTCTAATTGAAGACGATGCGCTCCAGGTAAGATTCGTCCCAACCGGCCAACTGCCGTTTGCCTTTGAGGCTGTCTTTTCGTGTTTTCTCTTGATTAAGCATGTTGATAGCCATACGCCGCATCGTGGCCAGGTTTTGTTGAGCATGGCCCATTCTTGCTCGACTATCATCTTCGGCAAAGACAACATCCAAAATCCAGTGAACGTTGTTTTCAATGCCCCAGTGTGCGCGAGTAGCGGCCAATAAATCGGCAGCTGAGGCGACGCGACTACAAATATAATAACGAGATTCTCGCTTTTTCTTGCGTCCAACCCGGCGTTCTGTCCAAATGCGAACGACACATTTCAACTCCTTCCAATCGTGGCGTGAGCGCAAGTAGTCAAGCCACTCTGGGTCGGAAATACATTGGCACTGGCGAATATCCAAACGCCCATGTTGTTTATCTACCGTGCGCGTTTCATCAAATTGATCCTGAGCGAAATTAGCAGTGGTTGCATGTTTGAAAAGATGTTCAATATCTTCGTAGAGGTGCTTTTGATTCTTCTTGACCGCCAGCAGGTAGTCACCACCCCGGTCGATGATCTGTTCCGCAATTTCTGTTTGGCATCCCATAGCATCAATCGTAACCAAACAGCCCTTGACAACCAGGAGTTCCAGCAACTTGGGCAAGGCCGTAATCTCATTGGACTTGTCATCTACTTTGACTTGTCCCAGGATCAGTTGATTGTGCGCACTCCAGGCACTGACCATGTGAATGGCTGCTTTCCCTAAGCTTTTATCAAACGAGTGTCGAACCGTTTTCCCATCCAAGGCAATCACGCCGCTGACAGTAGCGATCATTTGCATCCAGCCGATGAAAGCTTCGGCAAATTGCTCTGGGTCTAGCACACTGAAGACATCACCAAAGGTATCGTGCGCCGGGATCCCATGTTTGAGCGTCAGGTATTTTTGAAACCAGCTGAATTTAGCCTGTCCAAAGCGTTCGATAGCGACCCAATCATCAGCCCCGGCGATGATGGCGCAAATGGCGATAAACAGAACCTCAATGAGCGAATAGCGCAAGCCCGCTTGCCGTCTTGGATCTTCGACCTTGTCAAAGTGGCGAGTAAAACTCTCTGATAGTTGGTGGCTCATTCTTCTTACCTCACTTGATGGTTGAGCCACTACTTTATCTCATTTGTTTAGCACGCGAGTGCAACCTAATATCAATCCCTAATTTTAGAAAGCGATTGCCCTGGCCTTGCCTACCCTGAAAAGATGGTTATAATTGTTGGTTCTATGAAAGAGCGTATCTGGCGCCGCCGGAAATTTATCAGGCGAGGCCGGTCCCAATGATTGTCCTGAGGACAATCGCCCGGGGCACGGCCTGGATGTTACGGTCAAAGCCCTACCACGTAATAGGCTACGTGGTAGGGCTTTTTTTGTTTTGGGGATCGGGGATTGGGGATTGGGGATCGAGCGTGACAGCGAATCTCAACGATTAAAGGAGGTCCTATGGACGTTACTATGTTGAGGAACCGCCTATCTCAAACCGCAGCGGAGCGGGTGCAGGTTCCCGCCGTGCGCCTGTTTCTGGCGCTGGCGGGGCGGAGTCTGCAGCGCCATCTGACCTACAGGGCGGCAGCCGTGGCCGGGCTGGTGACCAACTTCTTCTTTGGCCTGGTGCGCATCGCGGTCCTGCTGGCCCTCTACGGGCAGCGGCAGGAGGTGGCGGGCATGGACGTGGCGGAGGTGGTCACTTACTCGGGTCTGACGCAGGCGATCATCGCCTACATCAGCCTCTTCGGCTGGTATGGCCTGACGGACACCGTGTACAGCGGCGAGGTAGCCACCGACCTGCTCAAACCCCTCAATTACTACACCTTCTGGCTGGCGCGGGATGCCGGCCGGGCGGGGGCGGCGTTGCTGCTGCGCGGCGTGACGCTGATGGTGGCCTACGGGCTAATTCTGGAAATGCGCTATCCGGCGGGCGCCGGGCAGTGGCTGGCAGTGGCCGTCGCCGCCCTCTTGAGCTGGCTCATCGCCTTTTCCTGGTATTACCTGATCAACCTCTCCGCCTTCTGGACGCCTTATGCCCGCGGCATCTGTCGCTTCGGCTTCGTGCTGGCCTGGTTGCTCTCCGGCTTCCTGATGCCTCTCCGCTTCCTGCCGGAGTGGCTGGTGCGGCTGGCGTACCTCACGCCGTTCCCCCACCTGGTGAACACGGTGGTCGAGATATACCTGGGCCTGCTGCAGGGGCCGGCCCTCATACGTGCCCTTCTTTTCCAGGGGGTATGGGCAGCGATCCTGATCGTGGCCGGGCAGTTACTGTTGAAAGTGGCGGTGAAGCGGCTGGTGATTCTGGGAGGGTAACGGATAGTGAGAAAGAGAAACCGAGTTTTTGGACACACCCTGACCATTTACCTGCGCCTCCTGGGCGTGCAATTGCGCAGCCAGCTCCAGTATCGTTTCTCCTTCTTGCTGGATCTGCTGGCGACGGCGCTGATCGTGCTGGTGGAGTTTGCCTCTATCGCCCTGGTGTTCGGCCGTTTCGGCAGCATTCAGGGCTGGTCGCTGGGTGAGGTGGCCTTCCTCTACGGAATGGTGGAGATGGGCTTCGGGCTGATGGATCTCCTCTTCAGCGGATTTGACCCGCCCCATTTCGGGCAGGCGGTACGCCGGGGTACTTTCGACCAGTTGTTGTTGCGGCCGGTGAATATCACGACCCAGGTGTTGGGGAGCGCGCTGGAGTTGCGACGGCTGGGCAGGATCGCCTTCGGCGCTGCGATCTTCGCCTACGGACTGCAGCACACGGCGATCGTGTGGACGGCGGCGAAGGTACTGTACCTGCCCCTGGTGCTGGCCGGGATGGTCTTTTTCTTCGGCGGCCTCTTCATGATCGGGGCGACGATTACCTTCTGGACGGTAGATTCCATCGAAGTGATGAATATCCTGACGTACGGGGGCAGTTACGTCATCTCCTACCCGATGCACATTTACCAGAACTGGCTGCGGGGGTTCTTTACCTATCTGGTGCCGGCGATCTTCCTGAATTATTATCCGGCCCTTTACTTCCTCGGCCGGCCGGATCCGTTGGGTTATCCGGGGTTCGCCCCTTTCCTGGCGCCGGTGGTTGGGGCAGGTATGCTGCTGCTGGGGCGCGCTGCCTGGCGCTGGGGCATCCGCCATTATCAGAGTACGGGGAGTTGAGATCGGCTGACCACGGATTGCTAGAATTAAACGGATCTACTTATTTGGAGGCAGGTTAACGATGGAGATTATCAGAGCGGACCGGTTGGCGAAGCAGTTCCACGTGAACAGACATCACCGGGGCGTGTGGGGGAGTGTGCGGAACTTATTTTCGCGGGAGTACCGGGTGGTGAAGGCGGTCGACGGGATCAGCTTCACCATTGACCGTGGAGAACTGGTGGGCTATCTGGGGCCCAACGGCGCCGGCAAGTCGACGACGATCAAGATGCTGGCCGGGCTGCTGGTACCGTCGGGGGGCGAGGTGGTCGTCAACGGCCGGATCCCCTGGCGGGAGCGCCGGGAACACGTACAGGGGCTGGGGGCCGTATTCGGGCAGCGCACCACCCTCTGGTGGGACCTGCCCGTGATCGAGTCTCTCCAGTTGCTGAAACATATCTACCGGGTGCCGGCCCGGCGATTTCAAGACAACCTGGAGACATTTGAGGCCCTGCTGGACCTGGGGCCATTCCTGGACACGCCGGTGCGCTCGCTCAGCCTGGGGCAACGGATGCGAGCGGACCTCTGTGCGGCGCTGCTGCACGATCCGCCCCTCCTGTTCCTGGACGAGCCGACCATTGGCCTGGACGTGGTGGCCAAGGAGCGGATCCGGCGCTTTATCCGCCACGTGAAAGAGGAACGGGGGACGACTGTGTTGCTGACCACCCACGACCTGGCAGATGTGCAGAAGTTGTGCGAGCGCGTTTTGATCATTGACCGGGGGCGGCTGCTCTATGACGGCAACCTGGATACCCTGCAGCAGCAATTTGGCGGCAAGCGGGAGCTGGTGGTGGAGTTCGCGGAAGTGTACGAGACGGTGGAGATCGCCGGGGCCACGGTCGCCGACCGGCGGGAGCGGCAGGTAACGTACCACTTTGAGCGAAATGCCCTGAGCGCATCGCAGTTGATTAACCGGCTCTCCCGGCGCTACCGGATCACCGATCTCGCCGTACGCGAGCCGGACGTAGAGGCCACAATCCGCCGGATCTATGAGGAGCGGCTGCTGGAATAGGAAGTCACCGGTGATGCGTCGCAATCCTTAGAGAGCCCCAGGGCACCCTGGGGCTCTCTGGTTTTATGGAGCTGACTGTAAGGGGAATCGAAAGATTTACATGTTACTGTAGTACTAGAAGCGGCCCTGGATGCACGCCGCAATCATTCTTGTATTGGAAGGAGATTATCATGAGAATTTTTAAGGGAACGATTTTTACCACACTTGTACTTTTGCTCCTCTCCGGCGGGTTGATTTTCGCAGCAGCGACCACCGTTAACCAGGGTTCGGCAACGGTGGACGGTGTCGTGGCAGAGGGCGAATGGGACATCGTGAACGAGCCACCTACCGGGGATTTTGTCGCCGAGCTTTACCACTCCGGCCAGACTACCGACAAAGAAGTTTTAGCGAAATTGTACCTCCTTTATAGCTGTGTTGACGGCGCGCCGAATAGAGTCTACTCCCTGGTGCTGGCGGAACCGGGTATCGAGCTGGCCAGCACCGGCACAGACGGCGAGAACTTCGTGAAATACCGCCTGCCGGGCGAGCAAAATTTCAACAAAGGGGTGGAAGATGCTGATTTGAGCTCCTTCGCCTATGTCGGTTCCCCGGAGACCGGTTGGGAAGCATCTTTCGAGTTGCCGGAGAATGAGTATGAGTTCTATGTGCATACCAATGTCTGGTACAACGGCGAATCCCAGACAGCGGCGACGATCGATCTCAATGTAGCGCTGTCCTGTGACCCGACGGCCGTCTCGATGACGGGTAGTCTTGCGGCTACCGCGGGTGCCACGCCGGCGATGATCATGGTCGCATTTGGGCTGCTGGCGACAGCGACCACAGTTGTGGTGCGCCGCCGTACAGTCCAGTAAACCAATACAGTTTTTTCCTCGTTGGGCCACGCTGTTGAGGGCGCCGGGAATGGGCGGGAGGGGAGACAACAGCGTGGTCCGGCCGGCCTTGTTGGCGACGCGTCGTCGCCATCGCTGTCCGCGTTTTCCGGATTCAGACCGTAAAACAGTTCGTCGCAGGGCACCAGCCCATCACCGTCGATAGATAATATGTACCTTATTAGAAACCACTGTCCCGCCTGCCCCGATTTGACCTGACTGCACCCCTTCGCTATAATCAAATGTCGCTTTGCTAGACGCAAAGTGTGCCATTATGCACGTCTAAAGGATGAGGCGTAGCGCCTCAATAGATGAAGTGAAATGGGGCTATTAGCAGCCCTTGTTTTTTGGGAGATGAGATTATGCCTAAGCGTACATACCAGCCAAAGAAACGGCGCCGCCTGCGCAAGCACGGTTTCCGGTCACGGATGAAATCGAAAGGCGGTCGCAAAGTGTTGAAGAACCGCCGCCGCAAAGGCCGTAGCAGTCTGGCTGCCAAGATGAACAAACATGTGAAACGAATTAACTGGAAGGGTAGTAAAGCCACCGCTTACCGGGCCCGCAAGAAGAGCGGAGGCTGATCCGGCGCTCACGCTGTGAGGCCGGGCCGGTCGTAGAGGATGTTGCCGAAGCGCCACCGCCTGAAGCATAGTGCCGAGATCCGGCGCGTTTACCGTCAGGGGCAGCGCCGGCACCATCCTCTTCTAATCCTTTACGCCGCCCGTGCCGCAACCGGCGCCGCCGCCCAGCCCAGCCGCTTTGCCATTTCGATCAGCCGCCGCGTGGGCAATGCGGTCGTCCGTAATCGGGGCAAGCGCCTGGTACGGGAAGCGATCCGCGCTCACCTGGAAGCGATTGAGCCCGGCTGGGATTGCCTTTTTGTCGCCCGCTCCGGTCTTGCCGGTGCCGCCTATGCCGAGGTAGAGGCGGCCGTTTGCCGGCTTTTGGACCAGGCAGCCCTCCTCACACCCGGCGCCGGGCCCCCGTAGGCCCACCCTAAATAATGAAGAAAATCGCGTTATTCGTGATTCGCCTATATCAAAATACTATATCCCGGGCACTGCCGCCAAGCTGCCGTTTTACGCCCACCTGCTCCCACTACACCTACGAAGCTATCGAGAAGTACGGTTTTGTAAGGGGGGGATGGCTGGGGGTCAAGCGCATCTCGCGTTGCCATCCGCTCAACCCCGGCGGCTATGACCCGGTTCCCTGACGGAGGTCCCTCTTTGTACGCAGCAAAAAGGCCGCTTATGCAGCCTGTCATCTTCCTACTCATTGTCACCAGCATCGTGCTGGCAGCCTGTGGCGCGCGCGTCAGCAATGAAAGCTGGCCCGGTCTCTCCACGTCCGATGAAACTGTCTTCGTGGCTTATGGTCCCGGTGTATTGGCCGTGGACATCGGCGAAGAGCGCCAATTGTGGCAGTTTCCCGAAGAAACAAACCCGGGGCTTCAATTTTACGCACCGCCCTTCGTCGCCGAAGAGCAAATCGTCATCGGCGACTTTGGCGCTTCCGGCGGGCTTTTTTCACCGGGCCCCACGGTGACCGTTTACGCCCTGGAGAATAACGGCAGCGATGGTTCGCTGCCGTCCGTGCGCTGGTCGCGCGACGACGTGGCCGACGACCGGATCATCGCCGCGCCCCTGCAGGCGGACGGCAAAATCTTTGTCGGGACTTCCAATAATAAGATGCTGGCCCTGGATGCGGAGAACGGGGACCTGTTATGGGCGTTTCAAACTGGGCATAGCGTCTGGGCGCAGGCGTCTTATGCCGGTGAAGTACTCTTCGTGGCCTCGCTGGACAACTCCGTTTACGCGTTGAACGCGGAGAATGGGGAGCTGCTATGGCAGACAGAGTTGAGCGGATCGATTGCCGGCCGGCCGGTGCTGGTCGACGATCTGCTTTACGTTTCCAGTTTTGACCGGGCCGTGCACGCCCTGGATAGCAGCAGCGGCGAGGAAGTGTGGCTGGCCGAGGCGGAAGATTGGGTCTGGGGCGCCCCGGCCGTTAACGAAGGTGCCGTCTTCTTCGGCGATATCGCGGGCAATATTTACGCCGTGAATGCCGCCAACGGCGAGGAAATCTGGACCAGAGAAGCATCAGGAGCGATCCAGACAGCGCCGTTGTACGCAGACGGCATCGTTTTCGTGGTTTCGGGCGAAGTGGAAGGGGAAGAAGAAGAACGCGGGGGCCAGGTGCTGGCTCTGGATGCAGAGAGCGGCGAGCGCGTCTGGGATGAAGATACGCCGGCCCCGGTTTTTTCAACGCCGGTCCGTGTGGGCAATAATGTCGTGGTTGCCGTCCAGAACCAGGAGGGGATTTTGCAGTTGCTGGTGTATGATATGGAAAGCGGCGACCAGGTGTGGGATTACACGCCACCGTCGGAAGAGTAAGGGAAGGAATAACAGCTTATGTGGGACACTTATATTCTCAATCCCATGATCAATGCCCTGCTAATTCTTTATAATTTTCTGGGCACAAACTTTTTTCTGGCGATTGCCGTCTTTACGCTGCTGATTCGCCTGCTGACCCTGCCCCTCAATTTGCGGCAGCAGCGGTCCAGCATGCGCATGCAGGAGATGCAGCCGGAGATCCAGAAGATCCAGAAGAAGTACAAGGACAATCCGCAGAAGATGCAGGAGGAATTTCAGAAGATCGGCTACAACCCGGCCGAAAGCCTCATGGGCTGTCTGCCACTACTGATCCAGTTTCCGATCCTGATCGGCCTTTACCGCGCCATCCTCGTGGTGCTGGGCTCGACGCCCCAGGCCCTGTTTGAACTGACCCAGCGGGTATACGATTTTGTCGACCTGACGCGGCTCCTGCCAGTGGACAACCAGTTCTACTGGCTGAACCTGGCCCAGCCGGATCCGCTGTTTATACTGCCGGTGGTGGTCGTCGCCACAACCTTCGCCCAACAGAAGCTGATGTCGCCCCGCACCCAGAAAGATGACGACAAGAACAAGGGGAAAGGGAAAAAACAAGAGGACGAAAATCCGATGGCGGGGATGACGCAGTCGATGCAATACACGATGCCGTTGATGTTTGGCTTCTTTGCCCTGCAATTCCCGGCCGGCCTTTCCCTCTACTTCATCCTCTCCAACGTGATCGGCGTCGGCCAGGGCTGGCTGATCCGGCGGAGCACGCCGGAACCGGGGCAGGAACGGCCCGGCGTGGAAGCGGGCGTGCCCGAAGTGGAAGCAGAACCGGAAGAGGCGGTTACCTCAGATAACGGCAAGTCTACGAGTAAGAAACAAAAGTCGCGCTCGAAACAGAAGAAGCGGAGACGGTAACGAGCGCGTTAGACGGAGGGTAAGTGATGAGCGATCGAGCGATTGAAGCAAGTGGCAGCGACATAGAAGAAGCAATTCAGAAGGGATTGAAGCGGCTGGGTCTGAGCCGCACCGATGTCATCATTGATGTTGTGGACGAAGGGCGGAAAGGGCTGCTGGGGCTGGGTAGCCGTGAAGCGGTGGTCCGGCTGACGCCCCTACCCCAGGTTGGCGCAACGGCCGCGGAAGAAGCGGAAGAAACACGTCCCTCCTGGGAGGCAGAAGCAGCGGTGGCCAGGCCAGAAGCCATGCCGGCAGAGGAAGAACCGGACACTGAGCCGGTAGCGGAACCGGCGACCATGCCGGCAGAGCCGCCGGAAGAGGAAGTGGAAGCACCCCTGGCGGAAGCTGCGCCCGCTTTGCCGGAAGCAGAAGTGGCGACCGAGACGGAAGAGGCCATCCTCGCCGAGGCGGCACCGGCGCTGCCCGAAGCAGAACCGGCCGTCCCAGAAACGCGGGCAGCAGCCGAAGCCGTAGTCGAAGCCGAGGCCGAGGAAGAGGCCGGGGAAGAGGCCGGGGAAGAGGATGTCGACGAAGAGGTAGCGGAAGTGGTGCAGGAGATCGTGGCCACGTTGATGGAGAAGATGGCCTTCGACGATGCAGAGGTGAGCGTCTCTTACACCGAGCCCGACGACAAGACCGGCCGGGTGATGACCGTCGTGGAGATTGAGGATGGGAGCGAATTGAACAGCCTGATCGGCCCGCACGGCGAGACCCTGAACGACCTGCAATACCTGGTGCGCCTGATGACGGGCCACGTGGTAAAGCGCCGGGCCAATTTCCTGCTGGACGTTAACGGTTACCGGCGACAGCGCAAGGAAGCGCTGACCAAGCTGGCCGAGCGCATGGCCGACAAGGCGGTGCGCCGGGGCGAACCTGTTACCCTGGAAGCGATGAACGCCTATGACCGGCGCCTTATTCACATCGCCCTGCGCGACAGTGATGAGGTATATACCAACAGCGTCGGCGAAGGTGCAAACCGCCGGGTAAGGATTTACCTGCAGGAAGATTGAGAACGATTGCCGCCGGGAGGCTAAGAAACCTCCCGGCGTTTTTTTTGTGGGGAGTAGCTGGCGAGGGCGAGCAGGCTCAGGGGAGGAGGCACTGCCAACCGGTTTCGGCGGCACCTATGCGGCATTTACCCCATTGCAGAATGGACAGATTACCCAATTGTGTCCACGGCCGTGGTGAGGTACGGTGAAGGTAACGCCGAAAGTTTCACGGGAGACAGTTACAATGACGAAAGATCGGACGACTCTCTTGCTTTCCCTGGTAGTGATCCTGGTAGTCCTCGGTGCCATGTTCACCTGCCCCAACTTCTAATCACCTATCTCTGGCACTGCTGGGCAGCAACCCGGGCGGCGGCATTAGGGCTGGGAGTCGCTTCACCCGACTTGATTCGCCTCGTCAGCGACAGCCCTGAGGGCGAAACCTACGCGCGGCGCGTTCGCGAGGCATTGCTCAGCTAAACCCAGTTCCTCAACTCCGGGCGAGCCCCTGGTCACCTGGCCAGGTTCGATATCCGCCTTCTGGACGATCTCCGATTCAGTCATTTGCCTGATGCAAGAGCGGGGCTGTCGATCTATGCTGTTCTCAGATGAAACGGTTTGGGCCGGACCTCTCCACCACTGCTAACGGCCACCTCATCCTGTCGGGCCCCTTCCGCGTGAAAAGAGCATTAATCCGTCTCACCTGAGACACCGGCCGGGAACTCTTAGCCTGCCGCCGGCGTCTATAGGATGAAAGATGGCGAAGTTGCCACCGGGTGTGACAGGGCTGTAACCATGCTGCCACAACCCGGTGACAGGCAAGATTTATAGTGGAAATGTCGGTTGAGGACCTGACGTGATTTACCCTCAGGCGCCGGCAACCGGCAACGAGCAACAAAGAACTGTTTCAATGGAGGTACGATCATGTTCCACAAAAAACGTCTTCTTGTTCTCTTACTGGTTGGTGCCCTGGTACTGGTCGTAGGGGCCGGCGCGGCCTCAGCCCAGGATCCCACTCCCCGCCACTCTGACACAGTGTGGCAGGCGTCGTACTGGTCGAATCCTACCCTCTCCGGGGCGGCGACGCTGACGCGGGAGGACGCCGACCTGAACTTTGACTGGTACACGGGTTCGCCGGCCGACTCCCTGCCGGCCGACAACTTTTCCGCCCGCTGGACCAAGTATATCGACGTAAGCGGGGGCAATTACCGCTTTACGGCCACGGCCGACGATGGGATTCGCGTTTACGTGGACGGCCGGCTGATTATCGACCAGTGGTATGACCACCCGCCGCAGACCTTTACGGCGGACACGACCCTCTCGGCCGGGCACCACGAGTTGATGGTCGAATATTACGAGCACGGCGGCTTTGCCGTGGCCAAGCTCTCTTACGAACCGTTGACCGTGTTCCACGCCTGGCGAGGCGAGTATTTCGCCAACAAGGACCTGAGCGGGCAGCCGGCAGCGGTCCGCGACGATGCCCAGATCGACTTTGCCTGGGGGCTGAACGCACCGGTGAACGGCGTCCCGGCCGACAACTTCTCGGTGCGCTGGACGCGGACGTTGGACCTGGCGGCGGGTCGCTACCGCTTCACGACCTGGAGTGACGACGGCGTCCGGCTGTGGGTGAACGGCCACCTGCTGATTGACCAGTGGCACGACCAGGCTGCGGCCAGCTACAGCGGCGAACTGTGGGTCAGCGGCCAGGTGCCGGTTAAGCTGGAATATTACGATGCTCGTGACTACGCCCTCGTCAGCCTGCGCTGGCAGCCGGCGACGGGCACCACACCGACACCGCAGCCAGGGACGGGGATCGTAGTCGACAATGGCGATGCGGGCTTTGTCACAGGTGGCTCGGCCACCGGCTGGCATACGGCCTCGGAAGGGTATAACGGCGATCTTCACTGGACCCGCAACAACGATAAGGTGCGTTACAATTACAACTGGGCGCGCTGGTATCCTGAACTGTCTGCCGGGCGCTATGAAGTGTTTGTCTACATACCCGACCGGTACACGACAACGTCCAACGCCCGCTACTGGATCTCCCACCGCGACGGCTATACGCTGCGCACGGTGAACCAGTCTACCCACGGCGATGAATGGGTCAGCCTGGGCACCTATTGGTTCCGGGGGGATAACCGGGACTACGTCAGCCTGAGCGATGTGACCTTCGAATCCTACCTGAGCCGGCTGATGGCTTTTGACGCTGTGATGTGGCAGGCGAGGTAACAACGCGGGGCACACGGAACAAGAATCGGGGGGTGGTCGTAAAGGCCACTCCCCGATTTGGTTTGTTTGCCGGGAAAAAAGTGAGGTGGTTGGTGTCGGCAGGGAGCCGTCCTAACCACCTCTGGGCGGGGAGCAATG
>Ga0207752_1000929_pt1 | contig 13877 bp, 9 predicted proteins | sample Pon2CUnioCityCA_6_FD_187272 | JGI IMG/M metagenome (GOLD analysis project Ga0207752, IMG submission 187272) | Marine sediment microbial community from Union City, CA, USA - Pond 2C Sediment 2 (SPAdes) | ecosystem: Environmental > Aquatic > Marine > Intertidal zone > Salt pond sediment ... | reverse complement strand
AATCGAAAAAGACACTGAAAGCGGGGAGCCAACAGGCATTCTGCGAGAAACGGCAACAGACTTGGTGTGGAAAACAATCCCTGAGCCCAGCGAAGAAGAACTTGTAGAGGGCGCTAGCTTAGCATGCAAAAAAATCGTGGAAGCCGGAGTGACCACCGTACACTGGATAGCTACATCTTCGGCTGAAATCTCAGTCATCCAAAAAGTCTGCTCAGAAAACAAATTGCCTCTACACGTCTACCCAATAGTTCCAGCAAATCTTTTGGACCAAATAAACAGTTCAGGCTCCAACAAGGATGGAAACTTGGGCGTCAAGGTTTTTGTAGACGGCTCCCTAGCTGCACATACAGCGGCTCTTCGTGAACCCTACAGTGACGACCCCGCCTCAAAAGGAGAGCTGTTGTATTCACAAGAAGAATTGGATGCATTAGTCATGAAAGTTCACAAAGCCAACTTTCGTTTGATTATGCATGCACTGGGCGACCAAGCAATCGACATGGCTCTATCTGCCATCGAAAAGGCTTTTATGGAAGTGCCGAGAAACGACCATCGGTTTCGCCTAGAGCATGCGTCAGTTCTCAACAAGGAGTTGATTCAGCGCATCAAAGAATTGGGGATGATTGTTTCTGTGCAGCCCAAATGTGTTATCACAGAATTTTCTGTTTGGTCGGCAGTTGAACGTTTGGGGTCTGAAAGGGCTAGGTGGCTTTACCCCATAAAAACGCTAATCAAGGAGGGAATACGGGTTGCAGGCGGTTCGGACTGTCCAATGGAGCCGATAAGTCCTTTGCAGGGTATCCAAGCAGCTGTGACGAGACAGTTCTTTCCTGAGGAACAAATCAGCGTTGATGAGGCTTTACGGATGTACACCGTCAACGCGGCGTACGCATCCTTTGAAGAGACCGTTAAGGGCTCGATTGAGGAGGGCAAACTAGCCGACCTCACAGTGCTTTCGGCTGACCCAAAAAAGACTCCGTCAAGCAAAATCGGCGACATCAACGTGGATATGACTATTGTTGGCGGAAAAGTGGTTTATCAAAGTTAACTAACGTCTGGTGTTTACCTGATTCTGTTCCTAGTCTTCCTCTCAAATTAACACTAATCTTGGTGGAATATTAGCGGCAGACCCAGCATCGGGGCTGTTAGAAGCCACAAATCCATGTTGTGATTCAGAAACCAAGCGTACCATATGCTCCATCCTCCAACACTTCCGAAGAGTAGCCACAGAAAATAGGTGACAACAAAATATAACCCAAAAAAAGTAACAATGAAGCCAATCCTGTTTACGTCCAGCCCCTTCACGTCTTCTACTCCAATGGACTTCCGCGCAAAATTGGCAGTGTATAAAGCAAGCAGCAGCAATCCCACTGAAGTCAAACAGAAACTGAACAAATTCACAGGATACGAGCTAACATACTCGATGCCGCTAATCAGTATTGTACCTACCCAGTTGCAGGTGTAATTGAGCCAGAAAACAAAAATGTAGACTGTGCCTGAAATCAACGCCCATTTTATTGCATTTCCCACCGGCTTACGTGGGTTCAAAGCAAAAAACAGTTTCATCAACACAAAAGGGACCAGTATCGACTCGGTTAAAACAGGTATGGTTAACTCAACTATCCAAATGGGAGTCAGCAATTCAGGAAAAATAAAGGTAAATACACCTGAAGGTATAAGCGACACAAAAGTAGCCGCTTCAAAGACAACAATAAACCTTAAGCACGTTGCCAGTTCTGGTTTAGAAAAATCTTTGTTAAAAATCCAGAAAAGAACTGTCATCACAGCCATAAAACTTGCTCCAGTTCTGAATCCCAAACCTAACCCCCCCGGCAAGTCCTGAATAATTATTGGCCAGTCTACACTTCGATTAACGATGCCGAAGGCGAACTCGTAAAACGTGAAAGAGAACCAAGCTAAAGCCACAGCCAAGAATCCAAGCTTCACTGTCCAAAGCGTTTTTGAATCAGCCATAACCATCAGCACTTCAAGCCTAGTCAGCTTTTTACATATATTGTTGTGCCCTTAAATCCGTATGCGTGCCCACAATGGTTAGGCTTATAAAATGAAACAACAAACTTTTCCGTGCAAGAAACTACATTGTTTTAAAGGGGCTGAATTGTGCTATGGATAGAACCTCAATTATGCTTCTGTTTTTTGTTCAAGTAATTGGCGCAACTTTTTATGCCATTCTCTTAGCCGCATATGTGCTTCCCTTTCCTTCAATGGATGTTTTAATTGGAGAACCCCTTTTCAGGTCACTTCTTTCAGTGTTTGGATGTCTCTTCTTGCTTTCAACATTGGTTTCGATAATAGCTTTCAAGATAAGCAAAAACCGTGAACGTGCAAACGTACAAATTCAGTAATGGTTCGGATGACAATCGATTTAAGTAAGATTTCTGGACTATCCGTATCTGTCTGTTCAGTTAGCAGTGTTTGATAGATGATGCTGATAACCAGTTTGTTAATTTCGGTTTCCGTTCTCATCTTAGCTTTACTGTTAGACCTGATTTTCGGCGACCCTTCCCCCAATTACCCGCAGCGAATACAATTCAAGCTGCATCCAACCGTGTGGATGGGCAAGTTAACCACCGTGTTAGAGCCTTACTTCAAGAACCCGAATCCGAAAATAGAAAAACTAGGTGGTGTCCTGTTAGCTCTTATAGTAATAACCGTTTTCACCTTGCCTGTCTACTTTGGGTTAAAGTTCATCTATATTTACCTAGGCGTTCTGGTTTACGTTCTCGTAGCCGCTGTAATCCTTAAACTAACAATCTGTATGAAGCTGGAAACAGACTGGGGTAATGCCGCAGCCGAAGCCATCCAATCAGGCGACCTGAACGAAGCCAGAAAGTACGCCCACTTCTCGCGAAGAGACAACAAAGACCTAACAGGCTCCCAAATAGCCTCCTCTGTCATCGAATCACTAGCCGAAAACCTAACCGACTTCAGACTATCACCAATCTTCTACTACGCCTTTTTTGGGATTCCAGGCGCCGTCGCGTTTCGAGCCATCAACACGCTTGACGGTATGGTTGGGTTCAAAGACCCTGAGCACCTTCACATCGGATGGTTTTCCGCAGTCTCCGACACCATAGTCAACTATATTCCAGCCAGATTAACAACCCTTCTGATAATTTTAGCCGCAGCTATTCTAGGCGAGGACTACAAAAACGCTTGGGCAATCGCCCGCAGAGACCAAGCTAAGATTCCAAGCATAAATCACGGGTGGCAGATGGCTTCCATGGCTGGAGCGCTCCGCGTGCAACTAGAAAAGCCGGGACAATACGCTGTTGGAGACCCAGTTGAAGAGCTGGATGCAAGCAAAATCATTTGCGCGTTAAGAATCCGGAACGTTTCAATAATCTTGGCGATACTCTTTATGCTGCCAATACTTTTGCTGACAAGTCTCTACCTTTTCTCCCTTTTAGGATACTAACATCTCGCCTGAGTGCCTTTCCTCAGTGTTTGGGCATGTTAAGTCCCTTTTATGCAAAAGATATTAAGCATGCGGCTTGCTGTATTTCGTAAGCAACAAACGCTCAGGGAAGACTTATGCCGCTACATGTAACCCTCGTGAACCCACCCTACCCAAAGGGTGCACATCAGCATCCCCCATTCACCCCTTTAGGATTGGGGTATTTGGCTGCTGTTCTAGAGAAAAACGGGTACGAAGTTGATGTTATCGACTGCCAAGCCCTAAACATCTCATTTGAAGAAGTGAAAAACGAACTTGGTAAGCGGAATCCAGACATAGTTGGAATGACCTCAACCACCCTCACCTACAAGTCTGCGCTTCAAATCGTAAAAATCGCCAAAGAAGTCTGCCCAAACTGCTTAACCCTCCTTGGCGGTGTTCACGTTACCTTCTGGGATAAGGAGGCGTTGAAGGAGTGTCCGCAGCTGGATGTGGTGGTGAGAAAGGAGGGCGAAAACACACTTCTGGAGCTGGTGCAGAAGCTGGAGGCAGGCAAAAGCTTCGGTAACGTGCTGGGCATAACCTACAGGAAAAACGGCAAGATCGTGAAGACCGCGGATCGTTCCTACATAGAGGATCTTGACAGCCTGCCTTTTCCTGCTCATCATCTCTGGCCTCTTGACCGTCTCAAAAAATACGGGAACATAATGTTTCCCTTAATGACGAGCCGCGGCTGCGTGTTTTGGTGCGAGTTCTGTTCGGCGGTCAGGATGTTCGGCCGAAAGTTTCGGATGAGAAGCGCAAAAAACGTGGTGGACGAGCTTGAGCATCTCCACAACACCTACGGGGCTGACACTTTCACCTTTTATGACGACGCATTCACTGTAGACCAGTCTAGAGTTGAGGAAATCTGCAGAGAAATCCATAACCGAAATCTCAAGATAACGTGGGATTGCGGTACTCGCGTTGACATGGTTTCAAAGGATTTGCTTCAGAAAATGAAGGATGCTGGATGCATTGCCGTATGGTTCGGTGTGGAGGCGGGGTCACAGCGGATTATAGAGGCCATGGGAAAGGGATTTACTGCAAACAAAACGAAAAAGGCGTTTAAAGCGGCAAAAGAAGTTGGGTTAATGACCATTGCAAGTGTGGTTTTTGGGTTTCCAGGTGAAACAAGAGAATCTGCTTGGGAAACCGTTAAACTTGTTGAAGAAATAGACCCCGACGATATAGGTTACTATATTGCAACGCCTTACCCTGGAACTCCGATGGCTGATCATGTGAAGAAGATGGGTTGGCTAAGGGTAACTGACTTCAACAAGTATGACACGGCGACTCCAATCTTTGAGCTTCCAACATTGAGTATGCAAGAAGTGAGGAAAATCCGTGAACAGGCTTTTCACAGATTTTATCTGCGCCCCCGCTATGTTCTCCGTATGTTTGCTAAAGGTGGAACTTATGGTTTTTCGGCAACAAAAACAGCGTTTGCACATCTGCTTAGAGCCACCAAATCTAAACTTCATTGTTCATGATTCGAAAGGAAGCTGTTTTTTTAGTTTATGCGTAGGTTTATGGCGAAATGTGGAAATATGCCCGTAACAAGGAAATGTTTATTTATCCTAAGCAAGAATAAGGGAGGCTGTACTAAAAACATGGGAATGAAAAACATGAAAATTGACAGAAATAAATCTAAACTATCTACTATTGCTTTAATTCTGGTATTAACAATATCTGCTACATTATTTACTTTGACTTCTGTTTATGCACAGAGTGGAAAAGCAACCGTTTGCTATCTTGGCGCTATACCTAATCCCGTAGGTAGAGGCCAAACAGTGCTGATGCACGTCGGAATCACAGACGCACTGGGAAGTCCAGAACTTGGATGGGAAGGCATGTCTATAACAATCACAGACCCTGAAGGCGGCGTAACCACTATCTCGGACATCAGAACTGACTCAACAGGCGGAACAGGAAGAACATTCGAACCAGACATGGTCGGCACCTACACTCTGCAAGCTCACTTCCCTGAGCAAGAGCAGAGAGGTACAACATACTTAGCCAGCCACAGCCCAGAAGTCCAACTTGAAGTACAAGAAGAAGCGATACCCGTTTATCCTGGCCACTCACTTCCAGACAACTACTGGACTCGACCCATAGACGCACAGCTTAGAGAATGGTCATCAATCACAGGAAGTTGGCCACTTATTCCTACAAATCTGTACGCTCCTTACAATGACGGACCCGAAACTGCTCACATACTGTGGACAAAGGTACTAACACAAGGAGGTCTCACCGGAGGAGCATTGGGTGAGGTCTCATTCGAAATCGGCGACGCATATGAAGGTAAGTGGACTGGCTCAGGCGGTACTGGCTCTTGGTTTGAGTCAACCTCCATAATCCTGACTGGAAAACTTTACTACCAAGAGAGCACCCAAGAAGACCCTGTTGTATATCACTGTGTAGATCTGCACACTGGCGAAGAACTGTGGTCTAAAGTCTTCATGGACAACAGCACAATAACTTTCGGTCAAACATTCCATTTTGATGGAATCAACTTTCACGGCGCTTTCGAATACCTGTGGGTAACCAGTGGTGGCGGCGGTTTCTTTGGTGGCGGGGGATCACAAACATGGTATGCATTCGACTCCTTAACCGGAGATTGGCTGATGACATTTGAGAATGTTCCTTCAGGCAACAACCTCTACGGTCCAAACGGCGAAATCTGCAGATACTCTGTCAGCGGAAGCACGGTTAGTTTTTGGAACTCAACTGAAGCTGTATTGTCAGGACTGAATGAAAATAGCAGAGGCAGCTGGGGAAGTAACGCTCATGGACAAGTCCATGACGCATCAAAAGGAACCATGTGGACCGAATCAATAGAGTCAGGTCTAGGATCAGCTTCAGCATACTTCCTCAATGACAGAATAATCTTTGCAAGTGCAAGCACTACCGAGGTCACTGTAGCTGCTGTAAACGTAAACCCCTCAGAGGGCGCAATCGGACAAACACTATTCAAAACCACTACTCCCGCACCCTCTCATTGGGCTGAAATGCAGCTATCAGTAAGTGGGTTCCAAAGCGGTTGGCAACTTTGGAGTCAAGAAGACAGAGTTGGTATTCTTTGGATAAAAGACACCCGAGAACATTACGCCTATAGTCTCAACGACGGATCATTCATGTGGTCAACTCCAAGCCAGTACTACATGGACGCATTTGATGACACGCCCGCCAGCGCTAGAGCAATTGCTTACGGCAAATTCTACTCAGCTAGCGTGAGCGGAATAGTGCACTGTTATGACATTCAGTCAGGTGAGGAACTGTGGACCTACGAAGCAGCTGATCCCTACTCTGAATACTTATTCAGCAATAACTGGTGGCTTAAACCGCTGTTCATTACTGACGGCAAAATCTACGTGGCTACTCTGGAGCACTCTCCTATTGACCCCCGACCTCGTGGTGGACCATGCATTTGTCTTAACGCCACAGACGGAACGGAAATCTGGAGAATCAACGGCGCCTTCCGCCAAACCCGTTGGGGTGGACGTGCAATCATCGGCGACAGCATAATAGCGACCATGGATACATACGACCAGCGCGTATACGCAATAGGTAAAGGACAAAGCACCACAACACTAACAGCTGCACCAAAAGTCGTAGCAAAAGGAAGCAGCCTAATGATTGAAGGCTCAGTGATGGATGTTTCTCCAGGCACACAGGACACAGATATGCAACTGAGATTCCCCGCTGGAGTTCCAGCCATATCTGACGAAGACATGAGCGAATGGATGCTATACATATACAAGCAATTCGAAATGCCAGAAAACGCAACAGGCGTAGAAGTAGTGTTTAACCTAGTTAATTCAACCGGTCACGTGCTAGACCTAGACAGAACAACAAGCGACGCGAGCGGCCAATTCAGCTACGTATGGCACCCTGACAATGAAGGCACATACACAATTCTAGCCACTTTCGAGGGATCCGAAGGCTACTATGGCTCACGCGCACAGACTGCCGTAGTAGTAGGTCCAGCAGAATACTCTCCTAGCGCAGAAGAGATTGCTGACGTAACTGCAAATAAACTGCCGACAGCTTCGGGAATAGCAGACGAGACAATAAACAGACTGCCAGCATACCTGACAATAGATCTAGTCATACTGATAATCGCAGCAGTAGGCGTGGTCATAGGCTTAATAGCCTACATGGCACTCAAAAAACAGCAATAAACCAAAAAATTTTCCCTTTCTTTTTTTTGTTTTTAAACAGAATTTTAGTTTACAACAAACACTTGTCACTCTAGATTTACCAAGTTTTAAATACCACTTCAATTAAAATTGAATGCCGTTAAAATCAAAAATGAAAAAAGAGGTTAAAAACAATGGAACTTGAAAAGAAAAAAACTCGAGCAATAATTACTTTTGTTCTGATATTAACTATGACCGCATTGATGGTAGTCATACCCGCCGGAGCCCAAATACCTGATGAGATCCCTACATTCATACAGCTCAATGTTGCACCTAATCCTGTAGGTCAAGGTCAAACTCTATTCATTAACGCATTTATGACCAAACCTGCAGTTACAGCGGAAGTAGGCGGTGGCGGTATCAGGTACGAAGATATAACCGTAAAAATGACAAAACCCGATGGGAGCACGCACACTTTCGGACCATTAACAGGCGATCCTACCGGCGGCACCTGGTCTACTTGGACTCCCGACCAACTGGGTGAATTCACCTTCCAAGCATTCTACCCTAGACAACACATAGAGGCAACGGTAACTCCAATGTTTGGTAGCGCAACTACCTATGACTTTTGGTATGAAGCCTCTGAAAGCGAAGTAGTGACAGTTACTGTACAGGAAGATCCGGTAGAATGGATATACAATTCTCCAGGACTTCCAGAAGAATATTGGACCCGTCCAATATACGCAACTAACTGGGCTTGGGCTGGGCTTGGCGGCCACTGGTATGGACTAGGCGTACCTGCATTTGCCACCACTGGTGGATACGATGCCATGGGAAACTTCAATCCATATAGTGAAGCGCCAGAAACCCCTCACATAGTATGGTCAAAACCGACTCATATCGGAGGCCAACCAGGATTACCCATTCCCGGCGATCAAGAACACCAGTACATGTCTACAACGATAACCAAATATTTCTTCGAGCCAATTATCCTTAACGGCGTACTCTACTACACTAAGATGGCTGGTCCAGGTGGTATAAAGACCGGTTGGGAAGCCGTGGACATTCGCACAGGAGAAGTACTGTGGAGCAGATCAGCGGGCGAATCGGGCTCAGAAACAATTAGAATGGCACAAGCAGTACAATATCACTCGATGCAGGAGTACGGCTCTTGGGCACACCTATATGGCACCACAGGGGGCGGATTTTTCGGCGGCGGAGGCGATCTTACCATATACGATGCATTTACGGGAGAATATCTAGCAGAAATTACTGGTGCACAAAGTCCAAGCTTTATTGTATCTGATGGACCTAATATGCCAGGATCACTACTAGGCTACTATACCTCTGGTAGCAATCTCATTATGTGGAACTCATCCAAATTAACTGGAGGTACTGGTACCGGGTATGACATAACTTACGGCGTAAGTGGCAGCTATGCTTGGGATGATGGAATACAGTGGTCTGTGCCACTTCCAACTGAACTCAATGGTATTCCTATAAGCCTCAGCCTTAGTGTAGTAACTGAGGACATATTATGTGTCATTCAGCGGCCTACTCCTGGCATGTGGATTTCACTCAATTACGGCTATCAGATTGCAGCAGGCTACGACGCAAAAACAGGAGAGCTTCTATGGGGACCGATAAACCAAACACTACCCGCATTGGAAGATATTAGTAATGTAGCGGCAGGAGAAGGCGTCTACGTATTACACAACAAAGATACTAATGAAGCATATGGCTTCTCCTTAGAGAACGGACAAGAGTTATGGGGTCCAGTTAAACTAGCAGGAAACGCTTGGAGTACTATTTCAAGATCTGGTGACGTCGCTTACGGTCTGTGCTATATTTGGGACATCGGCGGCTACGTGAATGCTCTCGATCTTCAAACCGGAGAAATCGTATGGAATTTCACTCGTGGAGCCGCTGGATACGACACTCCTTATGGAATATACCCTCTATGGTACAATGATGCTATTGCTGACGGAAAGATATACCTCTCAGAGGGCACCATGTATAATCCACCACTACATCCAGCAAGGACAATTTGTCTAAACGCAACTAGCGGCGAGTTGATATGGAGCATATTAAGTTACACTGGGCGAGTTCCTCCAGCTATTGCAGACGGCCACATGATAATCTGGAACAGCTTCGACATGAAGATATACAGCTTAGGCAAGGGACCAACCGAAACCACAGCTGCAGTCCAAAACGACATAATCCCCGTAGACAGCACTACCCTGATAAAGGGCTCGGTAATGGATATTTCTCCAGGCGCGAAACAAGAGGGTGTGATTGAACGCTTCCCGAATGGGCTTCCCGCAGTAGCTGATGACGACATGAAAGAGTGGATGGAATACGTCTACATGCAACAGAAAAATCCAAAACATGTTTTAGGTAGAGATGTCACAGGCGTTACTGTACACGTAACAGCAAAGGATCCAAACAACAATACCCGAGATTTTGGCTACGCTACAACAGATTCACAAGGCAATTACGTCTTCGAATTTGAGCCCGAAGTTCCGGGAATGTATCAGCTCATCGTCACCTTCGAAGGATCCGGCTCATACTGGCGTTCTAGTGCAACAACTTTCGTAAAAGTGGGTCCAACAGCAGAAGAGGCGCCCAGCGCAGAAGAGATTGCTGATGCAACTGCAAGCAGACTTCCAGCATATCCAGAAATACCTGCATATCTAACAATAGATTTGGTAATCCTGATAATTGCTGTCATCGGCGTAGTCATAGGCCTAGTGGCCTACATGGCACTCAGAAAACAACAATAAAACCATAATCTCCTCCTTTTTTATTTTTTTAAATAGAACTTGAGATTTAGCGGATGCTAGGAGAAGAACTAGCGAGAGCGCCTACTGAATCTCCAAATGGGTATACAAGCAAAATTTTCTTTTTCGCTATCTTCAAATCACGAAGTTTCAGCAGAAAAACATAACCAAAATTTGGTCACTGAGCTTAATAGTCAAAAGAGCCTTCCACACTAACCTTATTAATAACCCTCTTTGTCTATTTAACCGAAAATATTCAAGGGTGTAACCATGCAAGTCACTTTTGTGAATCCACCTTACCCAAAAGGGTCCCATCGACACCCACCATTTATCCCTCTGGGAATCGGATACCTTGCAGCCATACTGGAGAAAAACGGATACGACGTAAACGTTATCGACTGTCAAGCTCTGAACCTCACATTAAACGAGGTGGAAAACGAACTTCGCAAACGGCAACCTGACATAGTTGGATTAACCTCCACCACCCTCACCTACAAACCCGCCCTCGAAATAATCAAAGTAGCAAAGAAAGCTTTACCCAACTGTTTAACCGTTATCGGAGGCTCCCACGTTACCTTCTGGGATGATGAGGCGTTGGAGGAGTGCCCGCAGCTGGATGTTGTGGTGCGAAAGGAGGGTGAAATCACTTTTTTGGAGCTGGTGCAGAGGCTGGAGGCTGGCAAAAGCTTCGGCGATGTGTTGGGTATAACTTACAGGAAAGACGGAAAAGTTGTGAAGACTGGGGATCGTCCCTACATAGAAGACCTTGACAGTTTGCCTTTTCCTGCTCGTCATCTTTGGCCTCTTGATAAGATTAGAAAAATTGAGGACATATTCTACTTAACGACTAGCCGAGGCTGTATATTCTGGTGTGAGTTCTGCGCGGCGGTCAGGATGTTCGGTCGAAGATTTCGGATGAGAAGCCCCAAAAACGTCGTGGATGAGATTGAGCATCTTCACAAAACCTATGGTGCAACTAATTTCACATTCTGTGATGACGCATTCACTGTTGATCAGGCCCGAACCGAAGAGTTATGTGAGGAAATCAAGAGGCGAAAACTGAAGATACAATGGAACTGTGGAACTCGTATAGACATGCTTACAAAAGAGTTGCTCATCAAAATGAAGGATGCGGGTTGCATTTCCGTGTGGTCCGGGGTTGAGTCAGGTGCACAACAAATCTTGGATGCCATGGAAAAAGGGATTCACATTGAACAGACGCTAAGAGTCTTTGGTTGGTTAAGAGAGCTTGGATTAAAGACGGCCCCAAACGTGATACTTGGCTTCCCGGGTGAGACCAAGCAAACCGCTTGGAAGACAATAAAGTTCGTGGAAAAAATAAGTCCTGACTATGTGGGGTTCTATAATATAGCTACGCCTTTTCCTGGAACGCCCATGTATGATGAGGTCATAGAAAAGGGGTGGTTAAGGGTAACCGACTTCGACAAGTATGACACGGCGACTCCCATCTTTGAAACGCCGATGTTAAGAATGAAAGATCTTAAGCAAATCCGTGAGCAGGCTTTTCATCATTTCTATCTTCGCCCTACCTATATTCTCCGTATGTTCGCTAAGGGGCCAATGTCTGGTCTTTCGGCAATACAAACGGCGTTGGAACATCTCTTTAAATACATCAAACTTAAACTTCAGAATCTATGATTCTGCAAACACAGGTTTTTTTATCCGAGAAGGGTTGATAAATAACGATGTGCGTTTGCGTCCTTTTCCTATTTGAACCTTAATTAGAAACTTCATACGTCTTAATTCGTATAGACTGTATGGAACCGAAAAATTGAGGGGCAAAAGTCAATTTGGTTTTGGGTAAAGGTCTTCAAGAAAGGATTCGTGAAGCAAACGTTGCTGTCCATCGGTTTGAGGCAAAATATTACGAGTTGATTCATCCAGAAGTATACAACAGATATGAGCAAAAGAGACTAAATTCTGCATTAAAGATGGTGGACAAACTCGTAGCGGATAATCATGTGCGTACAAAAAGGGCTCTTGATGTTGGGGCGGGTACCGGAAATCTGACCTGTAAGCTTCTGCAGATGGGTTACGACGTTACTGCTATAGATATCTCTGCGGAAATGTGCAAGATTTTAGAAAAGAAGTGTAGAAAATATTTAGAAGCTAAAAAATTGGTTGTTATTAACTCGCCGATAGAGGATGTAAGTTTTGATAGAGATAAATTTGATTTAATTACTTGCTATTCTGTGCTGCATCATCTACCTGATTATGTGGATGTAATTCGGAGATTTTGTGGATTTTTGAAGGAAGGTGGCGTGATGTATCTAGATCATGAAGCCTCTCCTTTTTACTGGAATAGCGAAGCAAACAACGCAGCGAATCTGGTGAAACTCCTTTATTCCCATTCTAATCTGTTGCTTAACTTCCTGTATTTTCGGATTTCGAGGGTAAATGTTCCTTCTATTGATTATAGTCTATCTGATTATTGGCACAATAAAGAGCATCACTTAGACCATGAGCAAATAGAATGTGTATTCGAAAAGGGTCGCTTTGAGTTTTTCAAGCGAAGAGACTATTATCTCAAATTTAGAACATGGGTTTCGAATCCACTTTTTTATGCTTACAAGTATAGTTGCAAACCTGAAATGAGTTTTTGGGTGGCTAAAAAGTAATAACGGTGTTTTCATTCGTGCCTTTCGAGCCAGATAAAGTACCGGGTAGCCATTATTCTGTTCATGTAGTAAAGTATTTAAACAAAGAATGATTAAAAGAAGCTTCACGAAAAAAATTTGGGGAATAAAAAAATGAAAACTTGGAAATCTAAATCAAAAATTTCTACTGTTGCTTTGATTCTAATGTTAACAATTTCTGCTGTGCTAGTTGCTTTACCTATTACCAACGCCCAATTTGGGCCTGCGCTGCCTCCGATGCAGATTGATATCCCGATTTTCTTAGCTGTAACTGCTGAACCTAACCCCGTAGGAGTCAACCAACTGGTTTATCTTCACGCCGTTTTCAGTAAACCCACACCTACAAATCAGGGTACTGGTGGCGATTTGCATGAAGATGTAAACATAGAAATAGTTGACCCTGATGGACAAAAAACGGTTTTAGGACCGTACACTGCTGGTATGACCGGAGCCGTATACTCTTCGTTCACACCCACTCAAGTCGGCGAATACCAGATTCAAGCAATTTACCCCGGACAAGTACTAACAGGACAAAACCCTGACACAGGAGCTAGAGGCCAAAACACCCATATGACAGGCAGTACGCTGCTACCCGCTGAAAGCGAAGTGGTGACGCTTGTCGTACAAGAAGATGCAGTGGGATCAAACTATCAGTCTCCTGGACTTCCAGAGGAGTACTGGACTCGTCCAATATACTCAACAAACTGGGCGTGGGGAGAACAGATTGGTTCCAACTGGTTCGGATTAATGGCACCAGCATTCATGACCACTGGTGGGTACGACGCTACCGGAAACGTTCAGCCATATGGTGAAGCACCTAACACTGCTCACATCATGTGGTAAA
>Ga0207752_1000928_pt1 | contig 13878 bp, 14 predicted proteins | sample Pon2CUnioCityCA_6_FD_187272 | JGI IMG/M metagenome (GOLD analysis project Ga0207752, IMG submission 187272) | Marine sediment microbial community from Union City, CA, USA - Pond 2C Sediment 2 (SPAdes) | ecosystem: Environmental > Aquatic > Marine > Intertidal zone > Salt pond sediment ... | reverse complement strand
CCAGTCCCTTCTAGGAGTCTGAGTGAAGAACGGCCACAGGAGATTGGCGATGACAAAGATAGTTCTATTGTTCAGTTTTATAACCGGGATGAGTCTGCTTGTTGCCTGTAATGTAGCGCAATCAGGAGAGCCAACGCTTCTCCCAACCTACGTAGAAATACCTTACAGCGAGCTAGTGCTTGATGAACTTGATCAAGACATTCTCGCTGACCCGGGGATACCTGGTTGCAGCCTGGCAGACCTGCGACCATTTGGGTGGAAAACAGTGGATTCCGGAGTCGTTGATATTCGCACGCCCGAGTATTATGCCATTCAGACAGAGTCATTGTATCAGGAAGGGTATCGAGACTACCAGCAAGCCCACGAGGAGTATCCGGATAAGTATCAATCTATTCCGGAAATAAGCTACGAAGAATTTCTGGAAACCTGTAATGTTTTTCCTGATGTCGATTTCTCCCAGTACTCTGTACTAGGTTACCATGCGACAGGCAATGGATGCAATGTAAACTTTGAGAAACACGTTTATCGCGGTGATCAGGACAAGACGATTCTCTATGTACTCACAGTTATTGAAGAGGGTACCTGCGAAAATGTCTTTCATGACAGGAATTTAATACTCGTACCGCGGATACCTTCCGGCTACGAGGTGATTTTCTCTCAATCAGAGTTAAAGAAGTAATAACAGGTACCGTCAGATTTCCTCGAGGCTGGCGATACTTACGACCAACCATCACGACATATTACAGCCTGGTGTCTCTTATGCCGAAGACTGATGTGGCTTGCCTTCATGATAGAGGTAAAGACTTATAACAACACGATCCATTTCGCTGCTCAATTTGGTTTCCTTCAATATTTTTTCCGTGAGAAAAAACCCCCAACCTTTAGGAAGTGAACGCGAATCTCCATAGTCAGCCTCATCTGCAGGCGCTTCCAACAATTGTGCTGATTGGATCCAAACCAGGATTGTGAGGATTCGTTGAGCCTGATGGGCCAACTCTCGAGACAACTCATTCTCTATTGCCTCGGTAACTGCCTGCTTCGCCTCTCTGAGAATTTGATCCGGGACAGGAACGCCTACTAGGATTTTCGCTACCATTTCCGCTGCCTGATTTTCACTGCCTACCTCGTCGTGCAGCGAAAACTCGGCGATCGTTTGCCACTGGCCTTCGGAAGATATAGACCACTGATTGCGCTTTAGCATCTTTCATCCTCTCATAACCCTCGTTGTTCAGGAGTAAATATGCCTATATTAAACAGGCATATCCAGTCGGTTGGGTCTGAATTAATTGGACAAAATTACGGACAAATCGATGCTCTTATTCCACCGTAAAGTCAGTGCCTGTGTAATGGACCAAGTTATATAATTTATCTTCGATCACAAAACAATATTTTTGATAATACAATTTTTTGTCACTCAAATAATATAAGTTGGAAAAAGTCCAAATTGCCCCAGATAAGGAAAATGTCCGGGTCCAGCAGCCTGGCTGCTGAACCCGGAGCGTTGAGTTTGAAAGGGGGTATTTCGATTAATTTGAATTTTTAGGATATGCTGTATACTTGATCCATGTCCGCTCCAATTTTAGCCACAAAATTGTATATCCCCCCACCTCGGGCTAAAATTGTCCTCCGCCTGCGCCTGATCGAACGGCTGAACGAGGGCTTCTCTTTGGGTTGCAAGCTGACCCTCATCTCAGCCCCCGCCGGCTTTGGTAAAACCACGCTGGTTAGCGAATGGGTCACTGGCTGTGATAAGAAAGTCGCCTGGCTGTCGCTGGATGAGGGGGATAACGACCCATCGCGCTTTCTGTCTTACATTATTGCGGCTTTGCAGACAATCAAAGCGGAGATTGGCGCAGGGCTCCTCGTAGCGCTCCAATCCCCTCAGCCGCCGTCAACCGAAGCGATTCTGGCAGTCCTGCTCAACGAGATCACCACCATCCCGGATCATTTCGTACTCGTCCTGGACGACTACCATGTGATCGATGCCAAACCGGTTGATGGGTCGACATCTGTCGACGAAGCCCTCACCTATCTGCTCGAGCATCTGCCGCCACACATGCACCTGGTCATCGCCACCCGTGAGGATCCCCATATGCCTCTGGCGCGGCTGCGCGCCCGGGGCCAATTGACCGAATTGCGCGCCGCCGACTTACGTTTTACCTCATCTGAAGCGGCCGAGTTTCTTAACCAGGTGATGGGTTTAAACCTCACAACCGAAAACATCATCGCACTGGAAACCCGCACCGAAGGCTGGATTGCCGGCCTGCAGTTGGCCGCGCTTTCCATGCAGGGACATGAAGACGCAAGCGACTTCATCCAATCTTTCACCGGCAGCCACCATTTCGTGCTGGACTATCTGATGGAAGAAGTCCTGCTCCTGCAGTCCGAAAGCATTCAGACTTTCTTGCTGCGCACCTCAATCCTCGAGCGCCTGTGCGGCCCGCTGTGTGACTCTGTTCTACTCGACTCCTGTGTTTCCGGGCAGGAAACGGCCTCCTCACAGGAGACGGTCTCCTCTCAGGAGACTTTGGAATATCTCGAACACGCCAACCTGTTCATTGTCCCTTTGGATAACGAGCGGCGCTGGTACCGCTACCACCATCTCTTTGCCGAATTGCTGCGGCAGCGACTGCACCAGAGCGACACATCGCCTACAGCGGAGGGCGGGAGCGTGGCCGAACTACACAGACGCGCCAGCCAGTGGTATGAAGACAATGGTTTAGAGCTTGAAGCTTTTCAGCATGCGGCTGCGGCCAATGATGTTGAGCGCGCTATACGTCTGATGGAAGGAAAGGGGATACCCCTGCACTATCACTTCGTAGTGACGACTATATTGAACTGGCTGGCGTCGCTGCCGACAACGGTGCTGGATGCTAAACCCTTGTTATGGGTTAGGTATGCCTCGATGGCACTGGTTACTGGTCAAACCGCCGGTGTCGAACAGAGGTTACAAGCTGCTGAAACAGCTATTGCTGCCGCTTTGCAAGGCACCGAGCCGGACGACGAGACTCGCGACCTGATCGGACAAATAGCCGCTGCCAGGGCAACGTTAGCTCTCCTTCAATACCGGATAGAAGACATCGTTGCTCTGTCATATCGGGCGCTGGAGTATCTATCCCCCAATAACCTGTCTTTTCGTTTTACCGCAATCTGGGCGCTGGGAGTTTTTTACCAGGTCCAGGGAGATCGTGCTGCTGCTGAACGAGCCCTTAGCGAAGCTTTATCGATCAGCCAAATGTCTGGGAAAAACTTTCACATGACATTGGCTTCGAACGGCCTGGGCCAGGTGCAGGAATCGCAAAACCAGCTTTACAAGGCGGCCGCAACCTATCAAAGTGGGCTGAAATTGGCCGGCGACTATCCTCACCCAACGAGTGCCAGCCAAACGTATCTTGGTCTGGCGCGTATCTGCTATGAATGGAACGACCTGGATACCGCCGAACGGTATGGGCAGCAGAGCCTGCTTTTGATGCGGCAGTTTGATCAAGATAACTTGTTCATTATCTCTGAGGTGTTTCTCGCCCGCCTGAAACTGGCTCGGGGCGATGTGACCGGCGCGGCAGCTATGTTAGCAGAGGCCGAGCAGTCCGTGCGCCAGCATAACATTGCGCATCGGTTATCTGAGGTAGCTGCTGCACAAGTGCTTGTCCTGCTTCGACAGGGCAATCTAGATACAGCCGCTCATCTTGCGCAGGCGCATGCGCTCCCCTTCAGCCAGGCTTGCGTATATTTAGCCCATGGGGACGCCCTCGCAGCACTGGCGGTGCTGGAGCCATTGCGCCAGCAGATGGACGCAAAAGGATGGGAGGATCAACTGCTCAAGGTGATGGTTCTACAGACGATCGCTCTGCAGGCGCAAGGCGAAATGGACAAGGCTGTGCAAACGTTGGCAGACGCGCTGGCGCTGGCAGAGCTGGGTGGTTTTGTCCGCATCTTTGTTGATGAAGGTGTACCAATGGCTCAACTATTGTCCGAAGCAGCTCCTCGTGGGATTATGCCGGACTATATTGGAAAACTGCTGGCTGCATTTGAATCTGATGCGCAGCAGAGTGAAGAGAAACTTGATCTATCCCCTACCCAGTCCCGTAACGAGCTATTAAGTCAACGTGAGTTGGAAGTGTTACACCTTATTGCCCAAGGACTCTCAAATCATGAGATTAGCGAAAGCCTATTCCTGGCCCTGGACACAGTCAAAGGGCACAACCGCAGAATCTATGCAAAACTACAAGTTCAAAGTCGTACCGAAGCTGTAGCTCGGGCCCGCGAGCTGGGTTTGTTGTAACCGCAAGCGTTCGTATTCCTCAACATTCTCTCCTTTCAATAATTCAAAACAACACCTCCAATCAACACCAAAGTGTCTATCGGTGATACTGTGGTGCAGGTATATTACCTGTACATTGAGCACGTGGCAGGGACTGTAATGACCGGCCCAACAGGTACAAGGTGATGTCAAACGAACTCAACCCAAAAACTGACCCGAGTCAACTCGTGGTCTATCAGATCAGGATCAAGGGCCATCTGGGTAGTCAATGGACAGACTGGTTTGGCGGCCTGACCCTCACACTGGAAGCCAACGGCGATACGCTTCTGACCGGCCCGGTGGTCGATCAGGCTGCATTGCATGGATTGCTCAAAAAAGTACGTGATTTGGGCATGCCATTGGTCTCGGTCAGTCTTGTTGAACCCGGCCAGGCGGATCAGTCAGTTGTCAAATCGTAAATGGATATAAGCTACTTGGAACGGAGGTTTGCCTTTGTTAACATTTCCAGCCCATTTCAACCCCCGGTAACCGGGTGGCGGCCACAATTTTATTCAAGTCCGGTTAAATGCAAATCATCCAAATCGTTCAAAAAAGGAAAAAAATGAACACAATCAATAAGACCACCAAGATGGAAGATGTGAAGATAAATGTGAAGATGAAGCTTTCAGCTTTATGGGTAGCCCTGATGTTAATCTACATATATGCTGACATACTTTCAAATTTCAAGCCGGATGCGATAGAGAAAATGATGGAAGGATTTATGGGTCCTTTTCCAGTGACTCAAGGTTCGTTGTTATCAGCCTCCATATTGATGACGATTCCTGCTGTTATGGTTTTTCTATCCTTAACACTGAAGCCTAAAGTAAATCGCTGGGCAAACATCATCCTGGGTGTACTGTTTACCTTTGTCAATATTAGTAATTTGATTGGGGAGACCTCCTGGATTTTTTATATGTCCTTTGTTGTTGTAGAAATCGCGCTTACTTTACTCATTGTCGGGTATGCATGGAAGTGGACTAACCCTGAAGGGTAGTTCAGGCAGATCCGTCAGATGTCAAATAGTAAAACTCATCCATATCGTTCAAATAAGGAAATAAAAATGAAAACTTTACAGAAATTTGGTGGATTCGCCGCGCTGTACATGGCAGTCGCCTACCTGATCGGAATGATCATCTTTCTCGTCGTTCTGGACTACCCCAGCATAACCAATCCGGCCCAAAAGGTAGCCTTGCTCGTCGAAATGCAGATGGTCACCTTTTCGACCAACCTGCTCATGTACGTGTTCTTTGGCGTTTTTCTGATCGTCCTGTCGCTGGCATTGTATAACCGGTTGAAATCCGGCGCACCGGCGACCATGCAGGTAGCAACTGCGATCGGGATCATCTGGGCTGGCTCGCTGGTTGCCAGCGGCATGGTCGCGAATGCCGGGATCGCCCCTGTTGTTGCGCTGTATGCCAAAGACCCGGCCCAGGCTGCGTTGACCTGGCAGGGAATTGAAACTATGGCAATCGGGCTGGGCAACGGCAACGGCGAAATCCTGGGCGGTCTTTGGGCGCTGCTGGTCAGCCTGGCCGCGCTGCGGGCTGGCGGGCTTCCCAAGGGCTTGAATATTCTCGGCTTGTTGGTTGGCGCGGTGGGCATCTTCTCTATTGTCCCAGGGTTGACCGAGATGATGACTGGAGTTTTTGGCTTGAGCCAAATCATATGGTACATCTGGCTGGGCATCATCCTTTTGCGCAGCAACCCAAACCGGGCAGAATACCCACAGTCTTTTCGACTTCAAGTTTCAACAGCAAACAAGAGTATTGGAGAGGTTGACTCTCAACCTCTCCATTTTTGAAAAGTGATCCTGGAGGATGACATGAAAGCGATTGCATACACAAAATTTGGCCCACCCGAGGTTCTTCATCTTCAAGAGGTGGAAAAGCCCGCTCCTAAAGCGAATGAGGTGCTGATAAAAATATATGCAACAACAGTCGTAAAAGAAGACCCAGACATGAGGGCTTCACCAGGGTTTAACGGTTTTCTGAAACCCAGACATCCGATCCTGGGTCAAGAGCTGGCCGGGGAGGTTGAAGCGATAGGCAAAGATGTGACCCGATTTAGGCCAGGCGACCAAGTATTTGGCATAGACATGTTTGGCGCGTATGCTGAATATAAATGTATGCCTGAAAACGGGGCGCTGGCCATAAAACCGGCCAACATAAGTTATGAGGATGCAGCCAGCGTTCCGAATGGGGCATTAACCGCCCTGCCTTTCCTTAGAGATAAGGGCAAGATCCAGAGCGGACAAACCGTGCTGATCTATGGCGCTTCTGGATCGGTTGGCGCTGCGGCGGTACAACTTGCAAGGTATTACGGGTCTATGGTGACCGGAGTATGCAGTACTGCGAATTTGGAATGGGTCAAATCTTTGGGAGCCGATCAGGTAATTGATTACACCCAAGAGGATTTTTCCGAAAATGACAGGACCTATAACATTATTTTTGATACGGTAGGCAAGCTTTCGTTTTCACAGTGCAAAGGCTTGTTGACGGATGAAGGTTTCTATCTTGCCACGGTTCCTACGCCGGTAATGATGCTCCAAGCATTATGGCCAGCAAGGAGCGGCAGCAAAAAGGTAAAGTTTATCGCGGCGGGTTTGAGGCCGGCCAGGGAGAAGATCAAAGACCTTGTCTTCCTGACAGAGTTGATTGAGGCGGGGAAGATAAAACCGGTTATAGACAGGTGCTATCCGTTGGAACAGATTGCCGAAGCCCACCGATATGTCGAGCAAGGGCATAAAAAAGGAAATGTCGTCATTACGGTAGACCATTCGTAGCAATTTACACCTGAGTTTTACTCGTGTTTGTACGTTAGTGAAATAAAAACTTGAGGTTCGTTTGCCCAATGGGATAACTGTTCAATAAAGTTTATTAAAGATGTCGAAAATGTTCCAAAATTTAAAACGTGAAATACCTATATCAAAACGCTTCTTCCCCGCATTGCTGCCGGTTGTTGATGAAACCTACAAGCAGGTAATTGCACGGTATCGAGATCTTTACTCAAACCACGATCTTTCCAATAATCCCATTATTCAGCGGCTCTTGATCGATGGCATTCTTCCTGGACTCGCTATTTACCAAGTTCTCAGAGAGCGTGGAGAGTCCCAAGAAAGTACATTGGCTATGATCGACCAAACATCCGAAATATTATTCTCGGACAATTTTGTCAAGATGAAGAAGTAAGGCAGGTTAATGGGAAACCTCATTCCGTTTTGAGATCATGTTCGGCATTATCTTGACATAGGCAAAGTCACGGGAAACCAAAGAAAAATAGATCATCCAAAAATCTGGAACAAAAGAAAGAAGGGAAAAAATGAAAAGAATCTTGGTATTCACAATCATTTTAATGGCGCTGACAGCCTGCAAAGCACTCCGGGGCCAGACACCTGAACCTACTGCGACGGACACACCTCAGGTGGGTATGCCAAATCCCGCCTCGGTCTATTGCGAGCAGAATGGGAACAAACTCGAGATTCAAACGGCTGCCGATGGCAGCCAATCCGGAGTATGTGTTTTTCCGGATGGCAGCACCTGTGACGAATGGGCCTACTTCCGGGGAGAGTGTGGTCCCGCAGCACAAAAAAGCTCAACACCTGCCATGACCGTTGATGCAACTGCAGAAGGTAGTGATGATGGCCCAGGAGGAAGTGATGGCGCAGAAGGAAATGCCTCGGGCGGTTTCATGCCGCCCGGTACCTCAGAAGAGTTGACTGATTGGTGGGGCGTCATCAAGAGTACCGAGCCCGGCGCGCAGTATGATGACTACTTCGAGCGGCAGGACTTGGGGCAGATTATCTACTTTGGTATTGATTCTATGGACCCGTCTGTAAAAGCGCAGATTGTGGCATCACGCGACAGTGGCAAGATCGTTCATCTCTATGGCACATTACTGAGCAATGTGCCTGACTACAACGGCTCGCAGATCCTGGTGGATCGCATCGAGGTTGAAGGGTAACGATCAATCACATTCGGAGTGTTCAGCCTCCCGGATAACTAAGACCTCCTGACTATTGCTTTGGTCAGGAGGTCTTAGTTATCCGGGCTCGACAGGAGTCGGACCTGTGACCAAGATTATTTTGGCTCAAATCCAATTCGGCTAAAGATTTGCCGCTATTTGAATTATTAGGATATGCTGTATACTTGATCCATGTCCGCTCCAATTTTAGCCACAAAATTGTATATCCCCCCGTCTCGGTCGAACGTTGTCCTCCGCCCCCGCCTGCTCGAGCGGCTGAACGAAGGCCTACAGCGCAAACTGACCCTCATTTCCGCCCCGGCCGGTTTTGGTAAAACCACGCTGGTCAGCGAATGGGTTGCTGTTTGTAAACGACCGGTCGCCTGGCTGTCGCTGGATGAAGGAGATAACGATCCCGCACGTTTTTTGACTTACCTCATCTCGGCTTTGCAGACGCTTGCCCTGAGCGAGGTTCGTTTACGAACGACAGCCGGAGGGATTGCGGCGAATTTCGGAGCAGGGGTGTTGAGCGCACTCCAGTCCCCTCAGCCACTGCCAATCGAATCGATTCTGACGGCCCTAATCAATGAAATTGCTGCCACTCCGGAAAAATACGTGCTCGTCCTGGACGACTACCACGTTCTTGATTCCAAACCGGTGGACGGGTCGACATCCGTCGACGAAGCCCTCACCTATCTGCTCGAGCATCTGCCGCCACACATGCACCTGGTCATCGCCACCCGTGAAGATCCCCATCTGCCCCTATCCCGGCTGCGCGCCCGGGGCCAATTGACCGAACTGCGCGCCGCTGACTTGCGTTTTTCATCCTCCGAAGCGGCCGAGTTTCTCAACCAGGTGATGGGCCTGAACCTCTCGGCGGAAGACATCGCCGCGCTGGAAAGCCGCACCGAAGGCTGGATTGCCGGCCTGCAGTTGGCCGCGATTTCCATGCAGGGACAGGAAGACGCAAGCAGCTTCATCCAATCTTTCACCGGCAGCCACCATTTCGTGCTGGACTATCTAATGGAAGAAGTCCTACAGCAGCAGCCTGAAAGAGTACAGACCTTCCTGTTGCGCACGTCCATCCTGGATCGCATGTGCGGGCCTCTTTGTGATGCCGTTCTACCCGCCCCTTCTACATCCGGGCAGGAAACGGTCTCCTCACAGGAGACGGTCTCCTCTCAGGAGACTTTGGAATATCTCGAACGCACTAACCTGTTCATTGTCCCGCTTGATAGCGAGCGGCGTTGGTACCGCTATCACCATCTCTTTGCCGAATTGCTGCAGCAGCGGTTACACCAAAGCGCATCTTCAGGGAATGAGGAGGGATGTCTGGCCGAATACCACATCCGTGCCAGCCAGTGGTATGAAGACCATCGCCTGACGATTGAAGCATTTCAGCATGCGGCTGCGGCCAACGATATTGAACGCGCCGAACGGATAATTGAAGGAAAGGGCATCCCACTGCACTTTCGTGGTGCGGTGGCCGCCATACTGAACTGGCTGGCGTCGCTCCCAAAGACAGTATTGGACGCCAGGCCCTCGTTGGAAGTGAGGTATGCCTCGTTGTTGCTGGCTACCGGACAAACGACCGGCGTTGAAGAGAAACTACAAGCGGCTGAGGCGGCTATAGCTGCCGCCCTGCAAGGCGCAGAGCCAGACGACAAGACCCGCGACCTGATTGGACAAATTGCCGCCGCAAGGGCCACGCTGGCTCTCACCCGCTACCAGCCGGAAGCCATGATCACTCAGGCGCGCCGCGCCCTGGAGTATCTGTACCCCGACAATCTGCCTTCCCGCTTTGGGGCAAATTGGACGATGGCGATGGCCTACCATTTCCGGGGAGAACGTGCCGTAGCTGGGCGGGCCTTTGCCGAAGCCTTATCTATCGCCCAGGCGTCTGGGAATATTAGAGGCACCATATTGGCTACAATCAGTCTGGGCCAGATACAGGAATTGGAAAACCAGCTCTACCTGGCGACCGAAACCTACCGGCGTGTTCTGCAACTGGTTGGTGATTATTCGCCTCCGAGTGCCAGCGAAGCGTATCTTGGCCTGGCCCGTATCTGCTACGAGTGGAACGACCTGGATGCTGCTGAGCAGCACGGGCAGCAGAGCCTCCAACTGGCGCGGCAGTATGACCGCGTGATTGACAGATTCATTTTCTCTGAGGTGTTTCTCGCCCGTCTGAAACTGGCCCAGGGAGATGTGGCCGGTGCGGCTGCTATGTTAGCGGAGACCGAGCAATCTGTGCGCCAAAATAACTTCGTGCATCGGACACCTGAGGTAGCTGCTGCACAAGTGCTTGTCCTGCTTCAACAGGGCGATTTGGCGGCAGCGGCACAATTGGCTCAAGCACACGAACTCCCCATCAGCCAGGCCCGTGTGCTCCTCGCCCAAGGAGACCCATCTGGCGCGCTGGCTTTGCTTTCGCCATTTCGCCAGCAGATGGAAGCCAAAGATTGGCAGGATGAACGGCTCAAAGTGAAGGTATTACAGGCGGTCGCGCTCCGCGCACATGGCGAGAAGGACAAGGCTGTGCAACTGCTGGGTGAGGCGTTGACGCTGGCAGAGCCGGGCGGCTTTATCCGTATCTTTGTTGATGAAGGTGCCCCAATGGCTCAACTATTGCTCGAAGCAGCTTCTCATGGGATTATGCAGGAATATATCGGTAAGCTGCTGGCTGCATTTAAAGCTGAGAAGCGGAAAAGCGAAGACAAACCTGATCTGCTCCCTGTCTCACCTGCCCAGCCCCTGATCGAGCCATTTAGCCAACGCGAGTTAAAAATACTACAACTCATTGCCCAGGGACTATCGAATCGAGAGATTGGCGAGAGGCTTTTCCTCGCACTGGACACGATCAAAGGGTATAACCGCAAAATTTTTGACAAACTTCAGGTTCATAGTCGCACCGAAGCTATCGCGCGTGCCCACGAGCTAGGTTTGTTGTAAGGTTCAATTTTCCTCAACATTTCCCCACAATAACTAAAAACAACACCGATAACCCACACTAAAGTGTCTGTTCGTTAACACTGTGTGGGGGATATTATCCTTGTACATTGAGCAAGTGGCGCGGACTGAAATGACCGGCCACAAAAGGTACAAGGTAATGTCAATCGAACTCGAACCTAAAACTAATTCGGATCAACCAGTGGTCTATCAGATCAGGATCAAAGGCCATCTGAGCTGTGAGTGGACTGACTGGTTCGAGGGCCTGACCATCACGCTGGAAGAGGACGGGAACACACTTTTATCTGGTCCGGTGATCGATCAAGCCGCTTTGCACGGCTTGCTAAAAAAAGTGCGTGACCTGGGCCTGCCTCTGGTCTCGGTGTGTCCGATTGAACCAGGCCAGGTAGATGCCTGAGCGGGCAGAGTCAGATCGTAAATAGACATAGGCATCTTGTTTAAAACAAATTCAATCACATAAGGAGAGAAAAATGAACATGACCAAAGAAAGTCCCCGTGGGGTAGACAGAAAGGCTGCAGCAATTGTGGGCGTACTGTTCATTATCGGGACTGTTTCGGGTTTTCTGATACTACCATTTATCGCTGTTCTGAATACTCCGGATCATCTGACTACGATTGCCACCCATGAAGGCCAGATGACCATCGCCACGTTGCTTAAATTCATCATGGGTGTTGCCTGTGCCGGTATTGGCCTTGCGCTGTATCCGATTCTGAAGAAATACAACGAAGGCCTAGCGATTGGCGCGGTTGGTTTCAGGATCATCGAGGGAGTGGTCGATATTGTTGGCGCACTAAGCTATGTTGCCTTCCTGGTACTTAGCCAGGAATTCGTCAAAGCCGGGGCTCCTCAGTCATCCTTCTTTCAGACAACCGATGTACTGATCAACGCAAGTGCTGTTTGGTTGAGGGATGTGGCCATGCTGTTAACCTGGTGCATCGGCGCCCTGATGTACTATTCCGTCTTCTATCAACACAGGCTCGTTCCGCGCAGGCTGTCCGTTTGGGGCCTGGTTGGAATCACATTGACCTCCATCAGTTGTCTGTTGGTGATGTTCCATCTCATCCCACCTGCCGGGACGATCCAGGTGATTCTCTCTCTACCGATCATGGTGCAGGAGATGGTTCTGGCAGTCTGGCTGATCGCCAAAGGGGTCAATCCATCTGCAGCCGGTTCCCTGTCTGCGAACACAGCGCCGAACGAGCTTTTTAGCGCGGTATAGATGATCAAAATGGGGGAGATCCCCCACTCAGTCAAATAAAAATCATCAAGATCAAAAAAAGAGGAGAAATAAAATGAACACGACAAAGGGAAGTCCCCGTGGGACAAACAGAAAGATTGCTGTCATCACTGGCGTGATTTTCATCATTGCGACCGCCACATCTCTCGTAGCGAATGCGCTCACAACTGTCCTCACTGGTGCAGACTACCTGACGAGCTTTTCCGCGAATGCGAACCAGGTAGCCGCAGGAGCGCTGCTCTATCTCATCGGGCACTTCGCATGTGCCGGCATAGCCATCGTTCTGTATCCGATCTTAAAGAAGTGGAATGAGGCCCTCGCCCTCGGCTCCGTTATCTTCAGGACCATTGAGGCGGCCTTTTACCTGGTCGTCCTCGTGAGCCTGCTGGGCTTGCTGACACTCGGCCATCAGTTCACCACAGCCGGAGCTGCCGAACGTACGTCGCTTCAGGCGATCGGCGGTTTGTTGGTAGGCGTACACGATCACGCCGGCTTGTTGGGGGTGTTCGCTTTCTGCGTGGGTGCATTTATGTACTACACCCTGTTCTTCCAATCACGGCTCATTCCCCGCTGGCTTTCGATCTGGGGTATTGCTGCGATCATCCTGATGCTGGCGGCTTGCGTGTTGTCCTTGTTCAGCGGTGACCGGATTACCAGCTACATTCCCCTGGCGGCGCCCATTGGTTTGCAGGAAATGGTTCTGGCGGTTTGGCTGATCGTTAAAGGATTCAATCCATCTGCAGTCGCTTCTCTGCCTGGGAAAACAGCGCCGAACGAGTTGTTGAGCGTGGCATAGATCTGCGAAATCGAGAGAAGGGAGGGCTGGTTTTGCTGTCTGGTTATTTAGTTCACTTTGCCTGTTTGCCAGCCTGGTGATATTGAATGGGACAGAAACCATCAAAGCATTCCAACCAGACCAATTGCAGGCTCTGGCAGTGTTTTTTGTCAGTTTATACAAAAATGGGGTCTTTATCGCTCAGGTACCTTATGGGGTCTGGCTGTTTCCCCTCGGTTACCTGGTCCTTAAATCGAGATTTCTTCCAAAGTTCCTCGGCGTAGGGAAAAGTCGTCATCGCTATGGAACACAATTACAAAACCTGGCAAAACGCAGCTCCATAGCTGCAAGTGAACTTGGTCATTGGGTCGCTCAATACCTTCACGATCTGTGCTGCCCACGGTTTCGCGCTTCAAACCAAGCAATATTTCCTTAAGTATGATGATCTCCACCAAAAAGCCTGTACTCTTCCAAGTGAATGAAGATACAGGCATTTGTTCAAACATTATACTCACCGTGGAGTGGGGGCCCACCCTTTCCGCGGGTTGCCTATTCCCAACTGTCATGGAAATTCAGCAGGGATTGATATGCCCTCAGGCGACTGCCCCATTTTGATAGCCTTGCAGCGAATGCAC
>Ga0207752_1000927_pt1 | contig 13878 bp, 9 predicted proteins | sample Pon2CUnioCityCA_6_FD_187272 | JGI IMG/M metagenome (GOLD analysis project Ga0207752, IMG submission 187272) | Marine sediment microbial community from Union City, CA, USA - Pond 2C Sediment 2 (SPAdes) | ecosystem: Environmental > Aquatic > Marine > Intertidal zone > Salt pond sediment ... | reverse complement strand
TTCAGCAACAACGCGCTCGAGCACGCCGTCATTCTGGTGGACGCTCAATCTCCCACTTTTGACGGGCTTGAGCTACCGGCCGATGCAACGCTCACCGCTCAGCCGGGTCTTGACGGGTACGAAGTCCAGGATTTGAGTGACCCTGAAATAGGTATCCTGGAAGTGCCGGACGGCGTAACGTTGACCCTGGCGCCGGGCGTGCGCCTGATGACGCCGGACATGGTTTCTGTGAGAGCCGGCGGTCGCCTGCACGCCGTGGGCACGGCGGCGCAACCGGTGGTCTTCACCTCTCCCTCCGATTTCGGACCCGGCGAATGGTCCGGTATTGACATTGGCGGCAGCGGTTACCTCGACCACGCCCACATCCGCAATGGTGTGGTCGGCGTGTCCAGCAGTGGACGTCTGCGGATGATCGACAGTAGCGTTGGCGACAATGACCTGCACGGCGTATATGTGGGCGGAGGAACGGCCGAGCTGGCCTGTACGACTGTGAGTGGCAATCTCGCCCATGGTATTTATGTGAGCGGGACGACAACGCAAACCGCGACGGTCTACGGAGCCACTCTCAAGGAAAATCTAGGGGCCGGCGTGCGCAACGACACCACTGTACCGATAGACGCTCGCTACAGCTGGTGGGGGGACAGCAGCGGGCCCGGCGGCGATGGACCGGGCAGTGGTGCCGAGGTCTTTGGAAATGTCCTCTACGAGCCCTGGCTGCCGGCGCCCGGCTGTGTGCCTGCCACGCTCACGCTCTCTATTACGCGCGCTGGCTCGGATGCCGTGCGCCTGGCGTGGCAGACTCACACGTCCCATCGTCAATACCGGTTGTGGCAGGCGTCAACCCCTTACTTCACGGCCGGTATCGCGAGCACCGCGCTTCTTACAAAGACGGCGCCCTTCGACTTCGCCACGCTCCTTACCTATACGGACGATGTTGCTCCCGTCGCTTTCTACAAAGTGACGGCGGCCAATGAGGAAGGGGAAGCGGTATCGGCCGAAGTAGCCCGCTTTACCTTCGACCTTAGCGTGCCGGCGACGGCTGCACCGGAGCAACGACGATGAACCACCGGCCTAGCGAACGGCAAGTTATGTTACCCCGCTCATCGAGGGCGTAGACGAGCAAGGGAGTGACTTTTGTCACTTCACACCGGCGTCCGGGTAGCGTATGATGTAGGCACGAGCAGGATCTAGATTGGCGGCCCGGCAGCCGTCAGGGAAAGGGAACCATGGAATACCAACCTGTTGCCGAGGTAACTCACTACTACAACAAAATTGGCGTGGCCGTTCTCGCCTTGTCAGATGCGATCGCGGTGGGAGATGTGATCCATATCTCCGGCCACACCACCGACTTCTGCCAGATGATCAAGTCGATGCAGATCGAGCACCGGCCGATCAACGAGGCCCACCCCGGCGATGACGTGGCCCTCAAGGTGCTGGATCGGGTCCGCGCCGGCGACCGCGTCTTCCGCATCACCGGCCCGGACGCCCTCGAGTTTCTGGCCAAGCGGGCAGACGCCTCGACCGTCTTCGCTTAGGGCTGTCAGTAATAGCGCCGGGCCGGACATCCCACCGTCACCCCCGATCCACCGAATGAATTCCACTGCGTGGGCTATCCTTGACAGCACCGCGAATATGTTATAATACTCCCTACACTTATCCACACACCATACCTATCGATCAGAAACATCGGCTGCTCCGCCGCCAGCGCCCGCATCGCCCCGGATCGTGGGGCACCGGCTAACCTTGTCAGGAGGCAGTGACATGTGTGTTCCAGGATGCCAGGAAGTTGTCAGGCAACGTCTTAGCCGGCGTTCATTTCTCAAAGGTGCCGCCGTGACTGCGGCAGTGAGCGCCGCCGCGCCGGCGTCACTCGCGGTCGCCGCGCGCCGGGGAGGGCGACCGCTCATTCCAAAACCAGTTACCCGCATCGTAGACCTAACACATACGCTGGTACCCGATTTCCCAACGTTCTTTGGCGAACCCCAGCTGGAAATTGACCCGCTATTCACATTCGCTCAGGACGGATTCAACATGAACACATGGACGCTGGTCGAACATACCGGCACCCATATGGACGCTCCCATTCACTTCTCGGCCGACCAGGATACCCCGGCCGATATCCCAATTGAACATCTCGTCCTGCCCCTGGCAGTCGTGGACATCCGTGAACAAGCAGAAGCGAATCCGGATGCCCAGCTAACCCTAGAGGACCTCTATGCCTGGGAGGCGCAATACGGGCCGATACCGGAAGGAAGTTGTGTCGCCATGCTCAGTGGTTGGGGTGAAAAAGTGGACACGCCTGAGTTCCGCAATGCAGATGCGAGCGGAACGCTGCACTTTCCTGGCTTTCACGTAGATGCCGCCAGTTTCCTCGTCGAAGAGCGCGAGGTCGTGGGCATTGCGGTCGACACCCTCAGCCTTGACTATGGACCGTCACCTGATTTTGCCGTCCACTACCGCTGGTTGCCGACCGGCCGCTGGGGACTCGAAGCCGTGGCCAATCTGGATCAGCTTCCTCCCGCCAGCGCCACCATCATTGCCGCCGTGACCAAGGTCCAGGGGGCCACCGGCGGGCCCACCCGCATCATTGGCTTGGTCCATCCCGGCCACTGAAACTGCCGTGGTCAGGGGTAGCGGTGCCACCACAGCGATAGCGCCACCGCCGCCACCAGCAGCAGCGCACCTACCGCTGCAAAAACGACGCTGATCTCCACCGTCTCGTTTTGTAGCACGATCTGGGTCGGTAATTCCTGGAAGACCTCCCGGAGCTGGTCGGCGTTTTCGGCCCGGTAGTAGGCGCCTCCGGTCATGTCGGCGACCGTCTGCAATGTTTCTTCGTCGATCACGAGGAAGCGGCGGAAGTTGCCGCCCCCACCGCCAAACCCACCAAAACCGCCCCCAAAATCACCGTACAGGTTACCACCCAGTTGCGCCTGGGTGCAGACCATTTGCCCAGGATTGGCGGTGCCGAAGCCGATAGTGTAAACGCGCACACCGCGGTCGACAGCCTGCTGGGCGGCGTCGACCGGCCGTGGCCCGCGACTGTTGGCGCCGTCGGTGAGGAGCACGATGATGTCCGGCTGATAAGTCTCGCCCGCATCAACCCCCGTCTCCTCGAGCTGGAGATTGACGCCGCTGGGAGCAACGGCCGTGTTCACCTCGGCAATGGCGTCAATCGACTTCAGGGTGGCGCTGCCGATGGCCGTGCCCAGGGCCGTCGTCATATTGGCCACGGCGTCGCGCAGCACCTCCTTGTCTGTCGTCGGCGGCACCACCAGCTCGGCGAAGTCGGCAAAGGCAACCACGCCGATCTGGGTGCCGTCCGCCTGCTCGTCGATAAAGGCCAGCGCCGCTTCCTGGGCTACCGCCAGCCGGTTCGGCTCGACGTCGGTGGCACACATGCTCCGCGAAACGTCAAGGGCGAGAATGATGCTGGTGCGGCTGAGGGGCACTTCCACCAGCGCCACCGGCCGGGCCACCGCCACCAGTAACCCCGCCAACCCCACCAGGAAGAGGGCAAAGGGCAGGTGCTGCCGCCAGCGCGAGCGCCTGGGCAGCGCCTCCCGGATCAGCGAAAGGGAGGAGTAACGCACGGCAAATTTGCGGCGGCGCCGCAGCATCCACAGATACGCCGCCAGCAGCAGCGGAATCAGGAGCAAGAGCAGGAGGAGCCAGGGGGAAAGGATGCTCATGGGTTAGTGGTTGGTGATTGGTGGTTGGTGGTTGGTGGACGGTGGACAGTGAACAGTGAACGGCAAGGGTAAGTCCCCAATTCCCAATCCCTAATCCCCATCACGGTACCCTCCCGAACCAGATCATGGACAGGCCGGCGCCGATCAGGAAGAAGAGGGTGCCAAGGCCGGCGAGAATTGAAGTCACCTCCATCCGTTCCCCCTTGACCGTCAACTGCAAATCGATTTCCCTGTAAATATCCTGCAGCGACTCGCCGTCCTCGGCGCGATAGTAAGCGCCGTTGGTGAGGCCGGCGATCTCCTCCAGGGCCGTTTCGTCAAGCCGGGTAAGCACGTTAAAGCCATCCACTTCCAGCACGGCCCCTTCGGCGCTGCCGATGCCCACGGGATAAACGCGAACGCCGGCTTCGGCGGCAAGCTGGGCGACGTCCAGAGGATCGGGCGCGCTCGTGTTTTCACCGTCAGTCAGCATCAAGATCACGGCCGAAGAATAGTCGCCAATCTCCAGCGCCGGCATCTCTTCCGGTAGGTTATCTCCGGTCAATGGCGCCTCGTCCGCGCCCAGCGGTTCGCCGGCCAGGGCATTGAGCGCGGTGAAAATTCCCTGCCCCAGGGAGGTCCCGCCCTGGGGGCTGATGCGGTCAATTGCCGCCAGCACATCCCCCTGCACCCTGGTCGGCGGCTGCACCACCAGCCCACCGTTGCCAAATGCCACGACCCCGATGCGGATGGTGCTCGGCTGGTTTTCGACAAGGTTGCGCGCGGCCACCTTGGCGGCCTCAATCCGGGTCGGCTCCAGGTCATCGGCCAGCATGCTGTTGGAGACGTCAAAAGCGAGGATGACGGTGCCTTCAACCCGCGGCAAGCTCACCGGCAATTCCGGCCGGGAGAGGCCAAAGAGAAGGAAGGTCAGACCAAGCAGGTAAAGGGCAGGTGGCAGGTGGCGGCGGCGCTCCACCGCCCGGCCGGAACGGTTCTGAACCACGCCTAACGGTCCCAGCGCCGTTGCCGTCTGCTGCCGCCGTCGCAGCAGCCGCAAGTAGAGCACGGCGAACAAGGGAACCAGCAGCAACGCCGACAGCATCCAGGCCCAGATCAGGGTCATCGTTACCTTCTCCGCCGTTTGCGCAGGGAGGCGATACGCACGATGGCCTGCACCAGGTCTTCTTCCGTCGAAATGTTAAAGAGGTCCACTCCCGCCCGGCGCACGCCCTCTTTGAGCGCTGCTTCTCGCCGTGCCGCGGCTTCCAGGAAACGGTGGCGGAAGGTGCGGTCACCGGTGTCTACCATGATCTGCTCGCCGGTTTCGGCATCCTCAACCACAATCATCCCTGCATCCGGCAGCTCCGTTTCGCGGGGATCGTAAAGGCGGATGGCCAGCAATTCGTGGCGGCGGCCGAGGAGGGCTAACGGCCGTTCCCAGCCGGGCGCGCTGAGAAAGTCGGAGATGACGAAGACGAGGGAACGCCGCTTGAAGGTGTGCAGGCCCGCCCGCAGCAGTTCGTTTAGATCGGTGGTCGCCCCGGCCGGCGCCTCCCGCTTTTTGTCCAAGTCTCGGATCAGTCTGAGGACCTGGTTGCGACCACTGCGGGGAGCGATGGTACCCTCCAGACGGTTATTGTACAGGATCGCCCCGATGCGGTTGCCGTTGCGAATCAGCAGCCGGGCGAGCGTCGCCACAAAATCGACCAGCACCATTTCTTTGGGCCGGGTGGCCGGGCCAAACCCCATCGACGGACTGAGGTCAAGCAAGAACCAGGCGGTGATATCCCGGTCCTCGACGTACTGGCGCACGTAGGGGCTGTTCATCCGCGCCGTCACGTTCCAGTCGATGTGGCGGATGTCGTCCGGCGGCGCATATTCGCGCAAGTCGGCAAAATCGGTGCCGGCCCCATAAAAGAGAGTACGGTAATCGCCCTGGAGCAGCCCGTCCAGCCGGCGGATGACGCGCCACTCCAACCGGCGCAGCAGCCGTTCGGGCGTCACCTGCTCAGGCCGGTGTGCGGCTAAAGGCCCGTTCATGCAAGGGCACCTCCGGTACAGGAATCTGATTGAGGATCTGCTCCAGCAAATCATCAGAGGTAACGTCGTCGGCCAGCGCTTCGTAGGAAAGTACCAGCCGGTGGCGGATGACGTCTGCCGCCAGGTCGCGCACGTCCTGGGGCAGCACGTACTCGCGACCACGGACGAAAGCCAGCGCCCGGCCGGCCAGGATCAGGTTAATGGACGCTCGCGGGCTGGCACCAAAGCTGATGAAGGGGGCCAGGTCCTGTAACCCGGACGCCTCCGGCCGGCGAGTGGCCGTCACCAGCTTCACCGCGTACTCGATCAGGGCCGGATCCACGTATACTTTGTCCACCTGCTGCTGCAGGTTAGCCAGTTCCTCCGTATCGATGACCTTTTGCACCGCCTCGAGGCCGGCCGTCATTCGTTCCACGATGACAAACTCTTCGGTGGCCGACGGGTAACCGACCAGGACCTTGAGCATAAAGCGGTCCACCTGCGCCTCGGGAAGCGGATATGTCCCCTCTGACTCGATGGGGTTCTGGGTGGCCATCACCAGAAAAGGACGGGGGACCTGGTAGGTTTTGCGGCCGATAGTTACCTGCCGTTCCTGCATTACTTCCAGCAACGCGCTCTGCACCTTGGCCGGGGCGCGGTTAATCTCGTCGGCCAGGAGCAAATTGGTAAAGACGGGTCCCAGCGAGGTGTTGAATTCGCCCGTTTTCTGGTTATAGATGCGGGTGCCGATGAGGTCGGCCGGTACCAGGTCGGGCGTAAACTGGATCCGCTGGAACTCGCCGCCGATCGATTGCGCCAGGGTTTTGATAGCCATCGTCTTGGCCAGGCCGGGCACCCCTTCGACGAGGATATGCCCCCGCGCCAGCAGGGCCACAATCAGCCGTTCCAGCAGATTGTCCTGCCCGACAATCACTTTTTTAACCTCGTAAAGTACTCGTTCCATCGGTCTATTGGAATTGGAAGATGGATTCATATTCAAGTCCTTGAGAGATTAGAGATTGGAGATTTCGCGCGTCCGTAATCTCCAATCTCTAATCCCCAATCTCAATAATCAAGTGCCCCGGCAGCGGACACAGCCGTGCCAATGGGAACGGCGAAGCCGATGCCGGTAAAAGAGTTGGTCTCGTTGGGGTTGGCCAGGGCGGTGACGATGCCCACGACCTGTCCCGCCCGGTTGAGTAGAGGGCCGCCGGAGTTGCCGGGATTGACGGCGGCGTCAAACTGGATCAACCCTTCCAGCCGTCGCCCCGTCTCGTCGACAGTGAAGGAGCGGTCAAAACCGGAGATGACCCCGGCACTCATCGAGCCGGCCAGTCCCAGGGGGTTGCCCACGGCGTACGCCTCGTCGCCGATGCGCATCATGCCGGCGCTGCCCAGGGTGGCGGGCACGATCACTTCCGGCGCCCGGCCGGGCCGGAGGACGGCGATGTCATTTGCGGGGTCGGCGTTGGCGATTTCGGCCGTGGCCTCGGTGCCGTCGGCAAAGGTAATTTCAATTTCAGCCGCATCGACGACGACGTGAAACGCGGTCAGGATCTCGCCGTTGTCGTTGACGACGACGCCGCTGCCGACACCAAAACCCTCTTCTCCCTCCGCATTGGTGCTCTGCGTCTGGATGAAGACCAGTGACGGGAGAATCGCCTGGTAGACCAGGGCGGAGTTGGCCGGCGGTGGGGTGGCGGAGGCCATCACGATACCGGCGCGGGTATCGACCTCAGCCTGGCTCAGGGGCGTGGGTGGTGGGTAGAAATAATTGTAGAGCAATACACCCAAAAACGCGGCGACCACTACCAGGGCCGCCAGGGCGAAGCGGCGCGCATGGGCCCGCTGCTTCCGCCACCAGGCAAGCGCTCTCTGGAGCGCCGAAGCTAAAGGTCGGCCACTTTCTTCCTGCATAATCACCCCGACTGTAGCGGATACCGCCAGTGCCAGCGAAAGGCCACTGCCTACTCTACCTATGATTGTCCTCGACGGAGACTTACCGGATACTTGAATGCTAACCGGAAAAGGACGTTCGAGAGTAGTCGAGCGGAGCTATATTAAGGAAGGGCTAAGTTAACCAATCAGAGAACGAATTGGCCGGGAGATATTTTCGCCAGCGGCCCCCAAGTGGCGCGGGTTGGGACAGACGTCCCAGATAGAGACACGGCCACAGCGGCGCGGTCAGGAGATTCGGCCACAGCAAGCGTAGGTGGCGTGGTCACAGACACATCGGCGCAGTCGGGAGACGCGGCCGCAGCAGTGAGTTTGTATTGAGCGAGAGAACGGCTAAGCGGGCCAGATTTTGCGCCCGCTGCCTGGCGGAACGACGGCGTCGATCTGGGCCAGCTCGGCCGGCGATAAGGGCGGCAGCAACCCGGCGCGCACGTTGTCCGCCATCTGGCGCTGGTTCTTGGCGCCGGGGATGACGGTGGTCACGGCCGGGTGGGCCAGCACAAATTGCAGCGCCAGCTGGGGTAGGGTGCGATCGTCCGCCAGGGGCCGGAGCCGGTCCACCTTCTCCAGATCGTGGAGGTAGATCTCGTACTCCTCCGGGTTCTCGTGCCAGCGGCGGCGGAAATCGTCCGGGCCGAAGCGGGTCTTGGCGTCGTACTTGCCGGTGAGAATGCCCATGGCCAGGGCGCCGCGCACGATAACGCCGATGTTGTGCTCCTGGCAGTAAGGCAGGATCTCTGCCTCGGCGGTCCGGTTGAGGATGCTGTAATCGATCTGCAGCGTGCTACAGTCCCCGTGCCGGTTGAACGTCTTGAGGTACTCGAAGTCGCTGGTGCTGACCCCGTAGGCGCGAATCTTGCCCGCCTCCTGTAGCCGCCGGAACCCTTCGAGGAAGATCTCCAGGGTCGGCTCCTGGTAGTGAATGTGGCTCTGCATCACGTCGATATAGTCAGTGTCCAGGCGGCGCAGGTTACTTTCCACGCCGGCAATGAACTTCTCCACCGTATCGTACGCACTCTGGTTGCGCTCGCCGTCATAGTTGAGCCAGCCGATCTTGGTGGCAACGATAAACTGGTCCCGCCGGCCTTGCATCGCCCGGCCCAGCAGCTCTTCGCTGTGGCCCATGCCGTAGACGTCGGCCGTGTCAAAGAAGTTGACGCCGGCATCGAGCGCATAGTCGATGGCACTGAGGATCTTCTGGTCGTCGGTGTCTCCCCACTCGTCACCACCGGCAGCCCAGAGGCCCATGCCGACCATGCTTACGGGAATGTCGCTTTTACCAAGGACGCGGCGGGGCAGGGTGTTGTCATTCTCCTTCATCAGGCTCTCTCCTCAACAATGATAGTGTGTCTGCAATCAATCATTTGTAGTTCGTTCGGGCGCAGCAAGATCGTGGCGGATTGCCTCAATCTTCTGCGGCGTGAGGATGTCGGGGACCAGGCTACTCAACTGATCCAGCGTCATGGCCAAGGCCATTTCCAGCTGGGGATGCTCCAACAAATCGCCCAGATGATTCGCCAGCACCCGCCGGCCCTGGGGCTCGTCGAGCAGCGCCTTCAGCGGCAGGCCGGTATGGAGTTTGTGGCCGGACCCGGCCGCTGCCTCAACCCGATCCCCTTGCCAGTTGAAACGCGCCCGGCTGCGAATGTCGGCTGCACTGCGGCCTACAAGCAGTTCAAATTCGCCGGCCTCGGCACGCCAGCCGCCCCGGACCGGATCATAAAAGGCAAGGTCAGCGCCGTCTAGCGTAAAGGTAACCTGCTGGGATTCCCCGGGCTGCAGCATGATCTTGGCAAAGCGCTTCAGCTCTTTGGGCGGCCGGGCCAGCCGCGGCTGCAGATCACGGACGTACAACTGCACCACTTCCTGAGCCGGCCGGTCACCGGTGTTGGTCACCGTAATCGTGGCCGTGATTTTCTCGCCCGGCCCGTACTGCTTTGCCCCCAACGCCAGTTCGCCATAGGCAAAGGTCGTGTAAGCCAGGCCGTGGCCAAAGGAGAAGAGGGGGGCTATCTCTTTCGCATCATAGTAGCGGTAGCCGATAAAGAGCCCCTCACCATAGCGCACGTGGCCGTTCTCGCCGGGATAGTTGATGTAAGCCGGGTTATCCTGCAGCCGTCTGGGGAAAGTGGCCGGAAGCCGGCCGGACGGGCTGAAGTCGCCAAAGAGAATGTCGGCGACGGCATGGCCCGCTTCCTGGCCCGGATACCACACCTGGAGCAGGGCGGGGACACCATCCAGCCAGGGCATCTCCACCGGAGAGCCGGTATTGAGAACGACGATGGTGTTGGGATTGGCAGCAGCCACACGCCGGATCAACTCATCCTGGGCGCCGGGCAACTTCATGTCCGGCCGGTCAAAGCCCTCGCTCTCCCACTCGGCGGTGAGACCGGCGTAGACGATGGCCACGTCGGCTTCTGCGGCCAGGGCGACCGCCTCGCCAATGGGATCGGCCGGGAGGGGCGGCAGGCAGCCAAGACGCACGGAGCGCCCGCGACTGTTGCCGCTGTTGCTGTACTCAACTACCAGCGCCATGGTTTCGCCTGCGTCCAACTGCCGGGCGACGGTTTTTTTCTCTCCGTCCCCCTTTTCTTCGATCTGCCAATTATCAAGACCCAGCTCGTCGTCGAGGTAGAGGCGGCTCTTGCCCACGCTGGAGAGAGTGAAGGTGAAGGTGCCGGATTCTGGCGCCGTGAAAGTGCCGCTGAGGCGCAGGGAAAAGTGGTCCGGGTTCACATGTCTACCCTCGTTGCCAAACCACTCGATCTCCAATCGCGGCGTGGTTTCGGTGTGCACCGGTTCCCCCGCCAGGCCCAAGTTGTCAAAATAGTCGGCCCGGACACCCTGCGCTTGCGGCGCCTCGGGCGGAAAAAGCCAGCCGGGATTGCATACCGGCAGGCGGCGGTGGATGGGCGTCCCCAGGGCGTAGGTCACGGTCGCCGCCGCACCCGCCCGCTCCCGGATCCCGTCCAGGGGAGAGATGACGTAGTGCGGGTTGACCTGGCTGCTACCCCCACCCATGATCTGGGCGCGCTCGGCGTTTTCGCCAATGACGGCAATCGAGATGACTTCGTCCAGGTCGAGCGGGAGTAGATTGTCCTCATTCTTGAGGAGAACAATCGCTTCCCGGGCAATCTGCCGGGCCAGGACGCGATCTTCGGGGCGGTCAATCGCCTCCTCCGGCGCCAGGGCGGGTTGGTCGAACGCACCCACCCGCTCCAGGGTACGTAGCAGGCGCCGGATCTTGTCGTCCACCAGTGCCTCGTCCAGCTCACCCCGGCGCACCTGCTCGGCGACGTTGGCACCCAGATAGCGGGCAGGGCCCGGCATCTCCAGATCGAGCCCACCGGCGGCAACCGCGTCGCTGTAAGTGCCATACCAGTCGCTGATCACCATTCCGTCGAAGCCCCACTCTCCTTTGAGAATGTCGCGCAAGAGATAGACGTGTTCGCTGGCGTACGTGCCGTTGATCCGGTTGTAAGCAGACATTACCGTCCACGGTTCGGCTTCGGCGATTGCCATGCGGAAGGGGGTGAGATAGAGTTCGCGCAGCGCGCGCTCGTCCACGTCGCTGCTGATGGTAAAGCGCTCGAACTCGGAATCGTTACAGACAAAATGCTTGATGCAGGCACCGACCCCGCCCCCTTGTAGCCCCTGGATATAGGCCGTGGCCAGGCGCCCGCTGAGGTAAGGGTCTTCCCCATAGGTCTCGAAATTGCGACCGGCCAGGGGAGAGCGGTTCAGGTTGACCGTGGGCGCCAGGAGGATGTGGGCCCCTTTGGCCTTCGTCTCCGCCGCCAGGGCGGCCCCCAGGCGCTGAGCCAATTCCAGGTTCCAGGTAGCGGCCACGGCGATGCCCACAGGGAAAGCGGCGGACGACGGGCCCTGGTCGCGTACCGCACCACGCACGCCGTTGGGCCCGTCGGTGACTTTGAGCGCCGGGATACCGTGTTGGGGTAGCGGCACGGTGTGCCACATATCGGCCCCGGCCAACAAAGATGTCTTTTCCGCCAGGGTCATTTTTGCCAGGATCTCTTCGATTCTTGTCTCCATAACCTCTCCCAATTCGTTTACGTCTGTTTCTCTTCTGCGCGCGCCGCCAGATTGATAGCGGCGGTCGTCTAGCCCAGCATGATTTGCAAGAGACGAACCTGTCCATCCCGGGCAAAGATCTGCTGGCTGGTCGTCGTGTCCAGACAACTGCCCAGAATGGTCTGGGAGTTTCCGTCTGCGTAGTCTACTATGATTTTAGCGTGTCCGTCGCGGCGGTAAACTACTGGTGTCTGGCAAAAGGTAAATGCCAGCGAGCCGGCGGACAGGGGGATGGTCTGCTCCTGCCCGTGGACGTCGAGATAATTGAAAGCCGCCGGCACGTCCAGGAATTCCTCATCACGTAGCAGCGTGGGCGCAAAGTTGAGTGTGCCATCCTGGACCAGGATTCCAAGCTCGCCCCAGCGCGTAAGGATCTCCTCTTTTACCTGGCCGGTCATGCCCGGCTGGCGCGCGCCATTCCCCTGGGGCGTGTGGGAGTAAGGGTCGGTGGGAAACGCGCCATAGAGATCCGGGGACTTGTTGAAGCCCAGGCCGGCGCGGATGTCGTAGTAAGCGCGGGCCAGGCCGGCAGTAACTGCCGGAGCGGCATTACAGTTAAGGGCCGTCCAGTAACATTCCTGGGCTGCCAGCAGGAGCTTCGATACCATGTGCCAGTAGATGCTACCCAACCCTTCGTAAGCAAAGAAAGTGCCTGACCGGCCGGTAAAGGCACGATGGTTAAAGGTAACCTCAAATAGCTCAAGGATACTGTCTCGTTCCGCACCTATCAGGCCAGCGTAAGCGGGCTCCCGGGCCAGCGCATCCAGCATCTCGGCCACGTCACGCCCATTCCGGAAATTGCCGTTGAAGTGGTAATTGCCGGTGTCATCCCGGATTAAGAGGCGCGGGTCTCCGTTGGCCGTCATCTCTGCCACCAGCGCGGAGCCGGCCAGCGCTGCAGCAGGGACATTGTTTTTCTGCCTGAAACCGGGCAAACTCCGGTCGGGATAGAGCATGTAACTGTGCTGGTCTGCGCGGTACAGATCACTGTGGCGCAGGCTGCGCAGGAGGGCCAGCGCCTCTTCGGGTGGTAGCATCCCTGAGGAGAGAATGGCGACCTGCCCTTCCAGCATGGGGTACAGTCTGTCCACACCTGCTCCGGCCGCTTCCAGGCGCAGGATGTTGTAGCCATGGTACAGACCGTCCGGACGCCGGTTGGCATGCAAGGTTTGCTCGAGATAGGCCAGCGCCAGTGCCAGCAATTCGCGGATCGCCCGCCCGCTAAGGGCCGTCACCGTCCCCGGCAGCCCCTCGTGATAGATTTGCTGCCGGTAGGTGGTGGCAGCCGCGCCCAGTTCATCCATGATCGTCTTGCGTGTCCGGCCGTCAAAGCCGGTTTCCAGATGTGAACGGTGCGTGCTAAGAATCTCCTGCACGTTGGCAAAGAGCGCGGACACGGCCGTGTTCACCGGAAGTGATTCCTCTTCCGTAGCGGCCAATTGGGCGATCCAGAAAGCGACAAAGCGGCGCAGATAGGCAGTGGTAACCACCGACAGCCCTTTTCCGACCAGGGCGTTGTTGGCATCGTTCCATTCGGGGCGCTGGGTGTTCATCCAGATACCGCCTTCTGGCACCAGGTTGGTGAGCTTGGCCAGTAACAACACCAGCACCTTCTCCACCATGGTGGCGTGGATCACGTGGCCATCCCGGTCGCGGCGCAAACGCCCGTCTGTGCCCATCTCGGCGACCGCTACTTCGGCCTCCTGCTGCCGTTCCCGATCAAACACAATCGTGTCAGACCAATCTGCCAGCATTTCCCGATAGGGCCGTAGACGATAGGGCACGTCCGCGTAGGCAAAGATGCGGCGGTTCCAAAGCCGGGTTAGCCTTCCGGGGTGGACCTCCGTGGCAATCTCCAGCAGCTTCTGCAGGTAAATGATCTGGTGGTCGCTCCAATAGCCGATGTTGGCCCAGGGATGGTCCGGTTCCGGCACCTCCCATTCAATTCCCGCCCGGGTAACCCGGTAGGGGTTGTAACCATCGGCGGTGGTGGCGTTGAGGAACTTGGCGATGGCACCCTCGACGTAGGCGGGGAAGGAGAGCAGAAGCGGCTCCCAGTTCTGGAAGATGTCACGCCAGTTGCCCTGGTAATCGAGCCGGGGGGAACCGTCGGGATGCTTCAGGTTAATGGAGAAGC
>Ga0207752_1000926_pt1 | contig 13884 bp, 11 predicted proteins | sample Pon2CUnioCityCA_6_FD_187272 | JGI IMG/M metagenome (GOLD analysis project Ga0207752, IMG submission 187272) | Marine sediment microbial community from Union City, CA, USA - Pond 2C Sediment 2 (SPAdes) | ecosystem: Environmental > Aquatic > Marine > Intertidal zone > Salt pond sediment ... | reverse complement strand
CGACGCCAGCAGCAGCGTGATCAGCGCACCGACGCCCAGCGCCGCGAGCAGCACCAGCAGGCGTGCGCGCTCGCCGGTAGCCTCCGCTGCGGCACGCACCGCTGGCAACTGGCCAGCGCGCAGCTGCTGCTTGAGCCCGTCGGCAACGCTGAGCAGCTCCGGCAAAGCCGCGCCGCGGGCGCCGTCGGCGGCGAACAGCTCATCGCGCACCGCGGCGACCTGCTCAAACAGCGACCGATAGCCAGCCATCGCCGCACCGTGCTGCTCGGCGAAGCCGAAATCCGCGATCCACTTTTGCAGTTCCCCGGCATGCCTGCGCGCCGCCGCGAGGTACTCCTCGCCGCCAGTGATCAGATAGTCCTTCTCCGCCTTGCGCATCTTCTGCGCCAGATCGCGGAACAGCCCGGCGAAGCCGATCCGCTGCTCCAGTCCCGCGGCGGCGATGTTCAGCTCACCGCGCAGGCCGTCGGCAGCGCTGAAGCCGTAGTCGGCGCGCAATTCGAGCCAGCGCAACTGCGCCACGTAATAGGCATCCAACTGTGCTGCGATGCGCTCCAGCCGCGCCGCCAGATCGCTCCCCGCAGCGGCTTCGGGCATGCCGTTGCGCAGCCGATCGGCGAACGCTGCAAAGGCTTCGCGATCACTGGTCCGACGCGCGCGGATGCTCTGCCGGTAGTCGTCCAGGCCCTCGCGCTGCAGCTGATCACCGCGCTGCACATGGCGCAGCAGCGCGTTGACCGCGCCGATCACCGCACCGTCCACCTTCTGCACCAGATCGACGCGCTGCGCGCTGGCGTCGTATTCACCGAGGACGTGAAAGAACAGGCCGGTCAGCGCGATAAAAGCCGCCAGCACCAACCCCGCCACCAGCGTAAGACGCAGCCGCAAGCTGCTGCGGCGACCGTTGAATTGCCAGTTGATGCGCGCCAAGTTGGTCTCCCGATGCATGTCGATCAGGCAATCAGCGGCGCTTGCCGGCACAACTTGATCAGCCGTGCCGGCGGAACCAGGCGCAATGCCGCAGCGTGGCGGAGCAGCCGCGACGACGACGGCAAGCCGACGCAGCCGGGCGAGAGAGATTCAAGCGCTGCCGGCCTCGGCCGCCTGCAGCGCCTCACCGGCTTCCATCCAGGCTTCCTCGGCGCGCTCCAGCTGCCCACGCCAGTCGGCCTGCTCGGCCAGCACAGACTTCAGGTCGTGCTTTCTGTTGTCTGCATAAATATCTGTATCAGATAATTTTTCATCAATCTTTGCCAGCGCCTGCTCGCAGCGCTCCAACTGCACTTCAGCGCGCGACACGGCATCGCGCAGCGGCTGCAGTGCGCGCCGCCGCTCGGCTTCGGCACGCTTGCGCAGGCGCCTGGCTTCGGCGCTCTCCGTATGCGTGGCATCGGCCGCGCCAGCCGATTTGCCACCACCGCCGCCGCCAGGCTCCGCGGCGGCGGCGCTGCGACGCTGCGCCAGCCAGCGGGCGTAACCGTCGAGATCGTCGTCAAACGGGCGCAGACCGCCATCGGCCACCAGCCACAGCTGGTCGGCGACACTGCGCAGCAGGTGGCGGTCGTGGCTGACCACCAGCAGTGCGCCATCGAACCCCTGCAACGCCAGTGTCAGCGCATGGCGCATCTCCAGGTCGAGGTGGTTGGTGGGCTCATCGAGCAGCAGCAGATTGGGTCGCTGATAGACCAGCAACGCCAGCACCAGTCGCGCTTTTTCGCCGCCGGAAAACGGTGCCGTGGCAGCCAGTGCCTGATCGCCGTGGAAACCAAAACCGCCGATGAAATCGCGCAGATCGCGCTCGCTGGCGCGGCCATCGAGGCGCTGCAAGTGCAGCAGCGGGCTGGCGGCCGGGTCGAGCTGTTCGAGCTGGTGCTGGGCGAAATAACCGACGCGCAGGGTGCGCGCTGGTTCGAGCGTGCCGCTCAGCACCGCCGGGCCAGTCCGTTGCGGGCCGCTGCGTGCGCCATCATCGCTGCGCCCGATGCCGCCGGCCAGGGCTTTGATCAGCGTCGACTTGCCGGCGCCATTGGCGCCGAGCAGGCCGATTCGCTGGCCGGGCATAAGGGTGAAATCGATATCTTCCAACACCGCTGATCCGGCGTAGCCCAGGCTCAACTCATCGCAGCGCAGCATAGGGCTGGGCAGGGCCGGAGCGGCGCGAAATTCGAAGTGGAATGGCGAATCGACATGCGCCGGGGCGATCTCCTCCATGCGCGCCAGCGCCTTCAGCCGGCTCTGTGCCTGGCGCGCCTTGGTGGCCTGGGCGCGGAAGCGATCGACGTAGCTGCGGATGTGGGCGATCTCCCGCTGCTGGCGCTGGAAAGCGGCCTGCTGCTGGGCAAGATGCATTGCGCGCTGTTTTTCAAATTGCGAATAGTTTCCGCTATATAAAGCTATCTTTTCATGCTCTATGTGAGCTATGCGCGCAACCACGCGATCGAGGAAATCACGATCGTGAGAGATCAGTAGCAGAGTGCCGGGATAGCCGCGCAGCCATTCCTCCAGCCACAGCACCGCATCCAGATCGAGGTGATTGGTGGGTTCGTCGAGCAGCAGCAGATCGGAGCGGCACATCAGTGCCTGGGCCAGATTGAGGCGCATCCGCCAGCCGCCGGAAAAATCTGCCACCGGCCGGCTCTGCTGCGCCTGCGAAAAGCCCAGCCCGGCCAGCAACCGGGCCGCACGGCTGCGCGCCGTGTAACCGTCCAGAGCATCGATGGCCGCGTGCGCCAGCGCCTGGGCATTGCCGTCGCCGCTGGCCTCGGCCGCCGCCAGCTCGGCTTCGGCGATGCGCAGCGCGCGGTCGCCATCGATGGCGTAATCCAGTGCCGGGCGCGCCAGCGACGGCGTCTGCTGAGCGACGTGGGCGATCTCCAGCCCCGGCGGCAGCGACACGTCGCCGGCGTCCACCGACAGCTCGCCGCGCAGCAGCGCGAACAGGCTGGATTTACCGCAGCCATTGGCGCCGGTGAGGCCGACGCGCTCGCCGGCGTGAATGATAAAGCTGGCATCCGAGAACAGCGCGCGCGTGCCGCGGCGCAGGGTGACTTGGCTGAAGTTAAGCATGGCGGCGGAGTGTACCGGCACGCCCGGCGCGCCGCATCCGCCCACTGCAAACGGCGTCACGCATCTCGCCAGGCCGCCCTGCCAGCTCAGTCGCCGCAGGTCTCGCAGGCGTCGATGCGACAGATCACCGCAGCGCCGATGGCCAGCAACAACAGGCCGAACAATTGCAGCCAGGGATTGCTGATGGCAAAGGCCACCGAGTAGCCGCCGAGCCCGGCCATCGACAGCAGTGCCACGCCGCGGGTGCGCCGCGAGACGCAGCGGCGCTGCTCCCAGTCGAGCAGCAGCGGGCCGAACAGGCGGCTATCGCGCAGCCAGGCGTGCCAGCGCTCGGAGGAGCGCGCAAAGCAGCCGGCGGCGAGCAGCAGAAACGGCGTGGTCGGCAACAGCGGCAGCGCCACGCCGAGTGCGGCGAGGCCGACAAAGAAAAAGCCGAGGGTTTTGTAGAGCATGGGCTGCTGCGCGCGTTTTGCCGCTTCAATGCACAGAAGCTAGCACGCACTGCGCCGCCGCGGCGGGCCAATCGCCAATTGTGGCTACCGCGCGGCGCGTCGGCTTGCCGCTGCGCTGCGCCCGGCGATCATTTCTGCCGGGGTTCGCCGTGCTGTCGGGCGGGCTTCGACTGCGCCGGCGATTCGCCGCTGTCGGCCGGCTGCGAGCGCGCATCCCGGGGGATCAACTCGTCGTCGTCGTCCATCAGAATGCGGTGCGCCGGGCCTTCGAGATCCTCGAACTGGCCGGAGCGGATGGCCCAGACGAACGCCACCGCGATGAGCACCGCCAGCAGCGCGGCAATCGGTACCAGCAGGTAGAGAATTTCCATATCAGGCTCCCGTGCGGCGCAGCCGCGAGGCGTTGGCCACCACCAGCAGCGAACTCAGCGACATGCCGATCGCGGCCATCCACGGCGCCACCAGCCCGGCCGCGGCGGCGGGCAGCGCCAGCAGGTTGTAACCGATCGCCCAGGCGATGTTCTGGCGCACGATCCACAGCGTGCGCCGCGCGCTGGCAAAACCGCTGGCGAGTGCATCCAGATGCTCGGTGGTCAGCAGCAGATCAGCGCTGGCGGCGGCGATATCGGCGCCGCTGCCCATGGCCACGGAGACGTCGGCCCCGGCGAGCACCGCGGCGTCGTTGACCCCGTCGCCGACCATCGCCACCACCGCGCCGCCGGCCTGCAGCTCGCGCAGCCGCGCCAGCTTGTCCGCCGGGCCGAGGCCGGCGTGCACCTCGTCGATGCCGACCGCGGTGGCGACGCGCTGCGCGGCGGCGGCGTGATCGCCGCTGAGCAGGCTGACGCGACAGCCGCTGCGGTGCAGTGCGGCGACCAGTTCGGCGCCACCGGGGCGCAGTTGGTCGGCGAGCAGAAAGGCCGCCAGCGCGCGCTGCCCGTCGGCCAGCAGCACCAGCGTCGCGCCCTCGGCGCGCAGCTCATCGAGCCCTGCCGCCGCGGGCGCGGCAATGCCCCGGGCGGCGATGAATTCGGCGTTGCCGAGGTGGTAGCGGCGGCCGTCGATGCTGCCGCTGAGGCCGCTGCCGGGGGTGTTGTCGACCTCGCCGGCGGTGAACTCGCCGCGCGCCTCGCCAGCGGCGGCGCACAGCGCGCGGGCGATGGGGTGTTCGGAGTGCGCCTCCAGCGCCGCGGCCAGTGCCAGCGCATGCTCCGCGTCGCAGTCGGCCAGTGGCACGGTGCGCTGCACGGCGAGCCTGCCGTCGGTCAGCGTGCCGGTCTTGTCGAAGCACACGTGGTCGACCCGCGCCAGCGTTTCCAGCGCCGCGCCGCGGGTGATCAGCAAGCCCTCAGCGGTCAGCGCACCGCTGGCCGCGGTGATCGCCGTGGGCGTCGCCAGCGACAGCGCGCAGGGGCAGGTCACCACCAGCACCGAGACCACGATCGGCAGCCAGTCGGCGGCGCCGGCGACGAAATACCAGTAGCCGCCGACGCCGAGCGCCAGCAACAGCACGGCGGTCACGAAGTGTCCGGCGACGCGGTTGGCGATGCGCGTGATCGCCGGCTTCTCCGCCTGGGCGCGATCCAGCAGGCGCAGCATCTGCGACACCACGCTGTCCTCACCGACGCTGCGCACCGCCACCAGCAACGGGCTCTCCACATTCAGCGAGCCGCCGACCACGGTATCGCCGGGGCCGCGGCTGACCGGCAGCGATTCGCCGCTGAGCAGTGCCTCATCGACACTGGAGCGACCCTCCAGCACTTCGCCGTCGGCGGGGATCGGCTCGCCGGGGCGCACCCGCAGGCGCTCGCCGACCTGCAATTCGGTGACCGGCACCAGCTGCTCGCCGCCATCGTCGTCGATGCGCGTGGCGGTGGCCGGCAGCAGCTGCACCAGGCGGTCGGCGGCCTCGCCGGCGCGGCGCCGCGCGGCCAGCTCGAAGTGGCGCGCGGTGAGCAGAAACAGCACGAACATCGCCACCGAGTCGTAGTAGACCGTGCCCTGGCCGCTCGCGGTGGCCCACAGCGAAGCGGCGAAGGCGCCGCCGATGCCGAGGCTGACGGGGACGTCCATGCCCACCTGGCGGCTGCGCAGGTCGCGCGCTGCGGCGCGAAAGAAGGGCTGCGCGCTGTAACCGATGATCGGCAGGGTGAGGCCGAGACTGATCCAGTTGAACAGCGCACGGTAACCATCCTCCATGCCGCTCCAGTCGCCGAGATAGAGGCCGGCGGCGAGCATCATCACCTGCATGCCGAACACCCCGGCGACGCCGATGCGGATCAGCGAGCGGCGCCGCTCGGCGTCGAGCAGCGCGCGGCTGCGGTTGGCGTCGTAGGGCTGCGCGCGGTAGCCGATGGCGTGGATCGCGGCGAGGATTGCGGAGAGGCGGATCGCCTGCGGCTGCCAGATGACGCGCGCGCGGTGGCTGCTGTAGTTGACGTTCACCGAAACCACGCCGGGCAGCTGGCCGAGGTGGCGCTCGATCAGCCAGGCGCAGGCGGCGCAGGTGATGCCTTCGAGCAGCAGCGAGGCCTCGCGGCGGCCGTCGCCGGCATCGCTGACGAAGCTGCGCTGCATGCCGGGGTTGTCGTAGACCTCGGCCTGGCGCAGGAAATCCGGCACCAGTTCGGCGGCGCCAGCGGCGAGATCGGTGCGGTGGCGGTAGAAATCCTCCTGGCCGGCGGCGACGATGGCCGCCGCCACCGCCTCGCAGCCGGCGCAGCACATCGGCCGCTCGGCGCCGAGAATGCGCGTCGAGAATTGTCCGCCGGCGGGCAGCGGCAGGCCGCAGTGGTAGCAGCCGGTATCGAGCGCGCAGGCGTCGCCGCCGGGCGCGTCGATGGTCGAGCGAGCAAGCGAGGGAGGGGCTGCGGTCACGGCGGGTCTCTGCTGCAAATCGGGCACGGCAGTGTGCAGTCTGTCTGGTTTTTGGTGTTGATATGCGTCAAGCGACAATGTGCCACAGTGGCAGTTGACTTGCGTCAGGGTTAAACCGCCAAGCGCCAACTAGAGTTCGCTGCCACCCATGCCACGATCACGGAATCCGCCGATGCAGGGATCTGTCCAATTCGACGCCGAGCTGATCCGCCGTTACGACCAGAGCGGGCCGCGCTACACATCCTACCCGACCGCCGCGTCTTTCACCCCGGCCTTCAACACTGAGCGCTACCAGCAGTTGGCGCGGCTGAGCAACGACGATCCCATCCCGCGGCCGCTATCCCTGTACGTGCACGTGCCCTTCTGCGACACGGTCTGTTTCTACTGTGCGTGCAACAAAGTGGTCACCAACAATCGCCGTCGCGCCGAGCAGTACATGACGTATCTGCTGCGCGAGATGGCCATGCAGGCGGCGCTCTACGACCGCGATCGCACGGTGGAGCAGCTGCACTGGGGCGGTGGCACGCCGACCTACCTGAGCGCCGAGCAGAGCGCGACGCTGATGGAGGCGACGCAGCGGCACTTCAAATTGCGCGACGACGATCGCGGCGATTACTCGGTCGAGATCGACCCGCGCTCGGTGGATCGCGAGCGCGTCCGCCATCTGCGCGAACTGGGCTTCAACCGCTTCAGCCTCGGCGTGCAGGATCTCGACCCAGCGGTGCAGCGCGCGGTCAACCGCGTGCAGCCGCTGGCGCAGAACCGCGCAGTGCTCGACGCCTGCCGCGAATTCGGCGCCCATTCAGTGAACATCGATCTGATCTACGGCCTGCCACTGCAATCGCGCGACAGCTTTGCGCGAACGCTGGATCGGGTGATCGAAGAGCTCTCCCCGGATCGCCTGTCGATCTTCAACTACGCCCACCTGCCGCACCTGTTCAAGCCGCAGCGACAGATCTGCAGCGAGCAACTGCCGACGCCGGAAGAGAAGCTGGCGATTCTGCAGATGAGCGTCGAGAAGCTGATCGGCGCGGGCTATGTGTACATCGGCATGGATCATTTCGCCAAGCCGGACGACGAACTGGTGGCGGCGCAGAGCGCCGGCAATCTGTACCGCAACTTCCAGGGTTATTCGACCCACGCCGATTGCGATCTGATCGGCATGGGCGTGAGCGCGATCAGCAAGGTTGGCCTGAGTTACTGCCAACACGAAAAGACCCTGGACGACTACTATCAGCGCCTCGACGCCGGCGAGCTGCCGGTCACACGCGGCGTGCAGCTCAATGCGGACGACCAGCTGCGCCGCGAGGTGATCCAGCAGCTGTGTTGCGACTACGCGGTGGACATCGCCGAATTTGAGCGCCACGCCACGTCGGTGATCGGTGTGTTCAGCTTTGCGGATTACTTCGAGCAGGAATTGGGGATGCTCGCAGCGATGGCTCGCGACGGCTTGCTGTCGCTCACCGCCGAGCGCATCGAAATCAACCCCCGAGGGCGCTTATTACTGCGCAACATCTGCATGCCCTTCGATGTCAGCCTGCGCCAGGCGAGCGAACAGCCGCGCTTTTCGCGCACTATCTGAGCCGAGAGCCCATTCAACGGGGGCGCGGCGGCGGCTTCAGTCCGGCGAGCATTCGTCGTGGGCGAGGCGGCGCAGGCCATCCAGATCGCGGATGTGGATGCTGCGCCGCTGCACTTCCACCAGGCCCTCATCCTGCAGCCGCGAGAACAGCCGGCTGACCGTCTCCACCGCCAGGCCCAGGTAGTTGGCGAGGTCGTGGCGCGGCATGCTGAGGTTGAATTCAGTGGCTGAAAAGCCGCGCTCGCGGTAGCGCTGCGAGAGGCTCAGCAGAAAGGTGGCCAAGCGCTCTTCGGCGGCCATCTTGCCCAGCGCCAGCAGCATGCGATGATCCTGGGTGATCTCCTTGCCCACCAGATGCATCACCTGGCGGCGCAGGCCGCTCAGTTGGCCGCACAGTTCCTCGAAATCCTGATAGGGCAGCTCGCAGACGGTGGCGCTCTCCAGCGCCTGGGCATTGCAACCGTGCTCGCCACTGCCGAAGCCATCGAGCCCGACCAGCTCGCCAGCCAGGTGGAACCCGGTGACCTGCTCGGCGCCATCGCTGGTGGACAGGGTGGTCTTCAGCGAGCCCGAACGCACCGCATAAACTGCGCGCAGTGGCTCGCCGGCGCGGAACAGATGGTCGCCGCGCTCCAGCTTCTGCTTGTGCTGAACCGCGTTATCGAGCCTTTCCAGCTCCTCGTCATTCAGTCCGCGCGGCAGGCATAGCTCCGACAGGCTGCACGAGCCGCAGCTGACCTTGACGCTGTGGACGTCGATGACCGGGCGTATCTTCATTGAGCCCCCTAAACCTTGAGCTGCACGCTGAGTTGCACCTTGGGCCAAGCCGTGGTGATGATCACCGGCACATTCGACCAGCGAATCCGACCACCGATTATACCTGCTCGCGGCATCGGCGTGCGTGCTGAGTGCAGTGCAACCGACGAATGATCGGCGCCTTTTTCCGACGCTCACCGGGCCGCACTGGCCGTGTCCCCGGCAAGCATTCATTGTGCGCCGCACAACGTTCCGTTAGCCTTATTGACCTGAATCAAAACGGCCTTGGCATGCCTCCGGCAACCTTGGCCACGCTCAGAAGCGGTGCGGCGTGCCGTTGTGCACAAACAGAATATTAGCAGGTACTAATAAATCTGCCATAATCCGGCTCCTCGCGAACCGCATCCGTGCCCACAGCGCAAGCCTCGCCATAAACCCCTAGCTCGATGGGAGTGATCGAGACCGATGGATAATCAAACAAGTTACAACTACAAGGTCGTGCGCCAGTTCACCATCATGACGGTGGTCTGGGGCATCGTCGGCATGGCCGTCGGCGTGCTGATCGCCGCCCAGCTGGCCTGGCCGCAACTCAACTTTGACATTCCCTGGCTGACCTACAGCCGGCTGCGTCCGCTGCACACCAATGCGGTGATCTTCGCCTTCGGCGGCTGTGCGTTGTTCGCCACGTCGTACTACATCGTGCAACGCACCTGCCAGGTGCGGCTGTTCTCGGACGGCCTGGTCGCGTTCACTTTCTGGGGTTGGCAGCTGGTGATTCTGGCCGCGGCGATCACCCTGCCGCTGGGCATCACCACCTCCAAGGAATACGCCGAGCTGGAATGGCCCATCGATATCCTGATCACGCTGGTCTGGGTGTCCTACGCGGTGGTCTTCTTCGGCACCATCCTCAAGCGCAAGACGCCGCACATCTACGTGGCCAACTGGTTCTTCGGTGCATTCATCCTGACCGTCGCAGTGCTGCATCTGGTCAACAGTGCGGCGCTGCCGGTGAGCCTGTGGCAGTCCTACTCGGTCTACCCCGGTGCCATCGACGCCATGGTGCAGTGGTGGTACGCCCACAACGCGGTGGGCTTCTTCCTGACCGCGGGCTTCCTCGGCATCATGTACTACTACGTGCCCAAGCAGGCCGGTCGGCCGATCTACTCCTACCGCCTCTCGGTGGTGCACTTCTGGGCGCTGATCTCCACCTACATGTGGGCCGGTCCGCACCATCTGCACTACACCGCGCTGCCGGACTGGACCCAGTCGCTGGGCATGATCTTCTCGCTGATCCTGCTGGCACCCTCCTGGGGCGGCATGATCAACGGCATCATGACCCTCTCCGGCGCCTGGCATAAGCTGCGCACCGATCCGATCCTGCGCTTCCTGGTGGTTTCGCTGTCCTTCTACGGCATGTCCACCTTCGAGGGGCCGATGATGTCCATCAAGACCGTCAACGCCCTCTCCCACTACACCGACTGGACCGTCGGCCACGTGCACTCCGGCGCCCTCGGCTGGGTGGCACTGGTCTCCATCGGCGCCATCTACGCGATGCTGCCGAAGCTGTTCGGCCGCGAGGGCATGTACAGCAACAAGCTGATCGAGGTGCACTTCTGGGCCTCGACCATCGGCATCGTGCTGTACATCGCCTCGATGTGGATCGCCGGCGTCATGCAGGGCCTGATGTGGCGCGCGGTCAACGACGACGGCACGCTGACCTACAGCTTCATCGAATCCCTCGAAGCCACCTACCCGTTCTACGTGGTGCGCTTCCTCGGCGGGTTGCTGTTCCTCGTCGGCATGCTGGTGATGGCCTACAACGTGGCCCGCACCGTGGGCGGCGCGCAGTCCGGCGAACCGGTCGCCGACAAGTCCAACGAAACCGCGCCCCAGTCGGCTTGAGCAGGGAGAACCAGACATCATGAGTCATGAAGTTGTCGAAAAGAATATCGGCCTGATGGCAGCGCTGGTGGTGATCGTGATCAGCATCGGCGGGCTGGCCGAAATCGTCCCGCTGTTCTTCAACAAGAGCACCACCGAGCCGGTCGAGGGTCTCGAACCCTACACCGCACTGCAGCTGGAGGGCCGCGACGTGTACATCCGCGAGGGCTGCTACAACTGCCACTCGCAGATGATCCGCCCGTTCCGCGCGGAAACCGAACGCTACGGCCACTACTCGGTCGCCGGCGAGTTCGTCTACGACCATCCCTTCCAGTGGGGCTCCAAGCGCACCGGGCCGGATCTGGCCCGCGTCGGCGGCCGCTACTCGGACGACTGGCACCGCGTGCACCTGATCAACCCGCGCGATGTGGTTCCCGAGTCCAACATGCCCGGCTACCCCTGGCTGGCCGAAAACCAGCTCGATAGCGGCGGCGTGGCAGCCAAGATGGAGGTGATGCGCACCCTCGGCGTGCCCTATAGCGACGAAGACATCGCCGGCGCAGCCGCCAGCATCGAGGGCAAGACCGAGATGGACGCGCTGGTTGCGTACCTGCAGAACCTCGGCACCGTCATCAAGGCCCGGAGGTAATCGCCATGGATATCAAAGACCTGCACTCGCTGGCCACGGTTCTCGCCTTCATCGCCTTCATCGGCGTCTGGGCCTGGGCCTGGAGCAGCCGACAGAAATCCCGCTTCGACGCCGCCGCCAGACAACTGTTCGACGCCGAAGAAGAACGCATCCACAAGAAATCTGTAGCGGAGGCAGAGCAATGAGCGATTTTTGGAGTGTCTGGATCATCGTCCTGACCATCGGCAACATTCTCGCCTGCTACTGGCTGATCCACTGGGCCGCCAAGCCACGGGCCGGCGAAGCAGCCCAGGGTGAGGTCACCGGTCACAGTTGGGATGGCGACCTCGAGGAGTACAACAACCCGATGCCGCGCTGGTGGCTGTGGATGTTCTACATCACCATCATCTTCGGTCTGATCTACCTGGCGCTGTTCCCGGGCCTTGGCAAGTTCGAGGGCATGTTCGGCTGGACCTCGACCGGCCAGTACGAAGCCGAAGTGCAGAGCGCCGAGGAAGAGTACGGCCCGATCTTCGCCGCCTACGCCAAGACGCCGATCCCGGAACTGGCCAAAAACGAGGAAGCACTGTCCGTCGGCCGTCGCCTGTATCTCAACTACTGCGCGGTCTGCCACGGCTCCAGCGCCCAGGGCGCTCCCGGCTTCCCCAACCTGGCGGATAACGACTGGCAGTACGGCGGCTCGCCGGAGGCGATCAAAACCTCCATCCTCGAGGGCCGCCGGGGGGTGATGCCACCAATGGCCGCCGCGCTCGGCGGCGAGGAAGGCATCGCCGAAGTGGTCGCCTATGTCGAGAGCCTCTCCGGCCGCGACGTGGACGCCGCCAAGGCCGAGGCAGGCAAGGCCCGCTTCGCGGTCTGTGCCGCCTGCCACATGCCCGACGGCAGCGGCAACCCGGCACTCGGCGCACCCAACCTGACCGACAACGTCTGGCTGTACGGCGGTTCGCCAACGATGATCGCGCGCGCCATCCGCAATGGCCGCAACGGCCAGATGCCGGGCCATCGCGACTTCCTCGGCGAAGACAAGGTGCACCTGCTGTCGGCCTACATTTACAGCCTGTCCGCAGACTAGTCCGGAGCCACCACTTGCGGGCACGCCCCGCCCCCGCGACCCATACCATGCGGGGGAGGGACGTGCCCGCAGTCGGTTCGTACAATTGCCGCGCAATCTCCGGGGGGATTCCGTAAGCGGTCGGGCACAGGCCGCCCGAGAACGGGGCCACCCTCCCCCTACGCGCAATCCGTATGCCTCGCGGCACACCGCAACCGGAACCCCAGCACCATGGCAGCAAACCGTTCGATCACCAAGACCCAGTACACCGTCGCGGTACTCTGGCCCGCGTTCCTCACCGCCGGGCTGGCGACCGCGCTGTTTTTCACCTTTTTTGATCCCATCGAGCTGGCCATCGCCAGTGGTCACGGCGACGCCGAAGTAACCCGACTCGGTGCCTACAGCACGGGCTTTTTCTGTTTCTGGCTACTGACCACCCTGTCCAGCGCGCTGACCCAGTACTTCCAGCACCCCAGTGAAACCGTCAACCGGAGACCATCGACGCGATGAGCGAGCGCAACCAGCCGTCGCCCGACAAGCACCCGGCGCACAGCGCCGACAAAAACCAGCCGCCAGCCGAGCCGATCGAGCTCTACCGCAAGCGGGAGAAAATCTATCCGCGCGCGGTCACCGGCATCTTCGCGCGCTTGCGCGTGCTCGGCGTGCTGGCACTGCTCGGCCTGTTTTACGGCCTGCCGTTGCTGCAGTGGGACGGCCGCCAGGCAGTGCTGCTGGATCTGCCCGAACGCAAATTCCACATCTTCGGCCTGACCTTCTGGCCGCAGGATTTCTTCTTTCTCGCCGTGCTGCTGATCATCGCCGCGCTGTCGCTGTTCTTTTTCACCGCGCTGGCCGGTCGCCTGTGGTGCGGCTACGCCTGCCCGCAGACGGTATGGACCGAGGTCTTCCTGTGGATCGAACGCCACATCGAAGGCAGCCGCAGCCAGCAGATGAAGCTCGACAAGGGGCAGTGGAGCGCGCGCAAATGGCGCCTCAAGATCACTAAACACGCCGTGTGGCTTGCTTTTTCCCTGTACACCGGCTTCACCTTCGTCGGCTACTTCACACCGCTGGATGAACTCTGGGACAAGCTGATCAGCTTCTCGCTCGGCCCCTGGGAGCTGTTCTGGATTGTCTTCTACGGCTTCGCCACCTACGGCAACGCCGGCTGGATGCGCGAACAGGTTTGCCTGTACATGTGCCCCTACGCGCGCTTCCAGAGCGCGATGTTCGACTCCAACACGCTGATCATCTCCTACGACGAAACGCGCGGCGAGCCGCGCGGTGCGCGCAAACGCGGCAGCGATCCCAAATCGCTGGGGCTCGGCGACTGCGTCAACTGCACCCTCTGCGTGCAGGTCTGCCCGACCGGCATCGACATCCGCAACGGGCTGCAGTACGAGTGCATCGGCTGCGCCGCCTGCATCGACGTCTGCGACGAGGTGATGGAAAAGGTCGGCTACCCCAAGGGGCTGATCAAATACACCACCCAGAATGCCCTCGACGGTGCCGGCACACACATCCTCAGGCCGCGCACCATCATTTACGCCGGTCTGCTGCTGGCGCTGTG
>Ga0207752_1000925_pt1 | contig 13886 bp, 11 predicted proteins | sample Pon2CUnioCityCA_6_FD_187272 | JGI IMG/M metagenome (GOLD analysis project Ga0207752, IMG submission 187272) | Marine sediment microbial community from Union City, CA, USA - Pond 2C Sediment 2 (SPAdes) | ecosystem: Environmental > Aquatic > Marine > Intertidal zone > Salt pond sediment ... | reverse complement strand
GAAAGGCTCTTCGACGGCCCGCCGCGAAAGCCGGAATCGGCACTGACCCAGCGTGAAATGGACATCGCCGCATCAATTCAGAAGGTTACCGAAGAGATAATGCTGCTCGCGGCCCGGCACGTTTATAACCAGACCGGCATGAAGAACCTCGTCCTGGCCGGCGGGGTGGCACTCAATTGTGTCGGCAACGGCAGGATTTTGCGGGAAGGACCTTTCGAGAATCTATGGATTCAGCCGGCGGCGGGAGATGCAGGAGGAGCGCTGGGAGCGGCACTGTTCGTCTGGTATCAACTGCTGGGCAATGAGCGCAAGGTCGATGGGCAGGACTTCCAGCGCGCTTCACTGCTGGGCCCTGCTTATAAAGACGAGCAAATCTGTAAGTTTCTCGATTCCGTCGGTGCGAAATATCACTCCCATACGGACCACGAGCAGTTGATTGACAAAGTGTCGGATCTCATCGGCCGGGAGAAAGTGATTGGCTGGTTCCAGGGGAACATGGAATTCGGTCCCCGGGCGCTCGGCAGCCGGAGCATTATCGGGGACGCTCGCAGCGAGAAAATGCAATCGGTAATGAACCGCAAAATAAAGTTTCGCGAATCGTTTCGTCCGTTTGCTCCATGCGTGCTTCGTGAGCACGTCCACGAATATTTTGAAATGCAGCCCGAACAGGACAGTCCTTACATGCTGCTGGTCGCGCCTCTCAGAGAAGCAAAACGCCTGCAAGTTAATATACCACCGGCCCGGCTAAAAGGTCTGGACAAACTAAAAGCCAAACGCAGCGTCGTGCCCGCTATAACACATGTGGATTACTCGGCCCGTATCCAGACCGTGGATCCGCAACGGCATCCAAAGCTCCATCGGCTTATGAGCCGGTTCAATGAAAAAACAGGATGCCCGGTGATTATTAATACCAGCTTTAACATCCGCGGCGAACCCATTGTCTGCCGTCCCGAAGATGCTTACAAATGTTTTATGGCCACCAATATGGACGTTTTGGTTATGGGCAGCCAGTTGCTTTATAAACACGAGCAGTCGGAGGCAAAACAGCATGAAATAGATGAATATAAGGCCCGGTTCGAATTGGATTAGGCTGCCGGATTATGAGGAACGGATAAGATGTCACTAATTGAAATTAACTGGTATCCGAAACAGAAAGAGCTTCGCAGGTTTGCGATTATAGCCCTGATCGCATCGCTCGTAGTTGCTTGCCTGCTTTACATGCTTAAAAGGGTTGGACTTGAATGGGCATTGATTATCGTCTCGGCAGGATTTGCTGTTTTTTTAAGCAGCTTCGTGTCACTCAAGCTGACCAGGATAATATACCTCGGCATGGTTCTTGTGACGTTTCCAATCGGCTGGGCAATCAGTATGATATTGCTGACGGTCTTTTACTTTTTGCTGCTGACGCCGCTTGGACTCGTCTTCCGCCTGCTCGGCCGTGATTCGCTCTGTCGGAAGTTCGACCCTGATGCAAAAACTTACTGGCTCGCCCGTCGTCAAACAGACAATCTTGACCGCTATTTCCATCAATATTAAAATAGAGATGCAGATGTCCAGGAATTCACAAAAAAACAAAAAGAAAGAATTCAGCGAGCTCGCTCAACAAAAACGACCTTCCATAATCGCCGAATTCTACGGATTTCTCAAATACAATAAGAAGTGGTGGCTGATTCCCATACTTATAGTGCTGCTGATTCTATGTTTGCTCGTTCTGCTGGGCGGAACGGCCATAGCGCCTTTTATCTATCCGCTCTTTTAATGGCGGTTAGGATTTTATGCACCTTTGCGGAATTCGGGTCTATCTTCAATGCGGCGTTAAGTTCCTTCAGGGCATCATCCGTTTGCCCCTGTTCGGCCAGCACAATTCCCAGATTGTAATGCAGATCCAGGTTGTCCGGCACGAATTTCAGGCCGTTACGGTACGCTTTTATGGCCTTTTCGACCTTGCCCTGCTGGAAAAGCACTAAGCCCAGATTGTTGTGTGCCTCTGCCCTGTCCGGCACTAATCGAACCACTGCCGAATAATGTTCAACAGCCTTGTCATATTCTTTCTTTAGGTGATATGCAAATGCTAAGTTGAAATGCGATTCTGCATAGGTAGGATAGATTCGCACCGATTCTAAATTATATTCTACGGCCGAATCAAGGTCTCCCGCTTGGCCGCATAACAAGCCTAATACGGCGAGAGCTTCATAATGATGCGGCACAGAATCCAGAACCTGACGATACTGCCGGACGGCCGAATTGGGTTTACCTAAATCCTCGAGCAACTGGCCGTACTTCCAATGAAGCCACCAGTCTGACGGCGTTTGCTCAATCGCCCGCTGATACTGAGTTTCAACCTTAGCAACAAGCTCCGGGGAAATGGCTGCTTTAAGAGTTTCAACTTGCTGCTCCATTCGCTTTACCCGCTGATTATGATAGAGCTGGTTCGTGAAAGGTGCCTGTTTTATATAATCATTGAGGACCTTCTCGGCGATGCTGCACCGGTCCCAACCTGTGTACGCCAAATCCTGTGCACATTCTGCCTCGGTTGGGAAAGGAATTTCATCAGCCCCGTAACTTTTTATCCGCTCCGGCAGTATCTTTTGAACCTGGTCGAAAATCGCTCTCGCTAAAAGATAATTACCCTTGAAATTCATGTGTACGTGTTCATAAAAAAGAACCTCGCCCGGAGTCTTGCGGGGGCTGTTTTCTTCGAAAACCTTGACAGCATCGACGAGGTAAACGTCATCGTTTGTTTTGTCGCCGGCCGTGTCCCGTATAATCCCGTTTATTCGCGTGTCAGCGCGAAACCTCAACGTGTCCAACTCGCGCGCCCGGATATATGCGTCCCGGGCTATGTCGTACTCGGCCATTTCCCAGTAACATCTGCCAAGGCGAAACTGCAGGTCTGCATACCGATCATCAATCGAAGCGGCCTGAAAATACATTTCAACTGCTTCGGCCAAGTTTCCGTCCGTCTCATAAGTAATGCCCCATTTATAAATTTCGTCCCAGCTTTTCTTTTCGGTGTCTGTCAGGTTCGGCCTGTGAAGTGATGCAAAAGGCGGACTGTCTTTAAGGTTGCAGGGCACGGTACAGAATATAATGTTTATTCCATTGGCTACGGCAAGCCGGCGAATATCCTGCAAGTTCTTCTTAAAGTGCTCGTAAACAATTTCCAGGCTGCTGTCTTCGGCCCTGACCTGCTTTTCGAGGAACATTCCCATGCCGTGCCAGATCTTCGGAGCATTGCCGGCGCCAGCCGATTCCAGCAGATTCATCACAAACTGGCCGAGCCTGGTAGCTTTAAGTGCGATTCCCATTCGGATAACAGACAAATTGAAGCTCATTGTCGAAAAGACAGTTCCAGCGCCATAGGGACCGACTACCTCGTTGTTGCCGAGATATACGATAAACAAGCTGCTTTGATATCGCGTGCAATCTTCTGCTATTTTGAGAACCACATGAGAATTTATCGCCGGCATCGCGGCGGTAATAACTTCGAAATTTGCTTTCGGGTACTGCCGGCGGAGCATAACTTCCAGAATCCGCCCGAAACAAAACGCACCATCCGGCGTACCTGCAGCGGCGGAGGCCCCCATTACAAATATACGATAGGTATCTTCCGACTTGTCCACAGGAAAGACAAAAGGCTCGGCAGTCCGCGCAATGTTCGGATTAAAGAAACGCCAGGCAAATTTGGCATTATTGCGATAGCAAGGCTCGTCGTTAATTTTGTCTTTGACAGCTATGGTTGTGGGAAAACCGTAGCCGACCACGCGCAGGGAAAGCTCCAGCAACAAGAAAAAAAGAGCCGGAATGACGATAACCGCAATTATGCGGAACAACCACAAACGCCGGCCGGTTATCAACGGCGGCGCAGCTTTATCCCTATTCTCAGATCGCAGGACTTTTCGCTTTATACGCGTTGAGGATTTTTTGCCTTTTTTCCTGTATTTGTCAGGCATTTGTGAGCTTCTGCAAATTTTAGTCGGCGGCAGCCTTTTTCAGGTACGCAACTTCGGATATGGTCAATGTTCTGAATTTTCCCACGCCGAGGCCCCGGATGGTAAGCTTTCCGATAGATGTTCTGGTTAGTGATTTAACGGGTAAGCCGACTTTTGCCAGCATTCTGCGAACCTGGCGGTTCAGACCCTGTCTGATAGTAATTTCAATTAGAGACTCGTTACGCTTGCGTTTTAGGATTTTTACCGATGCCCTGCCGGTTTTGCCTTCGGCCAGCCAGACGCCTTTTTTTAGTTTTTCCACTTGTTCGCCGGAAATCTCACCTCTAATCCTGACGACATAGGTTTTGGGAATTCCATACCTCGGATGCGTCAGTCTGTTTGTCAGCTCGTTGTCATTGGTCAGAATAATCAGGCCGGTGGTATCGGCATCGAGCCTTCCGGCACAGAAGATCCGCTCACGGCTGCGAACAAGATCTATCGCCTTTTTCCTGCCCCGCGGGTCGCTGTTCGTACAGATGACGCCTTTGGGCTTGTTCAAGAGGTAATAAACCTTCTGTGCGGCACGAATCTTTTTCCCGCTTACAGTAATAACATCTTTTTCCGGATCGACAAAGGCCGGCAGTTCATCTATAACTTTGCGATTGACTCTAACCTCTCCACTGAGTATCAGCTCTTCGCACTTTCTGCGCGAGTCAATTCCTGCCGCCGCGAGAACCTTCTGTAGTCTTTGTTGAGTCACAAAAAACACCGGATTGTACGTATTTTATTATTCCAAACCATTCACGAAAAGATTCATTGCTTCCGGGCTTCCGTACATGATTGTTGAGTAAGTCTTACCCAGGCCCGGCCGGGAGGTGGGCGCCCTCAGGAGACGTTCAAACTTCGCATCCCATGCTTTTTGCAGTATCCTGAGGTGTTCGTGCTCTCCATTAATCCTGACGCTATTAACTAATGCGGCAATTGTAACGCCCGTCTGGCCGACCGGATTTGTCGCCGGGCAGGAGGTGTAACGCCAGTCGCTGTATTGTTCCAGCCAGGTATCCCTGTTAATATAAGTCACCGCCCTTTTGACCACTTCCGGGATGCGCTGGTCTGCTGAGAGCTGGTAATACCGGCTCAATCCGTTGACTCTGACAGAACTGATGAATCCGGCTTCACCTATATGTTTGGTCTGGCAGTCGCAATGTCCCGCCGGAAGCTTCCAGAGCCAGCCGCCGCAATGAGGGTCCTGGGCCGACAGCGCATCGTCGGCGAGTAATTTCATGGCCTTGCGATAGCGCTCATCAAATTCAAGCTCATAGGCCCCGGCGATAGCCAGCATCGTCCAGCCGTTTACCCGGCCGACGTGTGTGCCGGTCGCGAAGTTGAACTTGCGCTGTTCGACCAGGTCGGCAAGGTTATTTCCGATCTTTTCGACCGTCTCTTTCATCCACGGATCGCCCGTCAGAAAATAGTCGTAAACCATTCCCTGCGTCCAGATATGCCCCAGATTATACGGGTCCAGGCAAAGATACGGTCTCGGACCGCTGCCGATCCGTCCTGAAACATAAAGCTCACGAATCCGCTCGACGCTGTAGAAACCGCTGACGTGCCCCACACAGTGCTGATGCACCATTCCAGGCCGGACTGGATATTGAGAACGCTTGCCTACACTGGAATAAAAATGCCGTTTCAGTTCGTCATTGACAAATTGAATCACATCGACTTCGCTTGTGTGACGGGCAGCAGCATCGCCAACGTAGAAATATTTCGGATCGCCGGTTCGTGCGAATTGTACCAGAATATGCCTGGCCGTATCGTACTCGTGATTGCCCCAGTTATAGCGGCGCTCCCCGAACCAGTCTCCCCAGTTCATCTGCCCGTAATCCCGCTGGGCTTTGATGGAGTTGCAATAGCCATTATCGAAGAGATTCTCCGCCCAATCGTCGTATTCCGCCATTCCAGTACTGCCTGCCGGAGCAACATAGCCCCATACTCCGCTCGCGATTGCCGCTGCCGGATCGGCCGAAGGAACCAAAGGCGCATTGGCGGATTTTGCCAGGGTTTCACCATCTCCGGAGAAATCCAGCCAGATTTGCCAGCGAGGTGCCTGGCCCGTTCTCAACCGATAGTAATTATCTTCGAACAAATACTGATACTTATACCAGGGCTCCATGTGGCCAAAAGAACCCTTTTCGAATTTGGGGAACAGACCGATTTCTAATTTCTGCGCATCAATCCCGATGCTCTTGGGCCACTGCTGCCAGAAGTCCCTCATCGCAACTGCTATTTTTCCTTCTCCATCGTCTATCTGTCCCCATCCCGGAGCTTTGGAGCCTTTTGCCTCTGGGCCTTCAAGATGATAGTTTTGGTCATCTACCTGGAACAGTCGAATGGCAGAAGAAGGTTTACCACTCCAGCCGGGACTGCCGCCAATGGCCGCCGAGCGAATCGTGCCAGGCGGAATTACCTCAAGTCTTAAATCGCGGATTTTTTGCATCAAACCTTGCCGGGAATCGATAAGAATCTGCGGCTCGAGATAAACTTTCGCTTGGCCGGCAAAAACCGAAGCCCGCATTTGAAAATCGAATACACGTTGACCGCCCGGGCGGTAAAATGCGCCCTTCAGGAGCAAAGTCGAGCGCATTTTGCCCTTTGTCTGCACTTTTGTTGTTTCGACAATTCCCTTGCAATCTCGTCCTTCGCTGTCTGTCAGTGAGAATTTCAGGTCGATTCGATTGGAAATTCGCAGCAGTGCACCCTTTACCGCTGAAAGTACAATTTCATCTGTTTCGATAGAGGGATTTTCCCGCTCGATTATCTTTACCGGAGATTCAGGTTCTACTGTTTTAGCTGTCTTGTCCCAGGAGAGCTTGAAATTCGCCGTACCGTTAGCAGGAGGTTCGGCCTGAAAATCCAGCAGCACCCAGCGTGCGCTGCCGTCCTTCCATCGAGCTAAAAGCGAACTCTGGCACGGCACGGACTTTCCATTTTCATCGTGCAGCACGAATTTAGCACCTTCGGGCGCCGCCCCTTCGGCCAGGGGAACGCCGCCTGTCACGGGCCGAAGTATTTGTAATCCGGTCATATCCCGAACACTAATATTCAATTGCTCCACGGACGATTTACTTTTCGTGCTCCAAGTCAAAGCTGCCGGAATAAGAACAAGACAAATAAAAGCAATCCCTTTCCGTTTCATGCTAAGTTCCTCCGAAATCGAGCTTGTCGGCGTAAATGATTGCAATACATGATATTATCCATACTGCGACCCCAATCTGAAACGGCAAATCTTTGTATATAAGCTGTAATGGGTCTGAGTAAGTGCCCTTTTGTATTAACAAACTAAAGCGGAAAATACAGTATAATACCAGCGGCGTCGTATAGACAAGGTTGTTCGTGCCGAAAATCCGAAAAGTTCTGTCATCCATTGCGTACAGGAGAAAACATACTACCGCCAGGCCGCTGGTTACATCAAGCATGTGAGCGAGCAGCTCGGGCGTATAGCCGGCCAGCGTTTGTCGAAACGATTCACTGTCTTCACCGAGCAGGATTATTTCACCCCGGCGTTTGCTGAACGCCAAAAACAAACACAAAGCGAAAGTGCATATTATCAGCCACGGCGAGATAAACACATCCACAACGACCGCTCCGGCAATAGCCCTCAAACAAAAACCTGTTGAAATAACAATACAGTCCAAAATCATCATTCTCTTGAATAAGAGCGAATAGAGAATCATCAGCACGATATACGCCAGGATTATAATTGTAAAACTTCGAGGGAGAAAGAAACTGCCAATGATTGAGGCGGCAGCACATAAGACGGAAACCACGGCGGCCGAACCTACACTGACACTTCCCGCCGCGATGGGCCGTTTGCGTTTTTCAGGATGAAGACTGTCCATCCTGCGGTCAATAATGTCATTGAAGATGTAAATAGCCGAAGCAGCTAAACAAAAGCAAAAAAAAGCTCCTATCGCCCTGCCGACGGCAAGAGGGTCGGTAATTTTTTGACCAAATATCAAGGCCGCAAACACGAATACATTCTTGCTCCAGTGCCGCGGACGCATTATTTGCAGAAATTTCATACCACACCTTTCGCCGTTTATTCGCTGATGTTATTAACTTATTGAAAATATCGACATTCCAGCCGATAAGGCGTAAAATAAATTATATGGTAATAATCTAATACTGCATAGCTCATCTTTAAAGTTTACGCAAAAGGATTCTGCAATAATGAGGCTCTAATTATGATAACCACGGTTGTTTTCGATCTTGACGACACTCTTTACGACGAAATCGACTATTGTAAAAGCGGCTATCGAGCGGTAGCTGGATTTGTCGCCGAACTGCCTGACGCTCCTTCCGCCGGGTGTATTTATGATGCGCTCTGGGAGCAGTTCACTTACGGCAATCGCAAAAAAATCTTCGATGCCTCTCTCGATAAACTCGGCATAAATTATGATGAGAAGCTAATCGAAGGAATGGTAAATGTTTATCGCAGCCACATTCCAAATTTAGTACTGCCTCAGGACAGCCTGGAGGTTCTTTGTGAGTTTAGAGCGAAATATACGCTGGCCTTGATTACGGACGGTTTTCTGCCGGCACAGAAATTGAAAGTACAAGCTCTGGGAATAGAGAAATTTTTTAAGTGTATTGTCTATACGGAACAGCTCGGCAGGGAATTCTGGAAGCCGTCGGCGGCCGGCTTTGAAAAAATAATCGAAATTCTCAACGTAAAACCGGAAAATGCGGCTTATATCGCTGATAACGAAAAAAAGGATTTTATCGCTCCCAATAAATTAGGTTTTTTCACGGTCCAGCTTGTCCGCCCCGCTCGTCTGCATACGAAAGCTTCCAGCGAATCTAACGGCCGTGCACAACACGTAATATACAATATCAGCCAATTACCCGCCCTTTTGGACGAACATTGAGGTTTCAGTTTATGTCGCACCCCGCACTAAAATCCACGCTGGTTCTGTTTAAATAACCATTCTGCTGAAAAAGACTTCTCTGAGAGCTTTTTTTGTTGACTTTTATGCCGTTTCCGGCGATAATATATAATCTAAACAAGCTTTTAGGGTGATTTTCAATATATCTAAGGAGTTTTTATTATGCCAGCACGCAGGAGAAAGCAGAGCAATGCTATGCTCTACACTCTAATAACCTTCGTCGGGCTTTTTATTGCCACGACAACGGTTGCGGTCATCTACTATGTCAAAGCCGAGGAGTACAGGAACCGGGAAGCCGACCTGCAGCGAGAGATTGACAATTTGGCCACTGACAGAGAACGCCAGGCGTTGGGCTCAATTGTCGGTACAAAAAAACCGAATACATCATGGCTCGGTACAATGGTCGATTATTTCGACAAGACCGTTACTCTGATTAAAGGCGGAGTTGCTGAGCCGACGTCAGCCGAGGTCAAAGTCGATAACAGCCAGACAGCATTTAACGGTGCGCTGAAGCTGGCTCCGCAGGATATCACTATTGGAGATCCCAACTTAATCGGACTGGTCCAAATTGTTAATGGATTAAGGACGGAGCTGGATAATACGATAAACGCTAAACTGCAAATCCAGAAAGAACTCGATGATCTGCAAACAAGATTTGAAAACGCAGACAAAGCAAATTTCGAGAAAGAACAGGCATTACTGGCTGAAAAAGAAAAATTGGAACAGCAGGTTGCCGACATCGAGCAAAAATATAACGAGCTTTCAGCCCTGCTGGAACAAACGACGGGCGAGCAGGTTAAAACTCTCCGGGACCAGTTACAGCAGGCCAGAGATGAGATAAAAGCATTAAATAATCAACTTCTGGAGACTCAGGAAAACTTGAAGCTGGTTCAGGCTGACCTCCAGAGCGAAAAGGAAAAGTTAAGCAAGATCGAGCCCGGGCCCGACCGGGAAGTGCTCGCTCAACAGCCGGATGGAAAAATTATTTTGATTAACGATCAGGCCGGGGTAGTCCATTTGAACATCGGCAGGGACGACCACGTTTACCAGGGACTTACATTTACAGTTTACGACCGAGGTGCATCGATCCCGGAAGACGGCAAAGGCAAGGCCGAAATTGAAGTATTCGACGTGGCAAAAACTTATTCGGCGGCAAGGATAATCCAATCGGAGCTAAAAAGACCAATCTTACAGGGAGATATCGTAGCAAATCTGATTTGGGACTCTGACAGGACGAATGTATTCGTCATTGCCGGCGACTTCGACCTTGATCAGGACGGCCAGACTGACGATAATGGGGCTGGGAAGATAACAGCGCTGATAGAAAAATGGGGCGGCAGGGTTGATGATTCCATTACCATTGACACTGACTTTTTCGTACTCGGTAAGCAGCCGCAGGTTCTCCAGAGGCCGACTATCGACGAAATTGATATTGATCCGAGAGCGATGGAGCAGTACAACGCCTCGCTGCAGCGTCTCAACCGTTATAACGAGCTTCGAGACAAGGCGCAGTCGCTGTGGATACCTGTATTAACCTACGACAAGTTCCTGTTTTTCATCGGTTATAAAAGTCAAATCGGCGAAGCCGGCGCTTTTTAACGGGCGGCAATACCGATCGAGGCAACGAAAATCTCGCCGGTATATTGGGCGGCTTTTTTTGACAGGAATCCCTTCTTGACCGCGACGAAAGTCACCGTCCATTTCGCCCGAATCACCGCTCCGAGCGGCTCACCGGAATCGCAATCCAAGCCGGACGGGATATCCACTGCCAGAACCGGTTTGTTGCAAGCATTAATACTTTCTATTAACCGATTATATTCATCTCTCAATTGTCCTTTTAATCCCGTGCCGAAAATGCCATCCACGATTATGTTCGACCCGGCGTTAAAATGCTCCACTTTCCCGGGGATATCACTTTCAGCCGGACTCAGTAATTCAATGCTCTGACCCATCTGCTCCAAAATATCCAGGTTTATCTTTGCATCGCCTCTGATTTTGCCAAGATCTCCACATACAACTACAGTTACTTTTACGCCCCGGTTAATCAGGTGCCGGGCAATTACATACCCATCCCCGCCGTTGTTGCCGGTCCCGCAGAATATGCAGACTTCAGGTTCTGCGGCGTCTTTGAGTTTATCTGCAACAAGTTCGGCACAGCTTCGTCCCGCGTTTTCCATCAGCACCACACCCGGTATGCCGAGGGTATTGATCGCCCATGCATCGAATGCACGGACTTCGTCTCTGGTCATTACCTTACATTTCTTATCCGGCGAAAACTTTTCCATAATCGAGCATTATATCCTGCATAGTTGAACTGTCAATTGACAGGACACTGCAATCCTCTTAAAATGCGCAGCCGTTGGTATTCTGCCGATTCAGCCGGTAAAAAGAGTAGAGGATAAATGAAACTATATGAATATATTACTGACAAATGACGATGGCATTTTTGCACCTGGACTTGCGGCTATCTATAAAGAGCTGGTCAGAATCGGAAACGTTACTGTAGTCGCACCCTCGGACAGCCAGTCGGGCTCCAGCCACAGCGTTACATTCTCCCAGCCGTTACTATGCAATAAGATTGACATCAACGGCCAATTCACCGGCTTCAGCATCGGCGGCTCGCCCGCCGATTGCGTAAAGCTGGCGGTAATGCAGCTCATCGAGGAGCCGATAGACCTGCTCGTTGCCGGAATAAATAACGGGGCAAATGCGGGAATAAATGTTTATTATTCCGGTACCGTGGCCGCCGCGATGGAAGGTGCGTTTTTGAAAATCCCGTCCGTTGCGATGAGCCTTTCGAGAGAGGAGTACATGGATTTCGAACAGGCTGCCGAATATTGCGTCGATGTTCTCAAAAAGCTGATGCCGGTCAAAAAGGGCCATGTCATCAATATCAATATCCCCGAGTTATCCAAAGGCCGGCCTAAAGGCGTGAGAGTTGTGCCGCACTCCAGCAAGGGTTTCGAAGAATATTACGTCCGGCAGACAAATGAGCAGGGGCAGACTGTTTTTCAATTAGCCGGCGGGGCTCATCTGTTTGACGAGAATCCTACCGATACGACATCGTTAGCCGAAGGCTTTATTGCCGTAACGGCACTGATGCCGGATATGACGGACTACAATAAAATAAACAAGCTCCAGGAAATAGACTTTTGAAAAATTAAATGAAGGCATTGGTCAAAAAAAAGCCCGAATACGGACTGTGGATGGAAGATGTCCCAATCCCTGAAATCGGCATCAATGACGTTCTGATTAAGATTCATAAGGCCGCAATATGCGGCACCGATATTCATATCTTCAACTGGGACAAATGGTCTCAAAAGACCATTAAAACGCCTCTGGTCATTGGGCATGAATTTGTCGGAAGGGTCGAGAAAATCGGCGATAACGTACACGATGTGGAGCTGGGCGAGCTGGTAAGCGGCGAAGGTCATATCGTCTGCGGCCGCTGCCGGAACTGTCTGGCTGGCCGAAGGCATCTCTGTACAGACCCGAAATGCATCGGCGTGAATCGCAACGGCGCTTTTGCAGAATATTTATCTATCCCGGTCTCCAATGTCTGGCACTGCGACCCCAATATTCCGCCGGAAGTGCTGGCCTGTTTCGATCCGTTCGGAAATGCTGTACACACCACCCTTTCGTATGATCTGGTCGGCGAAGATGTGCTGATAACCGGTTCCGGCCCTATCGGATGCATGGCCGTCGCGGTGGCTAAATATGCTGGAGCGCGCTACGTAGTGATTACGGACGTTAATCCGTACCGTCTTGAGCTGGCAAAGAAGATGGGGCCTACTTTGACGCTGGATGTCCGAAGCCAGAGTATCGAAGATGCCGCCAGGAAGCTCGATATGAAAGAGGGATTCGACGTCGGCCTTGAAATGTCGGGCAATCCGCAGGCGTTCAAGGACATGCTCGAAAACATGTGCCACGGCGGCAAAATCGCGCTTTTGGGGATTATGCCCGAGACAGTCATCGACTGGGATTATGTCGTTTTCAACGGCCTGACAATCAAAGGCATCTACGGCAGAGAAATGTTCGAGACCTGGTACAAGGCCACAATGCTGATTCAGGGCGGAGTTGACCTGATGCCTCTGATTACCCATCGCTTCAACTATACAGAATACCAAAAAGCTTTCGAAGTTATGCGTTCGGGCCAATCGGGAAAAGTAATTCTTGACTGGACATAATAGAATCACAATAGCAAGGGAAAAGTTATGCTCGGCCGTATGAAATCTCATATAACGGAAGAACTCAAACAAATCAGCGACAGCGGACTTTACAAGGCAGAACGCATCATAACGAGCCCGCAGGATGCCAAAATTTTGATACAGACAGGCCAAAAAGTTCTTAACCTGTGCGCCAATAATTATCTGGGGCTTGCCGACCATCCCGATGTCATTCGTGCCGCCCGGCAAAGCTATGACAAATGGGGATACGGCCTGTCTTCGGTACGCTTCATCTGCGGCACACAACAAGTACACAAGGAATTAGAAAAGAAAATCTCAGAATTTCTCGGAACCGAGGATACAATTCTATATGCCTGCTGCTTCGATGCCAACACGGGTCTGTTCGAGACGTTACTTTCTGCCGAAGATGCGATTATCAGCGACCAGCTCAACCACGCCAGCATTATCGACGGCATTCGTCTCTGCAAAGCCCAGCGGCTGCGATTCAAAAATTGCGACATGCAGGACTTGGAAGAAAAACTAAATGAGGCTAAATCGGCACGATTTCGCATGATAGCGACAGACGGCGTATTTTCAATGGATGGTACAATAGCGAAACTGGACCGGATCTGCGAGCTTGCCGAGAAATATGATGCACTGGTGATGGTGGACGACTCGCACGCAACCGGCGTATTAGGCAGGCGCGGGCGAGGAACTCCCGAGCACTGCGGCGTAATGGATCGCATCGATATCATCACCAGTACGCTCGGCAAGGCTCTCGGCGGCGCCAGCGGCGGTTATACGAGCGGAAGAAAAGAAATTATCGAATTCCTGCGCCA
>Ga0207752_1000924_pt1 | contig 13888 bp, 12 predicted proteins | sample Pon2CUnioCityCA_6_FD_187272 | JGI IMG/M metagenome (GOLD analysis project Ga0207752, IMG submission 187272) | Marine sediment microbial community from Union City, CA, USA - Pond 2C Sediment 2 (SPAdes) | ecosystem: Environmental > Aquatic > Marine > Intertidal zone > Salt pond sediment ... | reverse complement strand
GGCGGGAGCCACAGCGAGCGCCGGCAGCAGGTTGCCGGCGCGGATCTTCTTGATCTGCAGAAGGCCCAACCCCAGCGCCAGCATGAGGACGCCCCCCGTCGCGGTCATCTCGGCGACCATCGGATCGGTAAGGACGGCGTCGGCCCACCCAGCGCCCAGGGTCAGGGCCCCCTGGTAGACGAGGACCGTGAGTGCGGAGAAGATGACCCCGGGACCCAGCGTGGACGCAAAGGCCAGCGCAGCGAAGCCATCCATCGTCGATTTAACCGCCAGCAGGGTGTAATCACCGGTGAGGCCGTCCTGGATCGACCCAAGTATCGTCATCGGCCCGACGCAGAATACGAGGCTCGCCGTCAGAAAGGCGTTGCTGAAGCGCGTTGCGCCCCCCTCCAGGGTAGCGGAGGGGCTCTCAGCCGGCGATTCGGACTCGCCCCCGGTCCGTTCCTGCAGCCACCGTCCCACCTTGTCAATACCGCTCTCGATATGGAGCAGCTCCCCCGCGAGACCACCGAGCAATAGACTCCCCAGGACGATGAGCACGTTGCCGGTCTCCAGCGAAAGCTGTACGCCGATGACGATCGTCAGGAGTCCCAGCGCGTGCATAATCGTCTCTCGCATCTTCTCGGGGAGACGGGCTCCCAGCAACGTGCCCAGCGTCCCTCCGAGGAGGACCGTGACGACGTTGATGATGGTACCGGTGGCGACCATAGAATCCTTTCCAGGTGATGCTCAGCGTCGATTCGACGGCAGGTATTCTACCGGGGGAGACCGAAAAGTCAATCGGGTTTCTCCAGCTTGCTCGATAGTGCCCAGCCGCGTACCACTCAGATCGCGAGAACCTCCCCTTACTCCCTACTCCGTACTCCCTACTCCCGCCGTCACAGCCACGAATCCGACACTGAGCCCGCCAAATGCATTGCCCTGAGCGATAGGGCTGACGGCTTGTTGCGTTCGGCCCTGTGTACTATAATGCAGCCCACTATGTCAGAAAGTGGAAACGAAGCATTCTCAGACACGCACGCAAGACAGTCGCAGGCCTCGATCCAGGGCACCTCAGACGCTGAGGCAGTCTCCCTCTCACGGGAGTTTGGGGGACCCTCGCTGCTGCGCGAGATCCTGGAGACAGCCCTTCTTACGCTGGTCGTCTTCTTGGTCCTCAATACGCTAACGGGACGATTCCAGGTGCGCGGGCAGAGTATGGAGCCGACGTTGCACAATGGACAGTATCTGGTGGTCAGCAAGCTGGCTTACTGGCTCCGACCGCCGGAGCGAGGAGACATCGTCGTCTTCCATCCCCCCAACGGGGCCTCCGACGACTACATCAAGCGGATTGTGGGGCTGCCCGGAGAGCGAGTGAAGATTCGTGACGGAGCGGTACTCGTGGACGGGGCCCCAATCGAGGAGATCTACGTCACCAGCCAGGGGGGCTACTCCGGGTCGTGGGAGCTGGGCCCGGACGAGTACTTCGTGCTCGGGGACAATCGCGTCAACTCGAGCGACTCCCATATGTGGGGGCCGCTCCCAGAAGAGAATATTATTGGGAAAGCGTGGCTCTCCTACTGGCCGCCGGAAGCGTGGGGGCTGGTGGACCATCACGAATTCCCAAAACCCGCCCGCCGAGGATGACGCCGTACGGGAGGGCTCGTTGTTGGGAGTCCGGCAGCCCAAGATGAGCTCGCAGCCCGGTACGGGAGACGGGCCCGAGACGTGTCAGGAACGAGGAAAAGGAGAGATCTATGAAAAGGGACGAACTTGCGCGGCTGATTGACCACACGATGCTCAAGCCACAGGCCACGCCGGCCGAGATTGAGCAGCTCTGTGACGAAGCGCTCCAATACCGATTTGCCTCCGTCTGTGTCAATCCAACGCACGTGCCGCTGGCAGCGGCGAAGCTGGCAGGGACCGAGGTCGCCGTCTGCACCGTGATCGGCTTCCCCCTCGGCGCTACAACGACCACTGCCAAGGTATGCGAGGCAGAGCAAGCGCTTGACGACGGCGCCACCGAGCTGGATATGGTCTTGCTCATCGGGGCATTGAAGGCCGGAGAACGGGAACAGGTCGAGACGGACATTGCTGCCGTCGCAACCGCCTGCCACGATGGGGGCGGGCTCCTCAAAGTGATCATTGAGACCGCCTTACTGAGCGACGAGGAGAAAGTTCTGGCCTGCCAGATTGCTCAGGACGCTGATGCTGATTTCGTCAAGACCTCAACAGGCTTCGCCGCCTCCGGGGCCGCTTTAGAGGACGTGCGGCTGATGCGAGAGACGGTAGAGCCGAGAATCGGCGTGAAGGCCGCTGGTGGCATCCACAACTACGACGAGGCGATGGCCATGATCGAAGCCGGCGCCAATCGCATCGGCGCCAGCGCCGGTGTGCGAATCGTCGAGGAAGCCCCATCCTGACCAGCGCCGACCGTCAGGTTGATCAAGTCCCCTAGTAGCCCGACCTCCACAGACGCGCCTCCAGAAACCGAACACCGACGCCCTCCTCGAAGGCGCGAGCCCAGAGCCCCACGTCCCCCGAGAGCCACGTATCGTCCTCGACCGTGGCAGCGTACTCGTCATTGATGGCGAAGTCGCACGACACCCCGGCGCAGGTCACCCTCAGCCGATTGATCTGGTCCCCACGCTCGATGTGGGGAAACTGCTGCCACGGGACGAGGGCCTTCTCCGCACCCTCATCGACGCATAGAACGGCGTAGTACCCGTCGCCGCCGACGGCGAAGGCGTAGGTGCGGCTCGGATCCTGCGCCCGGTACACGACCCCATACCCGTAGAAGCCAGATTCCGGCGCGGAGAGGGGCCGGGCCACCACTTCCAGGGTGAAGTCCCCCGCCGGATGGTCGAGCAGGGACACCGACGTGTCGCCGGGCACAGCCTCCAGGCGCCGCGGTAGCGTCGGGTCTGTCCAATCGGCCGGCCGGCGGGGGCGCGGGTCGTTCCATCCCAGGGCGAGCGCACCGATGAGAGCCAGGGCCAGCACCGTCGCCAGCGCGATGACCAGCAGCACGGCCCGCCACAACCAGTCTACCCCATCTTCGGCTCCAGGACGGCTCACCTTAGGCTCTGCCACTCATACGACCCAACATAGATTTGAGTCGCCAGTACCGCTTCGTCATCGTCACCGTAGTGGCTGCCTCGCGGGCCACCCGCTCGGGGATCGACCCCAGGAGACGCTGTTCGAACAGCCCTTCGCCCGTGGCGCCGATGAGCAAGAGGTCGTGTTGTCCTGACTCCTCGACGATGCCCGCCGCCACGTCATCGGACTGTATGATCTTCTGGCTCAACACATAGTCATAATGGCTGGCGATGTTCGTCAGCATGCGCTCGGCGCGCTGCATCGCCACGTCATCGACGTCCTCCGGCACCACGTGGAGCAGGGTGATCTCCGACGTCTGCCCGCTTTCGAATTTGAACTGCCGCGCCTGGGAGATGGCAATCTCGAGCGCGAGCTCGGCGTGGGGTCCGCCGGCGGTCGCCACGAGAATGTTATGCAGCGGCACCTTCTTCCGGAAACGGACGACGGCCAGGTCGCAGGGCGGATTGGCTGCCACCAGATCGATCACGCTGCCAAACGCAGCCTCCGGCGTCTCCGTGTACCCCGGCCAGCTCAGGATCATCAGGTCGGTTCCTCGCTCCCGGGCCGTCTCCACGATAGCGTTGGGAACCGTGCGGCCGAGGCGGATCATCGTGTGCACGGGGACGTCCCGCTTCTGAGCCTCGTCGATCACCGTCTCCAGGATCGGCTTTCCTTGCTTCAGGAAGTAACGCCCGTCGGTGATGCTCAGCTGGCGCGGGACGCGCACGACGTGCAGGGCGAAGACCTCACCATTCTTATCTTTCGCCACCGCAGAGCCCAGGTTCCCGAGCATGCGCGCCTGGGCCGCTCCGGCAACCGGGATGAGGACCGAGTATTCCGCGACGGCGACGATCTCCTCGTGGATGACGGCGACCGGCTCGGGCATCGCCGGGGCCCGGGATGCGTAGAGGGCGTAGAACCCGGTCCCCAGGACAATCCAGATCAGGGTCGTGTACCAGGCAATAGGACTCAGATTGAACAGATGGATAGAGAGGAATAACTGGGACCCGATCCCTAACAGGGGAAAGAGGGGCATCAACGGCACTTTGAAGGGCCGCTCTGCGTCGGACCGCCGCCGTAAAGTGATCACCGACGCATTGACCATGACGAACAGAAGCATAAAGATGATACTCGCCGCGCTGGCCACGTCCTGGATCGGCAGAAGGAGCGCCATCAGAATCACCAGGACGCCAGAGAAGACGACGGCCCAGTGGGGGGTATGGCGGATAGGATGGACCTCGCCAAAGAGATCCGGCAGGTCCCGGTTCCGCCCCATGGCAAAGGAGATGCGCGACGAGGAATAGAGCGTGGCGTTCAGCGCAGACAGGGTCGACATAACGCCACCGATCAGCATCAGCACCTTGCCGTAGGGAATAAACTGATCCGCCGCCTCCACGACCGCTTGCTCGGCGTGCTCGCCCAGAAACTGCCAGGTGGGCACGCCGGCCGGGGCCTCGATCGCGCCCAGCAGCACCGAGGCAACGGCCAGATAGACGACCACGACGACCCCCATCGAGATGAAGATAGCCCGAGGGATGTTCCGTCCCGGGTCAATCACCTCCTCCCCGGACTGGGTGACGATCTCGTACCCTTCGAAGGCGATGGCCGTCAGCCCCATAGCGGTGAACACGCCCCCGATGCCGTTGGGGAGGAAAGGCATGAAGTGCGCCGGCCAGTTGGGGCGGTTCGACAGGGCCTGCACGCCGAAGACGACCAGGACCAGCAGGATGACCACCTTGGCCACGGTGAGGAAACTGCCAATACGGCCGGACTCAGCGGCCCCCCGGTAGTTGACGGCGGTGAAGGCGGCCGCTGCGAGCACGGCGAGGATCAGGGCCATGGTCGGCTCGGGGCAATTGGCGATGGAGATGTCCGCCAGCGTCAGCAGTCGGGCGGCGAAGGACCCGAAGCCCAACGAGTACAGGCTGCAGGCGATGGCCTGGGCGAACCAGGACATCCACCCGCTGAGAAAGCCGAAGTAGGTCGAGAGCCCCTCCCGGACCCAGGAGTAGCCACCACCGGCCTCGGGGAAAGCAGCCCCGAGTTCGGCGTAGCTGGCAGCGGTGAAGAGCGCCACCAGGCCGTTGAGGAAGAAGGCCAGCAGCAGGGCTGGCCCAGCCTGTCCGGCTGCCAGGCCGGTAAGAACGAATATACCGGCGCCGATCATAGCCCCGACGCCGATCATCGTGACGTCGAACAGGCGCAGATCGCGGGTCAGAGTTACTTTGACGGCGTTGTTATTCTGGCGATTGGTGTCATTCATGGTGTGCATTGTAAATTGCGGACTGCAAATTGCAAATTGTCGGAGCACGTCTTTTGGACCTTGGGGTTTTCCCGCAGCGTGTCAAGCCTCCGAGAACAGATTCAGCCGGCCCAAGACAGCACACTGCGAAATGTCGCCCAAAAACTCAAAGCTTACGCTCCAACCAGCCTGTCCTTATCACTGCTCGGATCGGATCTTGGTTTGGGTCATTGGCCCCTAAACCCATCATCCGATCCCTGGCCGCAGGCCAGCTTCGAGCTACACTTGCGGCGCCTGAAAGCTCCATCTCTTCCACTCCTGGCTCGCGGTGAATGGCAATCCTCCGCTTCTCTGCCCGCGAAGACTGGCTCAAGCCCCTCGTCTCCCTGGCGGAGCCCAGTGCGTAGCGGAAGAACAAGGCAAACTGCCTCCCAAAGCCACGGCCGTACCCCTCCTCGATGTTGGCGGAGACCGAGCCAGCGCTCCGGATCAATTGACCAGCCATCGCCACGATGGCCGCCATCGCCACGATGGCCGCCATCGCCTTCCAGTGTCGATCCTTGACCAGCCTCGCGCAATCCTCCCACGCCAGATAATGGAGGAACAGGGCCAGACGATACGCCTTCATCTCCCACAGCGGATCATCCCGAATTTCCCGCGGCACCTGCCCTTCCCACTCCTCATAAGTCACGATTGCCGCTTTTGAATCTGCCATCTTGAATTTCCACTTTCGAATCTGCTATCTCGAATTTGCCATTTCGAACTTGCCCTTTCGAACCTGCCACCGAGCTGCGCCTCATTCTCGTTCCCTCGCCCGCTCATAAACCCGCCCGAACTCCTCGACGAACAACCCCGCCACCTCCCGGTCGTGGATGATCAAGAGATTCTCGTCATTATCCGTCTCCGCACTCCGCGAGAAGTTGTACGAGCCCAGGATCACCGTCTCATCATCAATAATGATCACCTTGTGATGCATAATGTAGGGATTGCCGTCGAGCAGGATGTCGTGGACCGCCGCCCGCAGCCGGTCGTACTGACTGTAGGGACTCCCGGCGTTCCGGCTCTCCATCACGCCTTGAACCACGACCCCGGCCTCACCTCGCTCCACCATCGCCTGGGCGATCTCCTCGCTGGTGAAGACGAAGGCCATGAACCGGATCCGCTCCTGCGCCGCCCGGATCTCGGCAATCACCTCCTTTGCCACCTCTCCCTCGGGCGCGAAGGCGTTCTCAACCTCAACCTGGCGTGCCTGCCCATCGTCTCCCTCGACCGTGATGACCACGCGCGGATACGGCGTGTTCAAAGGCGACGTGGGGCCGAACTGTCCGGCCATCATCTCCTCGAACTCGACGCTATAGTTCTCGGCCAGGGCGGTCGAGGCGATGAGAACGGCGTTGTTATTGTTCCGGGTGGTGCCGTTTTCCGTCATGTTCCACGATCCGGTCCACACCCATTGATCGTCGATGACGGCGAACTTGTTGTGCATCAGGCCGTCGTCGGACCGATCCTCAACCACCGGGACGCCAGCCTCCTGGACGAGGCCCAGCGCTCGGCCCCCGACGTTGTCGCTCTCGGTGACCAGACGCACGTCGACGCCCCGGCGTTGAGCAGCGACCATGGCGTAGGCGACGGTCGACAGGCCGAAGTCGTAGGCTGCGATGTCCACGCTACGCTCTGCGTGATCGATGAGCCATACCAATTCGGCTCCCAAACCGCCCTCAGGAGCCATCTCCTCGTCGAACAGTGTCGGATCGGTAAAGGTGACGCGCACCCAATCGCCCTCTACCCGCTCTCTGACGCTCCCCCCATCTACGAGAGCGCCTCCGTCACAGGCGGCCTGGGCGAGCACCACCGCGACCGCGGCCAGGAGAAGCGCAGCCAATCTCGTGACGAGAGCAGGGCGTCCCTCGGCTTCAACCATTACACATCCGGCGCCGATTCAGAGCTTGAGTCGAGTTGGCTCAGCAACGATCGCAATCGCTCCGTCTGGACGTCCGGCGCTGCGGCCCCCATCTGCTCATTCAGGTCCTTCATCACCCATCGAAGGCGGGCGATGGACGCCCCGGGGTCGACCCGGGGCGATCTCTGTGCCCGCTTCAGCACCGCCTCGATCTGCGCCACGCCCCACTGGAGCAGCATCTCGGCCGCCTCATCCGTCAGCTCGGAAGTGAGGCTCTCATCCTGAACGAGGCGCTCCACAGCCCGGCGGTGATTCTCCACACCATCCATAATCATCCCTCCAAATAAGGTGACCGGCCCTTGCCAAGCGTGCGCAGCTAAGCCCTAAGCCAGCGTGCGCAGCTAAGCCCTAAGCCAGCGTGCGAAGCTAAGCCCTAAGCCAGCGTGCGAAGCTAAGCCCTAAGCCAGTGCCGGTCACCTCACCTCTCCAAAAGAAGAACCCGGGGCGGTCCCTCCCGTCCCGGGTTACAGTCGCTCTCGTTCCCCGCGCCCCCGGCCAATCGACCGCTAGAAAGCCTCCACCAGCTCCGTGCGCGTCGCGCCGCCCCGATCCTGATACGTGATCTGCCAGTGGGGGGTCCATGCCAGCCCAAACAGGCTGATCTGAACGTCCTTCCGGCGGGGCCTCACCTCGTACGCCTCCAGCTCCGTCAGCGCCTCCTCCCATCGCGCCCTGATCGCGGCCACCTCCTCCTGGAGCTCCTCCTCCAGCTCTTTAACGTCCTCCTCGAGCTCGGTGATGTCCTCCTCAGTCTCCTCCAATCGGAGCTTCGCCTTCGTCGTCTGGCGCTGCTTGCTCAACGCCGTGGATGCCATGCGCGTCGAGCGGCGGCCCAGAAACATCCCCACCACCGACTCGCCCACGGACACCAGAGTCTCCCGTTTCCGCGATGCCAGGTCCGCCTCTTGCTGAGCCAGGTCGGCTTCCTCGCGCCGCAGCCGATCCTCGACCTTATCGATCTTGTCCTCATACCGCTCGGTGATCTCGTCGATCTCCTCGTCCCGCTTCTCGCGGGCCACCTGCTGGAGCCGCATGCGGAACTCTCGCTCGCTCTCCCTGGGTTGGGAGTACAGTTCCAGCAGCGGGCTGTAGAGCAGGGTCACGCTGCTGTTGTGGTAGAGATAGTCGTCCAGATCCTTCTCCAGCGCCGTGAACTCCGGGCTCTCATTGATCGACTCGGGGAGCGCGTCGAAGGTCGCCTTTGGCTCCGGCTGATCCATCAGGTCGCGTGCCGTGAGATCGAGGGACTGCGCCTGATCCCACGTCAGCATACTCCCACCCCGAGGCGGCTCGGCGAGCAGCGCGAAGTCCTCCCGCTCGTTCACGTCCCGGGTCCGGTCCACGAAGTGGAGCCGTCCCATCCCCACCACCGCCGGCACGTACAGCAGGTGGTGGCTCTCAACCTCGATTGGGCCTCCCGCCTCTTTCTCGACGTCCAGTGCGACCGTCGACGCCCCTCTGCGCACCGGCAGGTAGACCTGCTGGATGCGCGAGGAGAGGGAGGGCGGCGCGGCAGCCGACGCCGGCTCCGTGGCCCCGGCCGAGGTGGGCGTGACGGCCCGCGGCTCGCTGGGGGCAAGGGGCGTCTCCTCCAGAGCTCCCCTTACCGGCGCATCGGGCGCCTCCCCCTCCATCAGGTCCCGCACCTGAAGGCGCGTCAGCGGCCCCCGCAAGTAGCTCATGGCCCAGCGCGTCTGGAACGTGACCGGCGCCTCCTCGTGCACGTTGTGGAGCAGGAACACGCGCTTCCCCAGCGCCGAGATGATGTCGCTCAGCTCGCCCCGGTCCAGCGCCTGTCCCGCCTGCGCCGAGGCGCTCTCCAGGCCATCCAGGACCCGCATCTTGTCCCGTTCCGTCTGCAGCCGCCCAATGAACCACGTCCCGGCGTTCGTCAGCCCCTTGTAGTCGAGGTCGACCGGGTTCTGGGTGGTCAGCACGACGCCGACGCCGAACGCCCGCGCCTGCTTCAGCAGGGTAAGCATAGGCTGCTTGCTCGGCGGGTTGGCGACCGGCGGGAAGAAGCCGAAAATCTCGTCCATGTAGACCAGGGCCCGCAGGCTCGTCGTGCCCGGCTGGGTGCGCATCCAGGTGACGATCTGGTTGAGCAGCATCGTCACGAAGAACATGCGCTCCGCGTCGCCCAGATGCGCGATGTAGAAGATCGAATGGCGCGGCTTCCCGCCCGGCGTGCTCAGAAAACTCGCCACGTCCATCGGTTGTCCCTGGAGCCAGCTCTCGAAGGCCGGGGCCGCGATGATGTTGTTGATCCGCATGGCCAGCTCAAAGCGGTCCCCTTCCGGAAAGAAGGTATCGACGTCGAAAACGCCGAGCTGGCGCACGGGGGGCTTCTGGATCGAGAGGATCAACTTGGGCAGATCCAGATCCTCGCCCTGCCGCCAGAAGTGCTCGAACAGGGTGGAGAGGAGGATGTGTTCGCGGGACTGGACCGGGTCGGCGTCCACGCCCACCAGCCCCAGCAGGGCGCTGACGGCCCCCTGGATCCGCTCCCGCAGCAGCTCGGCATCCGTGTCCCAGCTCAGGGACGGCGCGGCGAATGACTGGAGGATCGACACGGGGATCCCCGCATCGCTGCCCGGGGTGTAGATGGCAAAGTCGGCCGCCTCCCGCAGCATGCGGATCCGCTCGCCGCTTTGCCCCCACTCGGCCAGCCCATCGCGCCACAGCTCCGCCTGCTGGGCGGCGAAGGTCTCCTCGCTCACCCCCTTCCGGCGGGCGTCGTCCGCGTTGATCCAGGGGCGGAAGTCCTCCGGCCGCAGCTCGGGGAACGAGAGCAGGAGGTTCGTCATATCCCCCTTTGGATCGATGATGATCGCCGGCACGTTGTCGATGGCCGCCTCCTCAAGGAGGTCGATACACAGACCTGTCTTCCCGCTGCCCGTCATGCCGACGCAGACCGCGTGCGTGGTCAGGTCTCGAGCGTCGTACATCAGGAGCCGTCCCAGACGCCTCCCCTCACTCACGTCGTACTGTTTACCCAGATAGAAGGCGCCGAGTCTTTCGAAGTCCATTGGTGTTCCTCCCGGAGTGTCAGCTTGGTGAAGGTGTGGTCCCTGTAGACCCAATCTCGCTCAGCCTGGGGCACGCGTGCCCCCCGTTCAAAATCTTGCTCAGACTGGATCATCAGATCCAGTCCAAGAGCGAGGATTTGGCAGCTGGGTCAAACGGCCTACGGGAGCGATCTCGGATCCACTGAGTTCCGGTAGTATAGACGAAACCACCGGGAAGTCAATCATTCCATGTGCCGGGCTCCCACAGCAGAGCAACGACCCGTCCTCTCATTGCGAGGAGCACAGCCGTCCCGTGCGACGAAGCAATCTCCACCTCCGCCAGCAGCTCAACCACCTCCCCCGCACCGCACTCGCCCCCTGTCATTGCGAGGAGCACAGCCGTCCCCTGCGCCGAAGCAATCTCCACCTCCGCCAGCCAGGTTGTCCCCTCGCCCGCATCCCGTATAATCAGGCCGGAAACCTTGCGAAGGTCTAGCAGCGATTCCTCAGTTCAAAGTCACTCGCTCTTACCAAAGGACGGCGCTGTCATCGATGATTGTATCTGAACCTTCGCAAGATTAGGTCTTTAGGGGAACCTTGCGAAAGCTTGGCCATTCCGTCTCCATTCGGAGTGAGCCGCTCCTACCAAGAGGTTACCCCGCTAACGATAAGTGGGCCTATCCCTTCGCAAGCTCAAGATACAGGAGGTTGTCATGGAACGCATAAAAGACTTCTGGCGCGCCTTCAAGGACGTCGCCATCATCTTCTCCTTCGTGGTCAACTTCGTCCTCGTGGCTGCACTCCTCGTCGTGAGCGTTCCAGCGCTGAAAGGCGCCCTCGCGCTGAAGACCGGCATGGTCGAGCCGCTCCTCAACGATCTCGACGCGGCCTTCGTCCGCCTGGGAGACTCGACCGTCGACACCACCATCGACATCGAGCAGACCACCCCCATCTCCTTCACCCTCCCTCTCAGCGAGCCCCTGCCCATCGACTTCACCCTCGACATCGTGCAGAACACCGACGTAATACTCCAGGAGTCGGTGCCTCTGAGTGGCGTGCCCGCATACTTCAACCTCCCCGGGGGCGGCGGGAGCATCAACGGGTCGGTGTCGCTGGCCCTGCCCGCCGGGATGCGCCTCCCCGTCCGCCTCGATATGCAGGTGCCGGTGAGTAAGACCATCCCCGTTCGTATGGAGGTCCCCGTCGATCAGCAGGTCGACATCGCCATGGACGTGCCCGTCACCATCGAGCTGGGGGAAGCCGGGCTCGATCCGGCGGTCCAGGACCTGCGGGCCGTCTTCCGACCTCTGCGAGAACAGATCGAGCAGCTGCCCGACAGCCTGGGATCCAGATGAGAGAAGACCAGAAACGCCCGATCTGCGACTACGAGGGATCGGCCTACCGGACCGAGTTCTGGGGCGCAGGGCGCGACTACGAGGACGCAGCAGAGCGGGCGGCCCTCCGCCACCTGCTTCCCCCCACCGGGCGCCGGCTCATCGACGTCGGCGGCGGGTACGGGCGCTTGGCCCCCCTCTACCAGGGCTACGACGAGGTCGTCATCTTCGACTACGCCCTCTCCCAGCTCCGCCAGGCCCGGGAGCTGTGGGGCGCCCATGGCCACAGCCACGGCCGGCGACCGCGCTACCGCTACGTGGCGGGCGATTTCTACCACCTCCCCTTCGCCGCATCCACCTTCGACACCGTGACCATGGTCCGCACCCTCCACCACGCGGCCGACGCGCCCCGGGTGCTCCAGGGCACGGCCGAGATCCTCGCTCCCGGAGGAACCCTGGTGCTCGAGTTCGCCAACAAGCGGAACCTGAAAGCAATGATTAGGTATCTGGCGGGGCGCCAAGCGTGGTCCCCCTGGGACCGCGAGCCCGTCGAGTTCGTGGAGCTCAACTTCGACTTCCACCCGGCCTGGGTCGAGGAGCGGCTGCGGGAGGCCGGGCTCCAGGTGCAGGAGCGGCGCGCCGTATCGACGTTCCGGCTGGGGCTGCTGAAGCGCGTGGTGCCCACGGCGGTGCTGGTGGCCTTCGATCGACTCTGCCAGCCCCTGGGTGGACTGATGCCGGTATCACCCAGCGTCTTCGTGCGCTGTGAGGCGAAGGACGACAGGGCGAGAGCTCCCGAGGGAGCCTTCTTCCGCTGCACCGCGTGCGGCTCGACCGCGCTGGAGGAGGGTGAGCACAGCATCGCGTGCCAGAGCTGCGGGACGGCGTTCCCGATGCGCGACGGAATCTACGACTTCCGGGGCGGCGGTCCCGGGACAGCCGACGATGGAATGGGGTAATCGCATCCCCTTCAGACCTCCGAGATTTTAGTGGCACATATGGCCCGCAGGCACATCTCGCTGTCGTCAGGAACTCTCGGAAGGGAGTTGTCTCGTAAATCTCGGAGGTCTTTCCCGCTCAAACAAGCTAGATGCGATTCCCCTGGACGACGGCAGCACCTTGGCTCCTTCCTGATTCTGAGAAACCCTCAATACTGTCATTCCGACCGGAACGGCCTGTGGTGAGCATCGCCGAACCAAGCGAAGCGGAGTAGAGTGGAGGAATCTCACTCTCGCCAGCACCTCAACCACTACGCCCGCACCACAGTCTCTTAGTAGGGAACGGCACCTGCAGCGGCTGACAGGGGGCTATCATATGGGCCTCAAACGTTGCACGCGTTTTCGACCTTTAGGGTTTTCATTGATACTTCGCATCACGTCATTCGGTGCCAGTCGCACGTATCTCGTGACCGTAATGCGCGGCACGGAACCCTAAAGGTCTCGTTGACCTCAAGCACTAGCTGAAATGCAGACAGGAGAGGAATTCGATGAGTGATCAAGCCGTTCAAGTACGCAAGCGAGGCGTGGTCACGTTCCCCGCCGAGTTGCGAGAGAAGTACGACGTCCAGGAAGGGGATACCTTCCGCCTGGTCGATCTGGATGGAGTATTCGTCCTCACGCGGATGGTGAGTCTCGTACCGGAGCTGGCGCAGGAGATCGAACGTCTCCGTCTGGAGGCCGGGCTGACCCCCGAGGAGTTGCTAGCCGGGCTACGAGAGCAGCGCGAGCGTTATCACGCCGAAGCCTATGCCGACGAGAAGTAAGCCACGCGTCTTCGTCGATGCAGACGTGATGTTCGCCGGTTCAGCCTCACCCAGCGAGCACGGCGCCAGCCTGATCACCCTGCGAGAAGATCCACAGCGCGAGACGCACCGTGCGCAGACGCACCGTGCGCGGTCGCACCACTCTGAATGGAGGGGCCCCCACTCCTGTCACCGCGAGGAGCACGGTCGTTTCGTGCGACGAAGCGGTCTCCGCCCTCGCCAACGGCCCAACCATCACCCCTGGAATGCCAGTTTCTTTGTAGGAGGCGAGATCACGCTCGTCGACGCTGTCACGTCTCGCCAGGCGATCACCGAGGCCGAACGGAACCTCAGCGCGAAGCTCCCCCAGGCCCTGACCACGTTTCGCCTTCTGGTGGAGCGGGCTCTTCGTGTGGTCCCGGCCCCATCGAGGCGGGACCTTGCGGCGCACAAGGGCATCGCCGACCCCAAGGACCTGCCGATTGGGGAAATTGGCCGGGTCAATTACCCCCGGGTATCCGCCGT
>Ga0207752_1000923_pt1 | contig 13897 bp, 12 predicted proteins | sample Pon2CUnioCityCA_6_FD_187272 | JGI IMG/M metagenome (GOLD analysis project Ga0207752, IMG submission 187272) | Marine sediment microbial community from Union City, CA, USA - Pond 2C Sediment 2 (SPAdes) | ecosystem: Environmental > Aquatic > Marine > Intertidal zone > Salt pond sediment ... | reverse complement strand
AGGAGAGCCTACCATGCCTTCGGCGATTCGGTATACGCCGGATCGCTCGAAGCTCTTCGGGTCACACGGCCAGAGGCCGTGGATTTAGCAACTGAGTAAAGGGGTCAGGTACTTTTTCTGGGTCTTCCTCTGGGCCTCAATGTGGACTGGAGTTGGAGGCGAGCGGCCGCGGCTGCCGTCCAATGCGCACGGCCAAAGGGGGCGCCTCGTCGCATGCTGGATGCCAAGCCGCCCAAATCCGCCGGCCCTAGAGCCGCATGGACCAGTCTGCCCCACTGCGACGGCAGTTCCACCGGCCCGTCACTAAGCACAACGGTACACTCGCGTCCGCGACGCACCGCAAAGCTCGACCATGCCCACTGCCCGGCATCCTCGACCAGGCCGGCCCGTAGCGGATTGGCCTCGATGTACCGCAGCACCGTCAGATAGTGGCGATCGTCCTGCACCGGAAAGCTCTTGTAGCGCCCTTGATAGACGTGCCCGATCCCGACCGTGCCGTGCGAGGCGTGATATCGCTGCGCGTGCGTCTGCGTGATCCAGCGCATGAAGCTCGACAACGCCCCGTCCTCCTGCGGCCATACGAGCAGGTGCCAGTGGTTGCTCAGAATGCAGTAGCCGCACAGCCGCACCGAGAAAAGGGCTGTGCCATCCGCGAGAATCTTCTCGAAGGCAACGAAGTCACTGTCCTTGCGGAAGATGCGCAGACGCCCGTTGGCGCGATTGAACGCATGATACACATACCCGCCTAATGCAATCCGCTTCGGTCTCGGCATACCGCCGATTCTACACATCACGCCGACGTCGAGAAAGAAGAAAAGGGCATCCTAAAAAGTACCTGACCCCTTTATTTCATAAGGGTTGCGTTTTCTTTGGGGATCGGGTATTTTGGGCGGGCCGGAGACGCCGAGGGGGCCAACCCGGCGCTGCGATCAAGATGGCTGGCCTTGCCGCAAGCCAATCCCAACAAAGTTCGGATCGTACGATAGAGTGTGAGAATGCAGAGACTGCATGTGAAAGTGCCTGGGACGCCTGAGACGAGCTACGAGGTGGCCATCGGCTCGGATGTGCTAGGCTCGGTGTGGTCGGCGGTGGACGCGGTCCTTCCGGGGCGACGAAGGTTCGTCGTCACGGATGAGAACGTCGCGGCGGCCGGCCATCTCGACAGGCTCATGCAGGGCAATACGGCGCCGGTCTATACGATCCGGCCGGCGGGCGAGCCGTCCAAGAACATCGACACCGCCGTCGCCATCGTCGAGGCGATGGAGCAGGCGTACCTCGGCCGGGATACCGTCGTGATCGCCCTCGGGGGCGGGACCGTGGGCGATATCGCCGGCTTCGCCGCCGCGATCTTCAAACGGGGCGTCCCCGTCGTGCAGGCGCCCACGACGACTCTGGCCCAGGCCGATTCGGCCATCGGCGGCAAGACCGGCGTCGATTCGAGCGTCAGCAAGAACGCGTTCGGGGCCTTCTGGCATCCGGCGGCCGTCTATGTGGACGTCCGGACGCTCACGACCCTGGACGACCGGCAGTACCGGGCCGGGCTGGTCGAATCGGTGAAACACGGCCTGATCGCCGACCGGGAGTACTTCGAGTTCCTGGAAAGCCGTCTGGATGCGATCCTCGCCCGGGATCTGCCGACGCTGGAGGCGGTGGCCCGGTACAACTGCACGATCAAGGGCCGGGTCGTCGAGGAAGACCCGTACGAGAAGAACCAGCGTAGGATCCTGAACTACGGCCACACCGTCGGGCACGCGGTCGAGGCCGCGAGCGATTACGAGCTGCTGCACGGCGAGGCCGTGGCCGTCGGCATCATGGCCGCCGGGCGGATTGAAGCCGACTTAGGGCTCTCCGAGCCCGGCCGGCTCGACAGAATTCGCAAAGTCCTGGAAAAACTCAGCGTGCCGGTGAACCTGCCCACCGCTCTGGTCGAAGAGAGGGTGATCGACCTCATGCGACACGACAAAAAGGCGGTGGATCAGTGGCCGAGGTTCGTTCTGCTCGAACGGCTCGGCCAAGTCCACTGTATCGACGGCCAGTACGCCGTGCCGGTCGCCCGCGAGGTCGTGGAGAAGACGCTGAAATTGATGATGGATGACTGATCATTGATGATTCACGGCGACGCCCCGTCACGATGGCCAGCCGGACGAGTCACTCCAAATAGTCAACCGCCAATAATCCTTAACCAATAGCAAAGGGAAATGATGTACAGACCGCAGATCAAGGTGTTGGATTGCACGATCAGGGACGGGGGGCTGATCAACAATCATGACTTCAGCGATGAGTTCGTCCGCCAGGCCTACCGGGCCCTCTCGAAGAGCGGCATCGATTATATGGAGCTGGGCTATCGCAATAGCAAGGAGCTGTTCCCCACGAAAGACTTCGGGGCCTGGAAGTATTGCGACGACGATAAGATCCGCGAGATCATCGACGGCATCGAATCCAACCTGAAGATCAGCATCATGGTGGACGCCCATCGCGTCCGGGAGCAGGCGTTCGCCCCGGCCGATGAAAGTCCGGTCGATCCGATCCGCGTCGCCACGTACGTGAAGGACATCGACAAAGCGATCGACCTTGCCAAACGAACCAAGGGACTCGGCTACGAAACGGCCGTCAATATCATGGCCATCTCCAGGGAGAACGAGTTCGCGCTCATCGAGGCGTTGGACCAGCTCGCCGAGACCGACGTCGACGTCGTGAACGTGGTCGACAGCTATGGGGCCCTCTACTGCGAGCAGATCGAGTACCTCGTCAAGCTGTACCGGGAGCACCTGCCCGGCAAGGAGATCGGCATCCACGCGCACAACAACCAGCAGCTCGCCTTCTCGAACACAATCGAGGCGATCATCCACAACGCGAACTACCTCGACGCCTCGCTGTTCGGGATCGGCCGGGGGCCGGGCAACTGCTGCCTGGAGCTGCTCATCGGTTTCCTGAAAAACCCGAAGTTCAACCTCAGCCCGATCCTCAAGTTCATCCAGGACCACATGCTGCCCCTGCGTCAGGAGATCGAATGGGGCTACATCCTCCCGTACATGGTCACGGGGATTCTGAACGAGCATCCGCGTGCCGCCATCGCCTACCGAGACTCGGACGATCGAGACAAATACGCCGAGTTCTACGAGCGCCTGCTCGAAGGGATCGAATAGCGGATCGCCGTACATTACCGCCGCGCGATTCCTCGGGCCCAAGGGGGGCACGACAAAGAGGCGGCCGGTCACGATTGAGAACGATGCCGTTGTGAGGAGGCGGACGCAAAGCCTGCCCCCGCGAAGGCGGCGGAAGCAATCTCGAAAGCGGCCAGAAGTTGCCGGACGCGAAAGGCCACGCTTGAGGTTCGGGATTGCCGCGCCGGCCTGTGGCCGGCTTGCAATGACAAGTGGCGGCCTTTGCCCCCATCTTGTCGCACGCCCGATGGGGGTGCGGTCGGGATACGGTGGCAGGATCTGCGCCGGTCAGAAGAAGCCGCATGCGTGGCCACCGCCTGTCATGTCGAGCGCAGCGAAGCGCAGTCGAGACATCTGGCCGCGAACATGGCGTGCCTGCCCTGCGCGGCCAGATTCCTCCACTGCGGCCTTCGGCCTCCGGTCGGACTGACAACAGCCCAAGGCAGACTCGAATCCGCCACCGTATACCGGCCGCACCCCCCGATGGGAGCAGGGCGTTTTTTTCTTGCCTTGCCGGCCGGCCCAGGTACATTGGGGCGCAAGCTACGTGCGGATCGGCAACCGCGGCTCGATCCGCAATCCGAAATCTGAAATCCACAATGACGAACGGAGGCCAGCCATGATCGGCAAGGCGATACGACTGGAACGCATCATCGACCGCAACTCGGGCAAGACGGTGATCGTGCCGATGGATCACGGCGTGACGGTCGGCCCCATCGAGGGGCTGGCGGACATGCGGACGGCCATCAGCAAAGTTGTCTCGGGCGGAGCCAACGCCATCCTCATGCACAAGGGCGTGGTCCGTGCGGGCCACCGCGGGTCCGGGCGCGACGTCGGCCTGATCATCCATCTCTCGGCCGGCACGTCGCTCAGTCCCGATCCGAACGCCAAGGAGCTGGTCTGCACCGTCGAGGAGGCGATCAAGCTCGGAGCCGACGCCGTCTCGATCCACATCAACTTGGGCGCCGAGACGGACAAAGAGATGCTCCGGCAGTTCGGGTTCATCAGCGAGCGGTGCATGGAATGGCAGATGCCGCTGGTGGCGATGGTCTACACGCGCGGACCGAAAATCAAGAATGAGTACGACGTCGAGAACGTCAAGCACGGCGCCCGGGTCGGGGCCGAGCTCGGCGCCGACATCGTCAAGGTCCCCTACACCGGCAGCGTCGAGACGTTCCGCGAGGTCGTGGAAGGCTGCCCGGTCCCGGTCGTGATCGCCGGCGGGGAGAAGATGGGCAGCGACGAGGAGATCTTCAAGATGGTCGAAGGCGCGCTGGCCGCGGGGGCCACGGGCCTGTCCATCGGCCGCAACGCCTTCCAGCACAAGACCCCCGACAAGATGATCCGCGCCCTGAGCAAGATGGTGCACGAAGGAGCCGGCGTCCAGGCCGCCATCGATACCCTCAAGAGCTGAGCGTACGCGTGAAAACACTGATCGTGTATTTCTCGAAATTCGGGAACACCAGGAAGGTCGCTGAAGCCATCGCCGAGACGATGGGACAGGCGGGAGAGGCGCGCACCGTCGGCATCGACCGGCTTGCACCCTCCGACTTCGATGCGATCGACCTGGTCATCGTGGGCAGCCCCACTCATGCCTTCTCCGTACCCCAGGAGGTCCGCGCCGTCCTGAATGAACTGCCGCTGGCCATCCTCGGCGGCAAGTCCGTGGCCGCCTTCGACACCACGGTCAGGCCCTGGCCATTGCGATACCTGAGGGCCGCCCCCAAGCTGCTCGGCCACCTGACCGGGCTGGGCGGGACACCTGTCGCCAGGCCCCAGACCTTCTTCGTCCAGACGAAGAACCCGCAGAAGTCGGGCGAAATCAACCTGCTCCTCGACGGCGAGCTGGACCGAGCCCGACAGTGGGCCGGTACGATCCTCAGGCAAGTGCGGCCATCGAGTGCCTCAAATGCCTCGCGTATCCGACACTGTTGATCGCGTGGGCGAATCAACGCGGCGCATCTTCAGAGAACCCGGGCATCTGTCGGGCCTGCGGATATCGCGTGTACATGGTCGACGACGTCACGGGAGATTTTCTCCGCGAAGTAGACGTGGCAATACGAAATGACTGACACACGCGTGGACTAAACTCGGTCGACCGCTTGCGCACCAAGACAGGCAATGTTGAGGTTCTTGGCGGCGGCGGTTTCGTTGGGGCGGGAGACCGGCGTGGTGACCGGTGAGGCTTTGAGCTCTTCGGGCTCCTTCGCCGCCAGCTTCGCGATCTCGATCATGGCGTCGATGAAGGCGTCCAGCGTTTCCTTGCTCTCGGTCTCGGTGGGCTCGATCATCATCGCCTCTTTGACCGTCGTCGGGAAGTAGACCGTCGGCGGATGGAATCCGCGGTCGATCAGGTTCTTGGCGATATCGAGGGCATGCACGCCGTTGGCGGCCATCTTCTCCGTCGTGGTGAAGACGCACTCGTGTTTGCAGATGCGGTCGACCGCCGGCTTGTAGTGCTTGCGCAGCCGGGCGCGGATGTAATTGGCGTTGAGGACGGCCGTCTCAGCAACGTGCTTGAGCCCCTCGCCTCCCAGCATGAGGATGTAGACGTAGGCCCGGACGAGGATACCGAAGTTGCCGTAGAACGGGGCGATGTAGCCGATGGACTTGGGCCGGTCGTATTCGAGCGCGTACGTGCCGTCGTCGCGTTTGACCACGATGGAGATCGGCAGATACGGCACGAGCTTTTCTTTGACGCCGACGGGTCCGGCCCCGGGCCCGCCGCCGCCATGGGGCGTCGCGAACGTCTTGTGCAGGTTCAGGTGCACGATGTCGAAGCCGAAATCGCCCGGTCGGGCCTTGCCCACGATGGCGTTCAGGTTCGCGCCGTCGTAGTAGGCCAGGCCGTCCACGCTATGGATCAGCTCGCAGATCTCGCGGATGTCGGAATTGAACAGGCCGAGCGTATTGGGGCAGGTCAGCATGACGCCGGCCACCTCGTCGTTCAGCTCGCGTTTGAGGGCCGCGACGTCCATCACGCCCCGGTCGTTGCTCGGGATCGTGACTACGCGGTAGCCCGCAATCGCGGCACTGGCCGGATTGGTGCCATGCGCGCTGTCGGGAGCGAGCACGACGGTCTTCTTGTTGCCCTTGTCGCGATGGTAGGCAGCCATGATCATCATGCCGGTCAGCTCGCCGTGCGCGCCGGCCAGGGGCTGCATCGTGAAGCCCGCCATACCGGTGATCTCGCGGAGCAGCAGGTCCATCTCGTAGAGGATGGCCAGCGCCCCCTGTGTGAGCATGCCGCCCATCCGAAGCTGTGGCAGGAGCGGATGCAGATGCGCAAAGCCCGGATAGCCGGCGATCCGCTCGGCCACCTTTGGGTTATACTTCATCGTGCATGAGCCCAGCGGGTAGAAACTCGTATCGACGCCGAAGTTGCGGCGGGACAGCTCGGTGAAGTGCCGCACGACATCCAGCTCGCTGAACTCCGGAAGCTCCGCGCTGTGGGCCCGCAATAGATCCTCCCGGATGTGAATGGTCGTCGGTACGTCGCTCGGCCCCGGCAGGACGCCCGTACGGCCCGGAACGCTCTTCTCAAAGATCAACTTCATAATACACTCTCCAGCGCTTCGGCCAACATCCCGATCTGCTGCTTCGTCCGTTTCTCGGTCGCGCAGATTAGGATCGAATTCTCCATTCCTTTGTAGTATCGGCTCAGCGGGAAGCCGGCGGCGAAGCCCCTCTCGATCAGCCTGGCAATCACGCCGGCAGCCTCCCGCGGCAGGTCCAGAGCGAACTCATTGAAGAACCATTTCGCCGGGAAGTGCGGCCGGACGCCGGGGATCGCGGCCAGCCGCTGGTACGCGTAGCTGGCCTTGTCCGCACAGCGCTGCGCCGTTTGGCGCAATCCCTGCTTGCCCACCAGCGACAGATACACCAGAGCCGTCAGGGCGCACAGCGCCTCGTTCGAGCAGATGTTCGAGGTGGCCTTCTCCCGCCGGATGTGCTGCTCGCGGGCTTGAAGCGTCAGGACGAAGGCCCGCCGGCCCTCCCGGTCCGTCGTCTCCCCGACGATGCGCCCCGGCATCTTCCGCACGTACTGCTTGCGGGATGCCATGAAGCCTAAGTACGGTCCGCCGAACGACATCGGCATCCCCAGGCTCTGGCCCTCACCCGTCACGATATCCGCGCCCATCGCGCCCGGCGTCTTCAGAATGCCCAGCGAGATGGGGTAGCACGAAACCACGAGCAGGGCCCCCTTCTTGTGAGCGGCCTCGGCAAGGTCCGTGAAGTCGTCGATGCAGCCGAAGAAGTTCGGGTTCTGCACGATGATCGCCGCGGTGTCGTCGTCCAGCCTGGCGAGAATCTCCTCGCGATTTGCCAATCCATCGACGCAATGGGTCTCTTCGAGATCGATCTGCAGGTTGCACGTGTACGAGTGCATCATCACGCGATAGATCGGATTGACGCTATCATCGACGATGACCTTGTTGCGGCCCGTGATGCGCAGAGCCATCATCATCGCCTCGTACATGGCGGTCCCGCCGTCGTAGAGCGAGGCGTTCGAGACCTCCATATCCGTGAGCCGGCAGACGGCCGATTGAAACTCGTAGATCGCCTGGAGCGTCCCCTGCGAGATCTCCGGCTGGTACGGCGTGTACGACGTGTAGAACTCGCTGCGGGAGATGATCGAATAGATCGCCGACGGGATGAAATGATCGTAGAACCCGCCGCCCAGGAAGAGCGTCAGGTCAATTGAGTTCTTCCCGGCCAGGTCGGCGAGTCGATTGCGGACTTCCTGCTCGCTGAGTCCGGGCGGCAGGTCGAACGAGGACGCCATCAGCTCCGGCGGGATATCGCCGAAGAGATCCTCCATCGTCAGGCCGATGGCCGCGAGCATCTCCTGTCGCTGCTCGGCGGTGTGTGGTATGAATTCCATAGCTGCGTATCCCTCTCTCAGAAATCTTCCGGTCGATCCCTCACCCTGATTCCCTCTTGCCACCCCGAGCGAAGTCGAGGGGTCTGGCCGCAACCGAGACACGTTACTGTTCGCAGCCAGATGTCTCGACTACGCTATCGCTCCGCTCGACATGACAAAGGATGACGTCACAGCGTCTCAAGGTATTCCTCGTACTGTTTGGAATCCATCAGGGCATCGAGTGACTTCTTGTCGGTGATCGCGAGCTTGCAGATCCAGCCGGTGCGGTAACAGTCCTCGTTGATCAGCTCCGGCTTCGTCTCTAACTCGGTATTCACCTCGGTGACCTCCCCCGCCACGGGAGAATAGACATCGCTGGCGGCCTTGGAGCTCTCCACCACGGCCAGCTCCTTGTGCACGCCGAACTCCTTGCCCGTTGCGGGCAGCTCGACGAAGACAAGCTCACCCAACTGCTCCTGGGCGTAGTCGGTGATCCCCACCGTGGCCGTATCGCCGGCCACCTTCGCCCACTCGTGGTCCTTCGTGTACAGCAACCCTTCGACAACCGCCATAGTCACGACCTCCATTCAATATTTCGCAAAGCGGCTCACTACGGTTCCAGCAAGGTCCGCCGCCAGTTTCTGCCCTTTCTCCACGGCCTGTTTCCGTCCCTGTTCGACCTGGCTCGCGCTCCGCGCCAGGTAGTACACGCCCAGGACCTTTCCCGCGCCGGCTGCAGCCCGATCAACGTAGGCCAGCGCATACTGCTGCTCCTGGACCTTCGCAGCACTGAGGACCCAGCCGACACAGCGGCCATCCTCGCCAAGAACGGCGTCATGGGGCCGGACCGGCCGAACGCCGCGCGTCGCGGGCAACTCCAGTCGAGCCACTTCCATATCATACGTCGTTGCAACACGGGCCATCGCCGCCTTGCCGATGAAGAATTCCTTGCCGAGCTTCACTGCCCAGCCGTAACCGGCCGCGAATGGAGAGATGCGGAGCTTGCCGCCAAGCTCGTGCCCGTAAAGTGGAAGGCCCGCCTCAATCCGCAAGCTGTCACGCGCCCCGAGACCACACGGCAGAACGCCCAACGGCTTGCCCGCCTCGAGGATCCGGTTCCACAGCGTCGCCGCGTGTTCCGGATCGACGAACAGCTCGACGCCGATCTTCGCCCCAGTGTAGCCGGTCCGGCAGATCAGGCTGTCGATCCCGGCCAGCCGGCCCTCGACAAACGCAAAGGACTTCAATCCCGCGACACATTCCGCGAGCGAGGCGTCATCGGCCAGCTTCGCCAGGGTGTCGATCGTCGCCGGACCTTGCAGGGCGATATCCACGCGCCGATCCGCCGAGCGATCCCCGGCTCGCATATCCCGGATGGTAGGGTGCAATCCGAGCTTTCGGTCCGCCCGGCCGGTTTCGATGACGATGCGTCCTGCCAGCAAGCCCCGAAGGTAGGACTGGATCTTGGGCTCGTTGGCCGCGTTCACGACGACCATGAAGTTGTCCTCGCCCCGGCGGTAGATAATGATGTCGTCCAGCACGTTGCCGGCGGCGTCGAGAATGTAGCTGTACCGGGCCCGGCCGACCTTCAGACCGCCGACCTCGTTTGTGGTGACGGCATCGAGAAAGCCGGCCGCCTCGTCGCCGGAGACCTCCAGCACGCCCATGTGCGTACAGTCGAACAGCCCCGCCCGCTCGCGCACGGCCCGGTGCTCCTCGGCAATCGAGGAATACCACAACGGCATCAAATAGCCGGCAAACGCCGCGATGCGCGATTTGCTCGTCAGCTTCACATGCTCGTCGTAGAGCACGCTCGACACCGGATCGGCTTCGACCGCCTCGAAGACGAATTCTCCCGTGGACGTACTTCCCTGCACGACCTGCACTCCTTTATCCAAGGCATGAAAAGCCCAAGAATAAGCAAAATCCCCCCAGCGTCAAGTCCCCACACGATCAATTTCCGGGCCACGATTAGCGTTGCTCAGCGGGATGGGTGGCACTGGGACTGCCATTCGTATAGAATGTTGGTGACAGCAGGAATCATTGTGCCCTGGAGATGGATATGGCCGCAGATGAGCTGAATCGCCGGAACTTCTTGAAAACCTGTGCCTTCACCACCAGCGTTCTGGGCCTGAGCCTGGAGGAGAAGGCCCTCCTGGCCCAGGGCGAGAAGGCGGGGCAGACCCGGCCCTCAGGCTCGCTCAGCCTGCCGACCGGTCAGATCGGCAAGCTCAAGATCAGCCGGCTTATCTGCGGCGGCAACCTCATCAACGGCTATGCCCACGCCCGCGACATGATCTACGTCTCGTCCCTGCTGAAGCACTATTTCACCGACGAGAAGATCATGGAGACCTGGGAGCTGTGCGAGGAATGCGGCATCAACACGATGATCTCGACGATCGACGACCCGTACGCCGGCGGCAACGACCCGACCGGCCGCGTCATCACGAAATACTGGAACGAGCGCGGCGGCCGAATCCAGTGGCTCGCCCAGTACTTTCCCCGCCCCGAAGACCCGTTCACCAAGCTCCAAATGGCCATCGACGCCGGGGCCCACGGCGCCTTCATCCAGGGCGAGATGGGCGATCGGCTGACCCGGTACGAACGGCTGGACGTGATCGCCAAGGTCGTCGAGTTCGCGAAGGAGAATGGCTTGGTCGCCGGCGTCGCGTGCCATTCCATCGAGGTCCCCATCGCCTGCGAGAAGGCGGGCATCGGCGTCGATTTCTACATGAAGACGCTGCACAGCGCGGACTACTGGTCCGCCACGCCCGAGGAAGAGGCCGGCCCGTTCGACCTGCCCGGCCATGACAACATGTGGTGCATGGACCCCGACCGAACCATCGAGTTCATGAAAACCTGCGCGAAGCCCTGGATCGCCTACAAGGTCTTGGCCGCCGGCGCGATCCACCCGCGCGATGGTTTCAAGTACACGTTCGAGAACGGCGCCGATTTCGCCTGCGTCGGCATGCTCGATTTCCAGGTCCGCGAAAACGCCGTCATCGCCAACAACCTCCTGAAGGACTTCAAACGCCCCCGCCCCTGGCGCGGTTGACTCCCCACGTCTGCCTCCCCAGCCGCTGCCGCCACGCATGAATGTCCAATCCGTAGGGACTATAGATGTGCAACCTCCAGCCCATCGCCTGCACGGTCACAGATCAAGTTCGCGGCGATCTTCCGGTGACACATATCGGGCGAGTTCTCATAGCAGAACAAACAGCATGTCATGCGGCCGACATGGCTGCACGCTCGCTCGATCCCTTCTTGTTGAAAAGCAAGATGTTCCTGCATCTTCTGAAGGAACCGCCTGTAATCACCATCCGATTTCACTTGCTCACGCAACGGACGGGGCGTGCCAAGCTCCCTGAAATGCATGTAGCGAATGCCTCTCGCCTCGAGCGCACAGGATAGCGACCCTTTGCTGAATCCCGGCTTGCGCGAGAACGGGCTCTCGCGCACATCGAGAACACACTGGATGCCGTTGGCCTCCAAAGAAGCGATGAAGGTTTGGAGGTCCATTCCCTCATATCCGATTGTGAACAGTCGTGCGCTCATCATCAGGTCAACCGCGTCGACACCGGACAATGCTCCAGCCCGCCCCTAAACAAATCGAGCAGGTAAGCCAGGAGTAAACCGCCGAGATGTTGTAGATGCAAGGTTGCGTTTATCGCTTTGCAGGTGCCAGCGGAGAGCTTGCCCCGTGCGATCGCGTCGGGTAGACTACATATGCCGATTCGGAGGATAGGGCAACGCTGGCGAGCGACCCGAGCGCCGAGCCGGCGGTACACAGCGGAGGGGCCCGGCGGAACGTCGGGCCTTTCCTTTCTCCGCTGGCACCTGCAAAGCGATAAACGCATTCGCCCCGTCCCTGTTTAGTCCTTCCGGATTCCGCACAGTCTGGAGACAGAGGCAGCAGTCGCAAGCCGCGGAACAAACCGCCACGGTCGCACACGGCATTGCTTTCTCGCAGGCGATTCCGGAGCGCGGCCCACCATTGTCGCACCGTGTTCCCGCGGGCGTACGCGCATGGCCAGCATGCCTGTTGGTCAGGGACCCTACTTGGCGGTGTATCTTTCTCCCTCGACGGGTTTTGTGACGTCGCCCTCGGCGGTGGTGAAGGTGATGGCGTGGGAACGGAGACGGTGGATATCGCGCGGCGAATAGACGCCGAAATGGAGGTGCGGAACGGTCGAATAGCCCGTGCTGCCCGACAGCGCGATAGGCTGGCCGGCCTTGACCTTGCCGCCGATTTCCACAAGGACGCCGTCGCATTGGAGATGCAGGTACTCGCCGATGGTCCCATCGTCGTGGGCGATGGAGACGAAGTTGGCCTCGTCCTTGTACTTCTTGTCCGGCCCGCCGGCTTCGGAGGATTCCATCAGATCGACGACGACACCGTCGCGGGCCGCACACACGTTCGTCCCCTCGGGCATGCCAAAATCGACCGCGTACTTGTCGTGGTCGCGGTGCGTCAGCCGCCCGCCATACGACTGGGTCACCCGGAAAGACCGGCCTTTCTCAAAGGGCAGAAGGTAGAGCGTGTCACGATCGTGCCGGGCGTTCAGCCGGCCCTTGATCCAGGTGAATTGATACCGCCAGCGCCACGGCCGCTCGGGGTTCGCAGCGCATAACCGAACGGCCTCCGTCTGCGAGAGACCCGAATAGCTGGCGGTCTTCGGCGTGATTCTCATGACGCGAACGTTCTGGGCCACAATCGTCAGCGCCACCGTAACATCATGCTCCCGGAGGTTTTCGACGATCAGGGTGACGTACTCGCCGGAGGTTACCTTTCTGATCCGCACACCATCATCGTCTTCCGCCGACTCGGCGCCAACAGCCGCAGGCGACAGAAACGCCAATACGCAAAGAAACACAACTCCCAACACGACTGTAGGCAAGCCCGACTGACGGTCTATCATCATCTATACTTGAACTCCGTCTAACATTGGTTAATACCCCCCCTGCCCGTGCGGCGTTGAGCCCACCCCATTATGCGGCCTCCACTGCTGCCGACGCATAGTATCACCGTCGTGGCCAAAGGTCAATACCATTTACGAACGAATCCGCCGGGCGGTTCCTGCACGCATTCGGGAGAGGCTTGTGGCCCGTTTTGCCATGCGGTATAGTCGTGGGCGAGCCGCCGGGTGTGCGGACGATAGTTCGGGAGACCCTGTTCGTTACGAAACTCACGCAAATCACGCACGGAAAAGGAGCTGTCATGAAACGCCATCGCCCTGTCATTCATATCACGTTCGCGGTTGCACTGGGTCTTCTGCTGATCTACTCGGCGACCTCGCTGGCCGCCGAGCTCGTCAAGGCCAGGGACGGCTCGGGAATTGTGGGGTATAAGGACACGCCGGTGCTGCCGTGGTGTGGGTATCACGTGCACGACCCGGACCGTCCCGCCCCGCCGAAGGTCACGCCCGGCCGACGCGGTGGTCCGCCCTCGGACGCCGTCGCGCTTTTCGACGGAGACAATCTCTCGAAGTGGCAGCCGTCGGACTGGAAGATCGAGGACGGCGAGCTGATTGCCGTCACGGGGGAGCTCACGACCCGCGAATCCTTCGGCGATTGCCAGCTCCATCTCGAGTGGCAGGCGCCGAACCCGCCGGTGGGCGACGACTGGGACCACGGCAACAACGGCGTCATGCTCATGGGGCTTTTCGAGATCCAGGTCTTCGACACATACACGACGCCGCTGTACCCGGACGGGCAGGCGGCCTCCGTTTACGGGCAGACCCCGCCGATGGTCAACGCCTGCCGCGAGCCGGGGCGGTGGCAGAGTTACGACATCATCTTCTTCGCCCCCGTCTTCAAGGATGGCAAGCTCGAACGCCCCGCCCGCGTCACCGTCCTGCACAACGGCCTG
>Ga0207752_1000921_pt1 | contig 13910 bp, 16 predicted proteins | sample Pon2CUnioCityCA_6_FD_187272 | JGI IMG/M metagenome (GOLD analysis project Ga0207752, IMG submission 187272) | Marine sediment microbial community from Union City, CA, USA - Pond 2C Sediment 2 (SPAdes) | ecosystem: Environmental > Aquatic > Marine > Intertidal zone > Salt pond sediment ... | reverse complement strand
CGATTCCCCCCGCCTCCACCAATCAAAAAGGCCAGCCGCCAAACGGCTGGCCTTTTTCATTTGTCGGCGGCAGGTGATGGTCGCCAGGTCTTGCGTCTTTGCGGCCATCGCCCGACCGACCGCTACGCCTTCACTCCTCGAATCCCAGGCTGCGCAGGGCGCGCTCGTCGTCCGCCCAGCCGGATTTCACTTTGACCCATAGCTGCAGGTTGACCGGGGCGTCGAACAGGCGCTGCATGGATTCGCGCGCGCGGCGGCCGATCTCTTTCAACTGCGCGCCGCCCTTGCCGATGACGATCGCCTTTTGCCCGTCGCGTTCGACCCAGATCACCGCGTGGATGTGGTGCATGCGGCCATCGACTTCGTATTTTTCGATCTCCACGGTGAGCGCGTAGGGCAGCTCCTGATCGAGCATCCGGGTGAGCGGTTCGCGCACCAGTTCGGCGGCGAGAAAGCGAGCGCTGCGGTCGGTGAGTTCGTCCTCGGCGTAGGCATGCTCGCCGGCCGGCAGCAGTGCGGCCAGCTCGCCCTCCAGCTCGGCGACGCCCTTGCCGCTGCGCGCCGACAGCGGCACCACGGCGCGGATCGCGTCGCTCTGCGGCAGCCGCGCCAGATAGGGCAGCAGATCCTGCAGGCGCTTGAGGGTGTCGATCTTGTTGACCGCGATCAGCAGCGGCGCGGCGCTGGCGACGACGGTGTCGAAGGCGCGCTGGTCGTCGTCGTTCCAGACCCCGGCCTGAACCACCAGCAGCACCGCGTCCATCTCGCGCACGGCGCTGCCGGCGGTGCGGTTGAGCACCCGGTTGAGCGCCTTGCCGCCACCGCCGTGGATGCCGGGGGTGTCGATGAACACGAACTGGTCGCGACCGCTGGTTTTGACGCCGAGGATGGCGTGGCGGGTGGTCTGTGGCTTGTGCGCGGTGATCGCCAGCTTTTGTCCGATCAAGCGGTTGAGCAGCGTCGATTTGCCCACGTTGGGACGCCCGGCGATGGCGATGCGACCGCAGCGTGGCACCTTGTCGGCGGGCGTCACGCCTGCCCCGCCCGGGCGCGGGATTCGCGCGCGGAGATGCCGTCGAGCAGCGCGCTGGCGGCGCTCTGTTCGGCTTTGCGACGGCTGCCGGCGGTGGCCTGCGCGCTCAACGCCAGCTCGGCGACGCGGCACTCGACGCGAAATCGCTGCTCGTGGGCCTTGCCGCTGGTGGCCAGCAATTGATACTCGGGCAGCGCCAGACCGCTACCCTGCAGATATTCCTGCAGGCGGGTTTTCGGGTCCTTGAGCTGCTGGGCGTCGGGCAGTTCGTCGAGCAACTCGGCGAATAATCGGCGCACGCAGTCGCGGCAGGCTTCAAAGCCGCCATCGAGGTAGATGGCGCCGAGTATCGCCTCCAGCGCGTCGGCGAGGATCGAATCGCGGCGGAATCCGCCGCTTTTCAGCTCGCCGGAGCCGAGCACGAGGAAATCCCCCAGCTCCAGCTGGCGAGCGATCTCCGCCAGCGTCTCACCGCGCACCAGGCTGGCGCGCAGGCGGCTCAGCTCGCCCTCGCGAAAGCCCGGCTTGCGCCGGTACAGCTCGGCGGCGATGACGAAGTTGAGCACCCCGTCGCCGAGGAACTCAAGGCGTTCGTTGTTGCCGGGGCCGGCGCTGCGGTGGGTCAGCGCATCCTCCAGAAGTGCCGGCTCGGCGAAGCGGTAGCCGAGCCGTTCGATCAGCGGGCGGCGCGCACGCTTCACGGCGCGCCGATCTCGCGGTCGAAGCTGGCGACCACGTCGAGGTTGTAGATCAGCGGTTCGCGCACCTCGTATTTGACGTGCATCAGCAGGCCGAGCTTGCGGTCGCGGCGGATGTGCACCGTGTCTTCCGCCTTCATGTCCCACAGGTTGTTGGTGCGAAAACGCTTGTCGAGCAGCGCGCGCAGCTGTCGTGGCGACTGCTTGTTGAGGTCTTCGTCGGCGTACAGATTGTTGACGACCTTCACCACGGTGAAGTAATCGATGTAGAGGGGCACGATGCGCAGACCGACGATTGCCAGCAGCCCGAGCAGGGAAAGAATGAACAGCCAGCTCCACAGGCCGTAGCCGCGTTGACGTCGCATGGTGGTCGCTCCTTATTCGATGGCTCCGACGCGGCCGAGATCGATGTCGCCGTCATCGAAGTTCCAGTTGAACCAGATCATCACCGCCTTGCCGACCAGGTTTTCCTCGGGTACGAAGCCCCAGAAGCGACTGTCGTTACTATTGTCACGATTGTCGCCGACCGCGAAATAATGCCCCTCGGGAACCACGTATTCGCCATCAAAACCCGGCTTGCCGGGGCTGATGAGAATGCGGTGCTCGACCTCGCCGAGCTGTTCGCGCACCTCCAGCAGGTCGCTATCGGGGGCATCGCCGTCCGGCTCATAGTAACCCTGGCTCTCCATTGCCGCCGGCTCGCCGTTGATGAACAGGGTCTTATTGTAGTAGGCGATTTGATCACCCGGCAGACCGACGATGCGCTTGATGTAATCCAGCTCCGGCTGGCGCGGGTAGCGGAACACCGCGATATCGCCACGCTGTGGCTCGCCGACATCGACGATCTTGGTGTGCACCACCGGTAGGCGCACGCCGTAGGCGTACTTGTTGACGAGGATGAAATCGCCGACCAGCAGGGTCGGCATCATCGAGCCGGAGGGAATGCGGAAGGGTTCGAAAATAAACGAGCGCAGCACCAGCACCAGCGCCAGCACCGGAAAAAACGAACGCGCGTATTCCACCAGCAAGGGCTCACGCGGTAGCTCGGCGCGCTGCGTGCCTTGCTGTGCGCCGGGCGAATCGCCAGCCGCGGCCCCACCGCCCTCCCCAGCGCCGGCGGCTGCCGCACGGGCGCGGCGCGGGCGGGCGAAAAACAGCGTATCGATCAGCCACACTACGCCGGCGAGAATCGTGCCCAGCACCAAAATCAGGGAAAAATCCACCAGTATCTCCTCGGCGCAACCGCTCAGCGGCGCCGCTATTTATCCACCTGCAACACGGCGAGGAAGGCCTCCTGCGGAATCTCCACCTTGCCGATCTGCTTCATGCGTTTCTTGCCCGCCTTCTGCTTCTCCAACAGCTTGCGCTTGCGGCTGACGTCACCGCCGTAGCACTTGGCGAGCACATTTTTGCGCAGCGCCTTGACGTTGGTGCGGGCGATGACATGCGTACCGATGGCCGCCTGCACGGCGACCTCGAACATCTGCCGGGGGATGATCTCCTTCATCTTTTCCGCCAGCTCGCGGCCGCGCCGCTGGGCGTTGCCGCGGTGCAGGATCACCGCCAGCGCATCGACCTTTTCGCCGTTGATCAGGATATCCACCTTGACCAGATCGGCAGCTTGAAAGCGCTTGAATTCGTAGTCAAAAGACGCGTAGCCGCGCGATACTGACTTCAACCGGTCAAAGAAGTCGAGCACCACTTCGCTCATGGGCATCTCGTAAGCCAGCTGAACCTGCTGCCCGGCGTAGTGCATATTCTTCTGCACGCCGCGCTTTTCAATGCATAGTTTAATCACCTCGCCAAGATATTCCTTGGGCACGAGGATGTGCGCCTCGATCACCGGCTCGCGGATCTGCTCGATCTTGTTCACCGCCGGCAGCTCGGAAGGGTTGTGGATCTGCGCGACTTCACCGTCGGTCTGCTCGACCTCGTAGACCACGGTCGGCGCGGTGGTGATCAGATCCAGATCGTACTCGCGCTCCAGCCGCTCCTGGATGATCTCCATGTGCAGCATGCCGAGGAAGCCGATGCGGAAACCGAAGCCCAGCGCGCTGGAAACCTCCGGCTCGTACATCAGCGCGGCGTCGTTGAGCCGCAGCTTCTGCAGCGCGTCGCGAAAGTCCTCGTAGTCATCCGAGCTGGTCGGGAACAGCCCGGCGAAAACCCGCGGCTGCACCTCCTTGAAGCCCGGCAGCGGCGCCTTTGCCGGGGCGCTGGCGAGGGTGATGGTATCGCCCACTTTGGCCGCATCGATCTCCTTGATGCCGGCGATGATGAAGCCCACCTCGCCGCATTCCAGCGCCTCGCGCGATAGCCGTTTCGGCGTGAAATAACCCAGATCATCGACCTGAAAATTGCGCCCGGTGGACATCATCTGGATCTTGTCGCGGCGCGCGATGCGCCCGCTGACGATGCGCACCAGGGTCACCACGCCGACGTAGGAATCGAACCACGAGTCGATAATCAGCGCCTGCGCCGGCGCCGCCGCGTCGCCCACCGGTGCCGGGATGCGCTCGACCAGCTGTTCCAGCAGCTGATCGACGCCGACCCCGGTCTTGGCCGAGCAATGGACTGCGTCGTGCGCCTCGATGCCGATGATCTCCTCGATCTCCTCGGCGACGCGATCCGGGTCGGCGGCCGGCAGGTCGATCTTGTTCAGCACCGGCAGAACTTCCAGATCCTGATCGATGGCGGTGTAGCAATTGGCCACCGACTGGGCCTCGACGCCCTGCGAGGCATCGACCACCAGCAGCGCGCCCTCGCAGGCGGCCAGCGAGCGCGACACCTCGTAGCTGAAATCGACGTGGCCGGGGGTGTCGATGAAATTGAGCTGGTATTCCTCGCCGCTCTGCGCGCGGTACATCAGCGTCACCGCCTGGGCCTTGATGGTGATGCCGCGCTCGCGCTCCAGATCCATGGAATCGAGCACCTGCTCGCTCATTTCGCGGTCGCTGAGGCCACCGCACATCTGGATGAAGCGATCGGCTAGGGTCGATTTGCCGTGGTCGATGTGGGCGATGATGGAAAAGTTGCGAATATTCTTCTGCATGTCGTTCAGGAATGCTCGGCGAGCGCCTGCTCCAGCGCCTGCTTGTCGAGAAAATGGTGACAGATCTCGCGCTCGCCGAGACACAGCACCGGAACCAGCGCATGGTACTTCTCCGCCAGCGCCGGATCGCGGTCGATATCGATAATCGAGACATCAAAACCCAAAGGCTCGCGGAAGACCGCGAGCACCTGGAGCATGTCATCGCAGAGGTGGCAAGCCTCGCGGCTGTAGACCGTCAGCAGAGGCTTCATGGCCAGTGCCCGCTGCCGCGCGGCGACGCCACGCAGCGCACCGCGCCCGATGATCTCATCCCGGCGACGCTCACTCGGGGACTTTCAGGGCGAGGAAAATGGGTCCGCCGTCACGCTGCACCAGCACCGGTACCGAGCGGCCCGCCTCCAGCTCGGCGACCAGCTCGCGCAACTGCTCCGGCCCCTCGACCTGGCGGTTGTCGAGCATCAGCAGCACATCGCCGGGACGGATGCCAGCCTCGGCGGCGGCGCCGTCGCCCACCTGGCGCACCAGCGCGCCACCTTCGGCGACACCGAGCGCCTCGCGCTGCTGGGCACTCAGCGCGACCACATCGATCTTCAACCGATCCGTCGCAGCCGGCGCCTGGTTGTGCTCGCCGCCCGGCCCGCCGGCAACCTGATCGGGCAGCTCGCCGATGGTCACGTAGAGGCTGCGCTTGCTGCCGTCGCGGATCACGTCGACGCGCGCCTGCTCGCCCACCGCGGTGCGCCCCACCAGCGGCGGCAGCGCGCTGGAGCGCGGCACCGGCTGGCCGTTGAAGGCGACGATCACGTCGCCCACCTGCAGATCCGAATCGGCTGCCGGGCTGTCGTCGAGAATGCGCGCCACCAGCGCGCCCTGGGCGCGCTGCATGCCGAAGCTCTCGGCCAGCTCGCGGGTCACCTCCTGGATGATCACCCCAAGCCAGCCGCGGCTGACGCGCCCCTGGCGCTTGAGCTGCTCGGCGACATCCATGGCCACCTCGATGGGAATCGCAAAAGACAGCCCCATAAAACCGCCGGTGCGGCTGTAGATCTGCGAGTTGATACCCACCACTTCGCCGTCGAGATTGAACAGCGGACCACCCGAGTTGCCCGGATTGATGGCCACATCGGTCTGGATGAAGGGCACGTAGTTCTCGTTGGGCAGGGCGCGCCCCTTGGCGCTGACGATGCCCGCGGTGACCGAGAAATCGAAGCCGAAGGGCGAGCCGATGGCCAGCACCCACTCGCCGACTTCCAGCTCATCCGAGCTGCCGATGCGCACCGTGGGCAGATCATCGGCATCGAGCTTGAGCAGCGCCATGTCGCTGCGCTGATCGGCGCCGACCAGTTCGGCGACCAGCTGGCGGCGATCGTGCAGGCGCACGATGATCTCGTCGGCGCCCTCGATGACGTGATTGTTGGTCAGCACGTAGCCATCGTCGGAGACGATGAAACCGGAACCCAGCGAGGTGGAGTCGCGCGGCTGCGGCACGCCGCCGCGATCCTCGAAGAAGCGCCGCAGCAGATCGCCGAAGGGCGTGCCCTCGAGATCGGGCATCTCCATGCCCGGCGGCAGCGACGGTTGGCCCTCGCGGTGGGTGCTGGTGCTGATATTGACCACCGCGCGGTGGTTATCTTCGACCAGTTCGGTGAAATCGGGCAGCGCGGCCTGTGCCGTGCCCGCAAAACACAGCGCACAGAGCGCAAAAAACCGCTTGATGGTAACGCTCATGCCCACCTTGCCTCCGCAAATCCTCTGATTCGAATGCCGGACGACCCGCCGGCGGCTGGTATCTGCCCCAACCAGCAGCCCGCGACGCGGGCCTCAGCCGGTCTGGCGCGGCACTCAGGCGCCGATGGAGATCGGCGCTACGACACCGCGCCGGTCATCGAGCACGCGCAGGATGACCGGTCGGGCAGCAGCCGCGCGCGCGCCGTGCAGCATGCGCCAGCGCACCACGGCGAAGCCCGTCGCCAGCCCGATAGCCGCACCGAGCATGGCCGCTGGATCGCCCGCGACAGCGCCCTGCCCGACCCCGGAAAACAGGGCGTCGGCGAGCCACGTCGCGGCGATCGCGCATAGTAGCATAAGCATCAGCGGCAGCGCGTAGAGCAGCAGCGAGCCACGCAGCAGCACCGCCTCGGGGATACCGAGCTCGACCGCATCGCCGGGACGCGCGCCAACCGGGTTGTGTACTTCGAGCTGATCACCGCGGCGACCCAGCCAGCGTGCCATCCAACCCGACAGCGCGCCGGTGCCGCAACCACCGCGCAACTGGCAGCCACCGCAAGCGCTGGCCGGAATCGCCCGAACCAGCGCGCACTCGCCGCGCAGACCGATCACTTGCGCCTCTTCGACCAGCACAGCTGAACCTCGCTAATCCCGGGCCGGGCCGGGCCGCACCGCTTCGCCGACGGCGCGCACGGTGGCCAGCGGCACTTCGCCGACGGCGGTGACGTGCAGGCCGTCGCGACCCAGGCCGTAGGCGTGCATGCCGCCCATCTGCGAGCTGCCGAACAGGCGCTTTATGTTCGGCTTGTCGCCGCTGCGCGGCTCGATGTAAACCGATACCGAGGCGAGGCCGTCGGAGAGGATCACGTGGTGCACCGTTTTGCCACTGCTGCCCATCGGGCGCAGGGATTCGGACATCTGCATGAAACCCGGCGGCAGGCTGGCGAAGTGCCATCGCGGCCGGCTCTGGCGCGACACCGGCACCAGCTCCCCTTCGCGCTGCCAGGTGTAGCCGGCACCCTGTAGCAGCGGGCGGAAGCGCTCACTCGGCACCGCATCGAGCAGACGGATCTCGGTGAACATCAGCTGTTCCACCGGTTCGCCCGCCACATCGAGCAGATCGGAGCGCAGCAGCAGGCGGCTGTCGCGGTCAATCCACAGGCGATAGCCGTAGCGCAGCGCGTCGCGCGGGCGGATTTCGACCACTTTGGCGATCATCCCGGCGACCCGGTCATCGCCGGCCAGGGCGAAGTGATAAACATCGTCGAGTCCACCCAGATCGAGTTTCTGCACCAGACTGGGAAACGGCGTGCGCGGCCGCGACTTGCTGATGATCACCGACTTGCTGCCAGGCCAGATGCAGACCACTTCGCTGTCGTCGCGGATGATCTCGCGCGCCTCGCCGTTGAGCGATACCAGGCGTTCGTTCTCACCGCTCTCATCGCGGCTGTGGACGATGCGCATCGACTCGATATCGCCGCCGTGGATGTAGACGAAGGTGCCCTCGTAGTTCAGCGACTGCATGGCATCGGACATGCTGTCGAGCCACTGCCGGGCGCTCTCTGCAGCGCTCGCCGCCGGGCTCAGCGCCAGCGTCGCGGCCAGCAATGCGGCCCGTGTTGCGAGCAGGGCTGCGGCCCTCGCCGAGGCCCTCGCCGCGACCTGTGCCACCGCGCACGGCGGCACGGCGGCGGCGACGCTCAGCGGGGCGGGCCGATCACTGCGCGGTGTCATAACCCACCAGCCGCGAATAGGGCAGCATGCCGTGCACCTTGCCGATGGTGGCGTGCTCCAGATGGTCGGAGAGGTACATGTTCAGGCGCTGCTCCAGCTCGCGGTCGCGGGGCGTCTGGCTGGGCGCGCTCCAGTGGGTACCGGGGGTCGATACCAGTTGCGCCGCCGAGCTGCCGGTGACGTTGATGGTCGTCGCCGCCGGCTGCCCGGCCGACTGCCCGGCGAGCCGCGGCACACCGGGCGATGCACCGCCATCGAACAACTGCAGCGCGGCGATCGACACCGCGGCCACCGTGGCGGCGATCGCCAAACCGGCCAGCGGGCGACGATAGCCGACGCTGCCGGACGGCGCGCCGGAGGCCGCTGGGGCGACCGGTTCAACCGGCCGCGACTGTGGCGCGAGGATCGCAGGCTCAGCCTCCACCGCGGCGGCCACGCGCGCGGCGAAGCCGGTATCGAGCGCCGGACTGAGCTCCGCGTGCAGCGCTTCGCGAGCCAGGTGCTGGCGCTCCCAATAGGCTTTCAGGCGGGCGTCACGGCCCAGCTTGCGTAGCGTCTCGGCGCTCTCGGCGGCGTCGCTTTCGCCGTCGATCAGTGCCGATACCGCTGCCAGATCAAAATCGTCGTCGCTCATCTTTCGGGGCCTCGTCGGAGGTGTCGTCAAGCAGCGGCCGCAGGGCGTTGTCTATCGCCTCGCGGGCGCGAAATATTCGCGAGCGGATGGTGCCAATCGGGCATTCCATGACCGCGGCAATCTCCTCGTAGGAGAGTCCATCCAGCTCGCGCAGGGTGATCGCCGTGCGCAGTTCTCCGGGCAGGCCCTCGATGGTCGCATTGACCACATCGCGAACCTCCGCCATCAGCATCTGGCGCTGCGGATCACCGTATTCACGCAGCGCGCCGCCGTTTTCAAACTGCTCGGCATCCTGGGCGTCGACGGCGAAGTCCGGCGTGCGCCGACTCTGGGAGACCAGATAGTTCTTCGCCGTGTTGACCGCGATGCGATACAGCCAAGTGTAGAAGGCACTTTCGCCGCGGAAGTTCGCCAGACCCCGATAGGCCTTGATGAACGCTTCCTGGCAGACGTCCTGCACCTCGGCAGAATCGCGGATGTAGCGCGACACCAGATTGGCGATCTTGTGCTGGTACTTGCGCACCAGCAGGTCGAAAGCCGCTTTGTCGCCGCGCTGCACGCGCCGCACAAGCTCCAGATCGATCGTACGTTCGCCCATTCGGGCCCTTCTCCCTTTCGTTCGCCACGCTCACTCCGGAACTGTCAACACGTAGACAGCGCCTCGCGGCACGGGTTTCATCGCGGCGAAGATATTTGTGTATCACCTCTCATCGACGGCGGCAGCCGCGCAACCCGCGCAGCACGGTGACCGCATCACAGCGGTGTGCGACACTCGACGGCCCGCGATTTTGTCACAAAGCATGAACAGACAGTACCGACACGACGTACTCGTCATCGGCTCCGGCGCCGCCGGACTGACCCTGGCCCTGCAGCTGGCGCAGCACTGCCGCGTGGCGGTGCTTTCCAAGGTGGAGATCAACGAAGGCAGCACCTGGTACGCCCAGGGTGGGATCTCCGCGGTACTCGCCGACGATGACAGCTTCAGCTCACACATCGACGACACCCTGATCGCCGGCGCCGGCCTGTGCGATGTGGAAGTGGTGCGGCGCACGGTGGAGGGTGGCCCGGACAGCATCCGCTGGCTGCAGTCGCTCGGCGTGCCCTTCACCGTCGAGCAGAACGCCGCCGGCGAGCTGGCTCCGCACCTGACCCGCGAGGGCGGCCACACCCACCGCCGGGTGATCCACGCCGAGGATGCCACCGGCCGTGCGGTGGAGACCACCCTGCTCGAACGGGTGCGCGAATGCACCGACATCGAGCTGTTCGAATTCCACAACGCGGTGGATCTGATCACCCGCCGCAAGCTCGGCCTGGGCACCGCCGGTGGCGGCGACCGCGTGCTCGGCGCCTACGTGCTGGACAGCGACGCCGATCGCACCGTCACCTTTCTGGCCCGCTTCGTGGTACTGGCCAGCGGCGGCGCCGGCAAGGCCTACCTCTACACCAGCAATCCCAACGGCGCCAGCGGCGACGGCATCGCCATGGCCTGGCGCGCCGGCTGCCGCGTCGCCAACATGGAATTCATGCAGTTCCACCCCACCTGCCTGTACCATCCGCAGGCCAGATCGGCGCTGATCTCTGAAGCGGTGCGCGGCGAGGGCGGCTACCTGCGCCTGCCCGACGGCGAGCGCTTCATGGCGCGCTTCGACGCGCGCGGCGAGCTGGCCCCGCGCGACGTGGTGGCGCGCGCCATCGATCACGAGATGAAACGCCTCGGCCTGGACTGCGTGTACCTCGACATCAGCCACAAGCCGGCCGACTTCATCCGCGAGCACTTCCCCAACATCTACGCCAGCTGCCGGAAATTCGGCTTCGACATGGCCCGCGAGCCGCTGCCGGTGGTGCCCGCGGCGCACTACACCTGCGGCGGCGTGCTCACAGATCTGGCCGCGCGCACCGACCTGACCGGCCTCTACGCCATCGGCGAAACCGCCTGCACCGGCCTGCACGGCGCCAATCGCATGGCCAGCAACTCGCTGCTCGAATGCCTGGTCTTCGCCCGCGCCGCGGCCAGCGACATCCTCGCCCGGCTGGACGGCGCCCCGCAGCCAGCCGAGGCACCGGGCTGGGACGAAAGCCGCGTCACCGACTCCGACGAAGAGATCGTCGTCGCCCACAACTGGAGCGAACTGCGCCATTTCATGTGGGATTACGTCGGCATCGTGCGCACCGACAAGCGCCTCGCCCGCGCCCGCCACCGCGTCGATCTGCTGCGCGCCGAGATCGACGAGTACTACGCCAACTTCCGCGTCAGCTCGGACCTGCTCGAACTGCGCAACCTGGTCTGCGTCGCCGATCTGATCGTGCGCTCGGCCAGCAGCCGCCGCGAAAGCCGCGGGCTGCACTACACCCTCGACTATCCGCAGACCGCGGCCAAGGCCGACAACACCGTGCTCACGCCGGCGCGCGCGCCCACCGCCAGCGCCTGGCAGCTCGGCGCCTGAGCAGTGCCACCGCGCATCGGCGCCGCCACCCCAGCCATCACCGGAGGATACCCATGCCAGAAGACACGCCGCTGCTGCTGCAGCCACAGCAACTTGCCGAACAGCTCGGCGGGGCCGGACTCTGCATCATCGACGTCAGCGACGCCGAACAGCACGCCGAGCGCCACATCCCCGGCGCGCAGCAGCTCGACTACGCCGCGCTGATCGCTGCCCGCCCGCCGGCGATGGGCCTGCTGCCCGAACCTGCCGACTTCCACGCTCTGCTGCAGCGCCTGGGCATCGGCGCCGACAGCTGGGTGGTAGCCTGCGACGATCAGCGCGGCGGCCGCGGCGCGCGACTGATCTGGAGCCTGCACGCCTACGGCCACCGGCGCTGCTCACTGCTCGATGGCGGCATGACTGCCTGGCTCGCCGAGGGCTACCCGCTGAGCGACGCGCCGAGCCCGACGCCAGCGCCCAGCGATTACGCGCCGGCGCTGGTCGGCGACAACACCGCCGACGCCGAATACATCCTCGGCCGTCTCGGCGCGGCCGACTTCGCCCTGCTCGACGCCCGCTCGGCGGCCGAGTTCAGCGGCGAGAAAGCCATGTCAAAACGCGGCGGGCACATCCCCGGCGCGCGCCGCTACGAGTGGACCGATGCCATCGACAGCGCAAACAATGGCCGCCTGCGCCCGGCCGAAGAACTGCGCGCCGAGCTGGTCGCGCGCGGCTTGAGCGCGGATCGGGAGATCGTCACCTACTGCCAGACGCACCACCGCTCGGCGCTGTCCTGGCTGATGCTCAAGGCGCTCGGCTACCCGCGGGTGCGCGGCTATCACGGCGCCTGGTCGGACTGGGGCAATCGCGATGACACGCCGGTGGAGGGTGGTGCGGACCCGGCGGATCGGGACGCTTAGCACTGGCGGAATGCCCCCGGCGGCGCAGCGGCCAGGCTGCTCGCCGCGCGGGGCGATCAGATGTTGAACACCCGCTCGCGGTAGTAGCGCAGCTCTGCGATGGAGCCACGGATGTCATCCAGCGCCTGGTGTGCGCTGCTTTTTTTCAGCCCGGCGGCGACGTCCGGCGCCCAGCGGCGCACCAGCTCTTTGATGGTGCTGACATCGAGGTTGCGGTAGTGGAAGAAGGCTTCCAGCTCGGGCATCAGGCGGGCGAGAAAGCGTCGATCCTGGCAGATGCTGTTGCCGCACATGGGCGAGCTGCCGGGGCTGACGTACATGCCGAGAAAACCGAGCGTCTCGCGCTCGGCATCGACCGCGCTGCGCGCGCTCTCGCGCACGCGCCGCACCAACCCGGAGGCGTTGTGGTGGCGGGTGTTCCAGTCGTCCATGCCAGCGAGGATTTCCTTGCTCTGATGGATGGCGATTACCGGCCCCTCGGCGAGAATATTGAGCTGCGCATCGGTGACGATGGTGGCAATCTCGATGATCTGGTCGCGCTGAGTGTCCAGACCGGTCATTTCCAGGTCTATCCAGACCAGATTGCCGCGCTCCGCCTGCATGTGCCGTACCTTGTGCCGAATGGGTGATGCTATCCTTGGACGCTCTAGCATCGTGGCCGGCAGTATAGACAGCCCAGCCACGTATTTCACCCGCGAGGGAACTCATGCCACGTATCCGCAAAACGCACACCAACTCCACGCTGAAAGCGCTCTGCGCCGCCGCTCTGCTGGCACTGTCCGGCGCCGCTGCCAGCCAGGCCGCCGAGGCCGAATCGGCCCCCACCTACGGCGCTATGCAGGGTGATCCCGACATCGGCGCCGGGCTGCACATGGACAATTGCACCAGCTGCCACGGCGACGAGATCTACAGCCGCGAGGGCCGCCGCGTCGACAACCTGGCGCGCCTCGACCGCCAGCTGCTGCTGTGCAACCAACAGATCGGCCTGCAGCTGTTCGACGACGAGCTGGCGCACATCGCCGCCTATCTCAACCAGAACTACTACCGCTTCGAGCAGTGAGCGAGCAGTCGCGCAACCCGGCCTGCGGCCTCGATGGCGAACGCTGCGCGGCCTGCACCGGCGCCACCCCGGCGCTCGCGCACAGCGAGATCCAGCAGCTGCTCGGCCAGTTGCACGAAGACTGGGCGCTGGATCCGGCCGGCCGGCGCATCAGCCGCCGCGTCGCGCTGCGCGGCTACCTGCGGGTGATGGCCTTCGCCAACAGCGTCGCCTGGATCGCCGAAACGCAGCAGCATCATCCGGATCTGCGCATCGGCTACGCCAGCTGCACCGTCGAATTCACCACACACGCCATCGGCGGCCTGTCGCGCAACGATTTCATCTGCGCGGCCCGGGTCGACGCCCTGCTCCGCTGAGGCGGGCAGCGCCACGATGGCCCAGCAGCGCAGCCGACAGCAACGCCAGAAGCCGCGCAAGCAAGGGCCGAGAGAGCGCCCGCGGCAGCCGCGCGACCGGCGCGACACAGCGACCGGGGCAGCCGCCACCAAGAACACCGCTGCCGGCGCGAACGAACACCCGGCATGCCGCCACGGCGTGGTAGTGGCCAACTACGGCGCGCGCATCTCGGTGCGCGACGCCGCCGGCGAGCTGCACCGCTGCGTGGCGCGGCGCCGCGCCGGCTACCCGG
>Ga0207752_1000920_pt1 | contig 13930 bp, 14 predicted proteins | sample Pon2CUnioCityCA_6_FD_187272 | JGI IMG/M metagenome (GOLD analysis project Ga0207752, IMG submission 187272) | Marine sediment microbial community from Union City, CA, USA - Pond 2C Sediment 2 (SPAdes) | ecosystem: Environmental > Aquatic > Marine > Intertidal zone > Salt pond sediment ... | reverse complement strand
CCCAACGGCAGCCGTATCGTTTTCACCGCCGATCAGGGTGGCAAGCAATCCATATGGCTGATGAAGATCGATGGCGAGAACGCACGCCCGCTCACCGATGGAAGTAGCGATGTAGATCCCTCCTGGTCGCCGGACGGCGAACAGATCGCCTTCGCCTCCGCCCGAGACGGCAAAACGCAACTTTATATTATGACCGCAGACGGCTCCAATCTGCATGCGGTCAATCCGAACATGCCTAAGGTTGGCGGGCGCAGCGGTTGGTCGCCGGAAGGTGATTGGTTGACCTTCTACGCCGGAGACAGCGGCGACCACGACATCTACTTAATCGGCAAAGATGGCAACAATCTGATCCAGGTGACCGACGGCGGCGATAACCTGGGACCGAGTTTCTCCCCCAATGGCTGGTGGATTGCCTTCACCTCTTTCCGCAGCGGCAACAACGACGTTTACGTGATGCATCCGGATGGCAGTCAGGTGACCCGCTTGAGCGACGATCCTAAATCGGATTGGCAGCCGCGCTGGGGGCCTTAAGCGACTGAGCATTGAAGAAATCCCACCGCTGGACCAACATGGAAATCCTAGGGAAGCAGGATGACCGCTAGACCTGACAGGTTTTCAAAACCTGTCAGGTCTTAAATTTCGTTATAATCTTAAAGTTGCAACGTAAGATAACGCCACGCCAGGGCGTCTATACACTGGTAAGGGGAAAATTTCATAAGGAGGAATATTAAAAATGGATGCAGATCAGGAAAAGAACGCTACTGAAATCGCCACCTTAGGCGGCGGTTGTTTTTGGTGTTTGGAGCCGGTTTTTTCGGAATTGGAAGGTGTGGAAGATGTGGTGGTCGGGTACGCCGGCGGAGAAGTCGAGCAGCCCTCCTACGAGCAAGTATGTACGGGGCGTACCGGCCACGCGGAGGTCGTACAGGTGCGATTTGATCCCCAGGTGATCTCCTACCGCGAGATTTTAGAGATATTTTTCTCCATCCACGATCCAACCACCCGCAATCGCCAGGGGGCGGACGTCGGACCGCAGTATCGTTCTATCATTCTCTATCACGACGAAGGGCAGAAACAGGTTGCCGAGCAGGTGATCGACGAAATAGACCGGGAAGGGATGTGGGGCAAACCGGCTGTGACCGAAGTTGAGCCTCTCGAAACTTTCTTCGAGGCTGAGGAATACCACCAGGAATATTACCAGAAGAACCCCTACGCGGGCTATTGCCAGGTGGTGATCCGGCCCAAGGTCAGCAAGTTCCGTAAGCGCTACCAGGAGCGGCTCAAGACTCCTGGCTAGGCTATTTGGCGAAGACTTTCGAGCGCCGTACCAGGAAGGGTACGGCGCTCTGGATCTTAAACTGGCTGGGTTATTCTCCCGATTCGGATTCCTGTGTTTCGTCTTGGCCCTCTATGTGGTATGGGAGCCGCCCGCTCAGCCAGACTACCATCAGGCTGACATCGTTTGCCGCTGCCTGTTCCTGCGGGTAAGCCTCGGCGAAGGTTGTATTCAATATCTCGAAATCCTCCCCCTGCGGCCAGGTGAGCATGAACCCCGGCAGCTCGCTGCGATCGGCTTCGACGGGCAGGACATCCCAGCCGCGTTCATTCAGCATCTGGTAAACCTGCTGGGCCAGTTGGGGGTGAAGTTGGCACCAGGCGGACAGGATATCGCCTACCAGTTGGGGGTCGTTCTCAAAGGTTTCGACCATGGCGCGCGCTTTTTTTGGGGCTGGGGCTTTGGCGCTGTTGCGGAATCCCGGCACCTGCACGCTTTGGCGCGTGGTGCGGTCGATCGAGGCCCGCAATTCAGGCGGCAGCTCGCGCAGCGCGCCGAGCGTCTCACGCAAGATTTGTAAGCGGTATTCCGCGGTCATGAATTCATTGATGGCGTGGAAGGGTAAGAATTCCACCTGTTCATCGGACATTGAAGTACTCCTGCTTATAGAAAAAATTATGTATAAGTGTAAAGATAAGCGCGGCCGCGCTTTCCGGCGATGGCGATCACTTGCATGTTGCGCAAACAATAGGCCGCTTTTTGGGCGATGTAGCGCCGGACGCCCATGGCCGCCGCCAGGTCTTTGCTGGTGAAAGGTTCCTGCAGCGAATCCGGGATCAAAGTCAGTAAGTCTTGCGGCGTTTGGAATAGATGGCTGTGCACGACCTCCAGCAAGCGGTGATCGACGATGGACCAACCTTTACGCCGCCAACTGCCCCGCCCGTCGTCCCGGCGGATTTCCTCCTCCCGCACCAACAGCACTTCCAGCGAGAGGTTGGGGTGGGTCATTAAACTGGGGATGCGCACCAACTCGCGGAAAATCTCTGTGACCTGTCCGCGCTTGGGGGAGCGCCGGCGGCTGATAGGCGTGTCACCTTCGGCAGGCAGGCGCACGATCCATTTTTCCTGGGCAACCGGATACACCAACAGCAGGTGGTGATTGTCAAGTAGCACGTTCAGCTTGTCTCGAATGGCTGTAAAATTGCCGGTTTGGATTTCAATCAGCAACCCCTGGCGCACGACGTCCACCAGGTAGCCGTCCACGGGCGCCTCCTGGAGGCCGCCACTGCGGGCGTAGTGTTTTTTCAGGGCGGCGTGCAGTGAGCTTTCTTGCATAATACCAGTTTACCATTCACGTATTGTCCCGGGTCCAGATGCCGGTCCATTCCGGCACCCGGCGCCAGCGGTTGGCACGTATTTTATCAGCAAGTTCGCTGCCGAAGAAAAATTTAGTGTGCGCCACCGCCTGCTCGACGCTGCCGAACTGGTAATCGGTGCGGATTGCGCGTCGCCAAAATCCCCAATCTTGCTCCAGCCAGGTGTAGTACTCCGCCAACGACTCGACCGGCGGCTTGGGTTCCAGGCTGCCGGTCCCCAGGGTCTCGATAATGATTAGCCTACCGCCTGGTTGGGTCACGCGCAGCATTTCTGCGAGCGCTGAACGCATCTGGCGCTGCCAGTCCTGCTGGAACCAGGCGCGCATATGCCCGATCGCCCAGCCTGCCAGGGTGAGCTGCGCCCAGCCCGAAACCAATGGAATTTGGCGCATATCAGCCTGCACGAGCGACCAATCCACTTTGGGAAGGTCTTTTCGGAAGGTTAGCTCTTTTTGATGCCGGTTTTCTAAAAGCATGGCGCGCTGCAGGTCAATGGCGATCAATTGCGCGGCCTGGGAGCCAAGCAAGAGCGGAATGCGGCCGGTGCCGCTGCCTAAATCGAGGATGCGCTTGCCGTGCGGCTGGCCGATTTCGTACAGGGCTGCCGGCAAGTTGTCGTCGACGTCTTCAGCGGCGATCATGCGGTGGTAGTCAACCGCCCGCCGGCTATAAATGGTCTCGAAGTGGTCCATTTAGAGCGCGACCTGTGCCTCAGGCACGTAAATGCGGATGGCGGCCTGGCCGTTAAGCGGGCATTTGTACTCGCAGATACCGCAACCGATGCAAGCCTGGCGGTCCACATGCGGCAGCAGGATGGTGCGCTGCTCCCCGGGGACAGGTTCTTCGCTCAGCGAGATGGCTTTTTCCGGCAGCGGGCACATCTCTTCACACACGATGCAATCCACGTGATCCGACCAGGCCAGGCAACGGTCCTGGTCCAGATAGGCTTTGCCGATCACCTGTTGGCGCTTATCGGCCAGATCCAACGCCGGAATGGCCTCCACCGGGCAAATCTGCCCGCAGGCGTTGCAGGCGTAATCGCAATACCCCAAGCGGGGGATCAGCACGGGGGTCCACAAACCTTCCACGCCGCTTTCTGCCAGAGAAGGCTGCAGAGCGGAAGTCGGGCAGGCGCGCATACATGCGCCACAGCGCAGGCACTTTTCAAGCAAGTTATTCTCCCGGGCGCCCGGCGGGCGCAGCGCGTATGGGTGCTCGCGTTTGGAGAGGGCGTCGCTGCGCAAGAGCGCCAGGGCGGCGATGCCGGCGCCGATGGCAGCCAGCGCCTCCCGCCGGCCCGGGTCGTAAGAATGCCAGGTGATCTCCGGCAAACGAGGCGTAAAACGCGTGGCGTCGCGCGGGCAGGCTTCCAGGCAGTCCAGGCACAGCGTACATTCACCGGGATCGCTGGCGTAGCCCTTGGTTGGGTCGATGGCGCCGGTCGGGCAAGCGCGCGTACACAGGGTGCATGTTTTGCAATCGCTCGTCACGCGCCGGCGCAGCAAGGAGAACTTTGCCAGCAGGCCCATCAAAGCGCCTAGTGGGCACACATACCGGCACCAGAAGCGCGGCGCCAGCAAGTTCAACAGAATGATGCCCAGGAATACGGCCGCGAACAGCCAGGCTGCGCGGTAATAGAGCGGCTCGGCGGGCAGCAGCCGCGGCCGTATCCAGGCGTCGAATTGCGCTACAGGCTCCGAGAGCAGCGGGAGGCGGTAGAGAGCCATCTCCAACGCGGTCAGCACCTGGTCGAGCATGGGCCACAAGCTGGCGGTCAACGAGCGCAATAGCAGGGTCAGCGGATCGAAGATCAGCAGCGTCAAATTGCCTAAGAAAGCGGCGAAGAGCGTCGTGAGCAGCAAACCGTATTTGAGGCTGCGCAGTGCGTCCCATTGGGCCTGGCGTTCGTTTACAGCGGAGCCCTGTAACGCCTGCCGCCAGCCGGATAAGGAGAAAACGTCCAGGAGCGTGCCCAGGGGACACAACCAACCGCACCAGGCCCGTCCTGCCATCAGGCCGAGCAAGACCGGGATAAGGGCCAGGGCCGAGCCCGCCAGAAAGATGCGGCTGGAGAGCAGGTGCGCCAGGACAGCCAGTGGATCGATGCGCATCACCAGCGGCGCCAGTTCCTGGCCCCACCCGGCGCGCCCGGCGGCGACGAAAAGCGTCAAAAAGGCCGCCAGGGCCAGCGTTTGCAGCGTCTTGCGCGCCAGGACCCAACGGTTTTTGGGGCGGCGCGCCGGCTTGCGTCTTTCAGGCAAGGTCGATTTCCTCGATGTGCAGGTTCTCTAGATCGGCTCTCCCCAATCCGGCCTGGACGCCGGCCTGGATGTAACTTAGATCCATGGGCTGGGTATCGAACAGGCTGGCGGCGTAGCTGTCGGCGGCGACGATATCGGGGCTGACGATGAGCGTGTCTAATTGGTCTACGTCTCGCAGGTCACCGCCTGTCGGTCCGTGCTTGCGCAGCACGCGCACGGCATCGATCACGGTCAGCGCCGGGCGGATCAAGGTCGCCAGGTCGGTCAAGTTTTCCCCCAGGCGGGCGTGCAGCGGCGAACGCTGGTGAATGGCGCCCAACAAGTTCTTCATACCCAGGGTCAAACCGGCCAAATTGTGATGCTTGGCGATGGGCACGTTGATGACCACGTCGGCTTTCAAAATGTCGTCGTAAATTCTCGTCCTTTTCAGGCTGAGCGGGTTGGGCAGCTCGACCTCGACGAATTTGAGGTTGGACATGACCACCATCTCGCCGCCGGCTGCCTCGACCTGGTCCTTGATCCCAGATTTCGCATAGGCGGCCTCCGGCAGCCCGCCGAAAGGATTGTCCATTACCCGCACGCTGGCTGCCCCGGCTCCGAAAGCCAGCTTGACCAGGGCGCCCACCACCCAGGGGTTGGTGGTGGCGGCGTACTCGTAGGTGTGGTAGCCGACGCAGATATTGGGCTTGATGACCACGTTTGCGCCGGTCGGGACGAAGGCAGCCAGGCCACCGAAGGGCGCCAAGGCCTGTTGCACCAGCATTTGCGGTTCGCCATGGCGGGCCACGACCAGGTCAGGCGCCGGCTGTGGGGTCGAGGTGGGTAGGTCGGTTGGCTCAGGCCCTGGGGCGGTTTCGCTGGCATCCGGTGTAGGTGTAGGTTGGGGGGTCCCGGTCTGGGAGGCGCTCGCCAGTGAGGTAGTGGGTAAAGGTGCCTGAAGCGGCGTTTCTTTTTGTCCGCATGCGACCAGGAACTGGTCTGCGATCACGGCGCCCATACCGGCAGCCAGGGCTTGCAGGAATTCACGGCGTGAGAGTTTGGGCATCCAGGATTCTCCATCTCTTGGGAGACCTGACAGGTTTTTTGAAACCTGTCAGGCCTTATCTTGGCTTACCTCCACTATACTGGAATCATGCCTGATTTGTCAGGTGTTTTTTGTACTATCGCCAAGCATACATTCGGCAAGTTTCACCGGTGCGCATAAAAAAATCGCTCCCAGACCGGGAGCGATTGGATTTTAAGAGCCGTAGGTGCGGTTCTTGAAATCTAGAGCGGGACGACGCAATCAACAGGGCATACTTCCACGCACTGTGGGGTGTCATAGTGACCTTCGCACTCGACGCAAAGGTTGGCGTCGATCTCAAAGATCAAGTCGCCTTCGCTGACTGCTTCTACCGGGCAGCCGGGTTCGCAGGCGCCGCACATGATGCAATCTTCGGTGATGGTCATTGCCATGGTACTACTCCTTAACCACGAATAAATTGAGTGAATTATCCGGGAAAGGTTGTCCACTGGACTACTCTCCCAGACAGCAATTAGCGTATCACAAGCGGGCGTACTCGTCAGGCGACAAAAGTAATATGAAGCGGCTGATTTTTGTAACTCAAGGATGCCGTTGCCTCTCAATAGCGAGAGCGATATAATCGTGCGGTACGTTCTTTTGCAGATTGGTACCAACTCGATAGGGTGATTAGGTTGATTGCTGTCTCAAGCGATGCGTAATGAGGTAAATTAATCCATATGGCTATTCTTAGAGATTGGGATTTGGGGTTGGACGTGGACCAGGTGTTGCGCGGGCAGGGCGCCGATCCGGTCGTGATTCGTAAAAGGCGCCCGGCATTGGTGCAGGCGGCTGAATGGGCTTTGAGGGAGGGGCTGCCACTGGTTGATCCGGTGGTGTTGACACGCCAGCTTTCTGTGGTCACATTGCATCACGAGCGCTTGATCCTGGAGGAGGAGGCTTTCCTCTCCGGCCCATTGATTTCCCAGCATTTAGCCGGGGCGCGTAGGATCATCGCCATGCTGTGTTCGATCGGCGACCAGCTCGAATCCGTCAGCAACGAACTCTTCAAGAGCGACCCCTTACATGCCATGGCGTTGGAAGGGGTGGGCACCGCCGCAGTGGAAGCGTTAGGAACGCTCGCCTGCAGCTATTTTGAAAACCAGACTCCGCAAGATGGCCTGCATCCCTCCATCCCTTTGAGCCCGGGCATGGTGGGTTGGCCCGTGGACCCGGGACAGAAACAGGTCTTCGATTTGCTGGATGCGGGCCAGATCGGCGTGCACTTGAACGCCAACTTGATGATCGTGCCGCGCATGTCGATGACCCAGGTGTTGGGATTCAGCGAGCAGCCCTCTTTTGAGGGCCGCACCTGTGATTACTGCAATTTGCGGGAGACTTGCCGCTATCAGGATCATTATGCGCCGGCTGCGGATTGAAAATTGTGAATCTGGAAATTCAAAGCAGCCCTGGATGAGGAACGGGAGCGCTTCTATCGGGAAAGGTATGTCCAAAGCTAATCTATTCCTTGTCAGCAGCGCGCTTTTTGCAGGAATTGTATCTGCAACTGGCGCTGCTCGGGTGTTACTGTTATTAGCTGAGAGTGATCATATCCTCATCACGATCTCTGAGCAGGTGGTGACCGAAACCGAACGCGCCATTGCTCGAAAGGTTCCTCAAGCTGTAAATGATTTCCGCCAGGCTATCCTGGCGTCAAAGGCACAGATCGTCCACGATCCCCCTTTAGAGGATGTTCGGGCTCACCAGAATCTGATATCTCACCCTGCGGATATTCCAATTTTGTTGGCAGCCATGGATTCTAAAGTGGACTACCTTGCCACCCTTAATCGTAAGCATTTTATCGATGATCCCAACGTAGCTGAAAAATCCGGTTTAAAGATTGGAACACCAGGGGATGCCCTCAGTTGGGTTCGAGGACAGTTTACAGATATGGACGAATGAACGGGAGCAGATGCATCTGGTAGGCTATTGGATGGAAGAATCAACTTCGAAATCCTGCCATCTTAGGCCATACTTTCTATATCTCTATCAACCCCCTTTTCAAAACACCCCATCTCTGATAAGATAACACTTGGCGCGACGCGCCGTTAGAATGCCGGACGACCTCGGCCAAAAAGGCCGGGGTTTTTATATGCTTATCAATTATTGATAAAATTTATCAAGGAAGTAAGAAACGAATGATCGTCGAACGCAAAGACTTGAGGAACATCGCCATCATTGCCCACGTAGACCACGGCAAGACCACGCTGGTGGACGGTCTGCTGAAGCAAGCGCGCGTCTTCCGTGAGAACCAACAGGTGATGGAACGCGTGATGGACTCCAACGACCTAGAACGCGAACGCGGCATCACTATTCTGTCAAAAAATACGGCCATTAGCATCTGGGACGCGCAGATCGAAGAGCAGGTCAAGATCAACATCGTCGACACCCCCGGTCACGCCGATTTCGGCGGGGAGGTGGAACGCGTCATGAATATGGTGGATGGGGTGCTGCTGCTGGTGGACGCCGCCGAAGGGCCTATGCCGCAAACGCGCTTCGTGTTGAAAAAGGCCCTGGAGATGGGTCACAAAGCCATCGTGGTGATCAATAAAGTGGATCGCAAGGACGCCGACCCGACACGGGCGGTCAACCAGACTTTCGACCTGTTCATCGAATTGGGCGCCAGCGACGAGCAGGCCGATTTCCCGATCATCTACGCCAACGCCGTCAATGGGCAATCCGGGCTAAAGCCGGACTTGGGTCCCGACTTGCAGCCGCTGTTTGAAGCCATCCTGCGGCATATTCCCGCGCCCCAGGTGGACGTAGAAGCGCCGCTGCAGCTTTTGGTGACCACGCTGGGGTACGACGATTATCGCGGCACCACCGCGGTGGGGCGCATCTTCGCTGGCAGCCTGGAAGTGGGACAGCCGCTGGCTCGCCTGACGTTACGGGGTGAGGTCTTGCCGGAGCAGGCGCGCTATCTATACGTGCACCAGGGATTGGACAGGGTGGAAGTCGAGCGCGCCGAAGCCGGAGAGATTGTGGCGATTGCCGGTCTGGAGGAAATCGCCATTGGCGAAACGCTGAGCGACCCAGAGCATCCGGTGCCCTTGAAACCGATCCATGTGGAGGAGCCCACCGTACGCATGACCTTTGGGGTCAACAGTTCGCCTTTCGCCGGCGAGGAAGGCCGCTGGGGGACATCGCGCAAGCTGCGCGAGCGCCTGTTCGAGGAACTGCGCCAGAATGTTGCTTTGCGCGTAGCCGAGACGGACAGCGCCGATACCTTCCTGGTATCCGGGCGCGGCGAACTGCACCTGGCGATCCTGATCGAAACCATGCGCCGCGAAGGCTATGAGTTTCAGATCTCGCGCCCGGAGGTGATCTTCAAGCAGGATCAGGACGGGCAACTGTTGGAACCGTTCGAAGAGGTGCACATCGAAACCAGCCTGGATACGGTCGGCGTGGTAGTGGAAATGCTCGGCAGCCGGCGTGCCCAAATGCTGAACATGATTGAGAACTCCGATGGTCACGTCAGCCTGACTTATCTGGCGCCGACGCGTGGATTACTGGGCTTCCGCTACCAATTTCTGACCGCCACGCGTGGCGTGGGCGTCATGCACACGATTTTCCACGGCTATCTGCCGATGGTGGGCGAGATGAACCAGCGCTCCACTGGCTCCCTGGTCGCCTGGGAAGCCGGCGTGACCACCGCTTACGGGTTGAAAAACGCAGAAGAGCGCGGCAGCCTGTTCTACGGGCCGGGGGTGGAGGTCTACGAAGGTATGGTGGTCGGCGAGCACCAGCGCTCGGGCGACTTGAACGTCAATGTGTGCAAAAAGAAGCACCTCACCAATATGCGCGCCGCACGCGGCGATATGGAGATTCGCCTGACGCCGCCTCGCCAGATGAGCCTGGATGAGGCCATCGAATACCTGGCTGAGGACGAACTGCTGGAAGTCACCCCCGAAAATTATCGCATCCGCAAACGCATCCTGTCCTCGGAAGCGCGCGGCAGAGCCGCCAAGCGCACCAAAGAGGCGCTCGCGCTTTAAATCAACATAGAACCGATTTTATTGGTGCAAAAAGGGGAAATATCAGACCAAGGAGTAAATGAAACGTGAACGAGACCGGAAATACTTTCTACGTTCCAAGAAGCGCCATGGCCATCGTGGCGCATCCGGATGATATCGAGTTTAGCTGTGCCGGTACCCTGGCACGCTGGGCGCGCCAGGGCGCCAAAATTTCTTATGTTTTGTGCACCAGTGGGGACGTGGGTATCGCCGAACCCGGGATGACGCGTGAAAAGGCCGCTAAAATCCGCGAGGCGGAGCAGCGCGATGCCGCCCAGATCGCCGGCGCTGCCGAAGTGGTCTTCTTGAAAGAGCCGGATGGACTGCTTCAGCCCACACTAGAACTGCGCAAGAAGATCGTGCGCGAAATCCGCCGCTTCCGCCCGGAAGTCGTGGTGACCGCCGATCCGACGGTCTTATGGGCCGGCAATGATTATATCAACCATCCCGACCACCGTGCGGCAGCCACGGCGGCTTTGGATGCCACTTTCCCGGCCGCCGGGCAGCCCAATTTATTTGAGGAATTGGCCGAGGAGGGCTATCTGGCCCATAAACCCCGCAAAGTGTACGTGGTCAGTTGGGGCGAGCACGTCGATGTGTACGTAAATATAGAAAGCACCGTCGAGATTAAGATCGAGGCGCTGCGGGCGCACAAAAGCCAGATCAAAGATTGGGATCCAACCGATATGGTACGCGAGTGGGCCGCCGAACGCGGCAAGGGCAAAGAAATGGCCTACGCGGAAGGTTTTCGAGTCATAACTTTAGAAGACGACGAGTCCTGGAACAAGCTGACCGCCCAGGAAGAAAAAACTGGCTCCATCCTTTCCAGCGGCGACGGGCGCTCCTGACCTGGCGGTTTGAAATCTTCTGCTGCTCGCAAGCAATCATTCTTCCAACAACCGTCTGGCAAATTCATCGAGCGACCGGGCTCGAATGGACAGCAGGCGCGCTTTTTCCTCGTTTGCCAGGTGGAAGAATTCGCCGTTGTAGCCGTTGGCAAGTGCGTTGGCAGGATCGCTCAACAATAGCTTGCAAAAGTTGCGGTTAATGACTGCGGCGGTTAGCAGGCGATTGAGCTCGGGGTTGGTGCGATTCGTGGGGGTTACGTAGCGTAGGGCACTCATACCGGTATCCATCTCCTAAAAAACGGGTTCGCCGCCGGACCTCCCATGGCCCAGGTAAATTTCAATGCCCCCAGCGCGATCAGCACATCTCCTGGGCTGAAGGCAGCCTGCCAGGGGAAGCTTGAGGGAAGCAAGAAACGGTCCGCTAACCAGGGCAGGTGCATCTGCCCCAGCGGGAGGATGATATCTTTATCCAAGCCCAGGCGTTGTCCGATCTGCCAGGATCCGGGTGCTGCCTCGGGCAGTAAACGGGCGACGGTTTGCGGGCTGATTGGCATCAGCCCACCATTGGCGATGATTGCGCTCAGGTTCAGAGCCAGTCCAAGTCCAAGCAGCCAGGCCCCCGCTTGATCACGGTTTAATATGATGAAGGTTAAGAGCAGAAGTTGAGAACTGACCAATGCCAGGGCGGCGAATTGCTGGGGAATCTGCCGGGCTGTCGCAGGCAATCCAAAAGCGATCCATTGTGGCAAAGAGGCTAGCAGCACCAGCCAAATATGATGCAGCGCAGGCGCACGCAAATCTCGACCGTGCAACTGTGCTCTGCAAATCGCGACCACAAGACCGCTAAAGACAGCCAGCAGCAAGATCACAGTTATCCGCCTACGCCGCTGCCGGTCCCAGGCGCGCCAGCGCCTAAAATAAACAGAATCAACGACAAGATGACCAGGATCAAGCGCACGTGGCGGTTGTCCAGTTGTCCAAAATTGAGGCTTAATTTACTGATAAGGCGGTTCATGCCTGACTCCTTTCGCCCAGCGGCGAGATAATCCCCTCGGTCGTGCGAAAGCGTCCGGGACGTAGCCGGAGATTGATTTAGGAGGGGATGGGTGGAAAGAGCAGGCGCCTGCCGATCTTTCCAGCCCCATCCCTCTTGGATCAGGGCGGACATCTCCCCTCGCATCCGTCCTGCGCGTTCGCAATGTCTGTTAGCATTGTTCACCCTGGCGGTCACTTAAAGTGCCTCTTAAATGGGGGGAATCGCGCCGCTGGGAAGAAAATCACCCGCCAAATAGGACATTTGTCATAGTTTCGAGACCTGGCAGGTTTCAAAAAACCTGCCAGGTCTGGGTGTTAAATCAAAAAACCGCTCTGCATGGACTGATTCTGCAGAGCGGTTTTTTGATCCGTATCTACGATCGCAAGGAAAAGACTACCTCAATAACATTTGGTAAAGCCTTTCCGTTTGGGGCGAGGGCTTAGCTTGCAACTCTCTGGCGAGTGCTTCCCGGCAGCGCTGGTAATGGCGCTTCAATCCGGCCTGGTTGCCTTTGGCAGCGTAAGCCCGCATGGCAAGCCGGTGAGCCTCTTCGTGGCAGGCATCCTTCTCCAGGATTTGGTTGGCAACTTCCAGGCTCTGTTCGTATTTTCCGGCTTCCAGGTAATAACGGCTCAGTTGCAGCGCGGTGCGCGCATATTGCCGCCAGAGTTGTTCGCGAATGGGCAGCACCCAAACCCCTTCAACTTCTGGCAGATAAGGGTGTTTGTAGATCGCCAGCGCTGCCCGGTAGCCTTCCATTTGTTGTGCCTGGTTTCCCCCATTTTTTTCAAGCGAATTGCGGAAGGACTCGACATCGTAGTCGTAATCCAGAGAGCGGTTGAAACTATAGCGGTTATTTTCAAACTGAATGACATCCTGGCCCAGTGCGTAGCGCATGCGGTAAATGGTGTTCTTGAATTGGAGTTTGAGTTGGGCAGATGAACTATCCGGCCAAAAAACCGTGCCCAGGTTCTCTTTACTGGCGCCTGCGGGGTGGGCCAGGATGTAGAAGAAAAGCTCGCGCACTTTACGTTGATTTTGCCATTCGGGGACGCTGATTTCACGCCCGTCCAACCAGACCTGCATTCCGCCCAATGCTTTGATCGTCAATTGAGGAGGGGTGAAGGGCACGGCAGATGCGAAGGGACGAACTTTTCGCCGTAGACTGGGGAGGCGAGTTTGGAACTGATCGACCTGATTGAGGAGGAAAGCGGCCTCAGTTCCCAAATCGGGATCGTCTTGGAAGGCTGTGAGCATTTCCTGTGCCGGTTGGGCGCTTATCACCAGGACGTTATGGCTGTCCAGTCCTGAGGCGAGTTGGAAAGCGACCTGAAGCGCCTGGCGTGAGGCCTGCAGATGGTTGAGGAGGTAATGCGCATAACCAAGATGCAAGAAAGTCCGGGCGGCTTCTACTTTCAAACCGCCTGTACGAAAACGTTGGGCCGATTCCGAAAATACTTCCACAGCCTGCTCAAGCTGATTTTGAGCCAATGCGAGTTGGCCCGCTTCCTGAAGCCAAAGCGCATGCAGGTGATCGGAGGAACTTTTTTGAGCCCTCTCCTGGGCTGAGGCTAGCAGTTCTTCGGACTTCGCCAATTGCCTGTGGCGGCGTGCCTGTGAAGCCTGAGCGATGTCCAGATAAGTCAGCAGAAAGCGATCGGCGTTCATCCGGGCTACAGTGCGGGCCGCTTGATAAGCGGACTGGGCAGGTTCATCGGCTGCCAGTTCGGTGTACAAGTCTGCGATACTGGTCAAGATATAGGGTCGCAGGTGAGAATAGCCGGTCTTTTCGGTAAGCTGGAGCGCTTCTTCGAAGACTGCGCCTGCTTTGGAGTACTCGCCTTGGAGATGGTACAGGACAGCCATATTGTTGAGGAGTGTGGCCTGTTCGAAAACATCTCCCGAGGATTCGGCCAAATGTAGGGCTTGCTGGTAGGCGGCATGTGCCTGAGGGTAACGACCGGCGTTGACGAAAGCCAGTCCCAGGTCCAGGGAAGTCTTGGCGACGTTGTTCGCATAGCCAAGTCTTTGGTAGCGGTCCAATGCACCTGTCAGGTTAT
>Ga0207752_1000919_pt1 | contig 13932 bp, 9 predicted proteins | sample Pon2CUnioCityCA_6_FD_187272 | JGI IMG/M metagenome (GOLD analysis project Ga0207752, IMG submission 187272) | Marine sediment microbial community from Union City, CA, USA - Pond 2C Sediment 2 (SPAdes) | ecosystem: Environmental > Aquatic > Marine > Intertidal zone > Salt pond sediment ... | reverse complement strand
CTACAAATTCAACTTTGGGCAACCGCATCGCCAGAAGATAAATAATCATTACCGGCCCGGCGGCGTTGGCCATCATCGTCGTAACTCCCGCCATGAATCCGAGCACTACTGCGAACCATAATTGTGTCGGAACGGGCGCATCTTCACCTTTGATCCTGCTGCGCCAGTAATTGAAACCCAACATCAAAAGAACAATAACTCCAATAATCGGCTTTAGCTGCCGGTCATTGACGAATTTTAGGCCGAAGTAACCGGCCACAATCCCGGCAAAAGCCGCCGGAAGCAAACGCAAAACATGCCCCCATCTGGCGTTATGCCTGTGATAAGTTATTGCAAATAAATCCGCCAGAATAAGAATTCCCAGCAATATCCCCGTCGATTGGCGAGCGGGAAGAACCAGCGCCATTAAGGGCACTATGAGGATTCCAAGTCCGGGCATTCCGGTTTTGGTCGTTCCGACCATCACGGCACAAAAAGCAACAACTATCCAACCAAGTAAGTCCAAATCCAATGCACGTCATCCTTGTAATTAAGGCCTTTTAATTATCTTCTTAAACTGTTAACCGCCGCAATTTATCGGTTTTAAGCTGTCTTTGCAATTGACAATTGATAATTCATCATCGAAAATTAAAGCAGTCGTCAGCGGTTTGATTAAATTGTCAATACTTTAAGGGGACCGAAAATGAAAGAGAAAAAGCTTCTCTTCTACTTGCTTGCTATTATTGTAGGCGGTTGCGTACCTGTAATATCACTGCACCCGCTTTATACGGAAAAAAACATCGTGCTGGATACAAAACTGTATGGAACGTGGATAGACGACTCTAACAATCCCAAAACCACCTGGGAATTCCAGCGTATCGAAGAACCTAAAAACGCATACAAATTGATTTTCACTGATGAAGAAGGCAAGAAAGGCTCGTTTGTTGCGCATCTCGTAAAACTCCAAGAGAGCCTTTTCATGGATATTTACCCAAGTGAAATGCCCTGGGAATCCGATGATTCGGACAAAATGGACTGGCCGTATAACTGCTTCTTTCTAATACCTGCGCATGCGTTTTTGAAGGTAGATTCCATAGAACCACAATTGAAACTAAGAATAATATTAGAATCCAACCTGGAAAAACTGCTCAAGGAAAATCCGGGCGCAGTGGAACATACATTTGTCAGTGACAGGCTTGTCCTGACAGGATCGACACAAAAGCTCCAGGCGTTCGTCCTCAAATACGCTGACGACGAGAGAGTATTTACGGACCAGATAGCTCTGAGCCGCAAAGAATAAGGACTGAAACGTCCGAAACGCATTTGAGCATAAAAATTATGGCTGAGAAATCGGAATTCAGACGTTATCTGGTAAATGTAGATTCTATCTCCGCTCACCAGCTTTTTACAGACTGTCTGGTAGTGGGGTCCGGTATTGCAGGTCTTCGTGCAGCACTCGAAGCAGCAAAATGCCGCGGGGTAATAATCGTCTGCAAAGGCAAAGCCGAAGACAGCAACACTTTTAAGGCCCAGGGCGGCATTGCCTCGGTGCTCGATGATGCCGACACATTCGAATCACACATTACCGATACGCTCAGCACCGGCTGTGGAATCTGCGACGAAAACGTTGTTGATTTTGTCGTTCGGCAAGGGCCGGAACTTGTAGAGCAACTGCTCAACTGGGGCACGGAATTCGACCTGAAAGAAAACCATATCGCGACCACATTTGAAGGCGGCCACAGCCACCCGCGTGTTGCTCACGCTCACGGCGATGAAACCGGAAAGGTAATTGCCGAGACATTGATAAAGCGAGTAAGAGGGAACCCCAATATAAAAATACTTGAGAATTTCTTCACGATTGATTTGCTCACAGACGAAAATAAGGGTCCCCATTTTCCGGAAATACGGGAAAATGGGAGCCCTAACAAATGCCTGGGAATCATCGGCCACGAACCCAACAGGGGCCCGCAAATCATCTGGGCCGCAAACACAATCCTGGCTACGGGGGGAGCAGGCCAGCTCTATCGTGAAACCACGAATCCGTCAACAGCCACCGGTGACGGTGTCGCAATGGCTTATCGTGCCGGCGCCGTTTTGCGGGATTTGGAGTTCGTCCAGTTTCATCCGACTACACTATATATCGCCGGGGCAACGCGGGCCTTAATTACCGAAACCCTCCGCGGCGAAGGAGCGCTGCTGCTGGATAATAAAGGCCGGCGTTTTATGAAAGATTACCACGAATCGGCAGAGCTCGCTCCGCGCGATGTTGTCAGCCGGGCAATACTGGCCCAGATGCTGAAGACCGGCTCGACTCATGTCTATCTGGACGTCCGGCACATCGAAAAAACATATTTTGCTCAAAGATTTCCATGGATAAACGAGCTGCTCGAAAGTTTCGACATTGATATCACTAAAGACCTGATTCCAGTACGGCCGAGCGCGCATTATATGATCGGCGGTGTTAAAACCGACATTTCGGCCAAAACAAGTATCGAGGGTCTTTACGCCTGCGGCGAAATCGCCTCTACCGGTCTGCACGGAGCAAACCGGCTCGGCAGCAATTCGCTGCTCGAAGGTCTGGTATTCGGAAAAATCGCCGGGCAAGAGGTTTCAAAAAAGAAAAAAGCAACCGCCGCTCATCTAAAGCATCCTTTGATAAAATACCAGATTCCCCATTCGGATCGAACACGTCTGGATGCCGAAGATGTCAGAAATTCGCTTCGGGCCGTGATGTGGCGAAACGTTGGCATTACCCGCGCTGAACAGCCTCTAACTGAGGTGCAGGAAATTATAAGATTCTGGCAGAGGTACGTGATGGATAAAATCTTCGACTCACCGGCCGGCTGGGAATGTCAAAACATGCTGACCGTTTCTCTGCTCATGGCCCAATCCGCTCAGAAGCGCCGGGAAAGCCGGGGCGTTCATTTCAGAAGAGATTACCCCAATACCGATGACGAGAACTTCAAAAAACATATCGAATTAGCAAGATGAAACTATCTATCGCCGCTAACTATGATTCCGAAATTATTCCACAATTGGCCGGATATCCGGTTGATGAAGTCTATGGCAAGTTTCCTTTCGATACAGTCGGCGGCGGCAGGCCGGGCTATATGGGCAATGCCTTGTCTGAGAAAGCATTGGCCGATTATGTTAAAAAACTCCATGAAAACGGGATAGTCTTCAATTACCTGCTGAACAGCTCCTGCACCGCAAATCGTGAATGGACAAGAAAATGGCAAAGAAAATTCGTGAAACTGCTCGAGAAAATCGCCCGGATGAACATCCGCCGGCTCACGGTCTCAACGCCCTACCTGCTTGAAAGAATAAAGAAGACTTTTCCGCATTTTTCAATCAGGGTGGGCATTTTCGCACAGGTGGACACGCCGCGAAGAGCCAGGTTCTGGGAGGATTTGGGAGCGGACAATATTACTCTCGAAAGTTTCTCCATCAATCGAAACTTCAAGCTGCTCGAAACTATTCGCAAATCGGTCAATTGCGACCTGACCCTGATTGCCAACCATCCATGCCTGCTTAACTGTCCGATGCAGTATTATCATCAGGACGGTTTCGCGCACAGCTCAGACCGAACCGGCGGTTTTTTCATCGATTATTGCTTTCTCAAGTGCACAAATGAAAGACTGCTCGATCCCGCTAATTTAATCAAATCCTGCTGGATTCGGCCGGAGGACGTGGAATTCTATGATGCTATGGGTTATCATCACTTCAAGATTCTCGAACGAGACATTCCCTCATCGGAATTATTAAAACGTGTCCATTCTTACAGCACTAATTGTTCGCCTGCCGATTTGACTGAATTAATTCTTCCTTACGGCTTCAAGGAATCACAAAAAAGACAGCGGCTGCGGCTGATAAAGAATTTCTTCAAACCGGCCAGGATTAATCCTTTCAAGCTCAAACCTTTGTACGATTTCGCAAAAAAACAGGGAATGCTGTTTCCTTCCGAACAACGGCTTTTTTACATCGATTCTTCGAAAATTCCGAATGATTTTATACAAGGTTTCCAGGAACGCAACTGTTCGGAATTAAGTTGCTCTGAATGTGGATATTGTCAGACAATAGCGGCGCAATCCGTACATTGCGACGAAAGCCTCCGTCCGGAGCTTCTGAAACAGTTTAACAAAATCCATGATCTGCTTGTTTCAGGTACTTTATGGCATGTTTGAGATACGTATAAATAAACGGGAGTTTCTCGATGAGACCGATTGCGACCCGCAAGTAGCCGCCGGCTCTTACTGGTTTATGAAACTGGTGAACCGCTTCGGCGGAGGTACAAGAGCGGTAAAGAATTTTCTGGCAAGAGATATGTACGTACGTGACCCAAACCGAATCACAAAAGTCCTTGATATAGGCTCCGGCACGTGCGATATTCCGCTGGTCATTACAAAATGGGCAAAAAAACAAGGTCGAAGAATCGAATTTACATGCGTCGAAACCAATCAGACAGCAATAAAAATAGCCGAACAAAACATAAGAAAAAGCGGTTATGACTCGATAGAATTGAAAAACGTAAACTTTCTCGAATTTCATCCCCGGCAGAGTTTTGATTATGCCACCGGCTCGATGTTCTTCCATCATTTCGAGGATGAGCAAATTCCCGCCCTGATCAAGAAGCTGCGTTCTTATGTACGCAGCGGCATTTTGATTAACGACTTACGGCGTAATTCGATAAGTTATACGATTTGCTTTTTCCTCGTTTGTCTTTTGCCCGGTCGGATCAGGCATGATGCGCTGCTGTCCATACGCAAAGGATTCAAACCTGATGAGCTGCGTCGATTGCTGAGTCGCGTTGAAAACGTCCAGGTCAGTGTAGAGATTTTGAACTTCTCCCGTCTGGCCGCTACTGTCAAATTCAATAATGGAGTCGAGTAATGCCTGCTGTTATAAAATCTCTCGCTACGGCCAATCCGCCCAAAAAAGTCACACAGCAGCGGGTTTATCAGTTTCTCAGCTCGCAGTTCAAGCTTGAAGACGAAGAAAAGCGACTGTACGAGAAGATATTACTCGAAGGCCCCATAAAGACTCGCCATTTCGGCCTGGACAAAGATGAGCATATACTTCTTCAGGATCAGGACCAACTGATAGAACGATTCCTCAAGTACGGCAGGCTCACCGCCGCTCAGGCCGCACGAAAAGCCCTCAGACAAGCAAAGCTCGGCCCGAAGGACGTCGGCTGTATCATCGTCAATACCTGTACGGGCTATCTGTGTCCCGGCTTAACTTCCTATCTGGCGGAAGATTTACGCCTCGACAAATCCGTCAAGGTAGCGGATATCGCCGGGATGGGTTGCGGAGCGGCCATTCCCAACCTCGAATGTGCCGCGAGAATGGCGCCCTCGGACAATCGTGTGGTGCTCAGCATCGCCGTTGAGATATGCTCGGCCACGTTTTTTATGAAGCCGGAGCCGGACCTGGTAGTAAGCAATTGCATTTTTGCCGACGGCGCTTCCGCAGCAATCGTAACTCAGACTAAAAACAATGATTCAGGGAGAATCATCTCTCTGCTGGACTTCGAATCGCTGGTTCTTCCCAAGGAAAGAGAATCATTGCGTTATCGCAGCATTCAGGGGCGCCTGCGGAACACGCTGGCAAAGAAAGTCCCGATCGTTGCGGCGAGAGGCGTCAAGGAAGTGGCAGACAGAATTTTGAAACGCAACGAACTGGCTCCGGAAGAAATAGCGTTCTGGGCCGTCCATCCGGGAGGCAGTCTGGTGCTGGAGAGAATTCAAAAGGAGCTGAAGCTGCCGGCCAGAGCACTTGATTTTTCTTACCAGATTCTGCGGGACTACGGCAATATGTCTTCACCTTCGGTGATGTTCGTGCTGGAGAGGATTCTGAAAAAGGCCAAACCCAAAAGAAATCAAAAATGCCTGCTCTTGTCCTTCGGAGCCGGATTTACAATTTTTGCCGCCCTCGCGGAGTTTTAGCTGACTTCGTAATACAATTCATGTTACAATGATGGTGTATTGAACAATAGTAAATCAACAGTCGTAAATTAAAAATTGAAGAGTGGGTCGGGCGGTCGCCGGCTTCTTTGCAAGCCGGAGGAAAGTCCGAGCAGGACAGGGCACGGTGGTGGCTAACGGCCACCCGGGGCGACCCGCGGGAAAGTGCCACAGAAAATACACAGCCTATGCCTTATTGGGCAGGCAATGGTGAAATGGTGCGGTAAGAGCGCACCGCGGCGCCGGCGACGGCGCCGGCAGGGCAAACCCCACCACCTGCAAGACCAAATAAGCTGGTAATCCGGCCCGGATGCGAGCGGCTTTTACCGTTCAACCAGCGGGTAGGTCGCTTGAGCCGACCGGCAACGGTCGGTCCAGATAAATGGTCGCCAGATACAGAACTCGGCTTACAGACCCACTCTTTTAATTTACTATTTTCTATTTACTATTGGCTATTGAGCTTTTATGTCCATGAATGCACCGAAACGGGCCTCGACCTCTACAATATCATCTGAGATAATCATTTTGATATTGCCCCTGCCGAAATTGATATGATCGAAATCGAAGCCCTCGGCGCTGCTTAACTTCGCAGCCAGCACAGGGGATGAGTTAAGTTTCACCAGAATCAATTCAAGGGTCTGATTGATAAGCATCACGCAGACGTCCAGCTTCTTATTATACTGGCCGGGCACATCTTCATCATCGCCAAGTTCCTGAATATCCTCGCGAATCCCATCCAGGACGTACCTTAATATCCCGATTCGCCTTTCGTTTTCAGAAACGTAAGATTGTCCAAGTGCTCCTTTACTCAGCACCATTTCGCAATTAAAGCATAAACCACGCCGGGGACCTTTCATAAGGCTCCCGGGCTTGTCTTCAACGGCAAAGAAAGACTTGTGGATGACATTTAGCCGGTACTCGCCGAATCGCACCATATTGAACCAGGTTATATAACCGTCTGTGCTCTGTCCCAGCGAGGCGACAACGCGGTCGCTGTGACTGACCGTCTCGATTTCAGCCAGGATCGAACCGGCCTGGCTTCGAGACCTTCGAATCTTAGGTATCGCATCGAGAGTGAGGCTCTTTTTCAGCGTGATCTGCTTATATGGTTCGGATAATTCTTCTATTGCGTAAATCTGTCGATCCCGCGCTGCGTTAGAAGAGAATAGAGAAGAGCAGCCTGTAATCACAAGGCTGGCAAATAAAACAGTACAACAGCACAAAGAAAAAATCAGTCTGCAATTTGAAATCCTGCAATCCGCAGACTGACTCGGCACATTCGGCCGCATCGCAATCCTCCTATCGTGAATCTATTACCTAAACTTCTTTGGAATCGATCCACTTCATCATTTTACGAAGCTCTCTTCCAACTTTTTCAAGCTTGCTGTCGTGGTCTTTGTCGTACAGCTCGTTGAATTTTTTCAGCCCTGATTGATACTCATTTACCCATTCTTTAGCGAATTGGCCGGAGGTAATCTCCGATAAAATTTTCTTCATCTCTTCTTTGGTCTGCGGCGGGATAATCCTCGGCCCACGAGTCAAATCGCCGTATTCGGCAGTGTTGGAGATACTGTATCGCATATAGCTCATCCCACCCTGATACATCAAATCGACGATAAGCTTGACCTCGTGCATACATTCGAAGTAGGCGATTTCAGGCTGATAACCGGCTTCCACCAGCGTCTCGAACCCGGCTTTAATCAGCGAGGTCAGACCGCCGCAAAGAACGCATTGCTCGCCGAACAGGTCCGTCTCCGTCTCTTCTTTGTAAGTTGTCTCGATTATGCCGGCTCGGGCGCCGCCGATACCATTGCCCCATGCAAGGGCGATCTGCTTTGCATCGCCGGTCGCATCCTGCTGGACCGCCACCAGACACGGCACTCCGCCGCCTTTTTCATACTCGCTGCGAACCAGATGCCCCGGCCCCTTCGGAGCTATCATCACAACGTTCACGTCCTGAGGCGGGACAATATATTTGAAATGAATATTGAAACCGTGACAAAAACCGAGCGTCTGACCGGCCGCCAGGTCGGGAGCTATGTAGTCGGCATAGACTTTTGCCTGAATCTCGTCCGGGATGGTCACAATTATCAAAGCTGCGCCGTTCATTGCCACTTTTATATCGGTCGGCTTAAAGCCATGCTCTACCGCAAGCTTATAATTATCCGTCCCTTCCAGCTCTGCGACCGCCACCTCGATACCGCTATCGCGAAGATTCAGACTGTGAGCATGACCCTGGCTGCCATAGCCGACAACCGCCACTTTCTTGCCCTTTAGGGCGTCGATAGGGGCATCATTTTCATAATGTATCTTTACTGCCATAACTTAATTCTCCTTGTCTGTGCTAAAAAAAATTAGCTATCAAAATCACTTTCGGAGGCGATTTTAACGACAAACCGCCGATTAAGCAACAATTTTATATCAGACCAGCTCGAACGGTCGCAGCTCGATGTTCCGGCGGGAAAACCGCATTATGAAAAATACGCCTTGAGAACGTATTGCTGCATCATCCTCTGGGTGTTGAAAAACGAGCCATTTAACGCGATACAGTGTGACATTATGTGACGAAACCGCTCCGGCTGATTATAATACAGAGGAATTATCGTATTCTGAAGCTTGTCAAAAAGGTCCTTCACATCCTGATTCGTATCCCGCTTGGCTTCGAGGTCGCGGCTGATTTGCCCGATGGACCAGCCTGTTATGCCCTCGATACAGCCTTCGATCCACCAGCCGTCAAGAATACTGAACGACGGTACTCCGTTCAGCGCTGCTTTCATGCCGCTCGTGCCAGAAGCCTCCATCGGCGGCATCGGAGTGTTCACCCAGACATCCACGCCGGAGGTCATCAGCTTGCCTAACTGAATATCATAGTTTTCGAGATAGGCGATCTTCACTTCAGAATTCAGAGCATTTATCGCCTGAAATATCCGCTGGATAAGCTCCTTGCCCTGCTGGTCTTTCGGATGAGCCTTGCCGGCGTAAACTATCTGAAAAGGCCCGGCTTTGGAATAGACTTCTTTAAGCCGCTCCAAATCGCTCAACAACAAGTCCGCCCTCTTATAAGCCGCCGCACGGCGGGCAAAACCCAAGGTCAAAATATCCGTATCCATTCCCTTATTTGTCTCGCGATTGACGTAATGGATCAACTCGTGCTTGGCCTGCGAATGTGCCTGCCAAATCTCTTCTCCCGGAATACTCAGCGCATAACGCAGGTTAAAATTATCCCCCCTCCAGCCCGGGATATATTTATCAAACAAATCCCTAAACGGCTGTGAAGTCCAGGTCTCAACATGAACCCCATTGGTTATTGAATCGATTCTGTACGGGGCATACATACGGCTGGAAACCACGCCGTGCTTTTTCGCCACGCCGTTTACATAGTGACTTAGCGTCAAAGCAAGATACGTCATATTCAGAGTCCCGTCCCGGGTTACCAAATCTCTAATCTGCAGGCAAGGGTGGTTTGTTAGTGCTTTTTCAACATCTTTCAGGGGAAATTTATCATGCCCCGCCGGTACAGGCGTGTGGGTAGTGAAAACGCATTTGTTGCGTACGGCCTCAATGTCTTCATCCGAAATAGAATCCCTTCCGGCCGCTTCGCATTGTTCCTTTAACAGTTCCAGCGTTAAAAATGCGGCGTGGCCTTCGTTCATGTGAAACCTGTCGATTTGTTTGTGTCCCAGCGCCCGAAGTATCCGCACGCCCCCGATGCCGAGAATTATCTCCTGACAAAGACGATAGTACGAATCGCCGCCGTAAAGATGGTTTGTCAAAGTCCGGTCCCGATCGCTGTTATCAGGCAGGTCCGTATCCAGAAAATATACCGGAACATCATTTCTGCCGGGATATTTGGCATCGTATTTCCAGGCCCTGACTTTTACCTGCCTGCCTTCAAGCTCGACTGATACCGACTTGTCTAAAGGCTCGAGAAAATCCTCGACAACCCAATGCACGGGCTGCTCGGTTTGAACGCCGTTTTCATCAAGTTTTTGATAAAAATAACCCTGGCGGTGAAGCAAAGTTACCGCCACCATCGGAACATTAAATTCTGCGGCAGAGCGAATAGTATCGCCGGCAAGGACTCCAAGCCCGCCGCTGTAGGTGGGAATATCCGTATTAAGACCAACTTCCATTGAAAAATAAGCTATTTTTCTGTCATTACTCATATCTGTGTATCCGAATTTCCTAATCATTTAATACATGGCTGCATCTCTATAGTATTAAGAGGCCTAACTGCCTGCTATTCTTGACTGTTATTGTGAAAAAGTCAATCCAATCCTATCCTATTGACATAATTCGTCTTCAACTGCTCAAATTCCACCGGAACAAACAACGACCACGTGAAGGGACTGTCATTGAAAACATGAAATAATGATGGAAAATCAAATATCCCGCTGAACTGACGATCGCTAATGCCCATTACCACCATATAAATGTCGTAAGCAAATGCCTGTGTGAAAATAGGGAAAATACCTATGACACAGCATATTAATTTCCGGATATATATAAAAGAATTAGAGATTTTTTGCGATACTTAAGGAGCTAAGTAAGGCACTGTATATTAGAGATATTCACAATATTTTTTCGTTAACGCAATACAATAAGGAGATTGTTAAATGGACAAGTTAATACTACAAACAGTCATTGTGCTCGTTTTCTGTGGGGCAGTGTTTAGTGCCGAGCCTGAAATATCCTGGATTTCCGGCGATGAACAGGTCGATTTCAGTCGGACTCCCGCAAATCCCACAACAAACGAGATAATCAGCTTTGTTATTGCTACCGATGTATTTGATAACCAAACGCAGGCGGAGAAATCTCTGGGCGGAACGCCAACTCTGATTATTGATCCCGTAGAAAAGAGTATAGATCTTGAGTTCGTGCCCCCGCCACCCGCCGGTCCGGTCCCCGGAACATACGATCCGGTTAGCGGCCTTGAGGGGCATTTTGGACCGCTCGAAGAAGGTTCATGGTTTTTCTTCGCTCAATTCCAGGGTGTGATCTACTCAGATACGATCGAAGTAACTGCCTCCGATGGCAGTCCGCCGGCAAATAGCCATTTAGTCGAGCATTTTAGCTCGAATGCAGATCCTTTCGATTTGATGAATACGTCGGTTCTGTTTAGCCCCGGCCCGGGCGGAACGTCGTATTCCGCCCAAATCCAGCAGATTTCCCAACTACCGACCGATCCAGCGGGAGGTATCGACTTGAGTTTGGGCGACGATGCTTTCAGCTTTGTTAAATTAAGCGGTTCGGCCACGGTTTCAATCTACGGCAATATCTTCACGGGCTTTTACGTGGGCAGTAACGGCTACGTAACCTTCGACGAGGGCGACCAGGACCATTCGGAAAGCATCGAGGACCATTTTGACACTTTACGAGTATCAGGTTTGTTCCGCGATCTCGATCCTTCCTCCGGCGGACAAGTCAGTTGGAAACAACTGGCCGACCGTGTGGTTGTGACCTGGCAGAATGTTCCCGAATACGCTATAACCAACTCCAGCACGTTCCAGATTGCCCTGTACTACGATGGAAGAATTCGAATTTCATGGGATGGCGTCGACGCTCAGCAGGGGATTGTCGGATTGTCCGACGGCCTCGGCGTCCCGCCTGACTTCGAGGAGACCGATTTTTCCGAGCTTTCGGCTCCGCCGCCGTCCGCGCCGGGTGATCCGGTTGAAGAATTTACCTCGGGTGCCGATGCATTCGATCTTGGATTTGCCTCGGTTATATTTGATCCGACCGGCGGCGGCACCTCGTACGGCATCCAAATCCAGCAGATTTCACAACTGCCGACCGATCCGTCAGGAGGTCAAAACCTTGGACTGGGCGACGATACCTTCACATTCGTCAAATTAGCCGGTTCGGACACGGTGTCTCTATACGGAAACAGCTTTACGGGTTTCTACGTGGGCAGCAACGGCTACGTAACCTTCGACGAGGGCGATCAGGATTATTCCGAAAGCCTGCAGGATCATTACGATACATTGCGTGTATCAGGTTTGTTCCGGGATTTCAATCCTTCGGCAGGCGGGCAAGTCAGTTGGAAACAACTGGCCGACCGTGCGGTTGTGACCTGGCAGGACGTTCCCGAATACGGCTCGAACAACTCCAACACCTTCCAGATTGCACTGTTCTTCGACGGAAGAATCCAGCTTTCATGGGATGGTGTCGACGCCGTGGAAGGGATTGTCGGGTTATCCGATGGTCTTGGTGTTCCGCCTGATTTCGAGGAGACAGATTTCTCCGAGCTGTCAGGGCCCAAGCCGCCGCCGGAATTGGGCGACCCGGTTGAAGAGTTTACCTCCGGTGCGGACCCGTTCGACCTTGAATTCATGTCTCTTACGCTTAGTCCGGCCGGGGGCGGCGCATCCTATAGCGCCCAAATCCAGCAAATCTCGAAATTGCCGACCGAACCGTCAGGCGGAACGAATTTGGGACTGGGCGACGATAGCTTTGCATTCGTCAAATTAGCCGGCCCTGACGCCGTGTCTATATACGGGGACAGTTTTACGGGTTTCTATGTCGGCAGCAACGGCTACGTCACCTTTACCGAAGGCGATCAGGATTATTCGGAAAGCCTGGAAGATCACTATGATACGTTGCGCGTATCAGGTTTGTTCCGCGACCTAAATCCTTCCGCCGATGGTCAGGTCAGTTGGAAACAACTGGCCGACCGCGCGGCCGTCACCTGGCAGAACGTTCCTGAATACGGCCAAAACAACAAGAACACGTTCCAGATCGAATTATTCTTTGACGGACGAATACGACTGAGCTGGCTGGCGATGGGCGCCGAAGGCGGTATAGTCGGTCTGTCGGACGGGGCGGGCCTGCCGCCTGATTTCGAGGAAACAGATTTTTCAGAACTCTCGACACAGCCACCGCCGCCTCCGCCGCCGACAGGAGATTTTTGGACCGAGGAATTTGCTTCCGGTTCCGATAGCTTTGACCTTGAGGGTACATCTGTAATGTTCACTCCAGCTTCGGACGGGCTCTCCTACGCCGGTTCACTGCAAAACATTACAGAACTGCCGACGAATCCGTCCGGATCAACAAACCTTGGATTGGGCGACGATACCTTCGTACGGGTCTTATTGAGCGACGGGGCACAAGTCAGGATATTCGACCAAAGCTATTCGAGTTTTTATGTCGGCAGCAACGGCTATATAACCTTTACCCACGGCGATACTGATTTTTCGCAAAGTCTGGCCGAACATTTCGATATGTTACGTATCTCCGGCCTGTATTGTGATTTGACCGCCGCTAATAACGGAAGCATCACTGCCAAGCAGTTAATTGATCGCGTGGCCGTAACGTGGCAGGCGGTACCCGAATTCAGCAATACTGCTCGAAATACATTCCAGATCGAGATGTTTTATGACGGCAGGATACGAATTTCATGGCTTGAAATTAACGCTGACGAAAATATTGTCGGGCTGTCCGACGGGCTAGGCTTACAGCAGGACTTCGAGGAAACAGATTTTTCCGTGCAATACGCACAGCCCTAAGTGTAAAGACAGACTCACCGATAGGCGAAAGCGGGGCGTAAATCGTCCTGACAGCGAATGATATAGTTGTGTAGGTGTGCAACTCCGTAAGGAGTCCCTAGGACCGCATACAAGCACACCTCCAACATCGTCAATAAATGGTGTGTAATGCACACCCTACTGCTGTTGCGTGCGCGGTCTGTATGTTTCCCGACACAGGAGCCAAGAGTAATGTCATGCCGGACAGAAGTAACTCGTACCATCTCCTTTTTGCGTTCATTTTCTTTCTCCTTAACATGAATGGTCGTGATTAAAAGCTAACATCCTTAGTTAATGCTTTGTAGCTTACGCTGGCGGTCCACGAACCATGTCTGTCGCCTACTTTCATTCGCTTTGTATTTCGATATTCCATTTCCGAATTTCTAAACAATACTTGTTTAATAGTCCTTGAATTTTTGCATCCATTCGGGCCAGTCTTCGGGCTTCACGCCGCCAGCCCTGGTCCA
>Ga0207752_1000918_pt1 | contig 13934 bp, 12 predicted proteins | sample Pon2CUnioCityCA_6_FD_187272 | JGI IMG/M metagenome (GOLD analysis project Ga0207752, IMG submission 187272) | Marine sediment microbial community from Union City, CA, USA - Pond 2C Sediment 2 (SPAdes) | ecosystem: Environmental > Aquatic > Marine > Intertidal zone > Salt pond sediment ... | reverse complement strand
CATCAGGTAGATCTTGGCGCCCTTGACGCCGGTGGCCATCTGAACCGTTTTTTCGATCACGCCGGAGGACAGGTGTTCGTCTTCCAGATCGATGGGTGCCAGGTAATTCATGGTCATGTCTCCTAGATAGCTGAACCTGTGACTTGAGGAAGCCCATGCAAAACTGCTGCGCTTGCCCGGCCGACTTTGAAAACAGGCTCAACATGCTCATTTACTTCAGCGTAAATTGCTTTATTCACCTGTTTTCTCCGTGCCGGGCGGTGTTCACCACGTTTTGTCGAGCCCCCTAAACGTCTTCCGGCATCTTGAAGTCGCGCGGGCTGGGTAGGGACACCAGCCAGATTACCCACACGGTAAACAGGATCATCAGAATGTTGATGATCGATACGTCAGCGCTGAACGGCAGCGATTTGTCGGCCACGACGATTTTAGGCACCAGCGAACTGTGTGTCGGGATCGCGGGATCGATGACGTCCATCTCCCCGAGTGTTTCACGAATCGACTCTACCGTGTCGGCGCTGACCGGAATCGCGGTATTGGATCCGATGCCGGCTGTGCCGGGGCCGACTTCTCCGGTCGCCTGCGCGGTTTGCGCCGGGCTGGCGAGTACCATCTGAGTACTCACGGTGGTAATTGCTTCGCTCTGGCCGGTGTAGGTGTCCGCGGCAATCGTCGCCGGACGAATGAAGCTGAATGTCGCAGCGTGTCCGCCCTCAGCCCAGGCATCGAGCCCGATCAGCTTGTAAAGGCCGCTGCGCATCAGCAGAGCGAGTTCGCGTTGCTTCGACGGCACCATCAGGAACACGCCGTCGTGATCTTTGCCCAATCCTCTCAATAGCTCGGGCGTGCTGGCGTCGGAATTGATGATCTCGATATTGCCAGCCTTGCCCATGGAGCTTAACAGCATGTTGAGCACCACCGATGCACTGGAGCCTTCCGGCCCTGTGGCGATTTTGCCCATGTCGTCAAGCGAATCCGGCCCGATGCGGGTACTGAGCAAATGCGCCGACTTGTAGCCGAGTACCGCGAAGGCCTCCGCGGTGCTCTTGCTGACGGGGCCGTTTTCACCCAGGGCATAAAACGCTTCTGTTCCGACGATACCGACACGCGCCTCGCCACTGGCGAGCTTGCTGAGAGGATCGGGGGCCTTGACGAGATCGAGATCGCTGCCGGAGTAGCCGCTGCGAATGGCGCGCAAGGCGCGCGCCGTGTCGATATCGCGCGCAACGCCCGGATCGGCCACCACGGCGATGGATGCTACGTCGCCGCCGGTTGAGCCTTCGGGCAGCAGGCCTTTGGAGGCGAGAAAAGCCGCGGCAACGGTGGCGGCGGATTGAGCGTCGAGATCGACGGCCTTGTTCATCGCCTGCATGTCGGTAGGGGTGATGATACCGGCGAGACTCTCCAGGGCTTCGCGCAGGCCGGGGATGTTCTCCAGCGCGGCGGTCCGCACCAGCGGTGCCGCCTCGTAAACCGGGAAGAACTTGAGATTATCTTCCAGCACCAGCAGGTCGTACTCGGCGATCTGGCCGTCGGTCATGAAGAGTTCGCCAACATCCGCCGTGCCTTCCAGCAGGTCGGAAACGATCTTGTCCTTGCCCTCGGTGCCAACCGGGTGGGTGATCACGCTGGCGCCGCTAATGCCGTAGCGACGGTTCATCTGTTGCAGACCATCGGCGGGGCGTTGCAGGAAGTCATCTTCGACGGCATAGGTGAAGCTTGCGACCCCGGTCAAATCCCCGATGCTGCGCACGCCGAGTTCGGCGGCGCGTTCGCGGGTCATGACCATCGCGTAGTCGTTGGAGAAGCCGAATTTGCCGGTCAGCTCCAGCCCCAGTGGTTTGAACAGCTCGCTGACGCGGGCGGTGGACGCCGCGCCGTCACTGGTCGGCGCCTGGCCGAGAAAGGTCAGGCTGGTGCCGTTGTACTCGGGATAAACGTCGAGCACGTCCTGTTTGGTGGCCTCCATGATTTTCGATGTGGTGCCGAACGGGATGTTGCGCTCGACCGAAATGCCGGCGTTTTCGGCCATCTGGGCGATCATCTCGGCGAGGATCTGGCTTTCTGCAAATGGTTTGGCGCCGACGCGCAGGGTCTTACCGTCGTCGCCGGCACAGGAAGCCAGAGCGACGCAGAATGCGGCGATAACGATTCGTTTGATGATTGTCGTCATGATCAAGCCTCCTGTGCCGCGTTGCTATCGGACTCGCCGGAGTCGACGGGTCTGACTTCGGTATGGGTTTTGCGCACCACCGGATCTTCGCGCACCACGCGGAAGAACGCGGCGAGCTGCATGATGATGATGAAGGTGAACGGAATCGCGCCGGTAATCGCCATCGCCTTGGCCACCTGAATGCTCTCGGTGACGATGGTGGCGACGGTAATGCCGGTGATGATGATGCCCCAGGTCAGCTTCAGCTTAGTGGTCGGGTTCAGGCTGCCGCGGCTGGTCATCATGCTGATGACGAAGGTGCCGGAGTCGGCGCTGGTGACCAGGAAGATGAAGATCAGGCACACCGCGAGGAAGTTCAGCAGCGTGGTGCCCGGGAAGTATTCGAAGAACACGAACAGGGCGCCGGCCACGTCGGCGAACACGCTTTCGGTAATTCCGCCGGCGCCGAACATCTCGATGTGAATGGCGGCGCCGCCGAAGGCCGCGAACCACAGCATGGAAACGATGGTCGGAACCCCGACGACGTAGATGACGAATTCGCGAATGGTGCGGCCGCGGCTGATGCGCGCAATGAAGATGCCGACGAAGGGTCCCCAGGCGAGCCACCAGATCAGGTAGGTCAGGGTCCAGCCGTGGAACCAGTTCCAGGAACCGGCCGGGGTGTAGGCGTAAGTCTTGAACGACATCGGAACCAACTGGATCAGGTAATCGCCGATGGCGTAGACGAACGACTGAAACAGGTAGGCAGTCGGACCGCCGAACAGCACCACCAGCAGGATCAGGATGGCGACGATCATGTTGATGTTGCTGAGGATCTTGATGCCCTTATCGACGCCGGTACAGGCCGACAGCAGAAAGCAGATCGTCATCACCACGATGATGATCATGCTCATGGTGACGTCCTGCGGCGTGTCGAATACCGCCGACATGCCCGAGCGCACCATCAGCGTGCCCATCGCCAGCGATCCGGCGAGGCCGAAGATGACCGCAATGACCGCGAGGATGTCAGCGGTGTTGCCAACCTGGCGCAGGGTGTTTTTACCGAAAATGTTCTTGAAGCCAACCAGGATCGGGGTCGAAACCATCGACGGCAAGCCGAGGCGGAAGGTGAAATAGGCGATCACCAGCGCACAGCAACCGTAGATCGACCAGGCGTGCAGACCCCAGTGGAGGTTGGTGATGACCATCGCATTGCGCGCCGTCATGGCGGTTTCGGGTTCGCCGACCGGAGGGGTAGCGAAATGGTAAATCGGTTCGGCGACGCCCCAGAACAACAGGCCGGAACCCATGCCGGCGGCGAATAGCATGGCGACCCAGGAGCCGGTGCTGAATTCGGGCTCGTCGGTATCGGCGCCGAGCTTGATATCGCCGTACTTGGAAAAGGCGAGCGCAGCCATGATGACCAGGAAAGTCGTACACAGCAGGAGGAAATACCAGTCCAGCGCGGTCAGTGAGTAATCCACCAGCCATTGCGCCGCCCCGGTCATCGAATCGGGAGCGACGACGCCCCAGATCGCGATCGCCGCACACAGGACGAGTGAAACGAGCATTACAGTATTCATGCGAGTGACTCCCCTTCGGCCGGCCTGATCTGCCTCAGGCCTTTGTTTTTTAAGACCCCCACACGCAAAGCGCCATGTGATTCGGCGACGCTTTCAGCGCCTGGCCAGATTAAAGTGAACAGCCGGTAATGTCTAACAGGGTAATTGTCAAGACCGCGTTGGATACGCGGGCATGATCCGAAAGAGTTCGGGCTGGTTTGATACCAGCCTTTCATCACCTCGGCCGAATCTCGCGGGTCCAGCGTTTTCTGTATCGGGCGCTGATTATTTCAGGCGCCGGCGATGAGCTGGCAACCCTCCCACCCGATCCCGAGCAGGAAATTCACCACGCAAAGTGGCCCGCAGCTGTTGGGTAAAAGCGCGCTATGAGTCAGGCGTTCAGAACCTGGTTTGCGCTGACTGCGACACCGCCCTTGAGTCGCTCCAGCAAGCGATAGCGGTAAGGCGGCAGATCGGCGACAGCGACGCACTGTGTGCGATGCTGTTCAATACGGTTTGCACCCCTCTGTAAAACGGCGATCAGACGGAGGCGGGGCAGGCCTGGGTGGCGGGCGCTCTGGCGAAAAGAATGCCTGGCGAGGGCGCCGGATGCCTCGGCGGGCGGGGGAAAATCCTTGCCTGCCCGGCGGGCTGGCTGGATGGCCGGGGAAAGAAAGCTGCGCCGGGATGAATCCTGAGGCGCGTGCCTCACCCCGCCAGCAGCGCCCGACTGCGCTCTATCGGCAGGCGCGGGCCGAAGTGGCCGACGACCTCCGCGGCGGCGCGCGCGGCGAAGGCGCCGGCGGCGGGGAAATCCATGCCGCCGCTGCTGATGGCGTAGAGAAAGGCACCGGCGAACATGTCCCCGGCGCCGTTGCTGTCCACCAACCGGGCTGCGCAGGGTGCGACGCGGTGCTGCGCGCGGCCATCCCACAGTAGCGCGCCCTGTGAGCCGAGGGTGATGCACAGTTGCCTGGCCAGCGGTTTGAGCGCCTCCAGCGCTGCTTGTGCCGAATCCGCGCCGGCCATCAGGCAGGCTTCGGCCTGGTTGCAAAACAGCAGATCGACGCGGTTGCCGATCATCTCCAGCAGGCCGTCGCGGAAGAACTGCACCATGTTCGGGTCGGACAGCGACAGCGCGGTTTTCACCCCGGCCAGCTCGGCGCAGTGGCGGGCGTGGATCGCCGCGCGCCGACCGGCATCGGCGGAGACCAGATAGCCTTCCAGATAAACGTACCGGCTGGCGGCGATGGCGTCCTCGTCGATCTCCGCGTCGGACAGATCGCCGGTGATGCCGAGATAGGTGTTCATGGTGCGCTCGGCGTCCGGCGTCACCAGCACCAGGCAGCGACCGGTGTCGCCGGGCGGGCGGTGGCCGTCGTGGATGTTGCTGTCGACGCCGCAGGCGCGCAGATCGCGCAGGTAGAAATCCCCGGTCTCGTCGTTGGCGACCTTGCAGGAGTAGAACGCGCGGCCGCCGAACTGGGCCACGGCGATGATGCTGTTGGCCGCCGAGCCGCCGGAGGCGCGGGTGTGCTCGAAGCCCTCCAGCCCGGCGACCAGCTCCTCCAGCCGCGGCCGCTCGACCAGCGTCATCACCCCCTTGTCGAGGCCGAGGGCGTCCAGCGCCGCGGCGCTGATGCGGAATTCACTGTCCACCAGCGCGTTGCCGATGCCGTAGACGTCGTAAGTCATGGGGTCTCTCCGTTCGAGAAAAGGCACACAGTATGCGTTCGTGTAGTGGATTATCCCGCCAATTGCCGGCTGCGCGCCGCGCTCGCCGCCTGTGCCGCGGCGACTTCACCGCGGCATCGCAGCGCCAGCGGGCCGGCGCCAAAGCCGCGTTCGGATTGCCAAGCGGCCCCGCGGGACTTACCATTTCCGCCCTTTTGCGGCCGCTCCGAGGCCGATATTTCAGGAAGCCAGAATTGTGATGCGTAGCCACTACTGCGGCCAGATCGACGCCGCACTGCTCGACCAGCAAATCACCGTCTGCGGCTGGGTCAACCGCCGCCGCGACCACGGCGGGGTGATCTTTGTCGATCTGCGCGACCGCGAGGGGCTGCTGCAGGTGGTCTTCGACCCGGATGACCCGGAGGTCTTTCGGATCGCCGAATCGCTGCGCAACGAGTTCGTGATCCGCGTCAGCGGCCGCGTCCGACGGCGTCCCGAGGGCACCGTCAACCCGGATCTGCCCAGCGGCGAGATCGAGGTGCTGGGCCTGCAGCTGGAGGTGCTCAACCGCGCCGAGACACCGCCGTTTCAGCTCGATGATGACGTCTCCGAGGAGCAGCGGCTGCGCTATCGCTACGTCGATCTGCGCCGTCCGGAGATGCAGCTGCGCATGCGCATGCGCGCCAACATCACCCGCTACCTGCGCAGCTATCTGGACGACAATGGCTTTCTCGACATCGAAACGCCGACCCTGACCCGCGCCACCCCCGAGGGCGCGCGCGACTATCTGGTGCCGAGCCGCACCCACCAGGGCCAGTTCTTCGCCCTGCCGCAGTCGCCGCAGCTGTTCAAGCAGCTGCTGATGATGGGTGGCTGCGACCGCTACTACCAGATCGCCCGCTGCTTCCGCGACGAGGATCTGCGCGCCGACCGCCAGCCGGAGTTCACCCAGCTGGACATCGAGATGTCCTTCGTCGATGAGGACGACATCATGAACCTCACCGAGGACATGATGCGCGAGCTGTTCGCCGAGGAGCTGGAGACGCCGCTGCCCAAGCCGTTCCCGCGCATGACTTACGCCGAGGCCATGCGCCGCTTCGGTTCGGACAAGCCGGACCTGCGCATCCCGCTGGAGCTGATCGACGTCTCCGACCTGATGGCCGGGGTCGATTTCAAGGTCTTCTCCGGCCCGGCGGCGGACCCGGCCGGGCGGGTCGCCGCGCTGCGCCTGCCGCAGGGCGGCAAGCTCAGCCGCAAGGAGATCGACGACTACACCAAGTTCGTCGGCCGCTACGGCGCCAAGGGTCTGGCCTACATCAAATGCAACGAGGTGGCCCGCGGCCGCGAGGGGCTGCAGTCGCCGATCCTCAAATTCCTGCCCGATGAAGTGATCGCCGAGATCGTCTCGCGTACCGAAGCCGGCGACGGCGACATCGTGTTCTTCGGCGCCGACAAGGCCAGCGTGGTCAACGAGGCGCTGGGCGCGTTGCGCGTGCAGCTCGGCCACGATTGCGGTCTGGTCGAGCGCGGCTGGCGGCCGCTGTGGGTGGTCGATTTCCCGATGTTCGAGTACGACCAGCGCGACAAGCGCTGGCAGGCGCTGCACCACCCCTTCACCGCGCCCTGCGTCGATGACCCGGCAGAGCTGGAGAGCAACCCCGGCGAGCTGCTCTCGCGCGCCTATGACATCGTGCTCAACGGCAGCGAAATCGGCGGCGGTTCGATCCGTATCCACCGCCCGGAAATGCAGCAGAAAGCGCTGGAAGTGCTGGGCATAGGCCCTGAAGAGGCCGAGGAGAAGTTCGGCTTCCTCATCCGTGCACTCAAATACGGTGCGCCGCCGCACGGCGGTCTGGCCTTCGGTCTCGACCGGCTGGTGATGCTGATGACCGGCTCCGAGTCGATCCGCGACGTGATGGCCTTCCCCAAGACCCAGAGCGCCGCCTGCCCGCTGACCAGCGCCCCCGGCGCCGCCGGCGAGGGCCAGCTGCGCGAGCTGGGCCTGCGCGTGCGCAAGCCGCAGGCCGCGGCCGACGACGGCGGCGAGGCGGGCTGATGATCGCCATCGACGGCGGCCGATGGCGGCGGTGAGCGCCGCGACAGACGAAACCACGGGGCGCTACAAGCGCCCCGAATCGGTACTGGTGCTGGTCTACACCAGCGCCGGCGAAGTGCTGCTGCTGCGCCGCGCCGATGATGCCGATTTCTGGCAGTCGGTCACCGGCAGCCTGGAGCCGGATGAAACCCCGGCGCAGGCCGCGCCGCGCGAGCTGGCCGAGGAAACCGGTATCACCGGGGTCGCGCCGCGCGATCGGCAGGCTTCGACCCGCTTCGTCATCTACCCGCAGTTCCGCCACCGCTACGCGCCGGGCGTGACGCACAACCTCGAACACGTCTTCACCGTCGAACTGGCGGCGCCGGTGGCGGTGCGACTGGCGCCGCGCGAGCACCTCGAATACCGCTGGCTGGCGCGCGACGAGGCCATCCGCCTGGCGCGCTCGCCGAGCAATCGCGCCGCCATCGAGCGCTTCGTGCCGGCGCCGCGCGGCGGCTGATCGGCGCGCTCAGTCGGTCGCGCGGCACAGCCGCCAGGCCGCCCACAAACCCAGCAGCAGCAGCGGTAGTCCGGCGGCGAAGATCCAGCGCGCCACGCGCGTCGCGCTGGCCGCGTCGATGCCGTCGGCGAAGCCCAGCGCGTTGGCGATGATGCCCACCCCGGCGGCGCCCAGCGCGCAGCCGGCGCGCTGCACGGTGGGCAGCGCGGCACTGACCCGCGCCCGCTCGCCGGCATCGCGCACCGGGTCGAAGCCGGCGGTGGCGCGACGCAGCACGAAGCCCCAGGCCATGCCGAAGCCGGCGCCCTCGCCGGCCGCCAGCAGGGCGATGGCCCACAGCGGGCCGAGCGGCATCAGCAGCGCCAGCCCGGCGGTGCAGCACAGGATCAGCCCCGCGCCGCCGAGAATCGGCAGCCCGTCGTGCGCCGCCGGGGTGCCGGCGGTGGCCACCGCGCCCAGCGTCCAGCCGATCGAACCCAGCGCGATGATGTAGCCGGCGGTCAGCGCCGAGCTGCCGTGCAGGGTGCTCAGCAGCACCGGCCCGTAGGCGCTCAAGGCGATGGTCGCCGCCGCCAGGCAGAGCACCAGCAGCAGTGCCGCGCCGCTGGCGCCGCGCGGATCGAACTGGCCGCGCGGCAGCAGGCGATCGGCATCGCGCGCGGCGTCCAGACGCAGGAACAGCCACAGCCCGGCGGCACCGGCCAGCAGCAGCAGCGCCGGCGGCAGGCCGACGTCGATACCCGCCGCGGCGATCAGCAGAATCGCCAGCGACAGTACCAGCAGGCGCCGCCAGGGCAGGCGCTGTGCGGGCGGATCGGCTGCCGGCGCGCCATCCGCCGCGGCCCTGCCAGCGCTGTGGGTCGCGCTGTGGGCCGCGCTGTCGGCCGGCAGGGTGCGCTGGACGATGGCGATCAGCGCCAGCGCCTGCAGGGCGAAGAAAACGAAGCCACCGCGCCACATGTCCAGTGCCGCGAACACCCCGCCGATCAGCGGCCCGGTGAAGGCCGAGGCGCCCCAGACCATCGAGATCAGCGCCATCACCCGCGGCAGCAGTGCGCCGGGGAACAGGCCGCTGGCGGCGACCAGCGCCACCGCCACCAGCGCGCCGCCGCCGAGCCCCTGCAACAGGCGGCCGAGCAGCATCGTCTGCATCTGCGGCGCCAGTGCGCTGAGCAGGCAGCCGATGGCGTAGAGCAGGGCGGCGTAGCGCATCGCCCCGCGCACGCCGAAGCGCAGTGCCAGCAGGCCGCTGGCGGCGCCGGCGGTGATCGAGCCGATCTCGTAGAGGGCGATGGTCCAGGCGATGAAGGCGCTGCCGCCGATGTCGGCGATGATCTCCGGGATCATGGTCGCCACCAGCAGGCCGTCGGCGGCGTGCAGCCACACGCCGAGGCTGAGCGCGGCGATGCGCGCGCCGCGCCCGGAGCGCAGCAGCGCGAGCCAGCCGTCGGCGGTCGCGTCGCCGCTGGAATCTGCTGGCTGCTCGCTGGGCAACGGCATGCTCCCGAGGTTGTTGCGGCCCGCGATGGCGATCGCCGGATGCGGGCCGGGCAGGGCGGCGTAGTGTGCTACAGGCACCGCGCGGCTGCTAGCATCGGCGTTTTGGCAGGTGCTGGAGAGGTCGATGGGTCGGCAAGCGGATGTTGTGCAGGTCGATGACGCCGGCGGCGGACGCGAGTGCGTGGTGCTGCTGCACGGCATCTGGCTGACCGGGCTGGAGCTGTGGCCGCTGGCGCGACGGCTGCGCGCCGCGGGCTACACAGTGCGCATCTTCCGCTACCCCAGCCTGCGCCGCAGCCCGGCGCAGAATGCCGATGCGCTGCAGCGCTGGCTGGCGGATATCGACGCGCCGGTGGTGCATCTGATCGGCCACAGCCTCGGTGGGCTGGTGCTGTTGAATCTGCTCGCCCGACACCCGGGATGGGATGAGGGCCAGCGGACGGGCCGGCTGCTGTTGCTCGGCTCGCCGGTCCACGGCAGCGGCGTCGCCGCGCGCCTGGCGCGGTATCGCTGGACGCGACTGCTGCTCGGTCGCGCGCTGCCGGGCGGGCTGGACGGCAGCGCGCCGCGCGCGCGCGCAGATCGCGATATCGGCGTCATCGCCGGCGACCGCCCGGGCGGGGTGGGTGCGCTGATCGGCGGTTTGAGCGGTGCCAACGACGGCACGGTGAGCGTCGCCGAGACGCGTCTGCCCGGTGCCGCGCACTGTGTGCTGCCGCTGGGCCACCTCGGCCTGATCCTGTCGCCGCGCTCGCTGCCGGCGATCCTCGCCTTTCTGCGCAGCGGCGATTTTTGAGCCGCGCGGGCATCGATGTGGCCGCTGCCTGGGGGCTGCGCGATGCTACAATGCGCGGCTGTTTTGGCGGGCGGGCAGTGGCGCTGCAGGCCAAATCCACCGGAAAACTCACGAGATAAGACATGGCAGGACACAGCAAGTGGGCCAATATCCAGCACCGGAAAAAGGCCCAGGACGCCAAGCGCGGCAAGATTTTCACCAAGCTGATCCGCGAGATCACCGTGGCCGCGCGCGCCGGTGGCTCGGACCCGGCGGCCAATCCGCGCCTGCGCCTGGCGGTGGACAAAGCGCTCGGCGCCAATATGCCGCGCGACACCATCGAGCGCGCCGCCAAGCGCGGTGCCGGCGAGTTGGGTGACGTCAATTACGAGGAGGTCCGCTACGAGGGCTACGGCACCGCCGGGGTGGCGATCATGGTCGATTGCATGACCGACAACCGCAATCGCACCGTCGCCGAGGTGCGCCACGCCTTCAACAAGTACGGCGGCAATCTCGGCACCGACGGTTCGGTGGCCTATCTGTTCGAGAAGCTCGGCGTGCTCAGCTACGCCGAGGGCGACGAAGATGCGATCATGGAGGCGGCGCTGGAGGCCGGCGCCGAGGACGTGCTCGCCAGCGATGACGGCTCCATCGAGGTCACCACCGGCGAGGACAGCTTCGTCGATGTGAAGGAGGCGATGGTCGCGGCCGGCTTCGCGCCGGATGACTCTGAAGTGACCATGCGCGCCGCCACCAATATCGAGCTGGATGTGGAATCCGCACAGAAGCTGCTGCGGCTGCTCGACGTGCTCGAAGACCTCGACGACGTGCAGGATGTCTACAGCAACGCCGAGATCCCCGCCGAGGCGTACGACTGACTCGTGATCCGCATTCTCGGCATCGATCCGGGCTCGGTGGTCACCGGCTGGGGGCTGCTGGAGAGTGACGGCGCGCGCAGTCTGCATCTCGCCCACGGCCACATCCGCGTGCGCGGCGAATCGCTGCCGCAGAAGCTGGGCTGCATTTTCGCCGAGGTCGGTGCGCTGATCGAGCAACACCAACCGGCTGAATTGGGCATCGAGCAGGTGTTCGTCGCGCACAACGCCATGTCTGCGCTGAAGCTTGGCCAGGCCCGTGGTGCGGCGATCTGCGCCGCCGCCGCGCGCGACCTGCCGGTGGCCGAGTACGAGCCGCGGCTGGTCAAGCAGGCCATCGTCGGCAGCGGCGCGGCCAGCAAGCAGCAGGTGCAGCACATGGTTGGCGTGCTGCTCAATCTCGATGGCCGGCTGCAGGCGGACGCCGCCGACGGCCTGGCCATCGCCCTCTGTCACGCTCATCTGCGCGGCGTTGCGCCGGAAATGCGCGTGGCCACCCGCCGCAGGAGGTCGCGCAGGCGATGATTGGACGACTGGCCGGGGTGCTGCTGGAAAAGCGCCCACCGTTTTTGCTGATCGATGTGGGCGGCGTCGGCTACGAGGTCGAAGCGCCGCTGTCGACCTTCTACGACCTGCCGCAGACCGGCGAGCCGCTGGTGCTGTACACCCATCTGGCGGTGCGCGAGGACGCCCATCTGCTGTTCGGCTTTGCCAGCGACGCCGAGCGCCGGCTGTTCCGCGAGCTGATCAAAATCAGCGGCGTCGGCGCGAAAGTCGCGTTGGCGATCCTCTCCGGGATGAGCGCCAGCGAGTTCGCCACCTGTGTGCAGGCCGGGGACGTGAAGGCGCTGACCCGCATGCCGGGGATCGGCAAAAAGACCGCCGAGCGATTGATCGTTGAGATGCGCGACCGGCTGGATAAAGCCTTGGCGGGCGGGGATGTGAGCCTGCCGAATACGGCGTCGCCGGCCGCTGCGGCCTGTGCCGGCGATGAGGCGCAGGCGGCGCTGATCGCGCTGGGCTACAAGCCGGCGGAGGCGGCGCGGCTGATCGGTGCGGTCGGCGGGCAGGCGCAGACCACCGAGGAGCTGATCCGACTGGCGCTGCGCGGCGCCGCGGGCTGAGATCGGCCCGGTGTGCCGGGTTAAGCGGTGCAGCCCTGGCTGCGTATCGCCTCGCTGTCCAGGCCGGGGCCGTCGAGCAGCATCCCGCGCAGCGCCCGACCGGCATCGCTCTGCGCGTTGCGGCTCGGTGCGAACAGTTGCAGGGCGAGGCAGTTCTGGCGAAAGTCCGGTGCCGGCAGCTGTTGCAGCTCGCCGCTGGCGACCAGGTACTCGACCAGATGCTCGGGCAGCTGCGCCCAGCCAGCACCCTGGCGCACCAGCGCCAGCGCGGCCTCCGGACTGGCGACCTGCCAGCGCGCTTCGCGCTCCAGTTCCGATTCCTGCCACAGCACGGCCAGACGCGCTGTGGCACCCTGCTCGGCGAGCACTGCGGCCAGCGCCGGGGTGGCCACCGGCAGCAGCTGAACCTGGGCGCAGGGTTCGCCGGGCACGTGCTCGACACCCGAGGAGGTGATGATCAGATCCGCGCTGGCGTCTTCGATGGCGGCGCGGCATTCGGCGGGTGAGGCGGCGCGCCAGCGGATGGCGCCGGCGGTCTGCGCGTCCAGCCCGGCGAGCACCGCGGCCAGCCACTCCATGGGGTAGCTGTGGTCGACCAGCAGACTCAGCGCCTGCGGTGGGCACTCACCGATGTCGCCGGCCATGTTTTCCAGCGAGCGGGCGACGCGGGTCAGGGCGCGCGAGTGGCGCAGCAGCAGCTCGCCCTCCGGGGTCAGCTGGGCTTTGCGGCCGCGGATGGTGAGCAGGCGCACGCCGAGCTGCTCCTGCAGTTTGTTGACCGCGTGGCTGAGGGTCGAGTGACTGCGGTGGAGGGCTTCCGCAGCGGGTACGAAACCGCCGTAATCGATCACGGCCTGCAGTACTCGCCATTGTTCCAGCGTCGTCTTATGGGGCGTCGTTTGCATTGCTCGTCGGGTGTCTGGCCACGGGATTCGCCAAGCATGCCGAAACCCCGCGCGACGCAGGTGGAAGCGGATCACAGCCGGGGATGACGGCGTGCGCTTTTGCGGTGTGGATCGCATTTGTTAGCGTGGCCGGGGTTGGCGCGACGCGTCAAACCGGCGTCGCCAGCGGCGTATGCCTCTACGCGGCTGCCTGTTATGCTCGTCGACCATCACCGCGAGGCTTGCCATGCGCGACCCGGACAGCATCATTTCCCCCACTGTCAGCAGCGCTGAAGCCGCCGCCGAGCGCGCTTTGCGGCCGCGCCGGCTGGCCGACTACCACGGCCAGCCGCGGGTCAGCGAACAGATGGAAATCTTCGTCACCGCGGCGCGGCGACGCAGCGAGGCGCTCGACCACCTGTTGATCTTCGGCCCGCCCGGGCTGGGCAAAACCACGTTGGCGAATATCGTCGCCGCGGAGATGGGCGTGGACATTCGTCACACCTCCGGGCCGGTGCTGGAGCGCCCCGGCGATCTGGCCGCGCTGCTGACCAATCTGCAAGCCCGCGACGTGCTGTTCATCGACGAGATCCACCGCCTCAGCCCGGTGGTCGAGGAGGTGCTCTACCCGGCGATGGAGGACTGCCAGCTCGATATCATGATCGGCGAGGGGCCGGCGGCACGTTCCATCAAACTCGATCTGCCGCCATTCACCCTGGTCGGTGCTACCACCCGTGCCGGTTCGCTGACCTCACCGTTGCGTGATCGTTTCGGCATCGTGCTGAGACTGGATTTCTACATGCTGAAAGATCTGGCGCATATCGTGCAGCGTT
>Ga0207752_1000917_pt1 | contig 13950 bp, 11 predicted proteins | sample Pon2CUnioCityCA_6_FD_187272 | JGI IMG/M metagenome (GOLD analysis project Ga0207752, IMG submission 187272) | Marine sediment microbial community from Union City, CA, USA - Pond 2C Sediment 2 (SPAdes) | ecosystem: Environmental > Aquatic > Marine > Intertidal zone > Salt pond sediment ... | reverse complement strand
TGATATTCCGCTCCTCATCAAGCAGGGCAATCACGCCCCCATCGGTGTTTGCAAGGTCAACGGCGAGCTCCATCACCTTGGGAAGCACCCGATCCAGCTCCAGCTCGGAGGTGACCTCTTCGGTGATTTCGATGACCAGGCGCTCGACCTGAAGCTGGTGCGTCCGTTCCTGATAGAGGCGGACGTTCTCGGCGAAAACGCCCATCGTATTGCAGACGGTATCCAGCAACTCCTCGTCCTGGCGAAGAATCGGACAGGTTCTACGGTCGCCCACAAAGAGGAGGCCCTTCATCTCGCCTTTGGCGCGCAGCGGACCGGCCAGTTTGCATTGGAGCTCTTCATGGCGTGCAAGAATTCGGGACGACTTGAGGCCGTCGGTCTCAGCGGTGACCTCCGGCGGTAGATTACGATGGGCGACCAACGTGAGGCCCTGTCCTTCCTCATTCAGAAGGTAGATCGCGCCAGCTTCCAGTCCGAGGACCTCCAGGATCTTGTCCAGGATATCATCCAACGTCTGCTCCAGGTCAAAGGACTGGGTGAGCGCGGTGGTAACCTCGTTGATCGTCTGGAGACGGGATATGGCGTCACGGATGACGCGTGGATTCTTCTGCTGCGTTGCTTTATCTGGCATAGGTTACAGGCCTCCTCACTCCCGTATGGCAAGACCACGAACCGAAGAAGATATCATCCTTGACGAGATCTGGTTGGCCGAGCGGAATCGAAAATCGGAGAGTAGCCCCTCGGCATATCCAACCGCGAGTTGGCGTATCGGTCTGCATGTATAGAGGAGACTTCAACGCCTGGCTTTCGCCAGCCCTTGCTTAAAGCGTGTCTTCGAGGGTGATCCAGCCCTTCCGAAGCGCGTGCACCACCGCCTCGGTGCGGGACCCGACCCCCATTTTGTTGAAGACGTTAGTTAGATGGGTTTGGACAGTGCGCTCACTGATGGTGAGGTCACGCGCGATCTCCCGATTCGACATGCCCTTGGCAGCCAGTCGGAGGACCTCAAGCTCTCGCTCAGTCAGCTGATCCAAGACGGGGTGTACGGTGTACATCTTCTCCTCGGGTTGAGCGAAGCGGTTAATCACCTTCCGGGCAATCGCCGGGTGAAGAATGGACTCCCCTGCATAAACCGCCCGAATCGCGTCGACCAACTCGTCGACCTGGACATCCTTGAGGAGGTAGCCCGCAGCCCCGGCCTCCAGGAAGGCGAAGATGTATTGGTCACTGTCGTAGGCAGTCAGCACGAGGATGGTGGTGCCGGGAGCAACAGCCTTGATCTGCCTCGTAGCCTCTATGCCGTTAAGCTCCGGCATCGCGAAGTCCATCACGACAACATCGGGCCGCTTCTTGATGGCCTTCTGAACGGCTTCCTTCCCATCGCTGGCCTCGGCCACGACGTCGATGTCCTTCTCGCGTTCCAGAAGCTCTCGAGTTCCCTGACGCACGACGGCATGGTCGTCAGCCAAGAGGACGCTTATGGTGTCCGCGGACATCTCCTTATCTTCCATTTTATCTGAACAGATTATAACATTCTGCCCATAAGCGCGCAAACATTTTGGCTGACGGTCACCGATTCTGTGTACGTGGTAAGTCGTAGGGCATGTTTAGGCAAGAACGCGTAATCTCAAATAGGCGCGTTCACCGAGCCCCAGTAAACAGAATGGCGGTACGTGGGCTCGTGGCATCACGTCTTTCTCGCAAGCGTAAGTCACAGGAAAGAGATGGATACTTTAGCCGATGACAAGCGTGTGGCGATATGATAGGATATAGTCGAAACAGGAAAGAAGAAAGCAGCAACAGCGAGCACTTAAATCGCCAGCTATTATCAACACGGGAGGAAAAGATGAGCGCCAAAATCCTAGACGGACGGAAAGTATCGAAGGAAATTTTGAACGAGATCAAGCAGGAAGTCAAGTCCTACGAGGCCGATTACGACGCCACGCCGACGCTCGCGCTGGTTCGCGCCGGCGATGACCCCGCCTCGGTCAGCTACGCGGGCATGATCGAGCGGACCTGCAACAAGGTCGGCATCACCTTCGTCGCCCACACCCGCCCCGAAGACGTCACTGAGGACGAGATGGTGCGATTGATCCGCACCCTGAACGACGACGAGACGGTCAACGGCGTCATCATCCAGCAGCCCCTGCCCGAAGGGATTCGCCCCGAGGTCGTGATCGAAGCGTTGGATCCAGGAAAGGACATCGACGGCGCCCATCCGCTTAACGCAGGACGATTGGCCCGCGCGGCCTTCGTCGACCGCCCGCAGAACGTGGGGCCTTACTTCGTGCCGGCCACGCCCCTCGGCGGACTGGAACTGCTGAAGCGGTATAACGTCAGCATCGACGGGGAGCGGGCCGTGATCGTAGGGGCCAGCAACCTGATCGGCAAGCCGCTGTCGCTGCTACTCACCCGGCACTGGGCCACCGTGACGGTCTGCGACCTGCACACGAAGCCGCTGTCCGCGATGACGGAGGAGGCCGACATCCTGGCCAGCGTCACCGGCGTGGCTCACTTGGTCACCGCCGATATGGTCAAGGAAGGTGCGACGGTCCTGGACTTCGGATTCACCGAGATGGACGGAGAGTGGGTTGGCGACGTGGACTTCGAGAACGTCAAGGAAATTGCGGACGCCATCACCCCGGTACCCGGCGGAACCGGCCCGATGACCAACGCAATGCTGATGCGTAACACGATGACAGCGGCCCAGCGTCAGGCCCGCCTCGGTGTCCGGCAGGCAAGCCGCGTTTCCGCAGTGGCCGTCAGCCCCACACGGTTGGGCGAGGAAGCGAGCCAGGCAAGCAGCAGCTAGTAGACCAACCAGACAACTAACCCGCCGAATTGCACGACGGCGGAGATTTGGAGGAAGAGCCCGTCTCGATCGAGACGGGCTCTTCCGTTTGCTGATCCCTCGATAAGCTCATCAATCTAGTCAATCTCGTTAACTTGCTGCCCACCCGCCCTGTGTTATAGTTGAGGCACGTCCCGCTGGCACGAAAGAGGCTCGTAAAGGGTCCACCAGGCACACCCGCGTTCGTCAGGGCGATACCACCACTGGAGAGACACTATGACTCTATTCGAGAAGGCACCGGAACAACAAACCGGAACCGAAGGTCGAGGCGTCACAGCGTTGATCGTCGAGACCTTGGGCATCGTAGGTATCGTAGCGTACACGTTCTTCGGTCCCCGCCAGCTGCGAGGGATGGACGTGGCGATGTTGTTCGTTATCGTGAGCTTCGCTGCTTACGGTACGATGCGCACTATTATTCGCGGGCTGATGAGCGCGGTTGCGGTCTACCTGGCGACAGGGATGGCAGCCAGCTTCTATCCCGTGCTGACCCCCTATTCGCGCAGCTTCCTGAACGTCCTGGGGTATATCGGTCTGAGCACCGCTCCGGCGGGGGACGTCGATTATTCTGCGTTGGCGCTCTCTTTCGCCGTCTTTACCGTCATTCTATGGGTCATCCTCGAGCTCCTCTTTCGCGCCTCGTTCGAAAACACGCATCTGGCGCTCCTTGGCCCTATGGACCGAGTTGGCGGGGCGATCGTCTATCTCGTCATCGGCGTCGTGGTCGCATCGCTGCTGTTCAACACCATCGGATACGGCGTGGCAGGACGCTCGGCGCATAACCAGGCGTCGCTGCGCCCCGAGTTCAACCGGGTACTGAGACTCTACTACCAGGGGCAGTCGTTCTGGTTCCCCGGTCGACCACCAGCGATCTATGTTTATGATTTGAATAATTCGTGAATAAGAAACATCTATCGACTCTAGAATACCCAAAGATCCTGCACACACTTTCGACGCACACCAGTTTCTCGGCTGGCCAAGAGAAGGCTCTGGCACTCGAACCAACGTCCGACTTTGAGGAGATCGAGCGTCGGCTGGAGACCACCAATGAAGCGCGAGCCCTTCTGGAAGACAGGCCCGGCACCTCCATCGGCGGGGCGCACGACGTACGCCCACTGACAGCCGACGCGGAGCGGGGCAAAGTGCTCCCGCCAGGGGATCTGCTCGACGTGCGGGATACCCTCCTGGCCGGGCGGAGGCTGTACCGGATGCTGAACCGGCTGGAGCATCAGCTTCCGCACCTGGCGCATGTGGCGGCCCCCATTCGACCGTGCCAGACGCTGATCGAGGAGATCAACCGGTGCATCGACGACCAGGGGGACGTGCGCGACGAGGCGTCACCAGCGTTGGCCCGCATTCGCCGCGAGGTCGATATTGCCCACGAACGGATCCAGGCCAAGTTGGAGAACATCATCCAATCATCGAAGAACGCCTCGTACCTCCAGGAATCGATCATCACGCGTCGGGAGGGCCGTTACGTCATCCCGGTCAAGACGCAGTTCAAGGACAAGATCCCTGGCGTGGTCCACGATCGCTCGGCCTCGGGCGTGACCCTGTTCATCGAGCCACTTTCAGCCGTCGACTTGAACAACGCGTGGCGCGAGCTTCAACTCGAAGAGGAAGAAGAGATGCGCCGCATCCTCGCCGCCCTCTCACACCTGGTCGGCGAAAACGGAGAGGATATCGCGAGGACGGTGGAAGCGCTGGCGGAGCTCGACGTCGCATTCGCCAAGGCAAGATACGCCGATGCAATCGACGCTTCTAAGCCTGAGCTGGTGGCCTTTGCGGACCGCTCAGACGAGCATCCTGGATCGACCGTTCACCTTTTGGGCGCACGACATCCTCTGCTCGACCCGGAGGGGGTCGTGGCAATCGACGTCGACCTGGATGAGCAGACTCACATACTGGTGATCACAGGGCCCAACACCGGCGGCAAGACAGTAAGCCTCAAGACGGTGGGCCTGCTAACAGTTATGGCCCAGTCAGGGCTCCACATTCCAGCCGAGTCGGGCTCGAGGCTCTCGGCCTTTGAAGGCGTGTACGCGGATATCGGAGATGAGCAATCAATCGAGCAGAACCTCTCCACCTTCTCCTCGCACATGACCAACATCATCTCCTTCCTCAATGAAGCCGATTCGCGCAGCCTGGTCCTGTTGGATGAGCTGGGCGCCGGTACCGATCCGGCCGAGGGGTCCGCCCTGGCACGAGCCCTCCTGGAGCATTTCCGGCGGCGGAAATCGACCACCTTCGTCGCCACCCATTATCCAGAGTTGAAGACCTACGCTCAGCTCACACCGGGCGTGCGGAATGCCTCTGTCGAGTTCGACCCAGAGACCCTCAGCCCGACGTACAGACTGACCATTGGACTGCCAGGTCGCTCCAACGCGTTGACGATTGCGCAGAGGCTGGACATACCCGAGACGATCATCGAAGAGGCACGGGAGATGGTCTCTCCCGAGGACTTGCGCACCCAGGACATGTTGGACGACATCCACCGACTGCGTATGCAGATGGCGGAGGAGCGGGCAGAGGCCCACGCTGCCCGCACAGAGGCGAGGAAGGCAGCGCGGGAGCTCCGCGAGCGCCTCGCCACCATCGCGGAGGAAAGGGAGCAGATCCTACGCGAAGCCCGCCAGGAGGCCCAGGAAGCGGTAGAGACGCTTCAAACTGAGATCCGCCGATTGCGAAGCCGTCTGAGAGCTGCAGGCGTCTCGGTAGAAGGTGTCAGCGCAGTCGAAGAGGAGCTGAAGTCGCTGGAGACGGAGATGGCGACGGTCGAGCGCCGCAAATCCCCGCCGGTTCCGCAAGTAAGCGAACCGTTCGAAGAGGAGGGAATCGCGCGGCCTATTCGGGAGGGCGATACAGTCTGGGTGCGCCCATTGAATTCAAAGGGCGAGGTCCTGAAAGTCGAGGATGGAGACGCAGAGGTTCAGGTCGGGCGGGCCCGCACGCACGTCAGCCTCTCGGCATTGGAGCTGCGCGAGGCGGAGGGACCGGAGCCCGTTCCCGAAGGCGTCAAAGTCACGACAGCGGCTCCCGCGTCACCGGGTAGAAGCATCGATCTGCGAGGCGCCACCGTCAATGAGTCGCTGGACCGGCTGGAGCGCTACCTGGATCAGGCGATGCGGGCAGGGCTGCCCGAAGCGCGGATCATCCACGGTAAGGGTACGGGCACGCTGCGGCGTGCTGTGCGCGATTTCTTGGCCGACCACCCCCTCGTCAGGGATTACGAGGGCGGTGATTACCGGGAAGGTGGCGAGGGTGTCACCGTAGCCAAGATCGTGAAGCGTTGACAGTTGGTGAAAGGAGCGCTATGTCGGGCAATAGGATAAACATCGAGGTGTGGCTGTACGGACCGGTCTCCAAGTATGCGAATGAGGTAGAAGAAGAGGTAGTGCGGGACCGCACGGTAGCATCGAGCCATGCACAGCTTCATCTCGAGCTACCTGAGGGGAGTAGGATCCAGGACCTGCTCGATCATCTGGCGCTTCCGCCTGAAGCCAAGGGGATCACGTTCATCAACGGGAAGCTGGCGGCCATGCCGGGCGTGGATTCCGACCGCGAGGTAACCCTCCACGACGGCGATCGCGTTGGCATCTCCCACCGCCGCAGTATGTGGCCGTTCCAGTACCGCTTCGGGGCCAGCTTGGATGAGAAGCTTCAGGACACGTTCCGGCAACGGAAGGATAGAGGCATCCACCACGCCTATACGGAGCCGGAGGAGTAGGTCCCGGGAGAAAGAATGGGGCCTTGAGGGCGCTTGCTTCCGACGCAGACCTTTTCACTCCATCCAACAGGTCTCACCTCGCAACACCGGCTTTTTTAGGAAGTCTCTAAATCTCTCTTCACCTTAGCGACACCCTTCTTTGGTACACTTCCCCTAAGCCCGTGACGAAACGGGCCTTACAGCGTTGCCAATCGTCCGGGCTATCGATAGCTCGCCACCAGTTGGGGCGAATGGACAGACTTCTGTCTCAGTCTCCTTCATCCGCGGCCAGTTCTGGAGGCGTCAGCAAGGGACGTGCTGATGAAGAAGGTGAGGAGCAATCGCCGTCGAGATTCCGGAGAGCGTCCGGGGGATTCTGTCCGTTCTTCGGATTCGCTGCCTGCTGCGTACCGACTCCCTTCCGACGCTCCCAAAGGACCGATCTCACCCATCGAGCCGCGGGTCATTTTCATAGAAGCGACCAATCGCTGCAATCTGCACTGCCAGACCTGTCCCCGGACGTTTTTCGAGTTCGAACCTCCCCGTACCCTGTCCTTCGAGGCCTTCATCCGCATAGCCGAACAGTTCCCTGGGATGGAACGTGCTCTCCTGCACGGCATCGGAGAGCCGTTGATCAACTCTGCGTTGCCCCGGATGATAGCCTATCTCAAGGAGCAGGATGTAGAGGTTTTGATCAACTCCAATGGCACGTTACTGACGCGCCGCTGGCAGGAGGAGCTGGTTGCCTGCGGTCTGGATGCCTATCGATGTTCCATCGATGCCGCCGAGGCGGCGACCTTCTCTCGCATTCGGGGTCACGATCAACTCCATCGCGTGACGGAGGGCGTGAAAGGCCTGATCGAGACGAAGCGGCGCTTGAACTCAGATACTCCAGCTGTCTCCCTATGGTGTGTCGTCACCAAGGAAAACCTGGCCGAGCTACCGGAGGTAGTACGCCTGGCGGCTCAACTGGGCGTGCCGGAGGTCTATCTGCAACGCCTGGTCTTTTTCCTCGGGGCAGAGGAGGAGCAGTACGGTCTGGCACGGCAAGAGCTGGCGATCTTTGGAAGAGATGAAGAACGGCAGGAGGAGATCATCGACCGGGCCGAGGCCCTCGGCGAAGAACTAGGCGTCGCCCTTCACGCCTCAGGCGCTCGCGATCCCGGCAGCAGCCTCAGTGGAGCGTGCCCAGCGCAAGCAGCACCGTGGCAGGAGTGTATGCGTCCCTGGACCGCGGCTTACGTGACCGCGAACGGAAACTGTCTGCCCTGCTGCATCGCGCCATTCGCCACTCAGGATTATGCGTCCTTGATTCTGGGGAACGTATTCGACGAGCCCTTCGAAACCCTATGGAACGCCCAGCCGTACCAGGAATTCCGGACCCGTTTGATGAGTGCCAATCCGCCGGCGCCATGCGCCGGCTGCGGCGTCCACTGGAGTCTGTAAATTGAGCGTCCCAGATGCTTGGTCAGATCCGGCGGCTGTGGGTACCCGGGAAGGACTGCAGATGGTCAGCTTCCTGGAGGCTCGCTCCGCGTCTCCCGACCAGGTAGCGTTGAACGAGCGCCTGGTCGACATCGTGGCGCCCACACCCGGCGCGCGCCTGCTGGAAGTGGGCTGCGGCAGCGGTGTCCTGTGCCGCCTGCTAGCCCGCGCGGTACGGTCATCCGGGGGGCGTATGTGGGGGATTGACGTTGCCCCCCATTTTGCCGCAGGCGCACGGCGACGCGCCGCACAGGCAGGGCTATCAGCGTTGACCGCGTTCCAGGTGGGGGATGCGGAGACCTTGCCGTACGCCGATAGTCGTTTCGACGCCGCCCTCGTCGCCCGGTTACTCCTGCACGTCCAGGATCCAGAGTGGGTGGTTCGCCAGGTACGACGCGTCGTGCGGCCAGGAGGCAACATCGTACTCATGGACTGGGATTTCGGGACTGTCGCCGTCGATCATCCCGATCGCGAACTGACCCGTCGCATCCTGCAGTGGCGTACCGATCATCGCGGTGGGAACAACTGGAGTGGCCGGCAGTTGTGGAGACACGCATTGAAGGCCGGCCTGCACGATGTAAGCCTCATCCCCATCGTCAGCGTGAGTCACGGGGAGGAGAGTAGTCTGACCCAGTCTCTGTGGCGCGCCGCGCAGGGGGCATGGGACGCCGGCGTCGTCAGTCGCGCTGAGGGTGAGGACTGGATCGAAGCCCTCAAAGAACAGATCGTACAGGGGATTTTCTGCACCAGCATTGTCTATTTCGTGGTTTGCGGGCGGAGTTGAGAGGAGAAGGAAATGGGATATTCCGTGGGTATCGGCCTGACCAACGACTGTAATCTCCATTGCCAGCACTGCTACCGGGAAACAGGGGAGATCCAGGCCATCAGTTTGGAGCAGTTGAAGCAGGTGTGTGAGACCGTTCCGGTGGACGCGATGGGGATGGGAACCGGCGAAAACGGCCTGCACCCGCAGTTTGTCCCCATTGTGGAGTACTTGAATGACCGGGGAATCCGTCTCAGTATCGCGTCCAATGGCTACACGCTGACCGCGGTACCGGATGACGTGTTGCGCAGCTTCAGCGATGTGGAGGTCTCCATCGACTTCCCCACGCAGCAAGAGCAAGACCGATTTCGCGGTGAAGGGAATTGGGATCTGGTACACCGGGCTATTGAGCGCTGCCAGACGCTGGATCTCGAGACGACCATTCTGGCCACGATGATGAGCACAAACTACGAGCAGATGGATCGTATGGTGGACCTGGCGAGACGCAACGACTCCAACCTGCGGGTCAACGTCTACCAGACAGTGAAGACGGATGATTTCCGCCTGACGTATGAGCAGTTCTGGGAGGGGTACCGCCGCCTATTCTCGGCTGGACAGGTCGTGTCTTGCAGTGAGCCGGTGGTACGGGCGGCCATCGGGCTGGGCGAGGCCCGTTCTCCGTGCGGACGGCACAGCATCCGCATCAACCCACGCGGTCAGGTCCTCCCCTGCGTTTACTGGCCTGCGGCATCCTATCCGACCCCGTCTCTCACCGATCTCTTTGACCTTCGGGAGAAGACTCTGGAGAGTTCTTCCTTCCAAGCGGCCCGGGCCATTCCGCCCAGCGCGGCTGACTGCCCCTGCAGCGGGGGCTGCGCCAGTCGCCGCGCGCTCAGAGGGACCCTGGACGCCCACGACGAGTACTGTCCCTGGGTGCGAGGGGAGACGGTTGGGCTGGAATGGGAGCCGGCCCCCGCCAAGGACTTGATGCGGTCGAACAACGTGTGCACGACGGTTGTGGTATGAGATTGCGGGAGCGCCGGTCATAGATACGCCACTCCCTCGCGGGTTCGAGAACGTGTTGATCGTAGTCGCCAAGCGCCCGGCGCCCGGGCGCACCAAGACGCGTCTTACGCCCCCACTGTCTCCCGACCAGGCAGCCGATCTTTACGAGTGCTTCCTAAAGGACACGCTGGATCTGGTGCGGAGACTTGAAAACGTGCAACCCGCTATCGCCTATCTGCCAGCCGATGGAGCGTCCTATTTCACGCAACTCGCGCCGGATTTCGAGCTCCTCCTGCAGCGAGGAGAGAATCTGGGTGAACGATTGGATCACGCACTCACGCACTTCCTGGAACGAGGATACCGGCGCGCAGCGGTAATGAACAGCGACGGGCCGACTCTCCCGGAGGATCATCTGATAGCCTGCTTCGAGGCTCTGACCGGCGAAACAGACGTTGCCATTGGGCCGTGCACCGATGGCGGGTACTATCTGCTCGGGACGAGACAGCCGGTCCCGGATCTGACGCGGAAGGTGCGAATGAGCACTCCGCACGTCACGGCCGATACCCTGGCTCTAGCTGCTGAAGAAGGGCTGCATGTCCGTCTGCTGCCCAGCTGGTACGACGTAGACGATGCAGATACCCTCTCTCAACTCGTAACCGAGCTGAAGAATAGACCGGGGGTGGCTTGCTACACACACCGATTCCTGGAGCACCACCTTTCCGTAGCAGAAGAGGAGATATGATCTACTTCGACAATGCAGCGACGACCTGGCCCAAGCCTCCCCAGGTGACCGAGGCGATGGTCACCTTCCTGGAAGAGGTGGGGGCCAATCCAGGGCGGGCCGCGCATCGTCGCGCCGTCGAGTCGGGACGTATCGTCTACGACGCGCGCGAGGCGGTGGCGGAGCTCTTCAACGCACCGGATCCACTGCGCGTGGTTTTCGGCGCTAATGTGACCGAAGCGCTCAACCTGGCGCTCCGCGGCTACCTGCGCCCCGGCGATCACGTCATCACCAGTCATATGGAGCATAACTCGGTGATGCGTCCGCTCCGCGCACTGGAGCGCCAGGGGGTCCATCTGACCGTCGTAGGATGCTCGCCAGAGGGGTCTCTCGATCCCGCCGACGTCGAGGCGGCGATTCGCCCCAACACGCTCATGGTCGTGTTGAACCACGCCTCCAACGTGGTAGGGACGCTGCTTCCCGTGGCGGAGGTGGGGCGTATCGCGCGCAAGCACGACCTGCTCCTCCTGGTCGACGCGGCGCAGACCGGAGGCGCTTACCCCATCGATATGGATGCGGAACGAATCGATCTGCTGGGCTTCACCGGTCATAAGTCACTTTACGGACCAATGGGCACCGGCGGCCTCCTCATCGGCGAGCGGGTGGACGTGGAGCGGTTGCAACCGCTCAAGCGCGGCGGCACCGGGAGTAATTCGGAGTTCGAAGAGCAGCCAGACTTTCTGCCTGATATGTGCGAGAGCGGCACAACTAACGCTGTCGGTCTGGCGGGGCTGACCGCCGGCGTGCGCTGGGTGTCGGAGCGAGGTGTGATGAACATCCGGGCCCACGAGACGGCAATGGCGCAACGGCTGATGGATGGGCTACAGGAAAGCGAGGGTGTGACCGTTTACGGCGGGCTGGATGCCGAGCGCCAGACGGCAACAATCTCGTTTAGCGTCACTGGGATGAGCTGTTCTGACGTGGGAATGCGATTAGACGAAGAATACGAAATTATGTGCCGCGTTGGCCTTCACTGTGCGCCGGCGGCCCATAAGACGATCGGTACGTTCCCGGAGGGCACAGTCCGCTTTGGCCTGAGTGCGTTCAACTCGCTGGAGGAGGTAGACCAGGCAGTGGAAGCCGTGGGTCACCTGGCTGCGAAGGCATGATGTCCAGCGATCAACACGCGGTCGTTCTGGTCTATTCCACGAGCTATGCGCTGCGGGCAGAGAAGGTGCTGGCGGGTGCCGAGATCGATTGTAAGCTTATCCCGGTGCCGCGGCAGCTCAGCTCAAACTGTGGAATCTGTGTACGCGTGCGGCAGGATGACAGCGAAGCGGCGCGCCAGGCGTTGGAGGACGGCGGGGTGGAGATTGAGGGGATCTACAAGATTTAAGGCGCAGAGACGAGGTGGGTGAGTTGCGCTTGACACGTCCGTCAAACGGATGTATAAACGGAGCGCTCACAACTCAGTTTCTCTGCGAGACGGTTCCGTTACAAATGCCATAACCTTCCGACTCATCTCGTTCCCCGCGGGGACGGATGAGCGATAAGGCCTGGAGAGCAATCTCCACGCCCGCCGTGATTGCAAAGGAGGCAGACCTCGACTTGGCACTTGCGTCAAGTCAGAGCGGCCTCCTTTTTTGTATTCGGCCGATAACAGAAGCAGATAGGGAGGTACCCAAGATGGCGAAGATCCTACGCGTGAACATGACGGACCGCACCGCTGCTTACGAGGAGGTACCCGAGAAATATCAACACCTCGCAGGTCGCGGCCTCACATCCACCATGATCTACGACGAGGTAGATCCCACCTGTCATCCCCTGGGGCCCAACAACAAGCTCGTCTTTGCGCCCGGGCTCATGACCGGCACCGTGGCGCCGACCTCCGGTCGTGTCTCTGTCGGCGGCAAGTCCCCTCTCACAGGCACGATCAAGGAGTCGAACGCCGGCACAAAGTGGGGCCAGCAGGTTGCCAAGCTGGGCATCAAGGCGATCGTCGTCGAAGGCCGACCAGAAGAGGAGGGCTGGTGGGGACTCCACATCACCAAGGACGACGTCGAGTTCTTCAACGCTGAGGAGTATACAGACCAGGGGCTCTACGACATGGCCCCGTCGGTCTTCGAGCGCTTCGGCGATCGGGTCGGGATGATGACCATCGGCCTAGCCGGAGAGAAGAAGATGGCGATGGCCGGCATCAGCTTCAACGACATGGAGAACCGGCCCAGCCGCTACTCTGGCCGTGGCGGCCTCGGCGCGGTAGCCGGCAGCAAAGGGCTCAAGTTCATCATCGTCGACGACACCGACGCGCCCGGCGTGGAGATTGCCGACAAGGACATCTTCGATCAGGGCCGGAAGAAGATGCTGAACGCGCTTCGCAGCCACGACATCACCAAGCCGAAGGGCGGGCTGAACACCTACGGCACCGCCGTGCTGGTCAACATCATCAACGAGGCCGGCGCCTACCCCACCCGCAACTTCCGCGAGGGACGATTCGAGGGGGCCGCAGCCACCTCTGGCGAGGCGATCTTTGAAGGGAACAAGGAACGATTGGGCAAGGAGCTCTACAACCACGCCTGCCATCCCGGCTGCGTGATTCAGTGCTCGAACACGTGGCACGATAAGAGCGCCGAGGAAATCGTCTCCTGCGTCGAGTACGAGTCCACCTGGGCCCTGGGCGCCAACTGCGGCATCGATGATCTGGACGCGGTCGCCGAATTGATCTGGCTATCCAACGATCTGGGTATCGACACCATAGAGGCCGGGGACGTCATCGGCGTGGCAATGGACTCCGGACTGGCTGAGTTCGGCGACAGCGAGGCAGCCATCAAGTGGCTCGACGAGGACATCCGTCAGGGCACGCCATTGGGCCACATTCTGGGTCAGGGCACCGAGTTCACCGCCAACGCCTTTGGCAACGAGCGCTCGCCCACAATCAAGGGCCAGGGCATGCCCGCCTACGAACCCCGCGCCATCAAGGGCATCGGGATGACTTATGCCATCTCTACCATGGGCGCCGACCATACCTCGGGCTACACCATCGCCCCGGAGATCCTGGCCGTCGGCGGCGACGTCGATCAGTTCGACGTGGATAAGGCGGAGTTAGTGCGCGCGTTCCAACAGACGACGGCCTTCATCGACATGAGCGGCCACTGCCTCTTCATCGCCTTCGCCATTCTCGACATCGCAGAGGGCTTCGAGGGTCTGGTAGATGAGTGCAACGGCGTGCTGGGCACCGACTGGACTGGTGACGACGTCACCCGCATCGGGCAGGAGATCCTCGACAAAGAGCTGGCCTTCAACCGCGCGGCCGGCTTCACTGAGGCGGACGACCGTATGCCCGAGTTCATGACGTACGAGAAGCTCCCGCCTCACGACGTGACGTGGGATGTACCGAACAAGACGCTGGACGCGGTGTTTGG
>Ga0207752_1000916_pt1 | contig 13951 bp, 7 predicted proteins | sample Pon2CUnioCityCA_6_FD_187272 | JGI IMG/M metagenome (GOLD analysis project Ga0207752, IMG submission 187272) | Marine sediment microbial community from Union City, CA, USA - Pond 2C Sediment 2 (SPAdes) | ecosystem: Environmental > Aquatic > Marine > Intertidal zone > Salt pond sediment ... | reverse complement strand
AAAAAACCGCCGCTCCAGGCTACGGCGATGCCGGTGAATATGAGCAAACTCGTCGATACCGAATGGAACTGGAAATACAGAATCAAAAAGATAATCAAAAGCGCCAGAGGAATTACAATTGTGAGAGTTTTCTGGGCCCGAATCTGGTTCTCGTACGTGCCGGAAAAGGTATAGTTGACGCCCTCGGGAACGACGAACTGCCCGGCGGCAATTTTATCTTTAAGGTATCTCTGACACTGCTCGACTACGTCCACCTCGGCATAGCCCGACCTTTTGTCGAAAACAACGTACCCGACAAGGAATGTATCTTCGCTTTTGATTGCTTGCGGACCTCGCACATAACGAATCTCCGCCAATTGAATCAGCGGAATCTGTGCTCCGTCCGCTGACGGAACCAGAATCTTACCCAGTGTTTCAATCCGGTCTCTGAGCTCCCGCATGTAGCGGATTCTAACCGGGTACCGCTCGCGGCCTTCGACGGTAGTAGTTATCCGTCTGCCCCCGACGGCCACTTCGATCACATCCTGAACCTGACCTACAGTCACCCCGTATCTGGCAATTGCCCTGCGGTCGATATCGATCTCCAGGTACGGCTTGCCGACGATGCGGTCCGCAATCACGGTCGAGGGCTCGACGCCGGGAACTTCCTTGAGAAAACGCTCGATTTGAAGCCCAACCTGATCTATTGTCTCGAGATCCGGCCCTTTGACTTTGACGCCCATCGGCGCGCGCATTCCGCTCTGGAGCATTACGATTCGAGCGGCGATCGGCTGGAGTTTCGGCGCCGAAGTCGTGCCGGGAATCTGCCCGGCTTTAACAATCTCGTCCCAGATGTCATCCGGGCTTTTAATATGTTCGCGCCATTGCCTGAAAGGCCGGCCTTCGGGGTCCGGGATAAGCTCGCCGTTCTCATCACGTACGAATTGATCCGTTTTGCGGTCATATCTGAAATTAATCGGGTGTCCGTCTTTGTCGAGGATATACTCGGATTTATAGTTGATAACCGTCTCGATCATTGAAATCGGCGCAGGATCGAGCGGTGAATCCACACGGCCGATCTTTCCTACCGCTGTTTCGATTTCCGGAATAGACGCGAAGGCTGCATCCTGCTTTTGCAAAACGTCCAGGGCCTCGCCTATCGATGCATGAGGCATGGTCGTGGGCATGTAAAGATACGAGCCTTCGTCCAGAGGCGGCATGAATTCCTTGCCGAGGCCGGGGAAGGCATGTGCAGCTTTCGACCATACCGTATTGGCCCGCAACTGCTCCGGCACGAAAAAAAAGACCTTTGAAAAACCCATCCAGATGACCCCGCCGAATATAACCAGCAGAACGGGAATCGAGAGAAACGTTATTTTATGAGCGAGACACCAGGCCAAAATATGCCCGTAAAATCTCTGGAATATCCTGAAGAAAATTAGCAGTCCGCCTATCATAAAGCCGACGAAAATAAAGTTTCGCGCCAGACCTTTTACCGGCCCGAGCGGCAGCCAGTGACTGGTTAAAATAATACCTACAATTATCACCGCCAGGATATTGGCAAATACCGGCAGCAGGCCCCGGGCCTTTTTCGGAACCCGGTCTGCTATTAGATGATATAATCCAATCGCACCTATCAGGACTCCAATCCACCACTGCAGCAGAAGCGCAGCAGCAGCGGCGGCGATAATCAGCACGGCCCCCAAAAAGTATCGCTTGGCCTTTTTCAGACTCAGTTTCTTCGTAAAAAGGACATGGGCGGCCGGCGGAAGTATCGTCAGCGCCACAATTATCGAAGCTATAAGCGCGAAGGTCTTTGTAAAGGCCAGCGGTTTGAACAGTTTTCCTTCGGGTCCGGTCATTGTAAAGACCGGCAGGAAACTAACCACCGTGGTGGCAACCGCCGTCAGGACTGCTCCGCCGACTTCAGTCGCCGCCAGGTAAACAACGTCCAGAGAATTATCTTCAGGCCCGGCCTCATCGAGCCGCTTGAGGATGTTCTCGCAAATGACAATGCCCATATCCACCATGGTGCCGATAGCAATCGCTATACCGGACAGAGCCACGACGTTCGCATCCACCCGGCCGGCCTTCATTGCTATAAAGCACATCAATACCGCCAGCGGAAGAAGCGAGCTGATAAGCGCCGAACTGCGAAGATGCATCACCAGGACGATTACGACTATGATAGTAACCAGTATTTCCTCGGTCAGTGCGGTATTAAGAGTGCCCAGTGTTTCGTAGATAAGCCCCGTCCGGTCGTAAAACGGGATGATGGTAACCTGTGAGACCGTCCCGTCTTCCAGCGTCTTTTTGGGCAGGCCGGCGGATATCTCTTCCATCTTCTCTTTGACGTTCTTGATGGCTTCGAGAGGATTGTAGCCGTAGCGAACGACAACTACGCCGCCGACTGCCTCGGCGCCGCCCTTATCCAGCGCGCCGCGCCGCAGCGCCGGGCCGTGTGAGACTTTCGCTATGTCTTTAATGTATATCGGGACATTATCATTGACCTTCACAACGGTCAGCTCAATGTCCGATTTGTCCTCGAAAAAACCCAGTCCGCGAATTACGTACTCTACCTTGTTAATCTCAATCGTACGGGCGCCGACGTCTATATTGGACGCTTTGACCGCTTTGAATATATCACCCAGAGCAACATTGTGAGCCCGCATCGCGTCCGGGTCCACATCAATCTGATATTCTCTTACGAAACCTCCCACCGAGGCGACTTCACTGACGCCTTCGGCGCTGAGCAGGCCATAGCGGACGTACCAGTCCTGAATGGTGCGCAGCTCATCCAGGTCCCATCCGCCCGCGGGATTGCCGTTCCGGTCCCGGCCTTCGAGCGTGTACCAGAAAATCTGCCCCAGGGCGGTCGCATCAGGCCCCAGCGCCGGCTTGACGTCCTCCGGCAAAGTCCCGGCCGGCAGACTGTTAAGCTTCTCCAGGACCCGGCTTCGAGACCAGTAAAAGTCTATGCCTTCTTCGAATATTATGTAAATGCTCGAAAAACCGAAAAAAGAGTAGCTGCGGACCGTTTTTACGCCGGGAATGCCCAGCAGCGATACCGTCAGCGGATAGGTAATCTGGTCCTCAACGTCCTGCGGCGAGCGGCCCATCCATTCGGAGAAAACAATCTGCTGGTTCTCGCCGATATCCGGGATGGCGTCAACCGGCACCGGATTGCGGGGCATATCCCGGAATTCCCAGTCGAACGGGGCAACATAAAGGCCGGTACCCACGACAAGGATAATAAAAAGCCCCACAACCAGTTTATTCTCAAGGCAGAACCGTATCAGCCTGCTCAGCGGGCCCGAAGGCCTGTCGTTGATGTTTGAGAGTCGTTCGTCCATCGATATCTACTTATTCGCTTATTGATTGAACTGCGGCAGCTTCGCAACGTACTGCTCGGGATTTTCTTTGAATTTCTCCTCGCAGCCCTCGCAGCAGAAGTACACCTTTTTGCCTTTGTACTCGATAAAGAGCTCTTCGTTAATGGCTCCGCCCATTACCGGGCAGGTCTTCTGCTCGATGACCGAAGCTGTCTGTGCCGAAGGCTCGGATTCCATGGCCATATGCTCATGTCCTTCGTGAGACTCCATCGTCATCGACTGACTCGAAGTCTCAGCGGTTTGCTGCTCGGATTCTTTACAGCCGTTTAGCAAGAGCAGCCCCACGGACAAAACCATCGCTATTAATAACGTTGTCCGGATTTTCATACTTTTTGTCATCATTTTGCTTCTCCTTAAAAAAAGTTACATTAAATTCGTTTCATTTCGTTTCGGCGCCGATTACTTCGGCTACTTCACCACATTTGAGCATAGCAGCTCCGAAATATGGATTTTGCACGTCTTCGTTAAGCTGCAGCCAGTCCGCTCCCTTGTTCTCGAATGCCATCGGACAATGAATCTGATAAAGCTTCTGCGTTTCGGGAATCCCGAATTGCCCGACCACGGCAATCAACTCGTTAGAGAGAGACTCGAACGCCTTGCGTGCAGCATCGATATCGTCAGCATTTTGTATCTGATTCAGAGCATTGCTCATCTTTGCGCTGCGATCCATCCATATCTCGTGGGGCTCTGTGCTGAGCAGACTCATATCGACCCCGGACAGAGATTCCAAGGCAGATTCGGCTGCCGTGACGGTAAGGTTCATGTTATCTCCGGCCAGCGCCTCTCGCAGCGATACATAGCTTTCAACAACCGTCCAGATTTGTTCGCGGAACTGGTCGGAAACTTCGAATGCTTCTTCATACATCCCGCCGTCATCGGGGCTCATCATACTGGGCTTGGCCTGGATTTGTAGGGCCGAATCAATCTTGAAGTTTCCATTGGTGACGACAAGCTCGCCTTCGGCCAAACCTTTTTTAACCAGGTAAAAATCTCCGGCCCGGGATCCAAGAATAACTTCTCGTCCCTCGAAAGTCGGCTTTTCTCTGTCCGGCAGGCGGACGTAAACCACTGCCCGTGTTCCTGTAATCAGAGGCGCAGATTCGGGAATTACAAGGGGCGGTTCGTTGGGAATATCGACTTCGTAGCCGAGTGATTCGGTTGTTACCAGGTCCATGCCGCAGATATCACAATTTCCAGGCTCGGCTTTAACCACCGCCGGATGCATCGGACAAATCCACTTGCCTGCCATTTCAGGGGCCATAATCCGTCCAGCCTCGGCAACTTCTGAGCGAACGACGGCTCTGACAAACATATCCGGTTTAAGCTTGCCGTCGGCGTTATCTACATTCACGCGCAGCTTTACCGTTCTTGTCTTTTCATTGAGAACCGGATCGATAAAACTGATTCGACCTTCGAAAACTTCTCCCGGATAGGCTTCGGTAGTAAATTCAACTTTCTGGCCGTACCGTATCCAGGGCAAATCAGACTCATAAGCATCCAGCTTCACCCATAACTGCGAAAGGTCGGCCACCCTGTATATCGGTGTCCCCGTATCGACATAAATCCCCTCGGTGGCGTTCTTATGAATGACAACACCGCCAATTGGCGAATAAATTGTAATGTGGGTGACGGGTTCGCCTGTTTTCTCGATTTGCTTAATCTGTTCATCCGTCAAACCGCGTAATTTTAATCTTCTTTCTACAGCTTCGATGTTTCCAATCTTCAATCTCTCTGCAAACTCGGAATTGCCCGCCTTTATGTTCTTCGAAGCGTTCAGAGCGGCCAGCAAAGCCCGCTGGTCCTCCAATAGTTCCGGGCTGTACAGATAGACCAAGTGGTCGCCTTTTTTAACTGTGATCCCGGTAAAATCGACATAAAGCCGGTCGATTCTGCCCGGCACCCAGGCGGTGATGTTTTTCACGCGGGTCTCATCGTAATCGACCTTGCCTACCATACGAACCACGGCCTCGACAAATTTTCGCTCGACCGCTGTGGTCTGAACCTCCATCAGTTTGATTGCCGCCTCTGTGAAGGAAATCTGTCTTTCGCCGACGTCCGCCTCATCGGAAGTGACCGGGATTAAATCCATGAAACAGATGGGGCATTTACCCGGCTTGGGCTGACGAATTTGAGGGTGCATCGAGCATGTCCACCATTGAGTTGTTTCGCTTTCGCCCGTTTCGGCGACGCTTTCTTCACCGGCGGCCGGAGGAGCTGAGGCCATAAATCCCCGGGCTAAATAGCCGATGACGAAAGCCGCAATTATAACCAGTATTACTATAAATCCGACCCGGCCAAATTTATTCTTAAAAAAAGCATTTCTCATTTTTGCCATCCTCGAATCTTTCTATTTCATACAGCTATAGTAGGATATATGTTCGACGCTCCGCCTTTAATCGAATAAAAACACATTTTCTCAAAGCTCTTACACCTCTCTCAGGAAAATAGCGGTTTTCCGCATTAAAACTCGGTTCCCACGAGCATTTCCAGCCTTGCCAGTCCCTGCTGATTGTCTGCCGCAGCTCGCTCGTATCTCAATTGAAACTCCAGCAGTTTTTGCTGGGCGTTAATTAAGCTGAGAAAATCGATTGTCCCGGCCTGGTAAGCCGTCTCCGACGCTTCCAGCAGCTCTTTGGCCTTCGGCACAAGAACATCGCCGTAAAGGTTGACTTTCCTTTTGCTGTCGTCGAAATCGTACATCGCCCGCTCGGCAAGCGATACGATTGTATTTTCCGTCTCGGTTTTTTGCTGCGATGTCTGTCGGACGTCAGCTTTAGCTTGGAGTTCCGCGGCTTTGTAGCTTCCCCGCCAGATTGGCACGTTCATCGTAAGCATCAGGATTATCGGGTCTTTGCCGCTGTCGGACACTCCCGGATTCAGGGCGCCTGCCGTATCTGTCCAGCCAACGCCCAGGCCCACGTCCGGCCAGAATTTCTTCTTCGCCAGTTCGAGACGGTATTGTGCCGCCTCTCGCTCAAAATCCAATGCCTTTAACTGGGGATTCTGCTCTTTGAGCAAGGCTATGACCTTCTGGCGTAGGGGCGGTTCGCGAACCGCCCCTACTGTTCGAAATTCCGCCTCACCGGGCCACGGCAGCATTTCGAGGCTTTGCCGGTTCAGCACAGCGTTGAGCCGGGCCACAATCGGAATTCGCAATTTTTCGAGAGTCTTCAAGTGATCTTCAAGCTTAGCCAGTTCCACCTGCGCGCGGATAATATCCGGATGACCTATCGCCGCCGCTATATATTTCGTCCGCGCGACCTGCTCGAAATGCTTGATAAGCTCCAGATTCTCTCGTGCTATTCTAATCGCTCCAGCCAGATAAACATATTCATAGTAAGCATCTTTTACCTTGAAAAACAGCTTCAGTTTGGCTGCTTCATACCGCTGCCGTGCCGCTTTGGCGGCAGACGCCGCAGCGTCTGTCCGAGCTTCTATCTTGCCGAACCAGGGGAACGTCTGCATGATCTCTAATTTGTTCTGCTGCGGCCCGACTCTCGTCTCGACCTCTTCGATAAAATAACCATACGTGAATCTGGGATCCGGCAGTGACTCGGCCTGCGGAACCTGCTGGATAGCCATGCTCCACTGTTCGAATGCGGCCTTAAGGCCGGCATTATTGAGGGCGGCATATCGCAGATAATCTGACAGCGTCGGATTCTCACCGAGCTCAGCTTGCGTGGGCGGCAGCCTCAAGCGAAGTTTGGGGACGGTCTGGGCTGATACATCCCCATCCCTTAGGGATGAGGATGCCACCCTTCCGGGTGACGCACAACCTGATGCAACCAGCATTATGCCAGAGGCGATAAATATATATATCATTTTTTTCTTCATCGTCTGTCCCACAAATATTTGCCACTAAGACTCGAAGTTATTTTTTTTATTTCTTAGTGTCTTTGTGCCTTCGTGGCTCTTATGCTTAGCATCTTCGCGTTTGGTCGATAAGTTTCAGAATTTCATCCAGTTTCTGCTGCTTTTCTTTTTCGGAGCTTCCCATAATAGCTGTTTTTACGCAATGCTGAAAATGCTTCTGCAAAATCTTTTCCTCTACTCTGGTAAGAGCGCCTTTGACGGCGTGAATCTGGTTCAGTATATCGATGCAGTACTGGCGATTGGCTATCATTCTCTGTACGCCTCGTACTTGTCCTTCGATTCGCCTTAATGCTGTCATATTATCCTGATGGTCCGGATTCTCTACCATTACTTACAACCATGCCTTTCTAAAACTTCTTCGGCATATACCCCCTCAGGGTATAATATGTTCATAAAAAATCCGACTTTTTCTATATGAAAATCGTCCAAACTGAACAAAACTCCCTTAGCGACTGTCAAAAGTGAGGAAATAAAGCCAAATCTCTGGTGTAACCCAGTACTAATTCGGCTTCGTCCCCGCGTTTTCGCCGACTTTGGCGAAATAACCGAATTAGTGCTGGGTGAAGGATATTGCCAGGCAGAGATAATTTCACATAGCCGGCCAAATTCCAGCTTACGGCTGGGACTGCTCAGCAGGTCGATAAAGCCGGATATCGTCAAAGCACATCTTGCCAAAACCGCCGGGAATCGTCGTGTTGCCTCTGGTTCCCAGGCCAATCGCTATCTTATCCACATCAGTTAGGACTATACCCTTCTCTGCAAGAATCTGCAAAGGGATGATCCATTCAGTCCATGTGTCTATCGTTGCTGCTTCCGGATCGTCATATACCACTACTGCTGGTGTTCCAGTTCTATTCGACACGGCTACATACAGCGGCTCAGAGTCGTTATCCGGCTTGCCAACAAACCAGAGCGACAGTGCGTTGACACCATTCTCGGTCCAGTCTCGCGGATTTAAGAGAGTCAACTTAACTTCTGAATATTTTGCGTATCCCTGCTTGTCGTTATCATAGAATAAGGGCATCGATTGACGGCCGCCATGTACAATGGTTTCCTCGGTATAAGAGAGGGTCGTTTCATCGCCGACAGCCGATCCGGTTCCATTGCCGGCATAGCCCGGTTCATTATCATGAGCAACATACCCAAGTCCGTCTTTCCACGACCACCATATTTCACTGCTGCCGATATCGTAATCTTCAAAATCGTCTATAAGCAGGAAATCACCCGTCGTGAAACGACAGAGAAGGCCTTTAACCGTGCCTGTGTTATAGACTGCGTCGACCCGCCAGTAGTAATCGGCGTACCAGGCCAGCATACCGGGATCGTAGCTTTCAGCACCCGGGGCCTTGTTGCCTTTGTACTGAGGCGAGTCAGTCGCGGCATTTCTCACGGCGTCTTTATCGGTTCCGAAGTACACATCGTGTGAAACCGCATCAGCCGCCGGTGTGAAGTTGAGCGTTGAATTCATCGGTACATCGACCGCGCCGTTGGCCGGCTGTAAGCTGCCGGCGGCACCCGGCGTCGTAAAGCCCCAGACACGGCCTTTGTGTGTGGCAACGCCGTCATACTCATCCACTCTCCAGTAATAAACCTTCTCCGATTCAAGCCGGCCGGGGGTATAGGTGGTAGATTCCTGTGGAGGACCGCTGGCGGCATTATTGACGTCATCGAAATTATCGCCGAAGTATACAGTGTGTAATTCGGCGCCGAGACCCGCCGTCCAGCTAAGAATCACGTCCGGCTCTACGAATTGCTCACCATCGGCGGGATTAGGGTCATAAGCCGTCCTGGGAGGAACCCGAAAGCTCCAAATGTCACCCTCATGCTTTGTGCCTTCCGCATCAACCTCGTCAATTCGCCAGTAATAAGTTGTGCCCGGAACCAGACCGTCCGGATAAGGAGATTCGGGAGAACCGGCAATAAAATACGTTTCGACCTGGTTGCCTTGAAATGTCTCATTGGCCCGGTCGTTTACATCATCAAAATTACTGCCGAAGTACACATCGTGCGAAACCGCAGTATCCCCGGGCGAGAAACTGAGCCTAACCGATGTATCGTTATGAACGCTGCCGTCGGCGGGTCTGGGGCCGTAGGCCTTTGCTATGAACTTTTTTGAGGCTGTTAGAGTTGCATTTATTGAGAGCTTGCCGTACCCCAGAGCCTCGATTTCGTGGTCGGCGTAACCGCCGGCGGCGAAACCCAAAAAGACATAGATTTCCTCGCCGGCATAAACATTAACGCCGCCGGAGCGTGCGCCGTAGTCTCCCAGCTCATCACGGCCAGCTAAAAAAAAGTCCGTAGAACTCTCTATATAAAGCTGCCAGAACCATGCAGCATTCCATGTATCATTCGGAAAAGAAATATCTATTTGCAGGCTGCACGGCGCTCCGGCGGGAAATTCATTTATTCGGAGCAGCCCTTCCGTTATGCCGTTGGCATCCTGGTAAAAATACTCCATCAGCTCCCAGCCGACATCGAATTCGTACGAACCGGTAACTTCGGCAAACAGAACTACTTCGTTCGGCTCGACGAAAGCATCCGCCAACGCGGAAATCCCGACATTGCCCATATATTGGATTTCGTCAAAATATGCCACAGCATAAGATTGAGCATTATTCGCTTCTTTAGTGTCAAAGTCATAAGCCGCCACCGGGCCAAGATAGTCATTCCACCCAACCTCAGCGAGGGCGTTAGCCGTCGTATAATAATCAAATGTAAGCGCTCCGACAGGTCGAGACAGAACGCTCAGAAGCAGAATAGATGTTGACGCAATTAATGTTTTACCGCCTTGCATTGCCTTGCCTCCTCTTGTTTATTTCACCGACAGAAAACCCGGAACTCAAAACAAATTCTGCCGGCCGAATTATGTAAAAGACTTTTCGATTCCTCTATGAAAAACATTTTACTTCAATCTGTAAATTAGTGCAAGATAATTTCACGATGGAAGGCTTTTCTCCGCGAGTATTTGTAAGTTACGAGACTTGCAAAATATACTAAAAGAGCGTATAAACTGAGCGATCATGGCACAGGATGCAAGCAAACAAATTGAGCGGCTTCGCGAAGAAATTCGCCGGCACGATTATCGCTATTACGTGCTCAATCAGCCGAGCATAAGCGACCGGCAGTACGACAGACTCTTTGCCGAATTGAAAGAGCTGGAAGCTGCGAATACGGAACTAATAACCGCCGATTCGCCGACTCAGCGCGTATCCGAGCGTCCGCTGGAAGGATTTAAGACCGTCCGGCACGCCGTACCGATGCTGAGCATTGATAATACCTACAACGCCGATGAGCTAAGAGCGTTCGACCAGAGGGTAGCAAAACAGCTCGGAAACAGAGATTACGATTATGTGGTGGAACTAAAAATAGACGGCCTTGCCATAAGTCTTCGCTACGAAGACGGGATCCTTGTCAGAGCAGCGACCCGCGGCAACGGCGAGGTGGGTGACGATGTCACTGCGAACGTTCGCACCATCAGGGCGGTTCCGCTGGTACTACGTGGCACGGGCTTCCAGCCCGTGAAAACACGGCCAGAGCCTGCCCCGAGAATGCCGAGGGGATGGCCGCGCCACATTCCCGACGTGCTTGAAGTACGCGGTGAGGTTTATATGCCATCAAGCTCGTTCGTCGAGCTAAACAGGCTTCGAGCCGAAGCCGGCGAGCCGCCTTTTGCCAATCCTCGTAACGCCGCGGCGGGTTCTTTGAAACTCCTGGATGCCAGAATCACCGCCGCCAGGAACCTGTCTTTCTTCGCTTATGCCGCCGGCCAGGTTGTAGGGGCGGTTCGCGAACCGCCCGTACTAGCTGCAAATCACTTCGAGTGTCTGCTGGGATTCAAAGAGCTTGGTCTGCCGGTAAATCCTCACATTCAAAAAGCCCGGGACATAGACGAGGCCATCGATATCTGTATCGGCTTTGAGCGGAATCGCTTGTCGCTGGATTACCAGATCGACGGCATGGTCATAAAAATCAACCGCTTCGATCAGCGTGAGATTCTCGGCTCTACCGGCCGGGCGCCTCGCTGGTGCATATCCTATAAATTCGCCGCCGAGCAGGCTGAGACGATTGTCGAATCTATAGACGTTCAGGTCGGCAAGAGCGGAATATTAACGCCCGTTGCGAACCTGACGCCGGTGCTGCTGGCAGGAACCACGGTCAAGCGCGCCAGCCTGCACAACTTCGACGAGCTTAAGCGTCTCGGCGTCGGACAGGGCGATACGGTTGTCATCGAAAAGGCCGGCGAGATTATACCGCAGGTCGTCGAGGTAAAAGCAAAGGCGGCGGCTAATGTCCCCGCATTCGAGATACCCAAATCGTGCCCCGTTTGCGGCTCTGCCGCGGTCAAAGACGAGGCCGGCGTATATATCAGATGTTCGAATCAGGATTGTCCGGGCCGGTTGACCGAACGCCTGAAATATTTCGCCGGTCGGGGCCAGATGGATATTGAGCATCTCGGTCCGGCGTTGATCGACCAACTGATAGAGAAAGAGCTTCTCGGAAATTTCGCAGACCTATATAAGCTTAGTAAAGCCCAGCTTGCCGGGCTGGAGCGTATGGCCGAGAAAAGCGCCGCCAGGGTAATAAACGCAATCGAAGAAAGCAAGACCCGCGCATTATGGCGATTGATCGCCGCGTTGGGAATCCGTCATATCGGGGGCCAGTCGGCACAAATATTGGCCGAACATTTCGGCTCATTGAACGCTCTTACGGAAGCAAGCGAACAAGAGCTTGCCGAGATTGACCAGATCGGACCGGTGATGGCAAAAAGTGTCTATGAGTATTTTCAAGACCCTGTGAACCGGTCCGTCATCGAGAAGCTGTTGGCCGCCGGGGTAAAGCCCGAACGTCCAGAAACAAAACGATCCGAAAAGCTGGCCGGAAAGACAATTGTTGTCACCGGGACGCTGGAGAAATTCAGCCGGCAGCAGGCCGAGCAGGCAATCAGGCGGGCTGGAGGAAAGCCGTCGAGCTCAGTCAGCAAAAAAACCGATTTTGTGCTGGCCGGCGAAAATCCCGGCAGTAAACTGGATAAAGCAGGAAAGCTCGGGATAGAAATAATAGACGAAAAGCGGTTTCTGGAAATGATAAAAGTCTCGTAGCACCGTAAGGCGTCCTGTGGTGGGCGGTTCGCGAACCACCCCTACTTAAGGGATTTATATACTTGACAAAAAGCCCAGGGCTTGTTCGAATTGTAGAATGTAAACTCAGTAAAGAAAGGTTGGCATGCCTCGTCTTTGCTCGGCATGAAGAGATCTTCACCCTGAGCGGAGTCGAAGGGTGCGAAATGGTGTCCCTGATCCACTCTCAAAAGGATGCTGTAAAATGAACGTCGATAACGAGAAATTTATGGAGATGGCGTTAAGGCTTGCCAGGCGCGGTATAAGCTCGGTGGAGCCGAACCCCGCGGTCGGCGCCATTATCATAAAAGCCAATCAGATTATCGGAAGAGGCTGGCATAAGAAATTCGGCGGTCCCCACGCGGAAATTAACGCGCTTGTAGATTGTCAGAGCTTGGGCGTCACGCCCAAAGGAGCCACGATGTACGTCACTCTCGAACCGTGTTCTCATAAGGGTAAAACCGGCCCGTGCACGCAGGCCATTATATCAGCCGGCATCTCGAAAGTATTCGTCGCGATGACAGATCCGTCCGGGCACGCCAACGGCAAAGGTATCGAGCAGCTACGTCAGGCCGGTATCGAGGTTCACACCGGGCTTTGCGAAGAAAAAGCCAGACTGCTCAACGCTCCTTATGTAAAATATGTCACTACCGGCAAGTGCTGGGTTACATTGAAATGGGCCCAGAGCATAGACGGCAAGGTGGCCTGGGCTGATGGGATTGACGAGCGAAGGTGGATCTCCAACGAGCAAAGCAGAAGAGATGTGCACAAATTACGCCGGAGGACACAGGCAATCTTAGTCGGAATCAATACTATCATCGCCGATGATCCGCTATTGACGGCCCGGCCAAACAAAGGCAGAATAGCCACCAGAATCGTAATGGACACTTACCTTAAAATTCCGCCGGACTGCCAGCTTCTTACGACCGTCAATCAAAGTCCCGTTATAATCTTCACAAGCCAAAACTCGATACAGGAAAAACCCGATGTAGCGGAGGAACTATTAACTAAAGGTATCGAGCTGCTTTCTTACCCGAATACCGGCCGTTCCAACCTTCACTTTCTGATTGCCGTGCTGAGTAATCGCGGCATCTCTCAACTACTCGTCGAAGGCGGGCCCACTGTATTGACGTCGTTTTTGAGGGAGAACCTTGCCGACGAAATCATAGTTTACATCGCGCCGAAAATACTCGGACCACAGAGCAGCGTCGGCATAACCGGGCCAATGGCTGAGCTGTCACAAGCCGTCGGTCTGTATAATGTTGAGGTCGACCGTCTCGGCGATAATGTTCGCTTTCGCGGCCTGACCGAAAAAGCTATGGACGAGATTTCCTCCGTTGCAGAGAACGACCTGGAGATTTGCACGGTTTCGGAGTCAGCAAATGAACAAAAGGCAGGTAGTCAGACTGGCGGTCGAGAGACGTGAGGTTCCCTACGTACCGTGGCACTGTAATTTTACCTTCGAAGCTGCCGAGAAGCTGCGAAAGCATTTCAGACAGGACAACCTTGAGCAGGTTCTGGACAACCATTTTGTCAAGCTGGGCCGTGACATAGGTTTTTTTACCGATCTCGGCAACGACCGTTTCCGCG
>Ga0207752_1000915_pt1 | contig 13951 bp, 12 predicted proteins | sample Pon2CUnioCityCA_6_FD_187272 | JGI IMG/M metagenome (GOLD analysis project Ga0207752, IMG submission 187272) | Marine sediment microbial community from Union City, CA, USA - Pond 2C Sediment 2 (SPAdes) | ecosystem: Environmental > Aquatic > Marine > Intertidal zone > Salt pond sediment ... | reverse complement strand
GCCACCCATCGGGTCGCAGCACGCGTCGTGCCTCTGTCAGCGCTCGGTTCAACTCCCAAGGGTGAAGGTGTTCAACCAGATCAAACATCAATACCCGGTCGAAAGACACGCTGGTAAAGGGCAAGCACTTGGCATCAGCCAGGTAGACCCTGACCGCATCGCGGTTCTTCTCATCGCGCCCCCCCAATTCCTGCGCCATCCGCGCTGCTACCGGTGCGTAGTCCACGCCATGGGCCTGCGCTCCCAGCCCCGCGCATTGTCGTAGTATCTCGCCTCTCCCACAGCCAACGTCGAGCACACGCATTCCGGGCTCGATATCGGCTTCCTTGAGGGCCTGGCTCAGCCGGCGCGAAAGCTGCGCTCCTTCACTGGTGACGAACTCCGCATATCCTTCGCAAGAACCCAGGAAGTACGCTTCGTCGTATAACTCGGGGCGAACCGATTGACGCTTCTCGCTGCTCAACTCTATCTCTCTCATACGGCTTGTGGCATTATAGTCTACCGCCTAACCCTAGTCAAGCGGTCGAGGCAGTCACTGAAGGCGGTGTGGATCAGGCGAATATCCTTAAGTCTCAATGCCAGGGCCATGAGTCCGTAGACTGCTATCCCAACACCCCCAGCGCCGCATACGACCAGCAGTTCTCCCAGCTTGCCAGCCGGGGCTCCTGTTCTCAGGACACGCATAATGCCGCAGATCACCCCTGCCATCACCAGTGATGCCAGGGTGGCTTTCAGCGTGAGGGACCACAGGCGATGGTCACCCAGCCCGCCGAGCTGGCGTCGGGTCAGCAGCAACATGGTTACCGCGTGAACGGTCAACTTGAGGGAATTAACCAGGACCAGTAGCGGCAGTGTCAATACCCCTAACCACCAGGGGACGAGGGCCGCCAGTACGTGGAAAACCGTCGCCCCCACACCTACGAGGGCTGGGGTCAATGTATCCTTGTGGGCGTAGAAAGCGAAGATGAGCGGCTGATCTACAGCTGCGAAGAGCAGTCCCAAGAGCGCGTACCTGAGTGCCTCGGCCGTTGCCAATGTGTCCATCGGTGTGAAGTCGCCGTGCTCGAAGATGATGGAGATGATGGGGTTTGCGAGCACGTACAGGCCGACGGTGGCTGGGATGATCAGGGTCAGAACAAGTCGCAAGGCTTGAGCCAGGGTGGCTCGGAAAGGGCCGAGTTCCTCGGCGCTTGCCTGTCGTGAAAGTGTGGGTAGAATGGCGATGGAAACAGCCGTGACGATCAGACCGAGAGGAAACTGGATGATTGTGGCCGCGTATGCCATCCAGGATATCGACCCTTCGCCGGTGCGGGAGGCCAGGTTGTAGCTCAGGAACACCGCCAGTGAGTCCACCACCAGGCCAATCAGGATAGGAAGGTATAGACGGGCGATGCGGCGTAGAGCAGGGTGGTGTAGATCGAGGGCGAAGTGCAACCGAGCGCCGCGCAGCCCAGGAAGTTGGAGCGCAATCTGGAGGGCGGCACCCACCAGCAGGCCGGCTGCCATACTGTGGACCCCCCAGCGACGGCCCAGCGCCAGTGCTACGACGACCATGCCAGCGTTGAAGATGGCAGCGGTGAAGGCGGGGAGGGTGAACTGCTTGAGAGCGTAGAGGCTGCCAGACAGAATACTGGCTAAACTGAGAAAGATCACTGCTGGGAGTACCAGGCGCAGCAAGTCGGTCGTCAGGGCCTGGTAGGGAGGCGAGAGGCCCTCAACCAACAATCTGGCCACCTGGGGAGCCAGAAGTTCCCCCAGCAAGACGACTCCACACAGTATCAGCACGGCGATGCTGATAAGAATGCTGAGCAGATGCCACAACTCCGTGCGTCGCTCAGAAATGGCGTAGTCGGACAGGACAGGGATGAGAACCGAGCTGGTCATGCCGCCTATCAGCAGGTCGTAGAGAGTAATAGGGACTCGGAGAGCTGCATTCAGCGCATCCACGTGGGGGCCAGCACCGAAGAGGCCGGACATGACCATCACTCGCACCAACCCCAGCAGGCGGCTGGCGATGTTGCCCAGTGCGATAATGCCGGCTGCCTGCGCGACTTCCACATCTCGCTGCAGCGAAGTCCCATGTGGTTCGTCCAATCTGTTTCTCCTGTCCCGTGGATTGCCTATCTCTCCAGCACATCACCTTCGGAAGCTGACGTTCAAGAATCCGCGCCATTCTACCGCAGTTTTGAAAGGATCACAAACTCACTGATAGATGGGGATCCGAAGCAAATCAATCAACCGTGTATGTGAGCAGATTTTCGCATGTAAAGCTCGCAGCCCCCGTCTCGGGGGCGTCCCATGCAAGACCGTGCTCGACATAAACCGTCCCCGAGACGGGGACTGCGAGCAAGGGAGGCGAACCGGTACCCCAAAAGTCGGGAAGCATTGCGTCACAAAGTTGCTTGGCACCGGATATTGATCTACTTCGAAACCCCTAGATGGGCGTTCGAAGCAACAAAACCAAGTTGCCTGTAGTATATGTATCAGCAATTGGATTAGCGTCGCGGATGTGCATAGTGTCCGCCTCGAACGCCTGGGGTTTTCGAAGTCCGCTAAGTGTGGCAGTTGTGGAACCTATGCTGTCTCAGGTTACTTACCAAGCGATAGGTTGTTATTGCTTCGAAAACCCCACCGATCCTATGTTTGCGCCAGGGGCTGAATTGTGGTAGAATACCTTTGCCAGAACGGGTGGAGTGTGTATGAAAAGCCCCGCCCACATGTAGTAGTTAAGGAGGATGTGGTGTCACTAAGTAAGAATGAGAAAGAAGCGATCATTCAGGAGTATGGACGAGGGCCCGATGATACTGGGTCGCCGGAAGTACAGATTGCTTTGTTGACCACCCGTATCAATCAGTTGACAGAACATCTGAAATTGAATAGGCACGACAACCACTCCCGGCGAGGCTTAATCAAGATGGTCGGCCAACGTCGACGTCATCTGACCTACCTCAGTCGCAAGGCCCCTGAACGTTATCAGGAGATTATCGAGCGACTTGGGTTGCGCAGGTAGTGCAACGCAGGGAAGTCAATTGAACGAGTAGGTGTGGGGAAGGATGCCCATCTACTCGTTTGGTGTGTCTTTCCACGAATATAAGAGTTTGAACAGTATCTGAGAGGTTAGGCGCAGGTCCAGGAATTGGGGAGTGTAGCGTAGTACAAGGGCAAGGAATCTGCTACGAAATACTGCCCAGTCCCTGACCTTCGCGCCTGGCCTCAGACACGGAGGTTAAAAGTGAATAGTCATAAATTTACTGCCACGCTGGGGGGCGAAGCCGTCACGATCGAGACCGGCAAGCTGGCCCAGCAGGCAGGTGGTGCAGTCACGATTCGTTGTGGCGACACAGTGTTGCTCGTCACGGCGACGATGTCACGTGACGTCCGTGAGGGAATCAGTTTCTTTCCCCTCAGGGTGGATTTCGAGGAGCGGCTTTACGCGGCGGGCCGTATCCCAGGTTCGTTCTTCCGCCGCGAGGGGAGGCCAACCGAGTCGGCCACGCTCACGATGCGTTTGACCGATCGGCCTATCCGTCCCCTTTTCCCCAAGGACCTGCGTAATGATGTGCAGATCATTATTACACCCTTGTCACACGACGAGGAGCATCAGGCCGATATCCTGTCCATTATTGGGGCTTCGGCGGCACTGACGGTCTCCGACATTCCATTTGATGGACCGGTCGGGGCTGTGCGCGTGGGGCTCATAGATGGGGAATTGATGATCAACCCGACCGTCTCGCAGATGGAAGACAGCACGCTTGATTTGCGACTGGCCGGTAGCGCCGATGCTGTGCTGATGGTTGAGGCTGGCGCAGACGAAGTCGGTGAAGATGTCATCATCAAAGCGCTCCGCCGTGGGCATGAGTCGATACAGGATCTGATTCGTGTCCAGAACGAGATGCGGGAGGCAGTCGGGAAGTCTAAGCGGACCTATGTCCCTTACGCCGTGCCTGATGGGTTGCCTGAGATTATCCGGCAGCATGTGGGTAGCCGGCTGTCTGAAGCCATCTACGGCGCGACGAGCAAGCACGATTTTAATGAGCGATTGAGGCTCATGAAGGAGGAACTGGTCGAAGAACTGGGCGAGGAATGGGATGTGGGGGCAGTCAAGGATGCCTTCGAGGAGGCTCAGCGCGAGATCATCCGTAGGCGCACCATTGAGGAGGGCGTTCGTGCCGATGGGCGAGATACCCGGATGATTCGCCCTCTATCAGCCGAGGTGGGCTTGTTGCCCCGGACGCACGGTTCTGGCCTTTTCACGCGTGGTGAGACTCAGGTGCTTTCCATCGCTACCCTGGGCACACCCCGCGAGGAACAGACGCTGGATGATCTTTCGCCCGAGGAGACCAAGCGCTACATCCACCATTACAATTTCCCCCCTTACACCACCGGTGAGACGCGCCCACTGCGCGGCCCCGGTCGGCGCGAGATCGGGCACGGGGCCTTAGCCGAGCGGGCGCTGCTGCCGGTGATTCCCGACGATGAAGAGTTCCCCTATACGGTTCGTGTCGTAAGCGAGGCTGTAAGTTCCAACGGCTCGACCTCGATGGCGAGCGTGTGTGGAAGCACGCTGGCGCTCATGGACGCTGGTGTGCCTGTCAAGAGTCCCGTTGCTGGCATTGCGATGGGGCTGATGATGGAGGATGGCCACTATCGCATCTTGACTGACATCCAGGGGTTGGAAGATCACGTTGGGGATATGGACTTCAAAGTCGCTGGCACGCGTGCAGGAGTCAATGCTTTGCAGATGGACATCAAGGTCACCGGGCTCTCCGATGAGATCCTTGCGGAAGCGTTGGAGCAAGCCCGTCAGGCACGTATGCAGATTCTAGACGTGATGCAAGCGACCATTCCCGCGCCACGCGCCAAGCTTTCGCCCTATGCACCTCGGATGCACATTATGCAGGTAGATCCCGACAAGCTGGGGGCAGTCATCGGGTCAGGTGGCAAGACAGTGCGTTCTATTCAGGATGAGTGCGATGTACGCATCGACATCGAGGACGATGGCACGATCTACATCGCCTCGACCAGTGGCCCAGCCGCGGAGAAAGCACAGCGGATGATCGAGGCACTGACTGAGGATCCCGAAGAGGGCAACATCTACACTGGGCGCGTGGTACGTATCACCGACTTCGGTGCGTTCGTCGAGATCCTACCTGGCACTGATGGATTGGTGCACATCTCGCAACTGGCCGACTACCATGTCAACAAGGTCGGGGATGTGGTGGATGTTGGCGACGAGATCATGGTGATGGTGACCAACATTGATGCCGAAGGGAAGATCCGCCTCTCGCGCCAGGCGGTGCTGGAGGGATGGACTCTGGAGCAAGCCCGGGCAGCCGATAGGCCGGGTGGAAACCGAGGTGGACGGCGGAGCAGCAGAGGACGGCGCTCATCGCGCCGCCGCTAACCTAGGATGAGAGATGGCCATGGAAGAGATCAGCAAAGAACCTGACGTCGAAGTTGAACCTGAGCCCCGAGGATCTGGGGCTCAGGTATTTCGGTGGCTGCTGCGAGCACTGCGTGAGGTGGTTGAAACCGTCATCCCCGCGGTTGTCATCGCCCTGATCATCAATCTCTTCCTGGCTCAAGCCACCCAGGTGCTGGGGCAGAGTATGGAGCCGAACTTGCACAGTACACAGCGGGTGGTGGTCGAGAAAGTGACGTATCGGTTTCTCCACGGCCCGCGGCGTGGCGACATCGTCGTGATTGACTTGCCGGAACAGAGGGAGATGTTGATCAAACGTGTGGTGGGGTTGCCAGGGGAGACCATCGAAGTGCGCAATGGAAGGGTGTTCATTGAGGGCCAACCGCTCGACGAATCCTGGACTGTCAGGCCGGGAGGGGGAAGTTACGGCCCGCAGGCGATTCCCCCGCTTCACGTCTTCGTAATGGGCGACAATCGAGGTGCTTCCAACGACTCTCGTAATTTTGGGCCCGTGCCGATCGAGCATATTGTGGGGCACGCCTGGTTTTCGTACTGGCCTCCAGAGTATATGGGCTTCGTCGAGTAATAAGGTATTGCACGCAGCGGCAGGCCGGGCATTTCGCCCGGCCTGTTTTGGTGTCCATCGCAGTTGAGGACTCCAGAACTTCATTTCATTGCTTCGAAGTCTTCGAAATCTCGCTTTCACCTGGTCTTGGCAGCCTTCCCCTTTCGTCTATAATATCGATTGGAATGCAGACCGTGAGAGCAGAGCCGGTCAATCACCCAGGAGGCGAAGGGACCATGGATTTGCAGGGATTGCGGTTCGGGACATTGGCTTTGGTGGTGATCTTGGTCCTCGCGACGTCTTGTGCACGACCAACTTTGGAGTCGCCTGAGGCAACGACTCTGACTCCAGAGGAGGCGACGAGGGAGCTGGCGACTGCCGCCGTGCCGCTGGAGTACGACGTGGAGGTCTATGGTGACCTCGAGAACATAGACCCCGGTGGGCAGGCGGTTGTTTACTGGTACCAGCACACCGGTTCCCGCGAGGAGCTCCTGCTGAGCCTGGTAGACGAGTTCAACCGCACCAACGAGTGGGGTATCGTAGTTCAGGGGGAGTATCAGGGCGACTACGACGACCTGCACGAGAAAATCATCGCCGGCATCCCGGACAACCGGCTTCCCAGCGTAGCGGTGGCCGTCCCGGATCGAGTGGCTGCCTACGCTGCAAAGGGTGCGTCGATCCCGCTGGATCCGTACATCGAGAGCGAGAGGTGGGGGTACACAAAAGAAGAATTGAAAGACTTTTTCCCTGTCGCACTGGACGCCGGTTACCTCCCGCAGTTTGAGGCTCACTACGGCTTCCCTGCATACAAGTCTGTGGAGGTGATGTACTACAATGAGGATTGGTTGGCTGAATTGGGCTACGATGGCCCACCTGAGACTTGGGAAGAGTTTGGCGAAATGGCGTGCGCCGCTGCTGAACAGCCGTTCTCCGGCGCCACGGGTGAGGGGACCAGCTTTGGATATGTGTTTTCCGTCAACGCTTCCCGGTTCGCTACCTTCGTGTTCAGCAGGGGGGGCAACATCATCAACAGAGAGGGCACCGGCTACGTGTTCAACAGGCCGGAAGGTCTAGAATCGGTGGTCTTTTTGAGGGACCTGATGGAGCGGGGTTGCGCTGTGGAGCAGACACAGCGCTACGGCGACCAGAGCGAGTTCGGGTCAGGCCGATCGCTATTCGCCATCGGTTCCAGCTTCCGTCTGCCCTTCTACGTGGAGGCCGTTGGTGAAGGGGCGGGTTTTAGCTGGAGTGTCAATCCGCCACCGCACACCATCGGTGTGCCACGGATGAACGCCTACGGCGCCAGCCGGTCGATCTTCGTGACCAGCCCCGTAGAACAGCTGGCTGCCTGGTCGTTCATCAAGTGGATGAACGAACCAGAGCAGCAGGCAAGATGGGCCAGCGGTACCGGCTACTTTGCTATCCGCCAGTCAGCGGCCGACACGTTGGCTGACTACCTCGCTGAGAACGCCGTATACGAGAAAGCCTTTGGCTTCATGTTGCTGGACCATGGTATTGAACCTCCGGTGGTTGGCTACGACAGGTGCCGCAGCGCCATCGCAGATATGCTCACCGCCGTTCTGCGCGGTGAAGACGCTCAAGCGCAGCTCGACGCTGCTGTCAACCAGTGTGATGGGTACCTGACCGAGGCTGCGCCCTAGGTACAGGAGTTGCTATCCTGGCAGGGTGTCAAAGAAACTCCTTTAGGTTGTGCTCCACGGCATAGGCAGCAGCCTCCGCACGGTTGGTGAGGTTCAGTTTCTTCAGGATGCTGCTGACGTAGTTGCGCACCGTACCCTCGCCCAGGAACAACACATGAGCGATCTCTCGATTCGTCTTCCCCTCAGCGACCCGGGCCAAGACGCGCATCTCCTGGTCAGTCAGGCTGGCGAAGGATTCTTCGTGCTCTTTGCGCGCTGCTTCGCGCACCCGCGCGAAAACCCGTTGGGTGAGCGCTGGGTCCAGCAGCGCTTCCCCTTTACCCACGGCCTCCACTGCCCGGATTAGCTCGTCGCTGCCAATTTGTTTGAGCACGTAGCCACATGCACCGGCAGCGATGGCGTCGAACAGCATCTCGTCCTCAGCATATGAGGTAAGCATTATGATTTTGACTTCGGGGGCCTGCTCGACGATCTTGCGGCACGCATCGATGCCGCTTCCTCCCAACAGCCGGATGTCCATCACCACGACGTCAGGCTGAAGAAGCAGGGTCTTCTGAATGGCTTCTTTGGACGTAGCAGCCTCATCGATCACCGTGAAGTTGGGATGGCGATCGAGGAGAGTTCGCAGGCCTAGCCGCACCACCTCGTGATCGTCCACGATGATGATCTTAAGCGTCATTCTGCCTCTCTTCGTAGTCCATAATGCACATGCACAGCTCGTGCTGTGTCATCCGGTAACGCGGTTACGGGTAACGCAGTTACGTGTAACACAGCTACGTGTCAGGCTGTACTGTTACGCCTAGTAGGGCACGGTGAGGATTAGAGTCAAGCCCTTGTTTGGGGCAGTGTCGATATCCAGCATGCCGTCGAGCAAACGCGCGCGCTCTCGGATGTTGCGCAATCCCTGTCCTCTGTTAATCGGCAGCGCTGGGAGCCCAATACCATCGTCGGAGATGCGGAGTTGTAGCGCGTTAACGCCGTATCGCAAATGCACCTCGACACGTCGGGCTTGTGCATGTCGGGCCGCGTTGGTCAGCGCTTCGCGTGCGATCTGAAAGATGTGCCGTCGACGCTCGGCTCTCAGCAGCCGCGTATCCTCACCCTCCACGATGAATTCTGTCTCCAGCAGCGTGTTGACGCGAAAGTCTTTGATCATCTTGCTCAGACCTGTCTCAAGATCATCGTCCGGCATCTTGCCACGCAAGTCGAAGATGTAGCGCCGAATGTCTTGGATAGTCTGATTCAGACTGCCAATCGCGCGTGTCAGTTGAGTATGCGCCGCCTCTGGATCATCGGAAATACTGTGCCGGACTCCCTCTAACATGAGTCCGGCAGCATAGATGGACTGGATAATGCCATCGTGCAGTTCTCGCCCAATGCGCTCCCTCTCTCGGGACAGCGCCTGCATTCGTTCCACGCTCTCCAGCCAGAGCTCCATTTCGTTGAAGACAACATCCAGTGCTCGCACAACTCCGTACGTGATGCCGATGCCGCAAAGACCGCGAAGGAGTGAGACGGGAATGCCTACCAATTGTAGGAATACGTCCTCATTGAGCCAACTCGCGGGAAAGATAGGCGCCGCCGGACCGATTAGCCCTCCAAACAGGGCGAAGAACCCGAGAGCAAACCCCGTGACGCGCAGATGAGGCCTGACCAGTGGCATACGTTCCAGCTCGAGGGTCCGGTTCGTCTGGCGGTGGAGCCCCCACGCACCGATCATGCCGCCGGGCAGCGCCAGCCCGTAGCGTGCAGCGAGCTCGGTGGCGGGCCAAAGCTGCTGTGACGGCACATTGGCCAGCCGAGCGATGCCTAAACCGATCAGCCACACCATAAACAGACCGCCGGCCAATGCCCAGCGCTTCCATTCATGCCCGTCGAGTCTTACGTAGCTCTGGAGAGCGAAAGCCAGTAAGAAAGCGTAACCGATGTCCATCAGGATTAGCCGCGACCACATAAGCCATGCGGGGGGAACTCCCGAAGACATCAACCAGGCAGTACCCCAGGCTACCGAGGCCTCGCAGAATCCAAAGACCGCCAGCAGCGCAAGACCACGGGCAATCTCCAGGCGTGCGCCTTGGCGGGCCAGAAATGCAATCGAGAGGCCCAGCACGAAGAAGGCCTGTCCCTGTAAAAGTTCCAACATCAACTGGTGAGCAGCGAGAGCTTCTCGCAGCCAGAGCATCCGATAGTCCAACCTTTCCTATTATAGTCTTCTATTTAATTATACCAGCGATGTCTTTTCGAGGCAAGGTTTGGGGGTAGTATTTGTTTCGATTCCCGCCCGCCACGTTGTAGGCTCCGTCTGGTCCAAGCAGCAAAATGGCGGGCATCCAAATGTGGCAGGATGACCGCCGATATACCTGCAATGCCGCTGCAGAGAGCGAGTCGGACTCCAGGTTCGTGCCCTTACAACGTCCGCTCATAGATACGGTGCTTCTTGTAGAAGTCGACTCCTAGTGTTTTTATTTCCTGCATCATTTTCGTGTTGCGTTCATTGACCTGCACGATGTCGGCGTGGAGGAATGCCCGTTTCTTGAAGGTCTCGTATAGCTCGGCATAGAGGATAGCGTTGATCCCAAGTCCCTGATACTTGGGGAGGATACCGCCTCCGTTGAAGTTGACCCACCGGGTGCGTCTGGATTCTCGCAGAAGCATCGCCCAGCCAAAGGGCCACAGCCGGCCATTACAGCGCTGCAGCGCTGCTGAGACATCCGGGAAGCCCAGCGCAAAGCCGACGATCTCTTCTCCCCGCGTAACGACCTTGACCAAGTCCGGTTGGGTCAGATCAATGAGCCGCTGAGCGATCTTCCTTGCATCGTCGCCGGTAATTGGAATGAATTCTCGATTCTCTGCAAAAGCGGCGTTGTAGGCCTTCATTACGCGGGGAGCGATAGCCCGCAAGTCATTCTTGCTTCGAAATCGGAGCACCCTGAATCCCCTCCGCTCTTTGATCTTCTCCGCGATGCGGCAGATTCGCTCCGATATGGTGAAGTCTCCAGGCACATAGAAGGAATAGTAGTCGGTCTGCTTGTGGAAACCGGAGTCCTGGATGAAGCTATCGTAGTAGGGGTAGTTGTAGGTAATGCCCATCGCTGGTCGGTGCTGAAAGCCCTCGATCAGGACACCCAGACCGTCGCCAGGAAGGAGCCCGTCGGGGCCACTGATTTCCTCCAGATTTCGGCTCCTTGCCCAGTCGAAGGCAGCGGTAAAAAGAGCGCGAGGCACCTCGATGTCTTCCACTGTCTCGAACAGGTAGAAGAAGGCTCCTCGATGCCCCCGGTAGTTGTTGCGTTTGCGAGGCTCCAGCACGGCAATGCGCCCCACCACCTTGCCGTGCCGGAGCGCCAGGAAGAAGTCGGCATCAGAGTGCTTGTAGAAGGGATGGTGTTCCCGATTCAGTTGTCCACGGGCGCTGGATACCAACGGGGGCACCCACTGGGGGCAGTCGCGATACAGGCGGAATGGGAACTGGACGAACCGGTCCACGTCCTGTGGATCAGTGGTGTCTACCTTACGGATCGCTACCATCTGCAACTTCTCTGCCCGTCACGGCCCGGCGGCGAGGAAACCGGCCGCCAGCACTCCTGGTCCGGCGTGGACAACGATAGCAGGAGGCATTTCGTAGATGGGCACCTCTGCCACTCCTATGGCAGCGGCTAAGTCTGCTGCCAGGGATTGGGCTTCCTTCTCGGCGTCGGCATGCATCACACATAGGCAGGCGTCGGCACTGTGGGGACACTCCTCCACCACGAGTTCCCGCAGCCGGGCAAGCGCGCGTCGTGCCGTCCGCTGCTGCTCCATTGGTTCCACCCGTCCATCTTGTAGGGCGAGAATAGGCTTGACCTGCAATACTCCGCCCAGGAGTGCTTTCGCCCCGCCGATACGCCCACCTCTGTGCAGATACTCGAGTGTGTCCACCACGAAGTAGGTCCGCTGACGGGCCATCAGGTCGTGCACGCGGGCCAGGATGGTGTCGGCGTCGACGCCTTCGCGCGTCCACTGGTCGGCCAGAAGGACCATCTCCCCCAACAGACCGCCAATGGAGCGGGTATCCACCACCCGGATATCGGCATTGGGAAAGTCCTTCGCTGCCACGTTGGCCGAGCGCACGGTGCCACTCAGCTCAGTGGAAGGGTGTAGGCATATAACCGTGTGGCCCTCTGCCACGAGCTGCTCGAAGATCGGGGTATATAGGGCCGGAGGCGGTGCGGCGGTCTTGGGCAGGATCGGCGATGCACGCAATTTCTCTAAGAAGGTTTGGGTGTCGATTTCGGTGTCGTCTCGATACGACTCCTCGCCGAAGATGATGATCTGTGGCAGAATTGGGATGTCGTGTTCCTTGGCTACGTGGAGAGGAAGGCTGGAGAGGGTATCAGTCACGATCTTAACCATTGAGCTCTCCTCCTGAGGGTAAGGTGTATAAAGACTTCCAAATTGACTGATTTGCTGCGCATGATACAACCCCAAGTTCACAAAAAGGATGCGCCCGGACGTGGGGGCCGGGCGCTTGTGCTTCGTCCCTCTCTCTATCGCTCTAGCAGAATGGTGACCGGGCCGTCGTTGTGAATCTCCACCAGCATACTTGCGCCGAAGACACCGGTATCGACGGGCACGCCGTGGCCTCGCAGTGCTTGGACGAAGTGCTCCACCAGTGGCTCGGCCACCTCCGGCGGCGCAGCGTCCGTGAAGCCCGGGCGGCGGCCCTTGCGAGCATCGGCGTAGAGCGTGAACTGGGAAATTACCAGCGCTGCGCCGTCTACGTCGAGCAGTCCTGCGTTCATTTTGCCCTCATGGTCTTCAAAAATGCGCAGACCGGCGATCTTTCGTGCCAGCCACCCCGCTTGTTCCTCTGTGTCGCCATGGGTAACACCCACCAGTACGACCACGCCCTGCCCGATCGCGCCAACCACGTCACCCTCAACGCTCACCGCTCCCTTTCTTACTCGTTGTACGACTGCGCGCATCTACGGCTCCATTCTCTCCTCGTCCAGTGCTGAGAATTCGATCGGGATCGTCTCAAGCAGGGCTTGTAATACGGCTTCGGGCAGTTTGCCGACCATGGGGTTCAGGGTAGCCCGATTGCCGCCTTGACCTCGGCCATGGTCTCGGTGGCGACAGCGGAGGCCCGGCGGGCTCCATCGGCCAGTATATCCCACACGTGATCAGGGTCTGCGGCCAGTGTGGCCCGTCGCTCGCGGAAGGGGGCGAAGTGGTCGGCCAGGTTCTTGGCAAAGAGCCGCTTGCACTCCACACAGCCGATCTTCGCCGCCCGGCAGTCCTCTTCGATCTGTGCTACATGGTCGGGTGAGAAGAAACCGTGCAAGGTGAAGACGTTGCACACCTCTGGATGGCCAGGGTCCGTGCGATAACGGCGGGCTGGGTCGGTGACCATGTGCATCACTTTGCGCTCTATCTCCTCCGGTGAGGCAGCAATCTCGATGTGGTTGTTCAGCGACTTGCTCATCTTCTGCTCGCCGTCAAGCCCCAGCACCTTGGGGAAGTCGGTAAATTTGCCCTTCGGCTCGATCAACACGTCGCCGAAGTGGTAGTTGAATCGGCGCACAATCTCGCGCGTAAACTCCAAGTGGGGGGCTTGATCCACTCCTACCGGGACGGTATCTGCCTTGTAGAGCGTGATGTCGGAAGCCATCAACACCGGGTAGCCCACCAACCCATAGTTTACGTTGTCTGGGTGCTGGCGCACTTTCTCCTTGAACGTGGGTAGCCGGGTCAACCAGCCCAATGGGGTTGCCATCGAAAGCAAGAGATGCAACTCGGTCACCTGTGGTACGTGGGACTGGACGAAGATAATCGTGCTACGTTCGGGATCCATTCCTGCGGCTAGCCAGTCCAACGTCATCTCATAGGTCCAGTTGCGCAGTTTGTCGGTGTCTTTGAGCGTGGTAAGCGCGTGCAAGTCTACCACGCAGTAGATGCAATCGTAGTCATCCTGCAAAGCGACGTAATTGCGGATGGCGCCCAAATAGTTGCCCAAGTGCTGGCGGCCTGTAGGTCGAGCGCCAGAGAAGACACGCCCTTTCTTCTTGCTCATTGTATCAAATACTCCTTCATCGGTGTATAGCTTTCATTAGTGTACCACATGAGCAGCAGGGGAGCAAGGCGCTCACTGTGCCACCACAAAGGCGATGGCGTGCTCGCGGGTGTGGGAAAGGCTGATGGCCCATTCGGTCAAGCCGAGTTCACCGGCGCGCTCAGCAGCGCGGCCGCTCAGGCGTACGAGTGGCTTGCCTCGCAGGTCGCCGATGACCTCCACGTTTCGCCAGTCGATGCCGTCGCGGGCGA
>Ga0207752_1000914_pt1 | contig 13965 bp, 5 predicted proteins | sample Pon2CUnioCityCA_6_FD_187272 | JGI IMG/M metagenome (GOLD analysis project Ga0207752, IMG submission 187272) | Marine sediment microbial community from Union City, CA, USA - Pond 2C Sediment 2 (SPAdes) | ecosystem: Environmental > Aquatic > Marine > Intertidal zone > Salt pond sediment ... | reverse complement strand
CCTCCGGGTCCATGCCGTAATCCATGGCCTGCGTATCGCCTCCGAAGCCGGGGAAGCCGGGAAAGCCGCCGCCCCCAGCGCTCGGCTCCGGCCAGCCCGGAGCAGGTTTTGCCCCCGTGGGCGATTGCAGGATCACGTCATTCACAAAGAGGTAAGTCCGCGTGGCCACCGTGGAGGATTTCCAACCGGGCTTTGTCGCCACTGCTCGCATGCATGTGGTCCGCGTGATGTTCAGAGGGCTCGTATACACTCTTCCCGTGGGCAAGCGTCCCGACAGTCGGCCGGGCACCTCGCCGTCGAGTGAGTAGTAGATGGTTGACCCCTCTGTCTCCACGCTCAGTGATACGGTGAGCGGTTCATCGAAGAAGCCATGCTCCTGGCTGAACTTGACCTCGTCGATGATCCCGTCGTAGGCTCCCTTGTTCTCGGCTCCCGGCGTGGCCGTGGCGAAGTAGCGCCAGTCGTCGCTGCCATCGGGATAGCGACCGTAGGAGATGTCGCGGGTCTGCTTCGGAAAGCTCGTGCTGTCGATTCGGGTCGTCCCATCTGCGGCGAACAGGCCCACGTCCTCGCCGTCGGCACTGAGCTTGAAGCTCGCGTGCAAGCCCTCCTCGGCCGTCTCTCCATCCGCCCATATCAGCAGATAGCCCTGTGCGGCAATCGTGGTCAGGGCAGGGTCGGTCGTCGGGATCCGCCACTTCGTCGGTCTTGCCAGGTCATCCGTCAGATACATGCCGCCGATGTCGACGGGCAAGTCGCCATGGTTGTAGATCTCTATCCAGTCGTCATATTGCCCCTGTGGGTCCGCTTTCGTCGCGCCGTTGGACGCCATGATTTCGTTGATTGCCAGGGAAGCGGCGTTTTCCGCTCCTGTCGCCGTCGCAAGCTGCATGCTCCACAGCACCAATGCCATACAGCCCGCCAGGGCAACCGTCCGTCGGCTCATGCCTTCCATCATTCGTACCTCCAGCCAAATCTCCAGCCCAGGGCATGGTTCTTGGGTCCCGGTCGGCGCAGCCCTTCCCTTCCCAGAGCAACCAGCCATTCTTCGACAAGAAACAACCATTATATAAGAAAGTGGCTGATTTCGTCGTTTGGTGACAACCTTTCGGCATTTCTGAGGTCAAAAAGAGTCTTCCCGGATCGCTGCGGGCCGTTTTTCGACGTCCGAAATGCCTGTGTTGGGTAGTCCTGCGATGCGAACAATAGCCTGTCGCGATAAGGGATTCTGATTTTTGCATAAGACCAAATTATGTTGTGTATTACAGGAACCATCCTGGCATTTGGCGAGTAATGTCGTATGATATAGCAAGGGGCTGCACGAGCGGCTTGAAGAATGGGGATGCCCGAATCCGGGGAATTCATGGACATACGTTTGCAGAATCAGGGTCTATACGAGACGCGCTACGAGCACGACGCGTGCGGGATCGGGGCCGTGGTGAACATCAACGGCGCACGGGACCACTCCATCGTCGAATATGGCAGGCAGATTCTCGTCAATCTGACGCACCGCGGGGCCGCCGGCTCCGACGAGACGACCGGTGACGGGGCAGGCATCCTCTTCCAGATCCCGCACGAGTTCTTTGCGGACGAATGTGAAAGCTGGGGGTTCTCCCTGCCGGGGCCTTCTCAGTATGGCGTCGGGATGGTGTTCGGCTCGAAGGACCGGGAGCTGCGGAACGTGTGCGACCGGACTCTGGAGAAGTCGCTGGCCGAGCACGGAGTCAAGACGCTCGGATGGCGCGACGTGCCGACGTGCGGCGATTGTCTGGGGCAGCTCGCGCGGGAGGCGGAGCCTTCGATCCGGCAAATCTTCGTCGATGGGGCCGGATGCGAGGACGAGGAACTCGAGCGGCGGCTCTACCGGGCTCGCAAACGCGCCGAGAAACGCATCGCCATGCAGTTCGGCAGTGAGGCGGAGGATTTCTACGTCGCCAGCCTGTCGGGCCGGACCATCTGCTACAAGGGCATGTTCATGGCTTGGCAGCTCTTCGAGTATTATCCGGACCTCGCGGATGAGCGCGTCAAGTCGGCGCTGGCGATCGTGCACCAGCGGTACAGTACGAACACGTTCCCGAACTGGCGGCTGGCCCAGCCGTTCCGGTGCATCGCCCACAACGGCGAGATCAACACGCTCAGCGGCAATCGCAACGCCATGCGGGCCCGCGAGCCGAAGATGGCCAGTGGCGTCTTCGGCGAGCATATGGCAGACCTGTTTCCGATCCTGACGCCAAGCGGGAGCGACTCGGCTTGCTTTGACAACGGGCTCGAGCTGCTGGTGCGGGCCGGGCGAAGTATGCCGCACGCCATGATGATGATGATCCCCGAGGCCTTCGGGGCGAAATACCACATCAGCACCGACAAGCGGGCGTTTTACGAATATCACTCTTCCATCATGGAGCCCTGGGACGGACCGGCGGCGATGGTCTTTACCGACGGCCGCATCATCGGCGGCACCCTCGACCGCAACGGCCTCAGGCCCTGTCGTTATCTCGTCACGACCGACGGCTTGGCGATCATTGGCAGCGAGGCGGGCGTGGTCGAATTCCCACCGGAGAAGATTCGCCTCAAGGGTCGGCTTCGCCCCGGACGTATGTTCCTGGTCGATACGACGCAGGGCCGGATCATCTCGGATAACGAAATCAAGAGCAAGATCGCACGGCAGAAGCCGTATCGCCGGTGGCTCGACGAGAACCGCATCGAGCTGCGTGGACTGTTCGACGCGCCGAAGCTCGTCAAGAGCGATCCGGAGACCATCGCGCGAAGGATGCGGGCGTTCGGCTATACGCGCGAAGAGCTTCGGATGATTCTGACGCCCATGGCGGTCAACGGGCAGGAGCCCATCGGGTCGATGGGCAACGATACGCCTCTGGCGGTGCTATCGGAGAGGCACAAGCTGCTGTTCAACTATTTCAAGCAGCTCTTCGCCCAGGTGACGAACCCGGCGATCGATCCGCTTCGCGAGGGGCTCGTGATGAGCCTGATGGCGTTCATCGGCAAGAAGCAGAACCTGCTCGCCGAGACGCCGCAGCACTGCCGTCAACTGAAGCTTCCGCATCCGGTCCTGACGAATGAAGACATCGAGCGGCTGCGGTCCGTACAGCGCGAAGATTTCCGTGTGGTCACGGTGCCGACCCTGTTCGACGCCGACTTCGCGCATCCGGCCGAAGCGTTGCGTTGCGGTCTGGATGCCCTGATCGGCTCGGTCGAGGAGGCCGTCCAGGAGGGTGCGTCACTGGTGATTCTCAGCGACCGTGACGTCTCCGGGTCGAAAGCGCCCATTCCGTCGCTGCTGGCCACGGCGGCCGTCCATCATGCCTTGCTCGAGAAGGGTCTCCGCCATGAGGCGGGGCTGATCGTCGAGAGCGGCGAGCCGCGAGAGGTGATGCACTTTTGCCTGCTGTGCGGCTACGGGGCCAACGCCATCAATCCCTATCTGGCCTTCGAGTCGCTCGACGAGTTGAACCGCCAGGGCGAACTCGGCGTGACGCTGGAGCCCGTTCAGATCGCCGACAACTACATTGCCGCGATCAAGAAGGGCATTCTCAAGACGATGAGCAAGATGGGCATCTCGACGCTGCGCAGCTACTGTGGGGCCCAGCTCTTCGAGGCCATCGGGCTGAACGGCGCCGTCGTGGACAAGTACTTCACCGGCACGAGCTCGCGCATTCGCGGCGTCGGGTTGGAGCAGATCGCCGGGGAAACATTTGAACGGCATCGCTCAGCCTTTCAGCCGCGTCCGACGGGCGCGATGGACCTAGATTTCGGAGGGGAATACCACTTCCGGAACAGCGGGGAGCGGCACCTGTGGAACCCGACGACTGTTGCCAAGCTGCAGCACGCCGTGCGGAACGACGACTGCGCCTCTTACGAAGCCTACGCCAAAGCTATCAACGACCAGTCGAGAGCGCTGCACACCCTGCGCGGGTTGTTCGGCTTTGTGTATGGCAAACCCGTGCGACTGGACGAGGTCGAGCCGGCCGCCGAGATCGTCAAACGGTTTTGCACCGGCGCAATGAGCCACGGCTCGATCAGCAAAGAGACGCACGAGTGTATGGCCGTTGCGATGAACCGCATCGGCGGCATGAGCAATACCGGCGAGGGCGGTGAAGACCCGCAGCGGTACGTGCCCGAGCCGAACGGCGATTCGAAGAGCTGCGGCATCAAGCAGGTCGCCAGCGCCCGTTTCGGCGTCACGACCCACTATCTCGCGAACGCCAAGGAGCTGCAAATCAAGATCGCTCAAGGCGCCAAGCCCGGCGAAGGCGGCCAGTTGCCCGGACACAAAGTCACGGCGGAGATCGCCCAGTTGCGGTATTCCACCCCGGGCGTGACGTTGATTTCGCCTCCGCCCCATCACGATATTTACTCGATCGAGGACCTGGCCCAGCTCATCTACGACCTCAAATGCAGCAATCCGGGCGTGAAGGTCTCCGTCAAGCTCGTCGCCGAGGTCGGGGTCGGCACCATCGCGGCCGGCGTGGCCAAAGGCAACGCCGATGAAATCCTCATCAGCGGCCACGACGGCGGCACCGGCGCCAGCCCGCTGTCGTCGATCAAGCACGCGGGCTGTCCCTGGGAGCTTGGCTTGGCCGAGACACAGCAGGTCCTCGTGATGAACAATCTTCGGGACCGCGTTCGTGTCCAGGCGGACGGGCAGATGCGGACCGGCCGGGATGTGGTCGTCGGCGCGATGTTGGGCGCCGAGCGGTTCGGCTTCGGCACGGCCGCCCTTGTCACGCTCGGCTGCACGCTGCTTCGCAAGTGTCACGAAGGGGCGTGTGCCTTCGGCATCGCGACCCAGGACCCGGAACTGCGCAAGCGATTCGCGGGTAAGCCGGAGCACCTTCAGCGATTCATGTTCTTCGTCGCCGAGGAGGTCCGGCAGATCATGGCCCAGCTCGGCTTCCGCAAGTTCGAGGACATGGTCGGGCGGGTGGACCGATTGAGGACGCACAAGGCTCTGGCCCACTGGAAGGCGAAAGGCGTCAATCTATCCGCGATCTTCTACCAGCCGGACATCTCCGATGGCAGGGGGATTCGGCTCACGGTCGCGCAGGCCGACCGGCTCGCCGACCACATGGATTGGGAGATCCTCAAGCAGGCCAAGGCAGCGCTGGAGAAGAAGAAGCCGACGCGCATCGAGATGCCCATTCGCAACGTGAACCGGACCGTCGGCGCGATCCTGAGCAACCGCATCGTGCAGAAGCACGGCCCACAGGGCCTGCCGGACGGGACGCTCGAAGTCGTTCTTCGCGGCTCAGCCGGACAGAGCTTCGGTGCCTTCCTGGCCCCCGGCGTGACGCTGCGGCTGATCGGCGACAGCAACGACTACCTCGGCAAAAGCCTCTCCGGCGGCCGGATCGTCGTGCAGACCCCGGAGGGCTCGCCGTTCATGGCCCATGAGAACATCATCGTCGGCAATACGCTGCTCTACGGCGCCACCCGCGGCGAGGTCTTCATCAACGGCATGGCCGGAGAGCGCTGCGCCGTCCGCAACAGCGGCGTCAACGCCGTCGTCGAGGGCGTCGGAGACCACGCCTGCGAATATATGACCGGCGGGACCGTTGTCGTCCTGGGCCAGACGGGCTGCAATTTCGCCGCCGGAATGAGCGGCGGCCTGGCCTATGTGCTCGACGAGATGCAGCTCTTCGATACGCTCTGCAATCTTGATATGGTCGAGCTGGAGACGGTCTGGCAGGAGCGGGACCAGGCGGTCCTCTACGATCTGATCGAGAGGCATCTGGAGTGGACCAGCAGCGAGCGGGCCAAGTTCATCCTGCGGGCCTGGCCGGACATGGTCGGCCGATTCGTCAAGGTCATCCCGATCGATTACCGCAAGGCGTTGGAGCGCATGCGGGCCCTCGAGCACCGCGACACGGAAACCACGCCGGCCACGGAAGAGGTGTTCTATGGGTGAGCTCAAGGGATTTGTCAAATACGAGCGTCAGGAGGTCGGGCACCGGCCGGTGGAGGAGCGAATCCACGATTTCAACGAGATCGACCTGCCGCTGTCGCCGGAAGCGATCCGGCAGCAGGCCGCCCGCTGCATGGACTGCGGCATCCCCTTCTGCCACGGCGTGGGCTGTCCGGTGGGTAACAGCATCCCGGATATGAACGAGTTCGTGTACAGGGGCCAGTGGGAGCAGGCGTGTCGCGTCCTGCATGAGACGAACAACTTCCCGGAGATTACCGGGCGGGTGTGTCCGGCCCCGTGCGAGACGGCCTGTACGTTAGCCGTCAGCGACCATCCCGTCCTGATTCGGCACATCGAGTACCAGATCGTCGAGCGCGGTTTCGAGGAGGGCTGGGTCAAGCCGCTGCCCGCGCCGCGGAAGACGGGCAAGCGCGTCGGCGTCGTGGGCTCGGGTCCGGCCGGCCTGGCCGTCGCCCAGCAATTGGCCCGGGCCGGACACAACGTGGTCGTCTTCGAGAAGGATGAGAAGGCCGGCGGCATGCTCCGCTACGGCATTCCCGATTTCAAATTAGGCAAGCACATCATCGACCGCCGGCTCGAACAGTTGAAGGCCGAGGGGGTCGAGTTCCAGACCGGCGTCGACGTCGGCAAGGACATCTCCGCCCACTATCTCCGCAAGCGGTTCGACTGCATCTGCCTGACCAAGGGCGCCCGGGAGCCGCGGGATCTCGCCGTTCCCGGCCGGGACCGTAGCAACGTCATCTTCGCGATGGACTATCTGGCGGCCCAGAACAAGCTCTGTGCCGCCGAGCCGTTGGAGGGCACTCCGAGGATCTCGGCCCGGGACAAGGTTGTCGTCGTCCTCGGCGGCGGCGATACCGGCAGTGACTGCGTGGGGACCGCCCGCCGACAGCGAGCGAAGAAAATCTACCAGCTCGAAATCCTCCCGAAGCCTCCGGATACGCGCCCGCCCGATACGCCCTGGCCCATGTGGCCCCGGCAGATGCGGACTTCGTCGTCCCAGGAGGAAGGCTGCGAGCGGCGGTGGTCCGTCATGACGAAGGCATTCGCCGGTGACAACGGCCATGTGAAAGAGCTGCACGGCTGCGAAGTCGAATGGATGCAGGCGAACGGCAACTGGAAGCTGAAAGAGCAGCCCGGAACGGAGTTCGTCCTGAAAGCCGACCTCATCCTGCTCGCTCTGGGCTTCCTGCACGTCACGCATGACGGCTTGGTGAAGGATTTGGACTTGCAACTTGATGCGAAAGGCAATGTAATAGTCGCCGATTACCAGACCAGCGAGCCGTGGGTGTTTGCGGCCGGTGATACCGTCAGCGGCGCCTCGCTGGTCGTTCGGGCGATCCAGAGCGGGCGAGAGGCGGCGGTGGCCATGGACCGCTGGCTGCGTCAGACGGGTCCCCAAGTGCGATGAATCGCAGTGGGCGGCCCAATCCCTAAGGGCGCCGCAAACTCGCTGAGCTCGCGCGCCGTACAGAAACGGGCGGCCATAGGCAACGCGTGGGGTGGATAGCACGCTCCAGACACAGGACCGACAGGGTGCTGGTCCATCCGGATGAAGCTTGGCAGGGCAGGAGACCGTACAGGAAGATATGCCGAAACGGAAGGATATCCACAAGATACTGATCGTTGGCTCGGGGCCCATCATCATCGGGCAGGCCTGCGAGTTCGACTATTCCGGCACGCAGGCCTGCAAAGTCCTGCGGCAAGAGGGTTTTGAGGTCGTCCTGGTCAACAGTAACCCGGCGACGATCATGACCGACCCCGAATTGGCGGACCGGACCTACATTGAGCCGATCACGCCCGAGATCGTCGAGAAGGTGATCCGCCGGGAGAAGCCGGACAGTCTGCTGCCCACGCTGGGCGGGCAGACCGGCTTGAACACCGCCGTGGCCCTGGCCGAGAGCGGCGCGCTCAAGAAGTACAACGTCAGGATGCTCGGCGCCAATCTGCGATCGATCAAGAAGGCCGAGGAGCGCGACCTTTTCAAGAAGACCGTCCAGGAGATCGGCCTCGAAGTGCCGCGCAGCGGATACGCCCACTCCTGGCAGGAAGCCAAACGCATTGTGCAGGAGATCGGTTTTCCCGCGATCATCCGGCCCTCCTACACGCTCGGCGGCACCGGCGGCAACGTCGCCTACAACACCGAGGAGTACGCCAAGTACATCCAGTGGGGGCTCGACCTGAGTCCGAAAAGTCAGGTCCTCGTCGAGGAGTCCGTCATCGGATGGAAGGAATACGAGCTCGAGGTGATGCGGGACCGCAAGGACAACGTCGTCATCGTCTGCTCCATCGAGAACCTCGATCCGATGGGCATCCACACGGGCGACAGTATCACCGTCGCGCCCGCCCAGACCCTGACGGACAAGGAATACCAGATCATGCGCGACGCGGCCCTGAAGATCATCCGGGCCATCGGCGTCGAGACGGGTGGCTCGAACATCCAGTTCGCTGTCCATCCGGAAAACGGCAAGCTCTCCGTGATCGAGATGAACCCGCGCGTCTCGCGCAGCTCGGCCCTGGCCTCGAAGGCAACGGGTTTCCCTATCGCCAAGATCGCCTCGCTGTTGGCCGTCGGGTACACGCTCGACGAGATCCCGAACGACATCACGAAGAAGACACCGGCGTGCTTCGAGCCGACCATCGACTACTGCGTGGTCAAGTGGCCGCGGTTCACGTTCGAGAAGTTCCCGCAGACGCCGCCCGAGCTGACGGTCCAGATGAAATCGGTCGGCGAGGCGATGGCCATGGGCCGCACGTTCAAGGAAGCGATGCAAAAGGCGATCCGCTCGCTTGAGATCGATCGATACTCCCTCGGCGACGGGCACATCAACAAGGCCGTTTCCGCCGACCAGCTCAAGGAACGGCTGCGGCAGAATTATTGGGACAAGCTCTGGTACGTCGCCGAGGCGATGCGGCGCGAGATGCCCATCGACGAGATCCACGCCCTGACGAAGATCGACCGCTGGTTCCTGCACAACATCAAGGACGTCGTCGATCTGGAGTCGCAGCTTGTGGTGCAGAAGGGCAAGCTGCCCGAGGCCGCGCTGCTCGCCCGGGCCAAGCAGTGCGGGTTCAGTGACAAGTACATGGCCCTGATTGCCGGCGTGCCGGAAACGGAACTGCGCGAGCACCGCCAATCGCTCGGCGTTCAGGCCGTCTACAAGATGGTGGATACGTGCGGGGCCGAGTTCGAGGCGGCCACGCCGTACCTGTACTCCACCTTTGAGAGCGAATGCGAGGCGAACCCGACCAAACGCCGCAAGATCATGATCCTCGGCGGCGGGCCCAACCGCATCGGCCAGGGCATTGAGTTCGACTACTGCTGCTGCCACGCTGCCTTCGCCCTCAAGGAAATCGGCGTCGAGTCGATCATGGTCAACTGCAACCCGGAAACCGTCAGCACGGACTACGACACGTCCGACCGGCTGTACTTCGAGCCGCTCACCTTCGAGGACGTGATGACCATCGTCGAGAAGGAACGGCCCGACGGTGTCATCGTCCAGTTCGGCGGCCAGACTCCGCTCAAGCTCGCCGTGCCGCTCGAGAAGGCGGGCGTGCCCATCATCGGCACCTCGCCCGACAGCATCGACATGGCGGAGGACCGTGAACGGTTCAACCGACTGATCAAGAAGCTCAAGCTGCTCCAGCCGGATAGTGAGATTGCTACGAGCTATGAACAAACGCTGAAAGTGGCCAAGCGACTCGGCTATCCGCTCCTGATTCGCCCCTCGTTCGTGCTCGGCGGCCGCGCCATGGATATCGTCTACGACGAGGACAGTCTCAAAGCCTGCGTCGACGAGGCGATCGAGGCCTCCGGCGAGCACCCGATCCTGATCGACAAGTTCCTCGGCGATGCGACCGAGCTCGATGTCGACGCCATCAGCGACGGGCACACCGTGGTCGTCGGCGGCATCATGGAGCACATCGAGGAGGCCGGCGTCCATTCCGGCGACAGCGCCTGCTCCATTCCCCCCATCGATCTGAAGAAGGAAATCATCGACGAGGTCATGCGGCAAACGAAGCTCCTCGCGCTGGAGCTCCGCGTCAAGGGCCTGATGAACGTTCAGTACGCGATCAAGGACGACCGCATCTACATCCTCGAAGTGAACCCGCGAGCGTCGCGCACGATTCCCTTCGTCAGCAAGGCCATCGGCGTACCGTTAGCCAAGTTAGCCGCCAAGGTCATGGCTGGCCTGACGCTTGAAGAGCTGGGCTTCACGAAGGAAGTTGTTCCGAAGCATTACGCGGTCAAGGAGGCGGTGTTTCCGTTCCTCAAGTTCCCGGGCACGGACGTGCTGCTCGGCCCCGAGATGCTCTCGACCGGCGAGGTCATGGGTATCTCGGACGACTTCGGCACGGCCTACGCCAAGAGCCAGATCGCCTCGGGCAACACGTTGCCGACCGCAGGCAGCGTCCTGATCAGCGTCAACGACAACGACAAGCCGCGGGCCGTGGCTCTCGCGAAGCGCCTCCACGCCCTCGGCTTCAAGATCGTCGCGACCAAGGGCACTTGCATCGAGCTGATCAAGCACAACATCCCGTCCGAGTTCGCGCTCAAGAGGACCGAGGGCCGGCCGAACATCGTGGACATGACCATCAACGGCCAGATCGACCTCATCATCAACACGACGGTGGGCAAGCGGTCCATCGTCGATTCGTTCTTCATCCGGCGCAGCGCCGTCGATCACCGCGTCTCCTATGTCACCACGATCCGCGGCGCCGAGGCCGTCGTCAAGGCGATCGAGGCGTTGAAGGCAAAGAAGATTACGGTCAAACCGATACAGCACTACTATCGATAAATGATAATTGATTATGGATGATTGAGATGGAAGAGACGGACCGGATCATCAGCAATCAATCGTCCTTAATCAGTAGAAGGAAGGTTTCGTGAAGGCGGTACTACTCTTAGAAGACGGCACGATATTCGAGGGCCAGGGCTTCGGCGCCCGCGGCTTCAAGTGCGGGGAGGTCGTGTTCAACACGGCCATGAGCGGCTACCAGGAGGTCCTCACCGACCCGTCGTACCACGAGCAGATCGTCACCATGACGTACCCGCTCATCGGCAACTACGGCACGAACGGCGAGGATTGGGAGTCGCGAAAGGTCTTCGTCGCCGGCTTCGTCGTCAAGGAGAACTGCCCGTACCCGAGCAACTGGCGCAACGGCGCCACGCTTGATGAGTACCTCAAGAAAAACGAGATCGTCGGCATCGAGGGCATCGACACGCGCAAGCTCGTCCGGCATATCCGCACCGAGGGCGCGATGCGAGGCATCCTCTCCTCGGCGGAGACGAGCCCGAAGAAGCTGGCCGCGATGCTCGGAGAGTACCCGGGTCTCGTCGGCCGCGACATCGTCAAGGACGTCACTGGCGGCAAGTCGTATGAATGGAAAGAAGGCGTCGTCAACGTCCTGAGCCCCGAATCGGCGCCCGAGCCGAAGTACAAGGTCGTCGCGCTCGATTACGGGATCAAGCAGAACATCCTGCGCCTCCTTGTTTCGCACGGCTGCGAGGTCACGGTCCTGCCGGCCCAGGCGACGGCCCATGACGTCCTGGCCCACAAGCCCGACGGCGTGTTCCTCAGTAACGGCCCGGGCGATCCCGCCCCCGTGACGTACGCTGTCGAGACGGTGAAATCCCTGCTGGGCAAGGTCCCGATCTTCGGCATCTGCCTCGGCCACCAGATCCTCGGCCTGGCCCTCGGCGGCACGACGTACAAGCTCAAGTTCGGCCATCGCGGCGCCAATCACCCCGTCAAGAACCTCGAAACCGGGAAGATCGAAATCACGAGCCAGAACCACGGCTTCTGCATCGATCTCGACTCACTCGCGGACAAGGCCGTCGAGCTGACGCACATGAACCTCAACGACAACACGCTCGAAGGCCTGCGCTGCGAGAAGCTCGCCGCCTTCTCCGTCCAGTACCACCCCGAAGCCTCCCCCGGCCCCCACGACTCCCGCTACCTCTTCGACAACTTCACCCGCCTCATGGATGCCCGATAGCAACGGTGTGCGAAGCACACCCTACCGCTGACGCCCATGCACAGAAGCCTTTCCGGCAACTCCAAGGAGACAGGCCAAGAGCCTGTTAGCAGCAGGACCTGCGACCCAACGCCAACATACGGCACGCGTAGGGTGGGCCATGCCCACCATCTTCTATACGCCGAAGGCTTTTTGCATTTGCTGGCGGACCTGGGTGAGGCGTTCGACGTTGCCGCCGCCGACTTCGGCCGTGGCCCAGCCGGTGAAGCCGATCTCGGCGAGCGCCTTGCGGACGTCGGCCCACGGCAGGTCGTCGTTCTCGCTGGTGATATCTCCCCACTTGTTCTTGGCCCGGCTGAAGCCCTTCACGTCGAGCTTGACGCACCGGTGCCCGAATGCACGGATCCAGTCGCCCGGCTGCCCGTACTTCCAGTGGTTGCCGACGTCGTAGTACATCCCCACCCACGGGCTCTGGAAGCTGTCCACGAACCGGATGAATCGCTCCGGCGTCTGCTCCGGCCCCTTGTCGTGGTCGTACCACATCTGGTTCCAGACGTTTTCGATCAGGATCATCTGCCCCAGCGAGGCCGCTAACGGAAGCATCTTCTTGATCTCCTGGCGGGCGCGCTCGTCGATCGCATCGGCCGGCCCGTCGTTGCCGCGCCCGACGACGATGAGCACGGCGCTGCCGCCGGCCGCGTGCGAGACGCGAATGCAGTGCTCGATATTCGCCCGGCCCTGGTCGCGGTCCTCCTGTTTCTCGCTGGTGAGCCGCTTCTCCCAGTGCGCGTGGTTGATGGCGTTATGGACGAACACGCCGGACTCGCGTACGGCGTCTCGCGCCTGCTCCGGCGTGAACTCCCCGGCCTGGTCGAAATCGACCCCGTCGAACCCGGCCTCCGCCGCCATCCGCAGCCGCTCCACGACCGACAGCTTCTTGCCCTCCAGCTCCTTCGGCAGCATCCCCAGCTTACACGCCAACAGAATCCGTTTCCCCTCCGGCGGCCTCACGATCCGCGACGCCCCGGCCTCAGCCGCCTGCCCCGCCCCAGCAACAGCCGCAACCGACCCAGCCCCCACGGCCAGAAACTCACGACGATTCAGCGACGAACCTCGATTGTGCACACCTTCCCTTGACATGAGTGTCCCCCTATCGAACGTATTGTTGTCTTTCCTTTCACCCAGCAGCAATCCTACGGGATCGAGTATACCATGGGCTGAGAAGTGCCTCAAGTGCCTCCCGAGGACAGGCCGTAGTGGCTCTCGGAGCATAATTCCTGTACTCGTTGAGATTGACAGGCCACACCTTATCTGGTATGCTGGCTGTCGAGTCATGGAGAGCCGCAAGAGCGGATAGCCGTCACAGGCATAGGATAAGGAGTGGAGGAAAAGACATGCTTATCTTGAAGGCTCGAAGGATCTTTCCGGCAGCTTTGCTGGTAGTGGCCTGTCTTGTCGGTTCGCCGGCATGGGCCGGGTTTTCTGGGGGCACAGGTGAACCCAATGATCCCTATCTGATTGCCACCGTGGAGCACCTCCTTGCTGTCGGCTCGGATCCCGGTCTCCAGAACAAGCACTACCAACTGGTCAATGACATCGATCTGGATCCTGATTTGCCAGGCGGCCGTGTATTCGACCATGCGGTGATTCAACGGTCTGTCATCAGATCGAGTTCTCCACGTGGGCGTTCGTCGGAGACATACGTGGGCTTCTCCGGTCGTTTCGACGGCAACGGCCATGTCATCCGTAATCTCACCGTGGAAATCTACTGGCGAATGACCTCGTATCGGGGCCTGTTTGAATCTATCGAGCCAAACGGATGCGTCATGAACCTGGGGATCGAAGATGCCAGGATCGCAGGTGACATCGATCGCGCGGGCGTCTTAGCTGCCAGGAATGCCGGCACCATCCAGCGCTGTTACGCCACAGGAAGTGTAATGGGAGGCGAATATGCTGGCGGGCTCGTGGGAGAGAACTCAGGCTTCATTACCGATTGCTATGCCAGTGGTCACGTAATGAGCAGCAAGTATTCGTTCGCCATCGGCGGG
>Ga0207752_1000913_pt1 | contig 13972 bp, 9 predicted proteins | sample Pon2CUnioCityCA_6_FD_187272 | JGI IMG/M metagenome (GOLD analysis project Ga0207752, IMG submission 187272) | Marine sediment microbial community from Union City, CA, USA - Pond 2C Sediment 2 (SPAdes) | ecosystem: Environmental > Aquatic > Marine > Intertidal zone > Salt pond sediment ... | reverse complement strand
AACGGCAGGAATAGCCGCCCTGAGTGCTTCAGAGCGACCTGCAGCGGCTGTCCTCCCGCCGGCTCCACGGACAGCCGAGAATCGAGTGAAAAGGGAATTATGGAGCCCGGGCGAGCACCCAGGGCCCGCAAGAGGCGCTCGTAGACGACCGTATCCGTCAGCGGAATAACCGTTGTCGCATTGCCGGGAAAGGCCGTCTCCAGGACGGGCGTAGCGGAAAGAAACATGTTCGGGCCGCTCGCCAGCCCATACCGCAGGGCCCTCACCGACAGTTCCGCCCCGGAAGCATTGGCTAACTCGACGTCAAACTCCAGCGTGGCATAGTCGACCTGCGCATCCTGCACTCGCAGAGCCAATATCCGCGCCGTCGGTGCCGGGCCGGGCTCAGCATGCCGCCGGGTCTGACAGCTCGTAACGACCAGAAGGAGAATCGCCCAGATCGCAACCGCTTGCCGCCTGGCGCTTCGCAGGGCTCGCGTTGGCGTTCTCCCGACACCGTCCATGGCTACGCGCTCTTGTGATCGAGGAAACCTTCGAGCTTCCGGGCACGCACGGGATGCTGGAGCTTGCGGATGGCTTTGGCCTCGACCTGCCGCACGCGCTCGCGAGTCACTTTGAAGATGCGGCCGACTTCTTCGAGGGTATACGTGTAACCGTCCCCGATGCCGTAGCGAAGCTTGATGATCTCGCGCTCCCGGTACGAGAGCGTCTTGAGGACCATGTCGATCCGCTCCTTGAGCATCTCCTGGGTCGCCGAGGCCACGGGGGAATCCACGTCGTCATCCTCGATGAAATCGCCGAAGTAGGAGTCTTCGCTGTCCCCGATGGGGCGGTCGAGGCTAATGGGATGCTTGGAGATATTGAGGACCCGTCGCGTCTCTTGCACCGACATGCTGACTTCCGAGGCGATTTCCTCGATGGTCGGCTCGCGGCCGAGTTCCTGGTGCAGGAGCTTGGAGGCGCTGCGAATCCGGCTCATCGTCTCGATCATGTGGACCGGGATCCGGATGGTCCTCGCATGGTCGGCAATCGCCCGGGTGATCGCCTGGCGAATCCACCACGTCGCATAGGTGCTGAATTTGTAGCCGCGGCGATACTCATACTTGTCCACCGCCCGCATCAGGCCCGTGTTGCCCTCCTGAATCAGGTCCAGGAAGCTCAGCCCGCGGTTGCGGTACTTCTTGGCAATCGAGACGACCAGACGCAGGTTGGCGCTGGACAGCATCCGTTTGGCGTGCTCGTACTGGCAGAAGACCCTTTCCATCGCCCGCAGTTTCTTCTCCAACTGACTGGGCGTCTCCAGAGCGAGTTCCTGCAACCCGGCCACTTCCTGCTTCGCGGTTTCGATGTCCTCGGCCGTCATCATACCGTTCGGACCGGCCTCGATCATCTTCTGAAGCTGGCGCATCTTCTCGCAGATCCCCTGCAGCTTGGGCTTCATCGGCTGGATGCGGCTGGTCCGCAGGCTCAACTCCTCCAAAAGAGTGGCGACCTTCCTGCGATTGCGACGAAGGTGTTTCGTATCGAGCCGACGCTGGTCCTCATCCGTGCCGGTGCAAATGTCCTTGAAGAGCCGTTGGTTGATCTCGAGCAGCTCGTTGACCGTTTTGAGGTTCTCGACGATGCGCTTCTTGATCACGCCCTTCGTGGTCAGGGGCGAGGTCCCGGTCTTGATCGTCCGGTCGAACGACATGGAGCCGTCGTGTACCTGCTGAATCAGCTCGACCGCGTTGCGCGCGCAATAATCGCACTGGAGCATCTTTCGCCGGAACGCCATCCGGGCGATCTCGATCTTTCGGGCCAGGGCAATCTCATCCTTGCGAACCAGCAGCGGGATCTGCCCCATCTGGGTCAGATACATACGAATGGGATCATCGATGCGGTGGGAGACCTCCCCTTCGACGAACCGCTTCGCCAGTTGCTCGTCGTCCTCCGAAACCTCTTCCGCTGCGCCGCTCTCTTCCTTGTCCACCGCTTCGGCATCTTCCTCGAAGTCATCGTCCGACCGATTGGCGCGCTGAGCCACCTTGTCACTTTCATCGACGATATTGATGCCCATCTCATCGAGCGTGCCGAGGAGTCTTTCGAGCCGCTTCGCACTCACGGCATCATCCGGCAGCGATTCATTGATCTCCTCGTACGTGAGGAACCCCTCTTTCCTGCCCTTCACGATCAGCGATTTGATCATCGGCTCGGGGTCTCGCCGCACCTCGGCCTTCTCAGGCTCCTGCGCCTCGATCTTGGCGTTCTCGGACGTACTCTTGACTTCCGTCTGACTCATATCCTTAACCTTCTTTGACTTCATTCCCTTTTTCGCCACAATATCGACTCCACTAAAGTCAAACTGCAGAACTCAGAAACCACCACCTTTGTGAAGCCTCAAAACGTTCCCATCCCTGCCTGGTTTGTGGATTCACCTGTTGCTACGGCCCCCTTGGCGCAATTGTTCATCCTGCGGGGGTTTATCGAACCTTCGCCTCTCAAACGATACCAATGCTGTGCGGGTTCTGCCGCCCGGAAGGCCCCTCGGGACTCTCCTGCAAGGGCGCGCTCGAAATCGTCCCGTTGGTCCGAACATGTGCCGCCCGCCCCCTGCGCCGGCGCAGGACCTCAAGAGCATCCATCAGCCGTGAATGGTGGTTGCCCTTGCCCTCGCCGACCTGCTGCAGCTCGACAATACACTCGCCCAATTCCACCGATTCCGTCTGGGCCAGTACGCGATTCACCGAGAAATCCTCATCCGATCGAACAACCTCCAGTAAGATCGAGGCAATCTGGGTCAGGATCGGCACGTCGAAAAGGTCTTCCGTAATCCTCGGGGCAACGGTATGGAAAAGTCCGGGCTCATTGAGCAGCACTTCCAGGACCTCCCGCTGGGCCACGGCATACAATCCCTGGCCCCAATCCACCGTCTCCAGCGTATCTGTACGCGACGTCTCCCGGCGTGTGGCTCCGGACAACCGCCGCACACGCCGCTGCAACTCCTCATGGATTTCTTTGGCGTCGAGCCCGATCACTTTCGTAAGTTTGTTGATAAAGACGCCGCTCTCCAGCGCGGGTAGGCTCTTCGACGCCAGTCCAACAGCGATCGCCTGTAGAAATTCGTTCAGGGCTGCCTTGCGGCTGGCCAGCGTATCGTCGGCGGCGAACGTCTCACTGAGCCGATCCCACTTGAACTGCAGGACGTCCGCAGCCTGCTCGACCATACGATCGAACGGCTCCTTGCCGACCGCCAGAAGGAACTCACAGGGATCCTTGCCTTGCGGAACGAACCCCAGCTTGATGTCCAGGTGCTGAGACAGACAGACCTCCAGTGCCCGGTTGGCCGCTGCGATTCCGGCCGTATCGCTGTCGAAAACCAGCACCGCCTTCTCCGCGTACCGTCGGAGGATTCGGCCGTGCCCCGTCGTGAAACTCGTTCCCAGCGTGGCCACCACGTTCGTGCAGCCGAACTGATGCGCCATAATCACATCCGTATAGCCCTCGACGATAACCGCGGTGCCTGTCGCGACGATCTGATGGCGGGCCTGCTCCAAGCCATAGAGCGTATTGCTCTTATCGAACAACGTCGTCGTCGGCGAGTTGATATACTTGGCGCCCGTATCGCTCAGTGTCCGGCCGCCAAACGCGATCACCCGGCCCGTTACATCGGTGATGGGAAACATCAGCCGGTTGACAAACTTGTCCTGATTCGGACCGGCGGTGAGGCCGGCCTGTTGCAGCAGCGGTGCCGGGACCTTCTTCACTGCAGCCGCCTGGGCCAAGGCGTCGACGGCATTCGGCGCCACACCCACTCGCCATTTTTCGATGCTTTCCTGAGAAATCTTCCGCTCGGCCAGATACTCCCGGGCGTGCCTGCCCTTCTCCGGGTCGCTCAGACACTGCCGGAAGAACCCCATCGCCCAGGCGTTGGCCCTCGCCAACAGATTCGGATCGACGCTTTCGGCCTTCTGCGATGACCGTGGCGCAGTACGCCGGACCGGCTTGAGCTCGATGCCGGCGCGCTGGGCCAGCCTCTCCACTGCCTGTGGAAAGTTCAGACCCTCGCGCATCTGCACGAACTTCAGCACGTCACCGCCCGCACCGCACGCGAAACATTTATAAATCTGCTTGACCGGGTTCACGTAGAGACTGGGCTTGTGGTCCTCATGGAACGGGCACAAGCCAACCAGTTCGCGTCCCTTCTTTTTCAGGCTGACGTGCTCGCTGACCACGTCAACGATGTCGTTCGCCTGCTGCACCCGGCTGATCGCAGCGTACTCGTATACCCCTGGCATAGGCCGCTATGTAAGTCCTTCCCTAAAAGCCTTTTCCGGAAATCCTCCACCGTGCCGCGGCTCGAACAGAAATAAGTCTCCTACCCCGCGACATCAAAAGAAGCTTGGCTACTTAAATAGGAGCGAAAACGGCCAAAAGTCAAATCAAGAGGACAAAACCCCCGTGGCAACCTTGAAAACCGAATTTTCACACGCTTAGACACTTGGTAAAATGAGACGCATGTCCGATATTTTCCGCCACCATGATATTATCGGTCAAGCCACCGATAGACTCCGTCGGAGCACTAAGAATTACCTTGGGCTCGTAGGGCCAGGCCAAAGAACTCGACGGCTGTCCGCGTCGTTGCCGCCGCGAACTCGTCCAAATCCAATTGCTTGTGCTCGGCAAGGAATCTTGCCGTGTGGACCATCAGGGCCGGCTCGTTTGGCTTTTGTTTGCGCACCGGCTCCGGCGACATGTAGGGACAATCGGTCTCGATCATCAGTCGATTCAGCGGAACCACTCCCGCCGCCTCGCGTGTCACCTGGGCGTTCTTGAACGTGACCACGCCCGTGAAGGACATGGAATACCCCTTCTCGAAGAGCTGCTTGGCCTGCTCCCCGGAGCCGCTGAAGCAGTGAAAGACGACTCCCTTGAGCCCTTTGCCATGCCGATCCAGCAATTCGACCGTCTCCTCGAAAGCATTTCGCGAATGAATGACGACCGGCAGATCCAACTCCCGCGCAATGTCAAGATGGGCGATGAACACACGTCTCTGGTCCGGCTGCCTGGAAAAATTGTAGTGAAAATCCAGCCCGGTTTCACCGACGGCGACCACCTTCTCCTGCTGCGCGAGCCGTTTCAACTCCGCCAGAGCGTCCGCATCGCCGGCCTTTGCCTCATGCGGATGAATCCCGACCGTCGCGTACATGTTCTCGTGCAGCCCGGCCAGTTCCACGGCCCTGCGGCTGTCCTCCAGATCGGTCCCCACGGTAATCCACCCGCAGACACCGGCGGCCCGGCTCCGCTCCACCACGCCCGGCACATCCTCCACCAAAGGCTCGAACGTCAAATGACAGTGTGTATCAATCAGTTCCATCTTCCTTCTCTGCGAAATCGGTCTTTCCGACGGAGATGTCCTCCACCACTTCGCCCCGTGTGAACGTGAAGACCACAATGCCATCGGGGCCCTTGTGCAAATCGGACAGCACCCGCACCAACGCCGCCAGACTATAGGTGGATACGTCCTTTCCGTCAACGGCGAGCAGAGTGTCGTTCCGCCTGACACCTTTGCGATATCCCACCCCATTGACCTCTGCCATGCAAACGGACAGTGCGCCGCGCCGACGGCGCAGGGCTAACCCAAGACCCTTCAGCCGAAGCTCTACGGAACTGGACACATCGGTATCCCTTATCCGCTTCAAGTAGAGCTTCCGGGCAGGAAAGTCAAAGGTCACCACATGACCGAAGAAGAAACGCACGCCCAATGTGGACTCATGCCCCTTGTAGAAGACGATATCCTCGTATTCCAAACCACCCAGGCGAAATCGATCCGACAGGGCAAAAGCCTGCGTCCTCAGTGTATTCGTCTCGGCCATGGTGGTCACCAACGCCTGCAATGTCCCGCTGAGGGTCATCGAGCGCGCTTTCTTGAACACGCTGCCTGCAAGCTCCCCGGATACAGGTCGGCGTCCCCAGCCGGTGTCAGCCAGGAAGGTTGCCTGAACCCCGTCGACCTGCCCCTCGATGTATGGCAGCGACGAGAGGAACTTCTGTTTGATGCGGACGGGAGCGCCCCAGTCCGCCTGGGCGATCCCCTTGCGGCTCTTGAGAAATGTGACGGACGCCTGCTCAAAATCAATCTGGACGATGTAATGGCGAAGGAAGTCCATCCCGAGAATACCGTTAACTTTCTTCTGCAGACCCGTGCTGATTCCCGCAAGATCGGCTACGGCAATCAGACCGTCCCTCCGGACCTTAAGGGGGCCGAGGAAGGCTTCGGGTGCACGAAAGTACTCATACGTGAAAGACTTGCCACCGACGGCCGTACCCTTCTGGGGCCAGAGAAACCGTTTGCCGAGCCGATCCTTCAAAGAGGCATCCCACATGGTATGGGTGCAGCCTGTATCCAAGATGAACCGGCATTGTTCGCCTTCGAGGGTGACCGGCAGAAAGACCCAGGGGGCATTGGGATCGAATCTGAACTCTGCCAGGACCTCAGGAGAATCACCCAGCCGGCGCTCCACCGAGCCGCAGCCGGCCAGAAGAAGCCCCACCATCAGTACGACCGGCGTCCAGCCTCGTCTTGTCCTGCCCATGTCGCCCCTGCGCTTCAAAGATCGCTCCAATAGACACCCATGCGTTTACGGCACGAAGGCGTTTTCGTAGTGGCGAATCTGCGGGGGGCCCTCGCGACCGAGGATGACGGTCATAACGTCGAAGCGCAAGGGGCGATCCTCAATCTTGTGAACGGCGAGGAAATAACGGGCCGTCCGGCTCAGCCGCTCTCTCTTGGCCGGAGTAACGGTCGCCTCGACGGGAACGAAACCCTCTCTCGCCCGCGAGCGGACCTCGACGAAGACAATCGTACCGTCCCGGTCCACCATGACCAGGTCCAACTCGCCCATTTTGCAGGCATAATTGCGGGTGAGCGTCCGCATGCCTTCGCTCTTGAGGAATCGCTCGCAACGTTTCTCACCCCATCGGCCCAGTGCGGCCCTGTCGCTCAGCAATCTGCGTCGAATCAGGAACATCGCAGGATTTACGATTGACTATTTGCGATTCACCATTTTGGCGGACCGCCCGGCATGGGGGAACGAGGCCAAATCGTAAACAGACAATCGGCGATTACCTCGAGGCCGTGTGGTCGCTGTGCCGCTGCGGGAGCTTGACGGCCTTGCCGGTCCGCTGACGGAGAAAGTACAGCTTGGCCCGCCGGACCTTGCCACTACGGGTCGGCACGATATCGAGCACGTTCGGCGAGTGAAGCGGGAAGATCCGCTCGACACCCTCGTTGCCGACGATCCGTCGAACCGTGAAACTCTCGTTCACCCCGCGGCCCTTGCGGCCGATCACCGTACCGGTAAAGATCTGTGTCCGGGTCTTCTCGCCCTCCTGGATCCGGCAGTGAACGTCCACCGTATCGCCCACCTCAAAGTGCGGGATCTCTTGCTTCAAACTCTTGCTCTCAACGGCATCCAGTAACTTCGTCTTCACGGTCAATCTCCCGAAGATTGTCTTTGTCGTGTGCAATGAAACTCGTATATTACGCTCTCTCTCGCCTTCAGGCAAGCATTTTTCGCGGATTTTCGGGCCCCGCCCCGGGACCATTTCGACCTGCGGTAGCCGCCCCGCCGGCGGGCCGGTATAATCACGGGCATGAGCAATGCCGCGCTCAGTGCGATCTTCGAGCAGATGGCCGACGTCATGGAGATCCTCGGCCAGGACCGATTTCGCATCAACAGCTACCGCACGGTGGCTCGGATCGTGGGCGAGCTGCCGACCGACGCCGCCGCCATGCTTGAAACGGGCCAGCTCGCGAAGACCCCCGGGATCGGCAAATCCTCTCTGGCCAAGATCGAGGAGTTCATCAAGACCGGCCGCATCAAGGCCCACCAGGAGCTACTGGCCGGAATCCCCCCCACTCTACTGGAATTGCTCAACATCCCCGGCGTCGGGCCCAAGAGCGTCAAGGCCCTGTACGAGAATCTCTCCGTCAAGAGTCTCGCGGACTTGGAGCGGGCCCTCGGTGAGGGTCTCGTCGAGACGCTGCCGGGCTTCGGCGTCAAGAAGGCGGCCGCCATCCGACGCGGCATGGAATTCATCGAGAAGGCCGCCGGCCGCATCCGCCTCGACCAAGCGATCGTCGCCGCCGCCACCGTGACCGGCTACCTCCACGAACTTCCCGGGATCGACAGGATTCAGCCGGCAGGCTCCCTCCGACGGCGGGCGGAGACCATCGGCGACGTCGATATCCTCGTGACGACCCGCGGGGGCGCCTCCAAGGACGAGCAGACTCCCGAGCAAATCATCACGGCTTTCACTAAAGCGCCTTTCGTGGACCGCGTCCTCGGCGCGGGCGGCACGAAAGGGTCGGTGATCATCCATACGGAGACGACGCCGGTCCAGGTCGATATCCGTGTCGTGCCGCCGGAGAGTTTCGGCGCGGCCGCCCAGTACTTCACCGGATCAAAGGCCCATAACGTGCGGCTCCGCGAGATCGCCGTCAAGGCCGGGCTCAGACTCAACGAATACGGTCTGTTCAAAGGCGAGACAATGATCGCCGGGGTGGTGGAAGAGGAAATCTACGACAAGCTTGGCCTCGACTTCGTGGACCCGCTGCTGCGTGAGGATCGCGGCGAGGTCGAGGCCGCCCAAAAGCACGCCCTGCCCCAGCTTGTCAGGCTCGAAGATATCCGGGGTGACTTCCACGCCCACACGACCGCCACGGACGGGCACAATACGATCGAGGAGATGGCCCAGGCCGCCAAAGAGCTGGGCTATCAATTCCTCTGCATCACCGACCATTCGCAATCCACAAGCATCGCCAACGGCCAGACGCCGCAACGGCTCGCCAAGCAAATCAAGGAAGTCCACAAGATCAACGCCAAGCTCAAGGGCATAACCCTCCTGGCCGGGGCCGAAGTGGACATCCTTTCCGACGGCTCGCTCGACTTCGACGACAAGCTGCTGGCCGACCTGGATTTCGTCGTCGCCTCGATCCACTCGGCACTGGGCGGCGCCCGCGAGAAGGTGACCGCGCGCACGCTCAAGGCGATGGACAACCCCTACGTGACCAGCATCGGCCATCCGACCGGACGGGTCATCGGCTATCGCGAGGCGATGGACCTGGACATGAGCGCCGTGATCGAGCACGCCGCCCAAACGGGCACGGCCCTCGAGGTCAACGCCGACCCCTCCCGCCTCGACCTCAAGGATGTCCACTGCAAGATGGCCATTGAGGCCGGCGTCAAGCTGGCCATCGGCACCGACGCCCACAGCGCCGCCGGCCTCATGTTGATGCCCTTCGGCGTCGCCACCGCCGCCCGAGGCTGGGCCACCAAGACCGACGTATTGAATACTCTTCCCCTCGCGAAGCTGCAGAAGCTCCTCAAGGCGAAACTCACCCGCTCGCCCATCGAATGAGCATGTCTACGCAAGCGTAGACTTGGCACCCACACAAGACTCTGCCGACAATCGCGCCCTTTACTCGCCGCGCGTCGCGGGAATTCGGCCCTATGGCTTTTTGCAGGCTGAAGCGGTATAATAGACGCATCGGGTCCAGAGGCCATGCCGCGAGGGCCCAGGGAGGTGATCTATGAGAGCGCAGGGTCGTTTCCGTACGCGAGCCGCCGGGATTCTGGGGCTGTTGCTGGTCGTGTTCCTGTCGACATCGTTGGCCGAGGACGAGCCCATCGACTGGGAACTGGCGAGAGAACTCCGCCAGAAGGAGATGAGAGGCGAGACGTTGACGGAGGAGGAGAAGGCCTACCTGGAACGCGCCAAGAGCGAGCGTCAGAAACGCACGAACAGCAATGAACCGTCTGGCCCCCGGGAAACCACCGGGCTGGTTCCGCTCACGGAGTTGGGAGAGGGGCTATATAAGGAACATACGGGGGGCCTCTACGGCGGCGAGCTGAACGTGCCGCCCGAGGCGCACGCGCTGGCTGCTGAAACGCAGACCGCCCTGATTCAACCGCTCGACGCAAACGGCGTTCCCTCCGAGACCGGCACGATCGTCCTGATATCGCTGGGCATGTCGAACACGACGCAGGAGTTTTCGACCTTCAAGAAGTTGGCCGACGCCGACCCGAACAAGTCTCCACGCGTGATGCTCGTCGATTGCGCACAGGGTGGGCAGGCTGCCCGCGAATGGGCCATCGCCCCTGAAGAGCCCACGGAGGACAACGCGCGGTCGCCGTGGGTCGTGATGGACCAGCGGCTCGAAAAGGCGGGCGTCACGGCCCTGCAGGTGCAGGTCGTCTGGCTGAAGCAGGCACAGAAGGTGCCGGGCGGATTGGGGGCGTTTCCCGCCCATGCCGAATCGCTGCGAGACGACGTCGCCGTGATCCTGCGCCGGCTCAAGGCCCGCTTCCCCAACCTGAGCGTCGCGTACCTGTCGAGCCGCATCTACGCCGGCTATGCGACGACGGCCCTGAACCCTGAGCCATACGCCTACGAGTCGGCCTTCTCGGTGCGCTGGCTCATCGAAGCCCAGGTGGCAGGCGATCCGGAGCTGAACTACGACCCGCTCAAGGGCGAGGTCAAAGCCCCCCTGCTGCTGTGGGGGCCCTACCTCTGGGCCGACGGCATCACGCCGCGGCTGAGCGACGGCCTCGTCTGGATGCGCGAGGACCTCGCCAACGATGGCACGCACCCGAGCATTTCGGGCCGGGACAAAGTGGCCCGGATGCTGCTGGAGTTTTTCAAGACCGACACGAATGCCAAGCGATGGTTCCTGAGGGAGGACACGGAATAATAGCAGCGGAGGTCTTATCAGCGGAGGTATAGAGATGAAGCGAGTATGTGGGATTGCGATTCTGTTGTGTGGGGCAGCGGTCGGCGTTGCGCACGCCGGGGCGATCATCATCGACCATGACTGCATCGACCTATCGGTCATCCCCGAGGATTCCGTGACGGCGGCTGCCTCCTTGCGGCTCTTGATGCGACATGCCTCGGTCGGCCAGGGCATTGGCTGGGGACTGGATTGCTTAGCCGGCCTCAAGCCCACCAACGCTTCGTGCCAGTGCTTTGCGCCGGGCGTGTACGACCGCACGAACTGGGTCCTTGAGGCTCGCATGGGCGACGGCTGCAGCAAGATCGACGACCTGGTCGCACAGACCAGCGCCCGCGCGGACGAATTCGACGTCCTCACGATGAAGTACTGCTATATCGACGCCCTGGGCGACAATCACCCCGATTGGGAATACTACCGCACGCAGATGGAGCAGTTGGAGGCGCAGTATCCCGACAAGCGCTTCGTCTGGTGGACGATCCCCCTGACGCGTGACGGCCAGCCGGGGACGGACGCGTTCAACGCCCTTGTCCGCTCCTACTGTGCGGCGAACGGCAAGACTCTCTTCGACATCGCGGACATCGAGTGCCACGACCCCTCCGGCGTGAAACAGACCAACGCCCAGGGCGATGAGACCATCTGCCAGGACTACACGAAGGAGATCCACGCCGGCCACCTGAACGTGGAAGGCCGCATCCGCGTCGCCTCGGCCCTCTGGCGCCTGATGGCCGCCATCGCAGATGACGAGCCCCCCGTCCCCGATCCCCACACCATCATCCACGTCGATGACGATGCCAATGCGCCTGGCGACGGCTCCTCCTGGGAGACGGCGTACAAGTTCTTGCAAGATGCTCTGGCCGACGCGGAATCAGCAGAGAGGCCCGTCGAAATCCGGGTCGCCCAGGGGATCTATAGGCCGGATCAAGGCGTGGCTTTTTCGCCTTGGGCGGTCCGTCGTCAGGCCAGCTTTCGTCTGCTGGATCAAGTGATGATACGCGGGGGATTCGCCGGGTCGGGGGCTCCCGACCCGAATGCGCGAGACGTCGAGCGGTTCGCGACGGTCCTGAGCGGAGATCTGGCGGGCAACGACGTGGAATTGGCCGATCCCTTGGAGGCCCAGGAAGATGCCAGCCGCGCGGAGAACTGCTACCACGTGGTCAGCTATGACAGCCGTGGCTTCCCGGAGGAGTTGACGGCCGAGATGGATGGGTTCGTGATCACTGGTGGGCGGGCGTTCTACGTGAAGCGACCAGGTGAGCCGAATATCGCGACTCCACCTGAGCATTGCGGCGGTGGCTTGTACATCCTCGCAAGCAAAGCGACCGCCATGATAACACTTCGCGACTGCCGATTCGAGTGGAACTACGCTGAGGAGATCGGGGGAGCTGTGTACTGCTCCCGGACAAGCCACGTGTACCTGGAAGGTTGTACGCTTTCGGCAAACGCCAGCCAGGACGATGGGGGGGCGCTCTACACTGAAGGTGAGATGCAGCTCTTCAGATGTTGCCTCCACGGTAACCGAGGCGGCGTCCGGAGTTCGGGGGGCGCCGCGCTCTTGAGTGGCCGTGTGGCTCTCGTCGGCTGCACTATTTCGCAGAACGAGGCCGGCTTTGGCGGTGGGTTGTACTGCAGTGGCGAAACGTTCAAGCTGATCGATTGTATACTGAGCGACAACGTGGCCCTCGAAAGTGGCGGGGCCATATACTTCCCGCACGGTGATCTTGTGGCCGAACGCTGTACATTCTCTAACAACAAGGCAAATTGGGGCGGGGCGATGAGCTTGCCAACTCTTCGGGCGAAAGCCGAAGTGCACAATAACTTGTTTGCGGGCAATTGCGCTGCCGAGAAAGGCGCGGTTATCTCCACTCAGTACGGGGAGGTGAATCTGGTGAATTGCACGATCGTGGGAAATAGGGCGCCTTCAGGCGTGTTTCTGTGCGAGCGTACACCTGTTCTCACGGCACCGGTGCCGTATGGTGGCGTTGATGTGACGAACTGCATCGTCTCGAACGGCGGTGATGAGATCTGGAACGACCATGGCGCCATCACGATTCGCTTCACGAACCTCTTGGGAAGTGAGGCCGCCGTTCACGATCCGCACGGCATGATTACGTGGGGGCAAGGCAATACAGACGTTGATCCCCTCTTTGCCGACCCCGGTTTCTGGAACCCGAACGGTACACCGGAGGACCCCAATGATGACTTCTTCGTCGAGGGAGACTATCACCTCAAATCCCGCGCTGGACGATGGGATGTGATGGCGCGGACTTGGGTCCTGGATGAAGTCACCAGCCCCTGCATCGACACGGGCGATCCGAACAGCCCCATCGACAATGAGCCCGAGCCCAACGGCGGGCGGATCAACATGGGCGCCTACGGCGGAACAGTCGAAGCGAGCATGTCACCTTTGGGCGGATAGCCTGCGTCGAGGCCCGCCCATCAGCGCGAGCTTCGTAGGGTGGGTCCTTGACCCACGCGTTCGCTCCCGTCCGAGTATTCTCCCTGACACGTGGGTTGAGAACCCACCCTACGCCGCGTCTGCAAGACGGTGCCTCGACCGCGTTTCGCCGGGCTCGACACAACGGGAGAAAGGAACGCCGTGGACGACCGCGCCAATGGAAAGGGCGGCACAAGATTCAGACGCGCATGCTTCGCAAGTCTGCCGGATTCGATGGCGGCAAGGCGGGCGAGCCGTGGTATAATGGGTCCGGCTGATCCCAGGTCTGTTGGGGATCACCGGAGTTTACTGGATGTTTCGACCGCTGACATTACGGATGGGGGCTGCCCTTCACGTGTCTCTCGTGGCCGCATGTGCCGTGTGCCTGTCTGCCGCGACGGCGCACGGCGCGTCTTCGTGGCAAGGGACGCTCCCGGACGATACGGTCTGGGGGCCGCAACAGAGCCCCTGCACTGTGACGGACCAGGTGGAGGTGCCGAGCGGGGTGACCCTGACGATTCTGCCGGGCACGACGGTCCTGTTTCCGGACGGCTCCCGCATGGTGATCCACGGCCGGCTGTTGGCCGAAGGCACGCCGGCTGAGCCGATTCGGTTCACCCGCGAGGCCGACACGGGCCGGTGGAAGGGCCTGCAATTCGAGCAGACGATGGAGGACAACCGGATTCACCACGCCCTGCTCGAATACGCTCGCACGGACGACGGCATGATCGGCCTGGACGAATCGCGGCTGCTGCTGGAGCGCG
>Ga0207752_1000912_pt1 | contig 13974 bp, 9 predicted proteins | sample Pon2CUnioCityCA_6_FD_187272 | JGI IMG/M metagenome (GOLD analysis project Ga0207752, IMG submission 187272) | Marine sediment microbial community from Union City, CA, USA - Pond 2C Sediment 2 (SPAdes) | ecosystem: Environmental > Aquatic > Marine > Intertidal zone > Salt pond sediment ... | reverse complement strand
CCCCGCCCGCCGAACTGTTTGATAAATCGCCCTTCAACCCTGGCAGCGTCCCTGACCGTCTCTCTGTAGGCTACCTGGGGCTTGCCCGTCTTCGCCTCTACATGAAACTCTCGCTTCAAGCGTTCAAGCAAGACCTCCAAGTGAAGCTCACCCATGCCCGAAATGATAGTCTGCCCCGTCTCATCATCGAAATGGGTCTCAAAGGTGGGGTCCTCCTCCGTCAACTTGGTTAGAGATTCGCCTATCCTATCCTGGTCAGCCTTGGTCCTAGCTTCAATGGCCACAGAAACCACCGGCATGGGAAATCGTATCGCTTCCAGAATTACGGCCGCCGAAGAATCGCATATGGTGTCTCCGGTGAGAGTATTCTTGAGACCAACAGCAGCCACAATTCCACCCGCATGGCCTTCTTCCACATCTTCGCGCCGATTCGCATGCATCCTCAGCAGTCTACCGAGACGCTCCTTTTTGCCTCTGCTGGAGTTGAAAACGCGCGATCCCGACCGCACTACGCCGGAATATATCCTTAAGTAAACCAGCCGACCTACAAACGGATCGCTGACTACCTTGAACGCCAAAGCCGAGAAAGGTGCCTCCAAACTTGCCGGACGTGTCTCCTTGACCCCGCTTTGCGGATCAATGCCCTCAACAGGAAGGACATCGAATGGCGACGGCAAGAAGTCTATCACCGCATCTAGCAAGCTCCGTACGCCTTTGTTATATAGCGCACTCCCACAAAGGACGGGAACCAGTCTGCTCGACAGGCACGCCCGCCGCAAAGCAGCCTTGATCTCGTCGGCGCTGACCTCTCGTCCCTCGAGGTAGGCAGCCATCATTTGGTCATCCTCTTCCGCCAGCCTCTCGATCAGGACATCGCGCTGCTCGCGGGCTTGGTCGGCATGCTCAGGGGGGATGTCTATCTCTGTGGCATCCTCCTGAAGGTCTGAAGAGAAGACTAAAGCCTTATTCCGTACCAGGTCGACTATCCCCTCGAAAGACTTCTCTTCACCCAGAGGCAGTTGTAGAATGACCGCCTTGGCACGAAGCAATTTGTCGATCATGTTCACTGTTCTTCGAAGGTCAGCGCCTATGCGGTCCATCTTGTTTACGAAGCAGATCCTCGGTACATGGTACTTATCCGCCTGGCGCCAGACCGTTTCGGACTGCGGTTGCACGCCTGCCACTGCATCGAGAACCACGACGCCACCGTCCAAGACACGCAGGCTGCGTTCCACTTCAGCAGTGAAATCCACATGCCCTGGCGTGTCAATGATGTTGACCCTGTGATCCAGCCAGTAACAGGTAGTGGCGGCAGCCGTAATGGTAATCCCTCGCTCGCGTTCTTGATCCATCCAGTCCATTACCGCCGTACCTTCATCGACCGCGCCGATCTTGTACGTGCGTTTGGTATAGTACAGCATCCTCTCGGTGACAGTAGTCTTTCCTGCATCGATGTGAGCGATGATCCCGATGTTCCTTATTCGGTTGATAGGAAAAACTTCCGTCATCTCCCCAACCTTCGATGATCTGAATGTACTTGCTTCACGAGACGTGGCTGAAGCGGGAAGCAACTTAGTAACCACAGAATTTCCTACCATCTAAAGTGAGCGAAGGCCCTGTTAGCCTCCGCCATTTTGTGAGTATCTTCCCGTTTCTTGACTGCGGTTCCCTGGCCACGCACCGCATCCACAAACTCGGCAGCAAGTTTCTCAGCCATGGATCGGCCGCTGCGTGATCTGGCCGAATCCAATATCCAGCGTATGGCCATGGCTGTCCCGCGCTCTCCCTTGACCTCAACGGGCACCTGATACGTAGCTCCAGCCACACGGCGAGCTTTCACTTGCAGGAGCGGCGTCGTATTCTTGATAGCTTGTTCCAATACATCAACGGGAGTCTTCTTGACCTGCTCCGAAGCGATTTCCAGAGCACCGTAAACGATGCCCTCCGCCTTCCTTCTCTTACCCCATTTCATCACCTTGCTTGTGACTTTCGTCACCAACTGGCTGCCGAACCTGGGATCAGGCGGTACTTCCCTTCGTACTATCTTTCCTCTTCTTGGCATCTTCTACTTCTCCAGCCCACAAAAAAGCTCGGGCACTTCTTCACCCACCCCACGTCCAGCCGGAAACCCTAAGCTCCCGAGCCCTTAGCCTGCTTCGCCCCGTATCTGCTTCGTCCCTGCCGTCGATCCGCGACTCCACCCGTATCCAGCGCACCGCGGATGATGTGATAGCGTACGCCGGGCAGGTCCTTAACCCTGCCACCACGAATCAGCACAACGGAGTGCTCCTGCAAGTTGTGTCCTTCACCTGGGATATAGGCAGTCACCTCCATACCATTGGTCAGCCTTACCCTGGCGATCTTTCTCAATGCGGAATTCGGCTTCTTGGGAGTCATGGTCTTGACTTGAATACAGACACCCCGTTTTTGGGGTGCTCCGTCCGTCCTAATAACTTGGCGCTTGAGAGTGTTGAATCCAAAGCTCAAAGCCGGAGCTTTGGTCCTCTTCAACATCTTCTTTCGCCTTTTTCGCACTAATTGATTAACTGTCGGCACTACGCCCTCCCAAGCACACGAGCAAGTAATCTATCATCAAAGATATCAAAAGTCAAGAACGCTCCCGCAGTCCGCGCAAACTGGGACTTCTAGGACTTGTGGTAGACGCTGCGTGTATTATAAGACAAAGGCTGAAATAAATCCAATAGTAGTGCTACATTCGCCAATCCGTAGCTAAATGTCCAGACGGTGCCAATGGTCTATGCGCACATTTGGTGCCCGCCAGGATGGAAAGGAGGGCCAAAGCGTTGCCTGGAATGTTGTTCCACATGATGATCTACGCCAGGATGGGCGGTCCCCCGATTCTTGCAACCTTGAATGACATCGCCCCGATAGCTGGGTGTGTACGATGGCAGGATACACACGAGCGGCCTAACTACGACAAGCTGGCTCTGTTTCTTGTCCGCGAAGGAGCGAGCGACATTGTGTCTGCCATGGACATTCACTTAGCGGTAGACGATGCTATGCATGGGCCGAGAAGTCCCATTTATCCTCATATGTTGGATATAACCAGCATGCTGAACGCGCTGGATCCTCACTTAACATCAGATTCAGCCGAGGGACACGCGCGACTCGCTGAGCTCGTAGTCGAGACCAGCCTCGACGGGCTCGTTGCCAATTGGGAGTCCCCTCTCTTCGACTTGATCAAGGATTCACAACGCTATCTTGATATTGAGCGACTCTCACTTCTTTTCGCCGACTTCTTCCACCGCGACCGACAGCTATTTCGATGGTGCTTCAGCCTTCTGCACAGCCAAAGTCCGCATACCACGTCTTCGATGGATGGTCTGGCTGAATCATTCTTGTCGCTATATGAAGAAACCTCGGCTAACATGGCTGGATTGACTCCACCTGAGCCTTCCGCATCCTTTTATGCCTACATGAGAATCTGGTTTACAGACCCACGGCGGATGCAAATCCTAAGGAAGCTGGAGAAGAGGGCGAAGGAGTATCTGGTCAAGGACTACGAGGCGCTCAGGAACCTCGATTTTCCTGATAAGAGATCAGTCGATTGACGGCCAAAGCCGCACGCCGAAAGGTAGGGAAGACAGGGAATTCAGCTTCAATGAACATGTGCTGTACTTCGTCAGCAACCTTCTCAGCCTCCAGCAGCCCTGCTGTGAACAGGACTACGGCCATGGGCTTGTCGATCTCACCACCCACCCCCAGAATCGCTTCTATCTGGCTTCGCAGACACTCAACTCCTTGCCTGGCAGCCTGGAACGTGGCAAACATAACGAAGATCATATCTACTCCCTCGTAACCGGCTATGAGCCTAGCGCTCTCTGCAAAGAGGACGGGCTCCCAATAGACATCTGAGGAAGTGTCCACAGGGTTGAGCAGGCCAGTTCCAGCGGAGGGAGTGAACCTGGCGAGCTCACCCCTTATCTCCATTGGGAAAGGGGGAACGATGAGTCCCGCATTCTCACAATCGTCAGCGGCTTGGACAGTAGCGCCTCCTCCTATCCCCAGAATTCCTACTCTTCTGCCGCGAGGTGATCTCAGACACGAGAACGCTAGAAGAGCATCCATCAATTCCGGCAAGCTATCCACTTGAGTAACCCCTGTCTGACGACACACTGCATCCCATACCTGGCGGTTTCCAGCAGGCGAACTGGTGTGTGACACCACGGCTCTTGTCCCGGCTGGCGTCTTGCCGCCTTTAAGAACAATGACAGGCTTCTTATACTTGAGACGGCGGAGCACTTGGAAGAACCTCTGCGGCTGCTTTAGGCCCTCGATGTATGCACCCATTACAAGCGTGTGGTCGTCTTCGGCAAGAAACTCCAGAAAATCGGCTTCGTTCAGGTCGGCAGCATTCCCGTAGCTGATGGCCTTGCTAAAGAATACGCCGCGCCGAGCACCCACCAGAATCACTTCTCTGGTATTTCCTCCACTCTGCGATAAGAACCCAACGGGCCCTTCCTTCATGGAACTCCCAGATTCGAAGGTCAAGCCGATAGCAGGATGGTGTGCCCCAAGACAGTTAGGACCAATGATGCGCAAGTTCCCTGACCGTGCAACTTCGACCAATTCCTTCTCAAGATGCACTCCTTCAGCCTCACCAGTCTCACTGAAACCAGCGGTGAAACAGGTTACTACCTTGACTTCCGCCCTCACGCACTGACGTATGACGTCCACTGAGGCACGTGCTGGAACAGCACAGACGGCTGCATCCACCTGATCCGGGATATCCACAATGCTGGGATAGGCGCGGAGCCCGCTAACCTCTCTGAGATGGGGATTGACAGGATAGATTCTTCCCCGATAGCCGCAAGCGAGCAAAGGCTGGAGGAAGTTGCGGTTGGTCAGCGATTCAGGATTCGCAGAGATGCCGACTATGGCCAATGATTTTGGGTCAAACACGCAATCCAGATTCATTCCAGACATATGGCGGCTACTCTCCAAGAATCTGAACAACTGCTTCTCTGGAACGCGGCCTGTTATCGAAATCCACATACATCACTTGTTGCCAAGTGCCCAGGGTCATCCGGCCGTCAATTATCGGTATCGTCAAAGAAGGCCCGAGCATGGAGGCCCGGAGATGTGAATGGCCATTGCCATCTCCCCAAGCCTGGTCATGTTGATAGACAATGCCCTTTGGTATCAAGCGATCCCATACTGTCTTAAAATCGGCTGTCAGTCCTGACTCGAATTCGATTGTGCCGATAGCGGCCGTGGAGCCAACCGCAAAAATGGTCACTGTGCCGTTCCGGATTCCCGAAGCCCTGATTTGCTCTGACAGCCTCCCTGTTATGTCGATCACATCGCAGTGACCGTTGGTTCTCAGCCGTATCGTGCCGCTATGCACCATTGCCAGCCCACCTCCTACCAGAGAATGTCAGCCAGCTCGAACACAGGTCCATCTTTGCATATCTGACGCACGCCAGTCTTTGTCCGCACGGTGCAGGAATAACACGCTCCCACTCCACACCCCATGACCGCCTCTAGAGACACCTGCAAAGACTTCGCTTGAAGTCGACGGTCTTCCGACATGCACTTGTACATATCAGTTGGTCCACAAGCAAAAATCCTGTCCACCTGGCTCACGTACGAGCTCATCATATCGGTCACCCTGCCCGCCACTCCTTCTGAGCCATCCTCAGTCGCTTTGAGATAGATAACGGACGAGGCGACGAGGGATGCAGGATAGAGAAGAGACCTCGTCCGTGCACCCACCAACAGGACCACCGAGTGCCCGCATGCCACAGCTTCATCGGCCAGGAACAAGAGAGGAGCTACGCCAATACCCCCGCCGACCAGCAGCAGCCGTTCAGCACCCAATCCTAGTGAATACCCGTTGCCCAGCGGCCCCAGAATATCGATTTGATCTCCCGTATCCGTCCTGGAAAGCCAAGCTGTGCCCGACCCAACGACGTCGAATAAGAAGGAGACCTGACCCCCAGAGCCAACTCGATGAATGCTAAGCGGACGTCGGAGGAGAGGGTCACAACTACCGCTGCATCTTATCATGACAAACTGCCCAGCCCGCGCTAACCGGGCAATCTCCGGGGCACGCAACCAGATCATGTGCACGCCGGGCAGAAGTTCCTCGTTACTAGTCACAGTAGCGATCGACTGTATCATGTTCCGACGTATCCCCTCAAAGGCTCGACGTTGAATGGGCGGTTTTGGCCTATGAGTGACCTGACAGCGGCTCGCGCAGTGTCCAGAGAAGTGAAACACGCGATACGTTTCTCGGCGGCTGCACGCCTAATGGCAAACCCGTCTCTCAATGGCGTACGCTGTCCGGTAACCGTGTTGACCACACCGTCCACTCGTCCCTCCTGAATAATGTCGACCACATTCGGGTGTCCCTGACTAAGCTTCTTGGTCACCATGTTGACAGCCAGCCCCTTCTTCTCAATCATGCCTGCTGTTCCTTCAGTAGCATACAGCTTGTACCCGATGGAGGCCAAGTCCTCAACAACAGGCATAGCTTCAGCCTTATCCCGGTCGGCTATGCTGAGAAGCACCGCCCCACCGAGAGGCAGCATCAGTCCTGCTGCCATGAGAGCCTTCACCAAAGCTGCCTCAAAGGTGCGATCTATTCCCATTACTTCACCGGTTGACTTCATCTCGGGTCCGAGGTAAGTGTCTACACCGGTTAGCTTTGACATGGAGAAAACAGGAGCCTTGATAGCGATGAGTTTCCTGGTTTCGCACAGACCTGTCTCGTAGCCCTGCTCCCTGAGTGAGATTCCCATCATTATCCGGGTAGCTATCCTAACCAGAGGGACCGAGGTGACTTTAGAAATGAAAGGAACAGTCCGACTTGCCCGAGGATTCACTTCAAGAATGAATGTGCGTGACTTCTCTCCTTCCCTCATGATAATGAACTGAACATTCATGAGTCCTTTAACCTGAAGCCCCAGCCCGATGCGAATGGTATAGTCTACTAATGTATTGATTTCGTCTTCCTTCAGCCCCACTCCCGGGTAGACGGTCATGGCATCTCCACTGTGAACGCCAGCCCTCTCGATGTGCTCCATAACACCAGGAATAAGCACCCTTTCGCCGTCACAAACGGCATCGACCTCGACTTCCTTGCCTTCAAGATACTTGTCAATGAGCACCGGATGCTTCGTGCTCAATTTCAGGGCCTCATCCATTAGCCCCGCCAGGTCCTGCTCACAATGGACGATTTCCATAGCGCGCCCGCCCAAGACATAGCTGGGGCGAACGAGAACGGGGTAGCCGATCGTCCGGGCAATGCTCTCGGCCTCCTCGAGAGAAGTAGCGCCGCCCCCTGGTGGCTGGGGTATGCCGAGGCCATCTAAGAAGTCCTCGAAACGACGACGATCCTCGGCCATGTCGATAGTATCCGCACTTGAACCGATGATCGGATGACCGCTGCGGGCGAGCGGCTCACTGAGATTGATGGCTGTCTGGCCCCCGAACTGCACAATGGACGGAGTGAGATAGCGGCGGATCGTTCCTTCACCGGCTACTTCCTCAGGGTCTATCGCGTTCTCATTCTCCAGGATGTCGCGCATACTCTCTTCGTCCAGAGCTTCGAAATACAGCCGGCTGCTGGTGTCGAAATCGGTGGAGACCGTTTCCGGATTGGAATTGACCATGATGCTGGCCAGTCCGGCTTCGCGCAACGCCCATGCTGAATGGACGCTACAATAGTCAAACTCGATACCCTGGCCTATTCTTATCGGCCCACTCCCAATAACTACAGCCTTGGCGCTGGGCAGCGGATCTGCCTCGTTTTCAGTTTCATAGGAGCTGTAGAAATAAGGGGTAGATGCCTCGAATTCAGCAGCACAGGTGTCCACCATTTTGTACACCGGGCGGATACCCCTCTCCCGCCGAAGCCCGCGAACCTGCTCAGGGAGCCGATCTGCCAGGGTACCGATCTGCTCGTCTGAGAATCCCGAACGCTTGGCCTCCAACATCAGCTCGGCGGTAAGGGATTCCGACAGCAGCCTTCTCTCTATGCGCACAATGTTCATCATTCTGTCGATGAACCACGGATCGATCCCGCTTCGCCGTGCCAGTTCATTGCTGCTGCTGCCACGTCTCAGCGCCGCCATAATGGCCCAAAGCCTGGTATCATGCGAATGCAAAGGATAGTCGTCCGGGTCTTGTCCCCAACTGTGATCCTCCCAGAGTAGAGAACGTCCACCGAACTCCAACGAGCGTACAGCCTTCTGCAATGCAGCCTCGAAACAGCGCTCGATCGCCATGACTTCACCAGTGGCTTTCATCTGGCTTCCTGTGGTACGGTCTCCAGCAGCGAACTTGTCGAAGGGCCACCGGGGAATCTTGACCACACAGTAATCGAGGGCTGGCTCGAAAGCCGCCATGGTCTTCCCGGTAACCATGTTGGGGATTTCATTCAGGCACAGGCCAACGGCTATCTTAGCTGCTACACGAGCAATCGGGTAACCGGTAGCCTTGCTGGCCAGTGCAGAGCTCCGACTGACGCGGGGATTGACCTCGATTACGTAGTAAGAGCTGCCTGTCTGCCCTTGGGACCAGCTTCCCGCCACTACTGGACCGGGAGCAAGGGCGAACTGTACATTGCAGCCGCCCTCAATGCCCAGTGCCCGAATGATTCGAAGGCTGGCCGACCTCAGCATTTGATAATCCTTGTCCGACAGGGTCTGGCTGGGCGCTACTACAATGCTATCGCCGGTATGTACTCCCATGGGATCGATATTCTCCATATTGCATATGGTAATGCAGTTATCCGCTGAGTCCCGCATGACCTCATACTCGACCTCCTTCCAGCCGAGCAGACACTTTTCCACCAAGACTTCCTGACTGGGGCTGGCAGCCAGGCCGGCCGCGACAATACTGTGCAGTTGCTCCTTCGTGCGGGCAATACCTCCGCCACTTCCACCAAGCGTATAGGATGGACGCACGATCACCGGCAGACCATTCGCCTCGACAAAGTCAACCGCCTCCTGCATAGAATTCACTGTAACGCTGAGAGGCACAGGTTCTCCCAGCTTGACAAGAAGCTGCTTGAAAAGCGAACGTTCCTCAGCCACCTTAATGGTATCGAGCGGAGTCCCCAGAAGACGAACGTTATGTCTGTCCAAGACTCCTCTGTCAGCCAATTCGACTGCCAGGTTCAGGCCCGTCTGGCCACCCAGGGTAGGGAGAAGGCCGTCAGGATGCTCCTGCGCTATTATGCGCTCTATGACATCGAGATCGAGGGGTTCAATGTAAACGACATCGGCTATTCCGTCGTCAGTCATGATGGTGGCCGGATTGGAGTTGATCAATACCGAGGTAACACCCTCCTCACGGAGTGCCTTGCAGGCCTGGGTACCAGCGTAGTCGAATTCCGCCGCCTGGCCGATGACGATGGGGCCGGAGCCGATAACCAGAACCTTAGAACAAGCCGTCATGTATTTGCTCAAATACGGCTTTCACGAACCCCTGGCTCTGCTTCACTTTGACCCGCGGACCAACGACAGGCGACGATGGGCATTTTGTGACCGGGCTTACTCCTTCCTATTCGATCTCCTGATGGTATTCCTGCAGAGACTTTGGCTGTATGGCCTCATTCCTAATGGCCTCGATCCCCTGGGCACTGGCTTCGGCTGCAGTCATCGATGTGATATACGGGACTTTGTACTGTATGGCTGTCTTACGGATGTAACTGTCGTCGTATTTGCTGGTTTGGCCGGCTGGCGTGTTGATGATCAGGTTTATCTCTTTGTTCTTTATGGCATCTGCGATATTGGGACGTCCCTCGTGGAGCTTCTTGATCCTCCTGGTAGTCACACCGCTGTCCTTCAAATGGTCACCAGTACCCTCAGTAGCATAGATCTCGAAACCCAAATCTCTGATTTTTCGAGCTATGGGCGGCAGCTCGACCTTGTTGTTGTCGGCCACTGTCAGAAGGACGTTACCCTTCACCGGAAGATGCGACCCTGCCGCTTCCTGTGCTTTGTAGAAGGCCAAGCCGAACGTATCGGCTATTCCCATAACCTCTCCAGTCGACTTCATTTCGGGGCCAAGTATCGGGTCCACTTCAGGAAACATGTTGAAGGGGAAAACAGCTTCTTTGACAGCGGAATAATGGATTGTCCGCTTCCTCAACTGAAAGTCTTTGAGTTTCTTTCCCAGCACCAGGCAAGTGGCAATACGTGCCATAGGTATGCCGGTCACTTTCGACACAAAGGGCACCGTCCTTGAAGCTCTGGGATTGGCTTCCAGTATGTAGACTTTGTCCTCACAGATGGCATACTGTACGTTAATGAGCCCCACGGCCTTCAAATCGCGGGCTATCCTGGCAGTGTATTCCTCGATAGTCTTGAGGTGGTCTTCCCTGATCGTTCGCGGAGGGATAACACAAGCAGCATCCCCTGAATGCACACCCGCGAACTCAATGTGTTCCATCACAGCAGCGACGAAGGTATCTTCTCCGTCACACAAAGCGTCGACTTCAGTCTCTATGGCATGCTCAAGAAACCGATCAATGAGCATAGGGTATTCCGGGCTAACCAGGATGGCCTCATCGGCGTGCCTGAGAAGCTCTTCCTGGTCGTAAATCACCTTCATACCCCGCCCACCGAGAACAAAAGAGGGACGTACCATTAGGGGATAGCCGATTCGGTTCGCGATGACTATAGCCTCTTCCAACGAACGCGCGGTGCCACTCTCCGGTTGTGGTATCCGTAGAGCGATCATCCTTTCTCGGAAGCGCTCTCTATCCTCAGCGAAGCCGATGCTCTCCGGCGTCGTACCCAGCACGGTGACCCCGCTGTCTTTGAGTTCTTGAGCTATATTGAGAGGAGTTTGGCCACCGAATTGAACGATTACTCCCTCCGGCTTCTCCTTCTCGTAGATATTGAGTACGTCTTCTACCGTAAGAGGCTCAAAGTAGAGCTTGTCCGAGGTATCGTAATCCGTCGAGACAGTCTCCGGATTGCAGTTGACCATTATTGATTCGTAGCCTTCGTCATGCAAAGCGAAGGCCGCATGCACACAAGTGTAGTCAAACTCGATCCCCTGGCCTATCCTGTTCGGTCCGCCCCCAAGGATCATGATTTTCTTCCTGGACGACACCGGGACCTCATCTTGCTCCGCCACGTAGCTGGAGTAGTAATACGCTGCGCCTTGGATCCCACTAACAGGAACGGCCTGGTAGCGGGCCCGCTTTCCGATGGCGATTCTTCTCTGCCGGATTTCCTTCTCGGGCACACCGAATATGCCAGCCAGGTAGAGATCAGAGAAACCTAATTCCTTGGCCTTGGACAGATGGCTGTCAAGCACCTCTTGCCACGAATACGACGCCAACTCTTCCTCTAACTCCACAATCTCTTTCATTTCGGCGATGAAGTATCGGCCAATGGAAGTCATATGGTGAAGCTCCTCCACCGATATGCCCATGCGCAGAGCTTCGTACATGAGGAATATGCGCTCACTCGAAGGTACCGCCAGTTTCTCTCGCAGCTTGTCTAGAGACAGCTGTCTGTAGTCCTTAGCACCGCCCAAGCCGTACCGCCTGATTTCCAGTGACCGTATTGACTTCTGAAGTGCCTCTTTGAAAGTCTTGCCGATACTCATGACCTCGCCCACGGCCTTCATCTGCGTACCAAGCACGTCCTTGGCCTGGGGAAATTTCTCAAAGGCCCAACGAGCGAATTTGGCGACAACGTAGTCGCCACTGGGTTCATACTTGTCGAGCGTTCCTTCCTTCCAATAAGGTATTTCGTCCAGAGTAAGACCAGCGGCAAGCTTGGTAGAAATTCGAGCTATGGGAAAACCGGTAGCTTTAGACGCCAGCGCAGACGAGCGAGAAGTACGTGGGTTGATCTCGATGACCACCAGGCGGTCATCTTCGGGGTTACGAGCAAACTGGATATTGGTGCCGCCAGTGACGCCTATAGCATCCACTATTCGATAAGATAGCTCCTGCATACGCTCCTGAAGCGACACAGGAATAGTCAGCATGGGGGCCACGCAGAAGCTGTCCCCGGTGTGCACCCCCATAGCATCGACGTTCTCTATGAAACACACAGTGATTTTCTGGCCCTTGGCATCCCTAACCACCTCCAGTTCCAGCTCTTCCCAACCAAAGACCGATTCTTCTACCAGTACCTGGTTTATGAGACTAGCAGCCAGGCCACGGCCGACGATAGTCCTCAGTTCCTCCACATTGTACGCGAGGCCGCCGCCAGTACCGCCCAAGGTGTAAGCCGGCCGTAAAACGACCGGATACCCCAAATGGTTGGCTATACGCTCGGCTTCCTCGATGGAATAGCAGGGGTCGGACAAAGGCACAGGGATATCCAGTTTGGCCATAGTATCTTTAAAGATGATGCGGTCTTCGCCACGCTCTATGGCATCCGTCGTCACGCCGATGACCTCAACACCGTATTTGGCTAGCACGCCGGACTGGTGAAGACTAGACGCCAGGTTGAGGCCTGTCTGCCCTCCCAGGTTTGGAAGGAGGGCATCCGGTCTTTCCTTCTCTATTATTCTGGCAACGCTATCTGGTTGAAGCGGCTCAATGTAGGTCCTATCGGCCATGCCGGGATCGGTCATGATGGTGGCCGGATTGGAATTGACCAGAACAATTTCGTATCCCTCTTCCCTGAGAGCTTTGCAGGCCTGCGTGCCGGAATAATCAAACTCGCATGCCTGACCAATGATAATGGGACCGGATCCGATAATCAGGACCTTCTTGATGTCTTCACGTCGCGGCACAAATCCCTCCTTGTTACACCTGGTTCGAAGCCCCTACGCGGTTGCCCGTCTTCCGCTCAATAACCTGCCATTTCTCGGCAAACGCATGCAGTATTGTCAACAGGCCTTTCCATGAACCATATCCAAGAACTGGTCGAAGAGATAGAGATTATCCTGAGGGCCTGGTGAAGCTTCCGAATGGTACTGGATCGACATTATCGGTAGCTCCTCATGGGCCAGGCCTTCCACAGTTCCATCATTCAAGTTGAGGTGACTTACCCGCAGACCGTTTTTCAAAGTGGCCTGATCAACGGCATAACCATGATTCTGGGCCGCTATGTGGACCCGCCCCGTCCTGACATCGCGGATTGGATGATTCCCACCACGATGTCCGAACTTGAGTTTGAAGGTGCTCGCTCCAAAGGCACGCCCTATGAGCTGCTCTCCTAGACAGATGCCCATAAGCGGCTTCAATCCAATTATCTTCTTGGCGGTGTCTACGATGTAGCCAAGAATAGCGGGGTCACCCGGACCTGGGGAGAGCAGCACGCCATCCGGTTGGAGGCCGAGGACCTGTTCGGCCGAGTAAGTGCAAGGAACAACTGTCACCCGACAGCCTTTGCGCCGGAGAATACGAAGGATATTCAGTTTCACGCCACAGTCGACGACTACGATGTGGGATGTTGACGGATTGGTACCGGTCCCTGGCTGCCACTCATACGGCCTTGGGGCAGTGACCTGCTTGACGAAGTCCACATTATCGTAGCGGGGGAGAGACCTGAGTCTTTCCAGGACGTCGCCTGGTGGCATATTGCTGGCTATGGCGCCCATCATAACGCCTCTGTAGCGCAGGTGCCTGGTCAAGGCTCGCGTATCGACACCGTATATCCCTGCAATCCCACTCTCAGCCAGAAAATGATGCAGCGTTCTCTGATTTTGCCAGTGGCTAGGCCGGCTACAGTGTTCACGGACCACAAACCCGCTCACCTGGACACGAAGGGATTCGAAATCCTGATCGTTGATACCATAGTTGCCTATTAGCGGATAGGTAGGGACCAGTAGCTGGCCGGCGTAGGACGGGTCGGTGAGCATCTCCTGATAACCGGTCATGCTGGTATTGAACACGACTTCGCCGTGAGCGAAGCCATCAGCCCCGAAGGATTGACCTTCGTACACAGTACCGTCTTCAAGGACGAGGACAGCTCTGCTGCTCATCTGCTCTCTCCTGCATCTGATTTGCCACTGCCTCGTACAGCATGC
>Ga0207752_1000911_pt1 | contig 13985 bp, 9 predicted proteins | sample Pon2CUnioCityCA_6_FD_187272 | JGI IMG/M metagenome (GOLD analysis project Ga0207752, IMG submission 187272) | Marine sediment microbial community from Union City, CA, USA - Pond 2C Sediment 2 (SPAdes) | ecosystem: Environmental > Aquatic > Marine > Intertidal zone > Salt pond sediment ... | reverse complement strand
AGCCTGCGCAGAGCGTCTCATCCCCCCGTCAACCGGCCACGAAATCCAGGCCCCCTCATAGTTCGCCAGCCTCCAAGTTGAATGCTACAAGTTTAGCCCGATCACCGTCGCCAGGTGATGCGTTCGTGACGCAGGTGGAGATGCTTTGTGGCGGTCTCATAATCTATGCTCAACTTTGGGGTTGCATGCCAAAGGAGAGATGGGCCTGGGCAGGGGGATAGGATGTGGCCATTTCGCCAACTTTGTTGTCCGGAGTAATCCTGTTTACTGTGGGATCTTGTGGGTAGCCTGCCGTAGTACATGGGCGACTATGGGGTGGTTGCCACTGTGAGGATGCATCCTGGCTTGCGTGCAAAGTGACAGGGTTTTCACAGGGTGGATTGCACGGCTATCTGTGATGGCTGAGCATTAAAAAACAACGGGGGATTGCAAAAGATGAGATTTTCAAAAAAATATTCGGTCGGAAAACGGTATACGGCCTCTCTTTTGACTGTTTTGGCTGGTAGTGTTGCTACAGGCTCTGTATCTGCAATAGAGTTTGAATTAGGTGAAGTTGAGGGGCGGTTTGATTCGAGTATCTCGTTTGGTGTTAGTAAAAGAATGGAAGATCGCGATCCTGAATTGATTAGTTCGGGTAACGGCGGTACTGGTTTTAGTAACGTTGGAGATGACGGCGATCTCAACTTTGACAAAGGCGATGTTTTTTCAAGGACTCTCAAAGGGGTTCATGATCTGAGTCTGCGCAAGGATAATGTGGGCGCTTTCGTACGAGTCAAATGGTGGAACGATTTTGAACTGAAAGATGGCGATCGCCTGCATGGCCACGAACCGAATGATGCCACTGGCGGACGTCCACTGGACGATACGGATTTTCATGATCTGGCTCAATTCTCGGGCGGCGAGATACTGGACGCATTCGTTTTTGCTGAGATGGAGGTCAATGAAAAGCCGCTGGATTTGCGTGTTGGCAAACAGGTCGTAAACTGGGGAGAGAGTACGTTCATTCAGGGAGGGATCAACGTTGTGAACCCGGTGGACGTGTCCGCGTTTCGCCGTCCTGGGGCTGAGCTCAAGGAGGGTTTGCTTCCTGTGAATATGGTCTACGCCAATTTTGGTGCAACGGATAACCTGACTGTTGAAGGCTTCTATCAGCTCGACTGGGAAAAGACTGTTCTCGACGGCTGTGGCACTTTCTTCTCGGGTGGGGATTTTGTGCCAGATGGGTGCGATCGCATAACATTCGCAGGAGCGATTCCGGATGCGGACAACTATGCAGCAGGAACTATTGTTAACCGTGCTGCTGACAATGAGGCCGAAGACAGTGGGCAGTACGGCTTGGGGCTTCGCTACTACTCCGAAGCTATGGATGCAGAGTTGGGGTTCTACTACACGAATTACCACAGCAGGCTCCCTTACATCAGTGTGCAAAAATCCAGTAATGGTCTTCCACTGTTGGGCGGCGGGGCTGGTATCGAATACCTGATTGAGTACCCAGAAGACATTAGCCTGGTCGGTGTGAGCATTGCAACCAGCATCGGTGAATGGGCGGTTTCCGGGGAGATCAGTCATCGCGATGGCATGCCAATTCAAATCAATGGCCCGGAAATTCTCGCTGCCGCTTTGGCAGGGGCTCCCACAACGTTTCTTCCCAATTGGAATGCAGCGGCCAATGGCTCTGTAATAAGTGGCTTCGATCGCTATGATGTGACACAGGCCCAAGTGACCTTTGTACGCTTTTTTGAAAGGGTGGCCGGGGCAAGCCGCTTGACTGTTGTTGGTGAAGTGGGCGCAACCTTGGTCCACGACCTTCCGGGAATTGATGAACAGCGTTACGGGCGTGCGCCTGTATTCGGGGCTGGATCGCTCGGTGTTGGACCTAATCCTGACGATGGCTACGTAACTGACAGTGCCTGGGGCTATAGGCTGCTCGCCCAGCTCGACTACAGTAATGTTTTTTCTGGGGTCAGTCTTGCTCCAAGAGTTTTTCTGAGGCACGACGTTAGCGGGTATTCACCTGACCCGGGCCAGCAATTTCAGGAAGGTCGCCAATCCGTTGGCTTTGGCCTGAAAGCCAGTTATCGAGACACTTACACCGCGAATTTGTCCTATACCAGGTTCGGCGATAACGGGGATTTTGACATCATGCGCGATCGGGATTTTATATCGCTTGATTTTGGCGTCACTTTCTAAGTGAAAAACAAATAATTGGAGGATTTCGATGATGATCAAGAACCTTATAGTAGCGTCAGTTTCGTTGGCCCTTTCGGTTGGCGTCAGTGGCTCGATAGCAGCCATTGACGCTGAAGAGGCTGAAAGACTCGGCAGTGAATTGACGCCGGTGGGCGCTGAGCGTGCTGGCAACGCAAACGGAACGATTCCCGAGTGGACAGGCGGTTTGACCAAGTCGCCCGCAGGGTATACCGATGGTGGGTTTTTGGTTGACCCTTTCCCGGACGACAAACCACTGTTCGAGATTACTGCAGGAAACTTGGAGCAGTACAGAGATAATCTGAGCCCTGGCCAGATCGCGATGCTGCAAAAATACTCAAGCTATAAAATGCCCGTGTATCAGACACGACGTACAGCCGCTTATCCGGAAAAGGTATATGAAGCGGTTAAACAGCATGCCACCACTGCTAAGCTGGCAGAGTCTGGTAATGGTGTTTCAGACTATCTGTTCCATGCACCGTTTCCAATTCCAAAAAATGGCTTGGAAGTCATCTGGAATCACACCACTCGTTATCGTGGTGGTGCAATGGAGCGCACTACTGTGCAGGTCCCGGTCCAGGCTAACGGTGATTTCACGGCAAATCGCCTCGTCGATCTATGGGTGTTCCCATACGCATTGGAAGAAGGGGCTGACCCAGTCAAAGACGACAATGTGCTGATCTATTTTGTTCAAATCATGGAGTCTCCGCCTCGTCTCACAGGCAATGTATTGCTCGTTCATGAAACAATCGATCAAGTCAAGCAGGCACGCAAGGCGTGGCGCTACAACGCTGGTCAACGACGCGTTCGTCGAGCCCCTCAGGTTGCTTATGATGCCCCGGGGAGTGGTGCAGATGGCCTGAGGACGACTGATAACTACGATATGTTCAATGGCGCTCCCGATCGTTATGACTGGAAACTGATTGGTAAAAAAGAGCTGTACATTCCGTACAATTCCTACAAGTTGCACTCTCCAGAGCTTTCATATACCCAGATCCATCAAAAAGGTCATCTTGACCAAAGCCTGACGCGCTATGAATTGCATCGTGTTTGGGTTGTCGAGGCTACGCTGAAAGATGGCTCGCGGCATATTTACAATAAACGCACTTTCTATATCGATGAAGACACCTGGCAGGCAGCCATTGTGGATCATTATGACGGCCGAGGTGAGCTTTGGCGAGTTGCAGAAGCACATGCGCTTCAGTACTACAATGTCGACGTTCCCTGGTATACCACAGAGGTGCTCTATGACTTGCAGTCTGGGCGTTATTTGACTACTGGGCTGACTAACGAAGAGGATGAGCCCTACGATTTTGATGTGAGTATCAAACGCTCGTACTTCCAGCCATCTTCGTTACGTCGTATTGGCAAGCGTTGATAATTGGTCTGGGTGCGCCTGTCCAGTCAGTTCTGGGAGGCGTGCCCAACAGCCTGTTCATATCGCATCAAGTTTTTCCTGATGCAAATATTTGCCGGAGATAATTGTTTCATGCAGCGGAAAAAATTATTCAATAGCTGTTGCGTGTTGTTGATGCTGATATGCGTTTTTATTGTCGCGCCTACACAGGCAGGGATCGATTTTCTTGATGCTCCTGCCCAGGAAACATCCAGAGCCTCCAAGTCGTTATTGTTGGATGTCGTCAAAGCGGGCGACCGCTTGGTTGCGGTGGGAGAGCGCGGTCATATCGTGTACTCCCATGATGGGGGTGACGACTGGTTACAAGCTGAAGTTCCGGTATACGTCACGCTAACCGCAGTTCATTTTCCAACGCCACTCAAAGGCTGGTCAGTTGGGCATGATGGCGTGGTGCTCTCCAGCACTGATGGCGGCAAGACCTGGGCCAAGCAACTTGATGGCTATTTCATCAACGAGCAGGTGCTTGCCCAGGCACAGGCTCGGTATGAAGCTGCAGAAGCCATGCTGGACAGTACATCTGACGATGAGGAGCTTGAGGAAGCTGAATTCCAGTTGGATGAGGCTAGCTTTGCTCTGGATAACGCAAAAGAAGACCTTGAAACCGGGCCAGCGAAGCCTTTATTGGATGTCTGGTTTCGGAACGAATATGAGGGTTTTGTCGTTGGTTCCTATGGAATATTTTTGTACACCGCAGATGGCGGAAAGTCTTGGCAATTGGTGTCTGAACGGCTGAATAATCCATATGGTTTACATCTTAATGCCATCGACAGTTATGATGGTGAGGCGATTTACATTGCGGGTGAAGCCGGATCATTGCATCGCTCTACCGATGGCGGGAAAAGTTGGGAGCTGTTGCCAACGCCTTATGATGGTTCCTATTTTGGGCTGATCGTTTCCAGAATTGAAAATGGAACGGAGAAAATACTCACTTTCGGGCTTCGCGGCAATTTATATGCTTCTGACGATGCAGGTGAAACGTGGTATCGCGCAGAGACCCAAACCCAAGCAAGCTTCTTTGGTGGTACTACAACAGAAGATGGGAGATTGTTTGTTGTTGGTGGTGATGGAAAAGTACTGAGTAGCGTTGATGGAGGGCATAAGTTCTCGAGTGCTACACGTAAAGATAGATTGCCCAACAGTGCCATTGTTGAATTCGATAAAAATGAATTGGTGCTGGTTGGCTATGGTGGCGTTCGCTATATGAAGATCGAATGACATGGTTTGATATGCTGGCCGAACTGGGAAGTTTGATTCGCAAAGACCTGTTTTTCGTTTATCAGAACTTAATAAAGGCGTAATTGATGTCTCAAGAAAATAAAAACTTGAAGAAACATCTGCAACACCCGGTAGAGGATGTGGAGCCGTTTATAGAGCGATTTTTGTTTTCTCGTCGGCCTGTTATTTTGTTTGTTTTCTTGGTGATAACGGTTGTCTTGTTTGGGTATGCAATAAAGTTAAAGCCGGAATCCAGTTTTGAAAAGATGATCCCTGCGTCGCATCCTTTCATCGCAAGCTATCTGGAAAACAAGGATGACTTGAAAGGGCTGGGGAATGTGGTACGTATTGCGGTAGAGACTACTGAAGGAGATATATTTAGTAGAGATTTTCTGGATATTCTCAGGCAGATAAATGATGAGATATTTTTTGTTCCAGGCGTGGATCGCAGTGGCCTCAAGTCGCTGTGGACACCGAACATGCGGTGGACAGAAGTTACCGAAGATGGGCTGGCAGGTGGGCCGGTCATTCCCAGTAATTATGACGGTGAAACGGATAGTATCGAGCAGGTCAAAAGTAACGTGCTTCGTTCCGGACAGGTTGGACGTCTGATCGCTAATGATTTTGAATCAACTATTGTTTTAGTTCCGCTGTTAGAAAGTAATCCTGAGAGCGGAGAAAAATTTGATTACCAGGCTTTTTCCAGAATTATTGAAGAAAGAATTCGTGATAAATTTCAGAGCGATAAAATAAAAATACATATCACGGGTTTTGCAAAAGTGGTTGGCGATCTTATTGATGGTGCCGCTCAGGTTGTATTCTTTTTTGCTGTGGCCTGCCTTATCACATTTGTGCTGCTATTTATATACTTCCGGTGCTTCAAAAGCACGGTTGTCGCGCTGTTGTGTTCAATTATAGCTGTTATTTGGCAGCTGGGCTTGTTGCGGCTTATGGGGCACGGGCTGGATCCCTATTCAATGCTGGTTCCATTTCTTGTGTTTGCCATCGCAGTCAGTCACGGTGTTCAGGTAATTAATGCAATTGCACACGGAAATATGATTGGCCTTGATGCGGAGCATGCCGCTCGGTATGCATTTCGCAGTCTGTACATCGCCGGCTTGACTGCATTGGTCAGCGATGGCATTGGTTTCGCAACGCTTCTGGTGATTGATATTGAGGTTATTCATGATCTTGCTATAGCAGCCAGTGTCGGGGTGGCTGCCATTATTTTAACTAATCTTGTTTTGCTTCCTATAGTCATGTCGTATGTCGGAATCTCTCCGGTAGCAATCGATAGACTACGTGATCAGGAGATTGTAAGCAGGAATAAAATTTGGGAAGCCCTCTCTGGCTTTACAGGTCCGCGTTTGGCCACAATATCCGTCGGTGTTGCTGGGCTTTTATTTTTGCTTGGATGGGTCGTTAGTCAAGATCTGAAAATTGGAGATTTGGATCAGGGTGCGCCTGAGCTGCGTCCGGATTCACGCTACAATCTGGATAATAAATTTATTACGGAGAACTATTCTGCCAGCACGGATGTCTTCGTAGTAATGGCGAGGACCCCGCCGACTGCATGTATCAGCTACGATTCTCTGGCGGTGATTGATTATTTCCAATGGTATATAGAAAGTCAGCCTGGCGTCCAATCAGCTGTTTCTCTAGTGAATCGGACAAAGCGTGTTATAGGTGCATTCAATGAAGGCAACCTGAAGTGGATGGCGTTGTCACGGAATCAATATGTACTCAATGGCACGGTCGGAGGGCAGCAGGGAGCTGTTGGTTTATATAATTCAGATTGTAGCATGGTGCCAGTGCTGATTTTCCTGGAAGATCACAAGGCAGAAACGCTGCAGCGCGTGGTTTCGTCGATTAATGAGTTCAATGACCAGCACGATACTGGTGAAGTTCAACTGACCATGGCTGCGGGAAATGCAGGAATTGAAGCCGCAACCAACATTGTTGTGGAATCTGCCCAGCACAAAATGCTTATTTGGGTTTATGGTGTTGTCAGTTTTCTGGTTCTGCTTGCATTTCGTTCCTGGAGGGCCGTTATTGTTATTGTCACCCCGTTGGCACTGACCTCTATATTGGGCCAGGCGTTGATGGTTTATCTGAATATAGGGGTGAAGGTTGCTACGTTGCCAGTAATTGCTCTTGGTGTTGGGATTGGTGTGGATTACGGTATTTATATATACAGCAAGCTTGAAGCTTTTATGATTAAAGGGATGAATTTGCGTAATGCTTATTTTGAAACATTGAAAACCACTGGGAAGGCAGTTGCCTTTACGGGCGTGACACTCGCTATTGGCGTGGCTACCTGGGCTTGGTCGCCAATCAAGTTCCAGGCAGATATGGGAATCATGCTTACCTTCATGTTCCTCTGGAATATGCTGGGTGCTGTCGTCTTGCTTCCGGCTTTGGCTAGGTTTTTGATAGATCCGAGCAAGCTGAGAAAAAACGAGGATGCAAATCTCCATGCGAAAATGGCGATTCCAGAAAAATAGCTTCGTTTGGAGTTGCAGAGCTTTCCTGACGAAATGTGCTGAGTATGAAAAAATGCTTGGCGCGCGGGAAGTGTGCCGTAAGTTTTTTGAGTGAGTCCATGTATTGGCGGGTCTGGGGGTTTTTTAATTCAACTAGAAAAATTGTTTTGCATTGGTAAACGAAAAATTAAGAGGGGAAAGTCATGCTTGGTTCGATGATGAAACAGGATCTTTTGATTAGTGATTTGGTAGTGCATGCTGGCAAATTTCACTCTGATACCGAGATTATCTCGTGTGAGACCGATGGCAGTACCCATGTCACGAACTGGGGGGAAGTCTCAGTCGACTCGCGCAAGCTGGCCTCGGCTTTGGGGGGGCTGGGATTTAAGATGGGCGACCGTGTGGCGACACTGGCCTGGAATAACTATCGTCATTTGAATATATGGTATGGTGTCTCGGGTAGTGGGATGGTTTGCCACACACTAAATCCGCGTCTGTTTCCAGAGCAACTTATCTTTATCGTGAATGATGCCGAAGACAAGGCGATTTTTTTTGACAAGACTTTTATGCCGCTCATTACCGGCACTCGCGAGCACCTTAAGACCGTTGAACATTATATTTTCATGGGGTCACGTGACCCGGAGGTGATTGCGGCTGTTCCTGATGCGATTTTTTATGATGATTTGATTTCTGCGGGGGATGAAAGCTATTCATGGCCTCAATTCAGTGAGGATACACCCTGTTCACTGTGCTACACATCCGGCACAACTGGTAATCCCAAGGGTGTGCTCTACCGGCACCGCTCGACCATCCTCCACACCTTGGTGGTTGTGCAGCAAGATACGCTTTCTCTCTCCGCGCGAGATGTGGTCTTGCCAGTCGTTCCGATGTTCCACGCGAATGCCTGGGGTGTACCTTATATGGCGGCAATGTGTGGCACTACATTGGTAATGCCTGGACCAGGGCTGGATGGTAATAGCATTGTGGATCTGATCGACAACTACAAGGTAACTTTTGCGCTCGGTGTTCCGACTATCTGGCAAATGTTGCTGACTGCGGCTGATGCTAAAGGATCAAAACTCGAAAGCCTCAATCGCAATGTTATTGGTGGATCTGCTGCGCCTCCATCAATTGTTCGAGAATTTCGCGATCGTTATGATTGTGAGACATTGCATGCTTGGGGAATGACTGAGACCAGCCCACTTGGGACGCTCAATCAACCCAAGCTCAAGCACCTCGATCTGCCCCAGGAAGATATGTTGCAATTGCGCCTTGGCCAGGGACGTCCACCTTTTGGTGTCGATCTGCGGCTGGTGGATGATAATGGCGATGTATTGCCTCACGATGGCGAAACTCAGGGTGCTCTTCAGGTCAGGGGGTATTGGGTTGTAGATACTTATTATGGACAGTCTGAGAGTGCGCTTACCGAGGATGGCTGGTTCGATACCGGCGATGTGGCAACTATCGATAAAGATGGGTTCTTGATTATCCGCGATCGAACCAAGGACATCATAAAGTCTGGTGGAGAATGGATTTCATCTGTTGAACTTGAGGGCATCGCTATGTCTCATCCGGGGCTAGCCATGGCCGCGGCGATAGGAGCTAAACACCCGAAATGGGACGAGCGTCCAATCATAATTGCGGTGAAAGCTGAGGGCGCCGATCCGACCGAGGAAGATATTCTTTCGATGTTTTCAGACAAAGTTGCAAAATGGCAGATTCCGGATGCGGTTGTATTTACCGACAGCATTCTGCTTGGTGGTTCTGGCAAGATGCTAAAGAACAAGCTGCGCGAACAGTTTGGTGATGTCCTGGTTGAAAGAGGGGGGCACGATGGCTAGCGGACATGCTGTCGAGGAGCAGCAGCCTATATGGGTTGGTGAATACGAATCTGCCTTGGCGGATCTCGATGCGGCCAAGCATGGCTGGGCTCGCACCCCGGTTGCCGAGCGTATACGCTTGCTGACCAGAACCAAAGACAGCATCATGGCTATCGCCAGCGATTGGGCGGAAATTTCGGCACGCAAGAAGGGTCTGATACCCGGGACTTCACTAGCTGGTGAGGAGTGGATTACCGGGCCCTATGCGACAATTGCTGGGGTCAATGGCTTGCTGAACACGCTAGGCCAGATACAGGGAAAGACCTTTATAGATCACCTGAACACACGCAAATTGGTAACTGGCCAGTTGTCTGTGCAGGTGTTGCCACACTCAGTTTGGGATCACCTGCTGTTATCCGGCATCTCGGCGGAAGTCTGGATGCAGAAAGGGGTTTATGAAAAAAATTTGAAGGATCATGCTGCCATCGTCTATGACGAGCCGACAAAAAATCGCCAAGGAAGGGTTGCGCTAGTACTTGGCGCGGGTAATGTCGCTGCGATTACTCCACTGGATGTGCTGCAAAAGCTTATGCTGGAGAATCAGGTGGTGATCTTGAAGATGAATCCAATCAATGACTATCTGTCCGATTACTATAAAATCGCGATGAAGCCATTGATCGATGCTGATGCAGTTCGTATCGTCAAGGGGGATGGTGAGTGTGGAGCATATTTGTGCGATCATCCGATTGTAGAAGAGTTGCATATCACTGGTTCTGACAAGACCCACGATGCAATTGTTTGGGGTGTGGGAGAAGAGGGTGAGAAAAATAGAGAAGCTGGCACTCCCAAAAATCTCAAGCGGTTTACTTCGGAGCTGGGTTCGGTCAGTCCAACCATAGTGGTTCCGGGGCCCTGGTCAGTGGCTGATATACGCTTCCAAAGTGAAAATTTAGCCACCATGAAGCTTCACAATTCTGGGCACAATTGCATTGCTTGTCAGGCGATAATTATGCCCAAAGGTTGGGGTAAGGCCTCGACTTTGCTGAATGAGGTCAAGAAGGTCGCTGCACGCTCAACACGTCCGACCTGGTATCCGGGGGCTGTGGATCGGTTGAAAAACTATGAAGTGCACTCAGGAAATATCGAGCTTGTCGAACGTGGTACCAATGCGTTGCCGCTTTTAATCAGTGAGATCTCTGATGATAGCTACAATCGTAACAACGAGGTTTTTGGTCCGGCAATTGGTATAAAAGAACTCGATGCACCGGATGCTGAGACTTATCTTCGGGCCGCCATCGACTACGCCAATGACAAGCTTTGGGGCACTCTGGGCGCTAACATTCTGATTCATCCGAGAACTATTAAAAATATTGGCGAACGGCGTTTCGAGGAGCTGATCGCCAAGCTGAAATATGGCACGATTGGTATCAATGGCTGGTGCGGGTTGGGCTTTCTGATTACCAGCTGCCCTTGGGGCGCCTATCCCGAGCATACTGCCGAAGATGTTCAGTCGGGCATTGGTACGGTGCATAACACCTTCATGCTGGAGAATACCGAGCGTGTGGTAATCAAAGCTCCTTGGCGGCCTTTTCCGCGAGGGTTGTTATCGATGCAGTTCTCGCTGTTTCCTAAACCGCCGTTTTTCATTACCAACAAAAGACAGCACAAGATCGGTAAATTGTTGACTGATTTTCAATACAAGCCGAGTTATTTAAAGCTGCCACGCATCTTCCTGAATGCGCTGCTAGGCTGAATTTACGGTATGGATGTTGTGTGCATCTGCTGCTTTTTATATCGCGACAACAAGTCGTTGTGCCTGTGTTCAGCCTGATTCGCGTTGAAGAACAAAGTGCTGTCTATCACGACAAGAAATTCGCAACCCAATGATTTAACACGATTCGGTTGCGGATATAACACCACCTGAGCAAGGAGGGCGGGAAGCGTCCCGCCCTCCGCGAAATCAGCCTTTCATAATCTCAGCATGCCACCCCAAATGCTCCCCAATAAACGTCCCGATGAAGTGATACCCGTGGTCATAGTCACCCTGCATCCGCAGCGTTAACTCAACCCCGTTCGCTGCACAGACGGCTTTGAATGCTTCCGGGTTCAGCTGATCGGCGAGAAACTCATCACCCGTCCCCTGATCGATCAGAATCGGTCCCGGATTCGCACCGCCTTCGACAAGGCAGGTCGCATCGTAGTCTTTCCACGCTTCGCGGTCGTCGCCGAGGTAAGCGCCGAAACAGCCCTCACCCCAGCCACAATTCACCGGATTGCAGATCGGCGAAAAGGCCGACACCGAGCGCCATTCGCCCGGGTTTTTCATCGCCACGACTAGCGCACCGTGCCCACCCATCGAGTGCCCGGTAATCGATCGATTGCCCGGCTGCACCGGAAAGTTCGCTTCAATCAGCGTTGGCAGCTCGCGGCTGATGTAGTCGTACATCTGATAGTGCTGTGACCACGGCGCTTGCGTCGCATTAACGTAAAAGCCCGCGCCCATGCCCAGATCGTAGCGCTCCGGCTCGTCCGGCACGCCTTCGCCGCGCGGGCTGGTGTCGGACATTACCAGGGCGATGCCCAGTTCCGCCGCGTAGCGCTGCGCGCCGGCTTTGGTGCGTACATTGTCGTCGGTGCAGGTCAGGCCGGAGAGGTAATAGACTGCCGGCACCGGACCTTGCTCCGCCTGCGGTGGCAGGTAGATGGAGAAGGTCATCTTGCAGTGGCAGCTGGCGGAATCGTGCTCGTAGCGATCCAGCCAGCCGCCCCATTCGCGAATGTGTTCGATGCGTTCCATCAGAAGGTCACCACCGAGCGGATGCTTTTACCTTCGTGCATCAAATCAAAAGCGGTGTTGATCTCTTCTATTGGCATGCTGTGGGTGACCATGCTGTCCAGTTCGATGACGCCGTTCATGTAATTGTCGACGTAGCCCGGCAGCTGGGTGCGGCCTTTTACGCCGCCGAAGGCGGTGCCCTGCCACTTGCGGCCGGTGACCAGCTGGAAGGGTCGGGTGGAGATTTCCTGACCGGCACCGGCGACGCCGATAATCGTCGAGACACCCCAGCCCATGCGGCAGCATTCCAGCGCTTCGCGCATCACGTTGACATTGCCGATGCATTCGAAGGAGTAGTCGACACCACCGTTGGTCATTTCGACGATGGCCTCGCAGGCGGTTACGTCGAGCTTGCCCGGGTTGATGAAATCGGTCGCGCCGAGTGCCTTGGCGATGGTGAATTTGTCGTCGTTCAAATCGACGGCGATGATGCGCCCGGCCTTGGCCATCACAGCCCCCTGGATCACCGACAGGCCGATGCCGCCGAGACCGAATACGGCCACGGTGGAGCCGGGTTCGACCTTCGCTGTATTCAGCACCGCGCCGATGCCAGTGGTGACGCCGCAGCCGAGCAGGCAGACTTTTTCCAGCGGCGCCGCCGGGTTGATTTTGGCCAGTGCGATTTCCGGCACCACGGTGTATTCGGCGAAGGTTGAGCAGCCCATGTAGTGATAGATGGCGCTGCCGTTTTTTGAGAAGCGGCGCGTGCCGTCGGGCATGTAGCCGGTCCACACGGTGCTGGCGATGGACTGGCAGAGATTGGTTTTCTCCGAGTGGCAGTATTCGCAGCTGCCGCACTCGGGGATGTACAGCGGGATCACGTGATCGCCGGGCTTGAGATCTTTCACGCCGGCGCCGCATTCGACCACCACGCAGCCGCCTTCGTGGCCGAGCACGCAGGGGAAGGCGCCTTCCGGGTCGTCGCCGGAGAGGGTGAAGGCGTCGGTGTGGCAGACGCCGGAGGCGACCACCTGTAGCAGAACCTCGCCCTCGCGCGGGCCTTCGACGTCGATTTCTTCAATAACCAGTGGTTTGCGCGGCTCCCAGGCCACTGCTGCGCGTGCTTTCATGGTTCTTTCCTCAGGGTTTGTTCGGGCGGGTTTTGTCTTGCGTCCCGGGCTTGCGTCTGCCGCCGGGCGCGGGATGAGAAACGAATGTTCATTTTCCACGGAATACGCTGGCGGGCAAAGCCGGGGCCGGCGCGTCGCTCAACTGCCCACGCCGCGCCAGGCGGCGGCGACGATTTCGCCGTGAAGGGGCGGCAGCGGGTCGTTCAGTGTGCCATCCAGCCGCAGCTGAATCATGCGGATCGCGCCGCCGAAGACAGCCGCCGAGGCGATCCAGGTGTCGCTGGGTCGAATACTGCCCTCGGCCATGCCCTGTTCGACCATGCCGCGCATCTTCAGAAATGGCGCGGCGCTGCAGATCGGCGGCTCTTCGGGCAGAAACTCGCGGTGGCGGGGGTGCAGGATAAAGGCCACGATGCTGCGGTGCGATTCGGTGTACTCCAGCAGCAGGCGGATGATCTCCTCGCAGCGCGCGCGGGCATTGTCGAAGTCGCGATTGACCTGTTCGACCACCTGATCCAGCTCGTTGAGCAGGTGGTAGTAGAGCGCCTTGGCCACGCCTTCCTTGCCGCCGAAGTGCTTGTAGATCGAGCCGATGGAGACATCCGAGCAGCGCTGGATATCGTGCACCGAGACGCGGTGGTAGCCGTGCTCGACGAACAGCTCCAGGGCCGCGCTGAGGATGCGGCAATCGATTGGCTCCGGGTCCGGGGCGGTGGTGAGCAGATAGGGCATCGTCTGGTCTGCGTGTGTGCGTGAACGGCTGCGTGGCGGCAGCGGCGCTGGTGGTGGTGTCCGGCAGCGCTGCTGCACTCCCGACGCCGTTGCAGGCGATAGCATAGGGGCAGAACTTCGACCTCTGCAATCGGCAGCGCGACGCGGCGCTCGATGCAGGGGCGATGCGGGGGCGATGCGGCGATCGGCCAGCCGGGCAGGTTC
>Ga0207752_1000910_pt1 | contig 13985 bp, 1 predicted proteins | sample Pon2CUnioCityCA_6_FD_187272 | JGI IMG/M metagenome (GOLD analysis project Ga0207752, IMG submission 187272) | Marine sediment microbial community from Union City, CA, USA - Pond 2C Sediment 2 (SPAdes) | ecosystem: Environmental > Aquatic > Marine > Intertidal zone > Salt pond sediment ... | reverse complement strand
GGCGACGAACACGGCGTGTGGCCCGTCGACGGTGACGTTGCCCGCCCGGTCAACAGCCTCCGCCCACACAGTGTACCGTCCCCGGGTGGTGAAGCGCGGCGCGTACGACCAGCCACCGTCACCGGTGTCCGCCGCGTCCCGATAGGACGCGCCGTCCGGCGGATCGACCCGGAGGTAGACCGCCTCCAGCCCCTCCCCGTCGCCCACCGTCCCCGCCAGCAAAGACTGGGACGAGCCCTGCGGGACGACGGAGGCAACTTCGGTGACGGTGAGGGCCGGAGCAACAGTGTCAAGGCGGTAGGATAGCTCCAGCGGCGGATCGAGGCGGTTGCCGAGGGCGTCCAGGCTGTGAAAGGTGAGCGTCTGGTCGACGCCGTCCGCCCCGGCAGGCGTAGGCAGCTCGTAGGCCCAGCTCCCGGCCGACGTGAGACTGCTCGTCTGTGGCGTCAGCGCGAGGCGGGCCCGGCGGTAATCGGCCGGGTTGATGGTGGGGAGGAGATCGCAGATCCGGAGGGTCCAGGTGCCGCTGACCGACTCCCCTCTGATGAAAATGCCGAGGGGCTCATCGGGTCGAGCGGCCCGGTCGAAGTAGGGTCCGCTCGGGTCATCGTCGGCGCTGTTGTGGAGGCCGCGCCGGGCGGCGTCGTCGAGCCAGACGTCGTAGTTGGCATAGACGTTGGCGTCGTTCCCCAGCCCGCGGATGACGCGGGCACTGGTGCCCGCCGGGGAGAAGAGGTCGACGACCAGCTCCTCCCGGTTGGCGGTGACGGCGTTGAAGCCCAGGTCGACGTCGGCGGCGAAGAACGCCTCCTCCACCGTGAACGTGCGGGTGAGGCACGTCGCGCCGACGGTGACGGGGACGCCCGGCGCGTCGTCGGTCAGGCGGGCCGCGCCGTCGGGCGTGCGGGTGCTGAGGACCATCGTCGCCGGATCGCAGATGGTCCCCTCCGCCGCATCGCGGCAGACCTCGACGTCCCCCGGACTGTGGCTGTCGGTGAAGACGCCGGTGACCAGGTACCCTTCAGGACCGATGAGCTGTCCGCTGATCGCCTCCCGCGCCTCGACGTCGAGGGTCATCGTGGGCGGGGTCGAGTCGAGAATCACGGTGCGCGGCGGCGAGCTCCAGGGGCCGGTGTGGCCGTAGCCGTCCGTGGCCCGAACGCGGAGCTCGAAGGCGTCGCCGTCGGCCCCGCTGACGGTCCAATCGCACGTCCAGCGCGCGTCATCAGGCGTCGAATCGACGCAGGAGATGACGTCGACGGCGCCCACGGGATCGCGCACCTCGAGCTCGACGAGGGGTACGCCCGACGGGTCCGAGGCGTAGCCGTAGACGGTGCGGGTCCCCGGCCGGACGGCGTCCCGTAGGCCGTCGATCCCGACGTGGCGTGGCGGCGCGTTGTCGACGCGGTGATCGGCCCACACCCACTCCGAGGGAGGCTGGGTGGCCAGCCCGTTCGTCAGGGTCAGCGGCGCCCGCTCGTCGAATACCTCCCCCTGAAGGGTGGCCCAATCCCGGAGAGGCTGGCACGTGTCGGCCGTCTCGCCGGCCAGGCACTGACTGTAGCGCCAGTTGTCCGGCTCGATCGTACCGACGATAGTCCTGGTGATGGTCTCACCACCTGGGACGGTGCCGACATCGAGAACCTCGTACTCCCGGTAGCCGCCTGAGTCCCGCGTGGCTCCCGGCAGCGTGAGGGCGTAGTAGGCAGAGACGAGGGCCTTGACCCCCACGGCGTCGGTCGTGCCGCGATTTTCGAGGCGCAGGGTGTAGGTCACAGCGTCTCCATCCCCCACCGGGGGGTGACTGTGGTCGAGGAAGTCGAACTGGCGCCGCTCCGGCCCCTCGTCCTGGTAGAAGGCTTGCCACTCGTGGTAGAGGTCGTCCCCCATGATGGCAAAGGTCGTGCCGACGGGGTCCGCCTGGAGATCGACCTGGAGCGCGCTGTCCGGATACGCCCTGCCGGTCAGGGCCTGGAGAGGGTCGTTGGGGCAGATACCGGAGCCGAGGGTCGACCAGAGATAGGGCCGGGTAAGCACGAAGACCTGTTCCTCCTCCGACCTGAGCGCGGCGCTGGGGTTGACCACCCGATCGCTGCTGACCAGGTTCCGGTCGGGCATGGTGGCCCACAGGCGGAGCGCGTCCTCCTCGCTGGCGACGGCGACCAGACTGGCCGGTGCCGTGCTCGGGTCCGGGATGCCCAGAGTGGTGAAGGGAACGTACAGGTCGGTCAGCTCGTCGTCCCAGCGGTAGTGGTCGGCGGTCAGCTCGGTCTCGCTCCCCCAGCCGCCGCCATCCCAGTGGAGGACGACGGCACTGTCGCTGCTCCGCACCCACACGAGGGTGTCGGCCTTCATCGAGACGTTGAGGAAGGGGCTGACGAGCTGGCTCTGCCGGGCCTCCTCGAACGCGGGCCATGCAGACGTGTCCACCGGCGGCAGATTGCCCGGCAGGTAGATGGCCGTGTTCGTCATCGCGGCCGTGTAGGGATCGTAGAGAGTCTCGGCGCCGCCGGGGGCGGTGTCGAGATAGATGAAGAGGTCGCCCTCGTAGTCCCAGTTGGCGCCCTCCCAGGCGAACCGCATGGCCTCCTCGTCCCAGGTGGCGTAGAAGCGCTGGGGCTCGGCCAGGGAGGCGCCGTCGAGGGCATGCGTCTCCACACGCCGGTCGACGCCCATCAGGGAGCAGCCGCTCTCCATCCAGCCGTGGTAGGGCTCGGTCGTGATGTCGCCCAGCGCAACGTAGTCGGGCGTGAAGGGCGAGTCGACGGTGACGGGACCCGCTACCTCCTCGCGACGGTTGCCGTGGTCGTCCACCGGTACGACGTGGGCGTAGACGGCCTGGGCCTCGCTGATGACCTGGGTGACGGTATAACGGGCCGACCCGTCGTGAGGAAGCGTGATCAGGCCGGCCGTCGACGTCGGCGCCGTGCTCCAGCCGGCCCGGTACTCGCGCACGCCCGCCCCGTCGGTGGAGGCCGGCCAGACGACGCGCAAGGTGTGGCTGTTGGTGACCGTCTGCCCACCCTCCACCGCATGGTGAAGCTGCGGATCGACGGGATCCTGGTAGGCGAGGGTCGGGGTGACGAAGTCAGGTCGGATGACGTCGAAGGTGATCGTCTCGGTTGTCTGCGTGGTACGGCTCACGAGGTCCACCGCACGCACGCTGACGGTGTGATCGACGTCGTCGGGCGCGGTGTCATCCTGGGTCCACCGAGCGCGCCAGGTCTCGCCGTAGTGGGCGGCGCGAACCCACCCCTCGCCGTCCTGGTTGACCTCCACCCGATCGAGCCCAACGAGGTCGGTGACCACGCCCGTCAGGAAGACGGGCCACGCCTCGGCGCGGTGGGCCGTGGTGAAGACGGTGGTGGTGAAGGTGGGCGTGCTCGGTGGGAGGGAGTCGACCGTAACGGTCACGGGATGGAGCAGGGTCTGTTCCCTATCGCCGTCTGGATTGTATTCCTCCCGCACGACGGAGAGGAAGCGGTAGCGCCCATCGCCAGGGTCGTTGTAAGCAACCGGGTCGAAGGTATCGATCCACTGTTGGGTCAACCCGCCCCCGTAGTTGTGCGTCTGCCACACGGCGTCATTGACGGTCACGGTGACCGCGCCGACCTGCCAGGGCGCCGCGATGGCCCGTCCTTCCACGTCGAACGCATCGGTCGTCGTGAGGACGGTCCCATCGGTGGGAGTGAAGATAGCGGAATCGAGCAGCCGGATGCTGACGGTTTCGGACAGGACCGTGCTGCTGTGCCGTCCGGCGGCGTCGTAGGCGTGGACGGTCGGCGGGGTAACATACTCACCCAGACGGAGGCAGTGCGCATCCACCTGGTAGAGGTGCGTCGTGTCGCTGAAGGTGTCGCGGTACCAGGGGGAGACCTGGTCGTAGGTGGTGAACGCCCACGTGCTCTCGTCGCACGGGCAGCCGCTGAAGGCGTCGACGTCGAGCGTCAGGTCGCGGGCCTGGCACGTCACGTCCGTGTAGGTGACGACCTCGGAGCTGCTGACATACGTCACCGTCCCCATCACGCCGTAGTCGGCCAGGGCGTCGACGTAGGGATCTCGCGTGTCGATGATCCCCTGCCAGACCCGCCAGGTCGACTGACGGTCGTTCCGGTTGTCGACGACGTCCGTGCCGCGCACGTAGATCTCGTAGAAGCCCTCCACATCGGCGGGGAGCGGGTGGGTCCAGGTAGAGGTGGTGTCGCCGGGGGTCGCCAGCGGGGCGTCGTGCCACTCCACGACCGGCGGGTCCTGCTCCGAGTCGACGAAGGCGATCTCGACGCTGCCGACGCCGTGGGCGACGCTCCCCACGTCGGTGATGACGCCCGTGATGAGACGGGTCGTGTCGGTGAGAGCGACGGTGTCGCTGAACGGGAAGGTCAGGACCGTCTCCGGGGCGGTGTTGTCGAGGGTAACCGCCGGCGGGTAGACGGCCTCAGACGTCCAGTTTCCGGGCACGTCCTCGGCCCGAAGGCTGAGGGTGTAGACGCCGGTCGGGTTGGCGACGGCGTTCTCCCCGTTGTCGAAGTCGGAGAGGCGGTAATTGAGGCTCCACCTGCCCCCGCTGACGGCCGCAGGTTGCCAGCCGACGCCGGCCGCCGCTTCTCCGGCGCCCTGGAGGAGGACCTCGACGGTATCCGGATGGGCGTCGCTCACGCTGCCGCTCAGTGGCACGAGCCAGTTCCCGTCGGCGTCCTGCCCGGCTTTGAGCGGTGGGGGATCGGCGGCCAGGTGAGACGGGGTGCGGTCGATCTCCACCGTCACTCGGGCCGGCGTCGTCTCGACGTTGCCGCCGGCGTCGTGAGCGTGGGCCCGGATCGTGTGGCTGCCCTCGCTCAGGCCGGTGGTGTCCCAGGCGTAGGTCCAGGTCTCGACGCCGTCGACCTCCTCCCACGATTCGCCGTCAACGCTGAGCTCGACCCGGGTGACGAAGGTGTTGTCCCGAGCCTCGCCCCCGACGACGAGGGTGCCGGTGACGTTCAGCACGTCGCCGTCGGCGAGGGAGGTGATCGTGGCCTCGGGTTCGGTGGCGTCGATGGTGACGGTGTCGGTGGTCTCCTGCTCGGCCTTCCCCAGGAAGGTGGTCGTCTCCCGGACCGCGAGGCGGTTGACGTGGAGACGGGCGTCATCCCGTAGCGCCTGGGGCAGCGCGCACTCCGTCACGGAGTCGTCTGTCGCCTTGACTTTATCGTAGAGCAACTCGATCTCTTCGTCGGTGAGGGTATCGGGCCAGATCACCAGCTCGTCGAGTCGCCCGTCGAAGGCACGCTCGCCGTCCCATAGGCCGCGGCCGATCTGGAGCGGGCCGCTGCCCTGGTAGTCGGCGCCGGCGGTGTCCCGGACCATCGGCTGGCCGTCCCGGTAGATGACGCGCTCGTTCGTATCGGCGTCGTAGGTGCAGGCCCAGTGGTGCCAGTCGTCGTCGGCCTCGACCGGGGCGGTGTCGAGGTCGTCGTTGTGGAAGGCGCAGGTGAAACGGCCGTCGTCGCGGAAGCCGACGTGGAGGCCCCGGTTCGGGCTCGCCTCGCCCTGGGCGACGACGTAGCCGGCGTCGTCCCCGTCCCGCCTCGCCCAGAAAGCAGCCGTGAAGGATCGGTTAGTGAGGGGCACGCTCCGGTTCATAGCCCGCACCCGGACGTTGTCAAGCCCCCAGGACTCGTTGTCGAGGGACTCGAGATGGTCACCCTCGAAACGGAGCTGGAAGGTGTCGGCGATGTGGCTGACGGACCCCTCGATGTGGTATACGGCGTCGAGATCGTACCCCAGGGCATTCCGCTCGACGGCGCCGGTTCCCCCCGGGTTGGCGGCAGCCCAGACGCGGATCGAGTCGGGCTCGCCGAGAAACTCGCAGGCCGTCCCGTTCGTGGCCTCGCGCTTGCCGTCGCATTTTCGGGCTACGCCGCCGTAATGGAGCCAGGGATACGCCCAGGCGACGGTGTCCTCCCCGACGACCTGGTCCCGCGTGTCCCAGATGTCCGGCTCGACGTCCGGCTCATCGTCGATGAAGCGCCAGGTATGCTGCGACCCGAGCCACGAGGTCGACCCTTTGAGCGTCACCCCGGAGGGCGTCCACGGCTCGTCGGGGTAGAACTGGTAGTCGTGGGGCGGGCTGTAGTTGGAGAAGGTGGTGCGCAGCTGGCGCTCGCCGCCCGCGTACCAGGACCAGGTGTCGGGGCCGTTGTCGTTGACCGTCTTGTTCCCGTCCCAGGTGCGGATGACGTAGAGGTCGAAGGCCACCTCGATCTCGTCGTGGCTCGGCAGGTTGGAAAGATCGAGGGTCACGGACTCATTGCCAAAGCGACCGAGGAAGCGGCGACCAACCGGCGCGGTGTCGCGCCGCGTCGCGCTCCATCCACTGCCGACGGCGTCCTCGAAGTCGTAGACGTATTCGGCCGCGGCCCGCGCCTGGTTGCCGACGACCAGGGCGTCCTCGGCGGCGGCGTAGGCCCGCCCGGCCACGCCGGCGGTGGGGCAGGCGTCGCCGTCGCAGGAGGCGCCGTAGCCGTTCTCGGCCGCGTTCTCGAACTGCGTCGCCCCGTCCGTCTCGTCGAACGGGTAGACGACGAGGGGAACGCGGTAGGCGTCGCGGACCTCGCCGTCGGAGAGGGCGCGGGGGTAGAGAGTGACCTCGTCGAGGACGCCGTCGAAGGCACCGCCGTAGGCGTGGTCGCCGTAGCCGATGCGGAGCCGGTCGTCGCCATCGAAGTCGGAGGTATCCCGCTGGCCGGAGGCGACGAGCTCGCCGTCGACGTAGAGCCGCTGTCCTTCGACGAAGCTGCCGAAGGTATGCGCCGCGTGGTGCCACTGTCCATCGCCGTAGTTGGCGGCGGAGGAGCAGATTCGCTCCTCGTCCTCAATGCCGAGGCGAGCGCAGAGGTCGCCGTCCTTCAGGTAGAGGGCCCGGTCGGCGGCGTAGTCGGCGGCCCCCGGGACGCGGTCGTTGCTGACTTCGAGGACGCCACAGGTCTGGCAGGAGGCCTTAAACCAGAACGTGACGGCGTAGGCGCTCTCGGAGGCGTCTACGGGGACGGAGACCTGGTCAACGTCCCCGGCGCCGTCGAAACGGACCCCGTTGCCGTACCTGCCGCCGACGCCGGCCTGGGGGCAGTCGTAGTCGGCGTCGTCCGTGCAGGTGCCCTGGTTCTCGAAGCCGGAGCTGTCGGCAAAGGTCGTGGCGCCGGTCGCCTCATCGAAGAGGAGCTCCGTCACGGGGCGCGGCCTGGCGCAGCCCAGGTCGAGGGCCGGGGTCTCCCCCGTCCAGACATATTCTCTTCTGCCGCGCAATTCGCCGCTCATCCCCACAGCCTGATAGAAGAGCGCGCTCTGCTTATCCAGCTCCGGGCGCCAGGCGATCACCCAGCCGCCGTTGACGGGGTCGGCGGCGACGGCGGGGGTCAGCGAGCTGCCAGGCGAGCCGAGCTGCGAGACGGTGGTCGGCTCGCCGACGTGGCCGCCGGCAAAGGTGCGCGCGAGCAGATGGGGATAGGGGTTAGACTTCCCCCTCGCCTGGCGGTACACGATCAAGGAGCGCCGCGAGAGCGGGTCGTAAGCAATGCGGGGCTCGGTCTCGACGATAGAGGTGGCAGCGACGGTGGCCGTGGTGACCCGGCTGCCGTAGACCTCGGCGGCGAACAGGTCACCGTCCCGCTCCCAGACGACGTGGTAACGGTCGAAGGCGTGGGCGACGTCCGCCCCGCCGATGTCTCCTTGATCGAGGGTCAGTGTGGGGGAGGAGACCTGGCCGTAGGCGTTGATGGAGCCGGCGACGAGCCGGCGGCTGAGGGTGTCGCCCATCGTCCAGGTGGCGAGGAAACCTCCATTGCCGGCCGCCACGGCACCGCCATAAGTCTGCGCCCCGGGAGGCGCCTCAACAGTCTCCACCTCCCCCTCGACGTGGAGGGTGGGCGAGAGACGGCGCCAGCGGAAGGTGTCCTCGCCGTCGGGCCCATAGTGAGAGGACCACACGACGAGACAGAGGCCGTCGTCGTCGCAGGCGACGTCGGGGGCGGCGTTGGCACTGTCGCCCACCCAGCCCATCACGTGGACGGGGCTGCCGGTGACACCGTCGGCGGTTGCGGGGTAGGCATACACCCTGTCGTTCTCCAGCGTGGTCACCACGTAGGGAATCGTCCACCGGTCGACGGGCGTGACGGCCAGGCCCTCAGGCTGGGCGCCGGTGGTGGCGACGTCGACCTGACGGGGATCCCACGCCCAGACGGAGGGCGTGTGGAGCTGGGCCTCCATCCTGGTAGTGAGGTCGACCTCCTGGTTGTCAGCGTCCGAGGGAACGGTGAGGTCCGAGTAGAGGGCGTGGGATTGGTCGCGGGCGACGTCGAAGAACGTATCCAGGGGGCCACCGGTCAGGAAAGCGGGGTCGAGTTCCGTGGTGCCGCGCACCCAGAGGTCCGGCTGGAGCTCATTCACCACAGTCGTGGTGTAGGGGAAGGTCTGGGTGGGCCGGACGACGTCGTCGGGGTCGCCCACGTCGGTGTAGAGACCGATGGGGGACGTGTTCCAGACGTAGGGATAGAAGCGGTTCTCCAGCGGCTCGCAATCAGGACAGGTATGCAGAGTGCGCTCGAAGCGGTCGTCCATGCCGTCGCCGTCGGCGTCGGCGTCCAGAGGGTCGCTGTAGACGCGCAGGCTCTGCCCCTCGGCGTAGGTGAAGATCCAGCCATCCTTGACCTCGCTGTAGTCGCTGATGGTGTCGCCGTCGCTGTCGGGGTTGTTCGGGTTGGTGCTCAACCGGGCCTCTTCCCCGTCGGTCAGCCCGTCGTCGTCGGTGTCCGGATCGCGGGGGTCGTAGAACTGGCCGCCCTCGTCGGCGGGGATGGCGCTTCTATCCAGCTCCCAGGCGTCCGAGAGGCCGTCGCCATCGGCGTCCCACGTCGTCGCGTCGGGGTCGTTCCCGTTGCTGGACGACGCCAGCAGCCCATCACCGTCGGCGTCGCGGAAAGTGAGGGGGTAGCTACCCCCGGTCCACGCGGCGACGTTGACGAAGTCGTCGAGGGTGGGCGGCAGGACGTCGAGGGTGATCGGGCCGACGTCGTCCGAGCCGGCGTCGTCGACCCCCTTCTCGAAGCAAACGGGGACGGGAACGTAGATTGGCGGGAAGGGGATGACGATGACCAGGGTCCAGCACTCGACGCCGGGAACGGCGAAGGCGCTGGTAAGCTTCAGATCGACCTGGCTGTTGATACCGGTCCGGAGGGTGGTGACGGTCGACGGAGCGTCGTTCTTCCACCCGGTGTACATGCGGCGGCCCCAGAATTTGTGGTCGAAGCTGGTGTTCCACTCCCCCTTGACGTCGCCCAGGTCCGCCGAGAGGGACGTCGACGTAGGGGCGAGATCGTACTCGAATGTGGTGGACCGGAGCTGGTCCTCATCGTACATCCACATGTAGAAGCGCGTCCGCCAGTCCTTCGGGTTCTGGTGCCTAATCGTGCTGGTCAGGGTGGTGCTGAACTCCATCTCGGTCCCCTCTACCATGCCGGCGCCCGGGTCGACGAAGGCGGAATCGAGGGCACCCATAGCGACCAGGTTGTCGGCCTTGACGTCGATGGCCAGCTCGTAGGAGAAGATGGCCTTGGTGATGACGTCCGTGGCCCAGCGCGTGATCGTCCAGTCAGAGCCTAGGATGATGAGGACAATGTCGACCATGGTGACGATGGCCACGATGATGGTGCCGACGATGGTCAGGGAGAGGGCAAAGATGAGGATGGCGACGATGGTAGCGGCGATCGTCTGAGCCAGCAGCATGTCGAAGGCCACGCTGTTGGCCGGAATGTCCTCGGTGACGAGGGCATAGATGAAGATGCCCCAGGCGATGCCAGCGCCGATCAGCAGCCCCACCACACCGACAGCCTTCGACATCCCGATGAACTTCGAGGAAGCTCTCAGCACCCGACTGGTCGCCGCCAGGGTAGAGAGGCCTTTGGCGGCCTTGATGGTTGTGATGAGGTTGATGGTCTGGAAGATGGGGACGAGAACGGTCAGCCCGAAGAGGAGCGCCCCGACGAGAACGGCCGTGACGGTGACGGCCGCCGGGTTCCTCGCCATGTAGGATTGCACCAGGTGGCTGAAGGCGATGATCACCACGACGAGGGCCACGATGACGGCTATGGTCACGGCACCCAGCGTCTTGACCCCCCGGGCGCTGGACAACCACCTCGATATCCTGTTCTTGACGGCACGCCCGAAGCGGGCGATCTGGCTCATAGAGTTGTGAAACCCGCCGAACCGCTGTCTCTGCATCAGCTGATACAGCGCCCGGAGAGGCAGCGTGGACTGGTAGAAGCTCCGCATGATGATCTTGTTGACCACAAAGACGACGGCCTTCCCACCAGCTTTGGCGATGACGGACCACAGGGGTTTGTCGTAGGTCTGATATTCCGGCTGCGTGAGGAGCTCCTCGCCGGACTCGACGGTGACGCTGACACCGCCATAAAGGGCGAGATAGTGGGTCTGTCCCACGATGACGCCGCCGCCACGGGCGGCCTCCGGGTCCTCATCGTCGTCGTACTCATCGACGAAGGCCGCGGAGTAACGTTCGTGAAGCTCGTCCCAGTACGCCTCGATCGGGTACGCCTGCCACGCGTCGTCTTTGTAGCGGAACGGGGCCCAGTTGAGGCCAGCGACGGTGTCGAGGGGCGCATCCTCCGCGGAAAGGACCAGGGTCAACTGGTGGGGATCGTCCTCGGACCACTGGACGACGTCGACGTCCTCGTCGAGATACTGGTCGAGGTTGGCACCGCGGAAGCGCTCCTCGCGGGCGAAGAGGAGGGTCGGCGTGACCGGCGCGTGGGCGGTGAAGGTATCGTCGAGGATCCCCATCGTGTCCGTCATAGCCAGCGTAGCGAGGGCGCTGTCCATCGTCTCGTAGGTGTGGGTGACGACGCTGAGATGGTCGTCAAGGCTCCACCGCTGGTTGTCGGAGACCCCGTCGTTGGTGGCATTGTTCCAGCGGCGATAGATCTCGTCGACGGTGACGTCCCGCTCGCCATCGCCACCGACGCAAGCATCGTCTTCAGGGTCCTCGGTCCCCTTGTCATCGATATCCTCGCAGTCGCTCCCGGCCAGGAAGGTCCTCTCGAGGCCGTAGGTGAGGTAGAGAAGGGTCGAGTCGTCATCGAGGTCGTCGTCGAGGGAGGGATCCTCGTAGACGACGTCGTAATCGACTCCGTGGTCCTCCCGCACGTCGACGCCGGTGAGAAACCAGTCGTCGCCGTAGCTGTGAACCACCTGGGTGCGGTTCATCTCCTCGTACTGGACACAGCGGCCGTCTTCGTACGTCTCGCAGACGTCGACCAGGGCCTTCACCATCCAGACGAGGCTCACCTGGTGGGCGGTTCCCCACTCGGCGGCCGGCAGGTAGTGCATCTTGCCGGCGAAGGCGACGTGCTCACCGCCGGTTCGGTCCACCACCAGCTGAAGGGGGACGTAGGCAGCTTTGTCGCCGTCGTCGTTGAGCTTGTGGACGAAGACCCCATAGGGCTCCAGGTCCGGGTAGCAGGTGAAGGAATCGCCCTCGTCGTTGGTGCATTCCTCGGCCGCCGGCAGGTTGTCGGGCTCGCCAGAGATCTTGATCTCGAGCATCGGGACCAGCTTGACGTCGCCGTTATCGTTTGGGTTCGGGTCGAGCCCGCTGTCGACGTCGTAGAAGGTTGCGCCATCCTCGTCCTGGATCTGTCCCTGGACGTCCCCTTCGGGTCAGTCGAGGACGTTCATAGCGTACCAGAGGTGATCGGGGTTCGTGGGGCGGAGCTGGAACTCGACGAAGGTGGGCACGCCCTCTTCCAGGTCATCGACCACTAGCTGGAAGGGGTCGTCCTCGGTGAAGGTGGTGTCGCCTTTGTAGTAGGGGGAGAGATCGAGCTTGTCGGGGACGCCGTCGCCGTCGTTGTCGCGGTCGAAGAGGTCGGGGGTGCCGTCGTCGTCGGTATCGGGCGGAATCTCCCCCTCGGCGCGGCCCGTATTCCACTCAGTCCCGTCGCCCAGGCCATCGCCGTTCGTGTCCATCTCCAACGGGTCGGCGTACCAGGATCTGCCATCGTATTCGAAGCCAGCAATCTCATCGCCGTCGCTCACCCCATCGCCGTCGGAGTCCCCTACTTCATGGTTCGTGCCGAGGACACACTCGTTCCCGTCAGTGAGACCATCGTCGTCAGTATCAGCCGGGTCGTCAGGGTCGCATTCGTTGGCGTCGCCGTCATCGTCCGAGTCATCCGTTGACTGCTCCGCACCAGGAAGGGCATAACCCTGGGAATAACCCTGGAGCCGGGGCGCATCGAAGGGCTGGCTCGCCAGGGGATCGATGTTGGGCTCGTGGTCCGATTCGGTGAGTACGGCCCGCAACGTGCGCTGTACGTCGCTCTCCTGCTCCCGAACCTCGGCCTCCTCCGCTCTGGCGGCCTGCTCCCGGGCAAACGTAGCGGCATGAGCGCCTCTCAGCAGCGGGGTGAGGATCACGGAGGCGCTGATTAAGATGGCCAACCCCGCATAGAACCTCTTGGAGCGGGTGTAGGCGACGAGGACGACGCAAAGGGTAGCGCCGACCAGAAGGAATGGGAGGGAGGCTGTACTATGCGAAGCAGCTGATGGGAGCCAGGCGACGGAACCCGCCCCGGCCGACGCGGCACTCCGCGGGAATCCCGAGAAGTCGACGATTACCTCGGCGTGAACGTCCTGCTCTCCGGCGGAAGGCGGGAAATCGAGGCGGAGGATCTGGCGCATCGGGTAGCCGTCGGCGTCGAGCCACAGCTCGCCTTGACCTGTCATATCAACGTACTGTTCGGGCAGCTCAAGGCTCAGGCCCGGCGGGAGATCCCCCTGCTCGAAGAGATATGCCTCCAGCTGGTCGCGGACGTGGGCGGCGTAGGAACGACCGTCGACACGGAAGGCATACCGGGAGCCTCCCCGCGTCCCGAGTCCCTCGTCCTCCATCCGGCTGACGTCCTTGGCCGCCGCCAGGAAGGCCATGAAGTCGCCCTGGGGCGCAAACAGGCTCGTGAAATTGTTGATCTCCTGCCAGTCCTCTGTCCCCTGCCGGGCGTAGGCGTGCTCGCCTTCGACTTTGACCTCGATGCCACTGGCGCCGTTCAGCACGCTGCCGCCCTGGGCCCAGAGCGTGAGGTGGAGTTGGTGATTGGGAAGGTCCGTTTCGCCTTCCAGGTGGAGGGACTGCGTCCCCTCAGCGCGGCCTACGTTCCGGATCGACGAGCGCGGTCTCGCGCTCTGCTCGATATCGGCGCTGAACCGGTAGCTCCCAGCATCGCGGGCGCGCCGCCAGGCGGCCAACAATTCGTTGCTGGAGGCGGCAGCGACGGACAACGGCCACACCAGCGCGAGCCCGGCGCCCATAACGCACAAGAAAGTCAGGATCACCCGACGTAGGGGGATGGACACGCGAGGTCGCGGTGTCGCCGTCATCACTTCACTCCTTTGGGGGTCTAGAGGACGTCACATAGGCGAGGCTGCAAGACAAACTCTGGCGACCGGCCTTTGTCAGCGTCGCACGGTCGTCGAGTTGGCCGTTCCTTGTCTACACACAAAAACGCAACCAATCTGCGGCGGATCCCGCCGTCAGACCGGTTGCGTCTGGTTCATCGATTGATTCTTCTGCGATCTCGTGTCGTGGTTATCAATGGCCCTCAAGCCATTATAAGGACCCGCACGACTCCGCGTCAATAGGACTTTCATCCCACACAACAAAAAACCGCACGGCCTGCGGAGCAGCCGTGCGGTTCTACGCCGGGTCAACTAGGTTGACCGGACTGTGCGTGCCGTCTTACGTCGTGTTAGAGAGCCCTGACGGCGACGGCGCGAAGGCCCTTATCGCCTTCTTCGACACTGAACTCGACCTGCTGATTCTCGCTCAACGAGCGGAACCCGCCGCCCTCAATGTCTGAGTGATGTACGAAAACGTCCTCTCCAGCCTCACGCGAGATGAAGCCGTAACCCTTGCTGTCGTTGAACCACTTGACGGT
>Ga0207752_1000909_pt1 | contig 13988 bp, 8 predicted proteins | sample Pon2CUnioCityCA_6_FD_187272 | JGI IMG/M metagenome (GOLD analysis project Ga0207752, IMG submission 187272) | Marine sediment microbial community from Union City, CA, USA - Pond 2C Sediment 2 (SPAdes) | ecosystem: Environmental > Aquatic > Marine > Intertidal zone > Salt pond sediment ... | reverse complement strand
TGGCCGCCAGTTCCCGCAGCACCGCCCGGAAACGGGTCACGTTCGCCTCGTCCAGCATCGCATCTACCTCGTCCAGGGCGGAGAAGGGTGGGGGCGACACCTGCAAGAGCGCGAAGATCAGCGCCGCCGCCGTCAGCGAGCGCTCGCCGCCGGAAAGAAGGGCCAGCCGCTGCTGGCGCCGGTTCGGCAGCCGGGCAATGATGTCCACCCCGCTCTCCGTCAGGTTATCCGGGTCGGTCAGCACCAGCCGCGCCGAGCCCCCGGCAAACAAGCGCTGGAACATCTCGCCAAACACCTCGTCAACCTTCTTCACCGTCGCCGCGAATGCCCGCGACGTCATCTCGTCCAGGTCGGCGATCACCTTCCGCAGCCGCTTTTCCGTCTTCTGCAGATCCTCCACCTGCTGCGTCAGGAACTCGTAGCGCTCTTGCGTCTCCTCGTACTCCGCCGGCGCCTCCGGATTGACCGAGCCGATGCGGTGCAACTGGCCCCGGTAATTCTGGATCGTCTCTTCAATATCCTCCGGCAGTTCCGCTACCGATGGCAACTGGTCCACAATCTCGCCGATGGGCAGCGGCGTCTGTCCCGCCTGCTCCTCGTCGAATTCCAGCACCACCAGCCCCAGGTCATTGCGGATGCGCTCGATCAGCCCCTCCAGCTCATTCTCCCGCTGGCTCAGGGCCACCTTCATTTGCGTATAGTGCGTCTCCAGGTCATGGGTTTGGCGCTGGATGGCGCTCATCTCGTCTGCCACTTCTTCAACCGCCGCCTGTTTTTCGTCCAACCGTTGCCGGAGCGGGGCCAGCGCCTCGTCCACCGTAACCATCGCCTCCTGCAACCCGGCCAGTTCCGCTGCCGCCTCGCCCAGGTCCAGTTGTTCCGCCTGCCGCAGGAAATTCTGGCGCCGTTCCTGCTGCCGGCGCAGTTGGGCCTCAATCTGGTTCAGCGTGGCCCGGCGGCTCTCCACCACCGCCTGCCGCCCGGCGACAATGGTGCGCGCCGTCTCGATTTCTTGCCGCCGGTTTTGCCGCTGCTGCTCCGCCTCGGCCACCGGCAGCGCTTCCAGCTCCGCCCGCGCTTCGCCCACCCGGCTCTCCAGACGCACCACTTCTTCCTTACGCCCGGCCAGCGTCTCTTTCGTCCGCGCGATCCGCTGCTGCAACTGCTCCCGCTGGCGCGCCGCCACTTCCTCCTGCCGCTGCAGAAAATCCCGCTGCTGCTCGGCCCGGTCCAGGTCCCGCTGGGCCTTTGCCAGCCGCTGGTTTGCCTCGCCGGCCAGCCGACCCAGCCGCCGCTCTTCCTGGGCCAGTTCGTTCAGCTCCGCCTGCCGTTCCGCCACCGCCTCAGCCTGGGCCGCGGCCGCTGCCTGGGCCGCCGCCGTCGCTTCCTGCTCTGCCGCCAGCACCTTCTGCGCTTCCCGCCACGCTTCCTCCCGCGCCAGGATGCTGCGCTGCGCGTCTTGCCGTCCCGCTTCCACCAGCCCCCCGGCGTGGACGACAAACCCTTCAGGCGTGACCGCCAGGCAGCCGGCCGGCAGCTCCCGCCCCACGGCAAAAGCGGCTTCCCGGCTGCGCACCAGCAACACCGGGCCAAAGAGCAGGTCGACCACCGCTGCCGGTGCCGCCTCCGTTTCCACCAGCTCCGCCGCCCAGCCAATCACGTCCTCCGGGGCCACCGGGCCTTCGCCATTTACCGACAGCGCCGGCCGCGCCGGGGGCCGGGTGGCCGCCACGGCCGTGGCCCACACCTTCTCTTCCGGGCCGTTGGCCGCCAGCAGTTGCCACAGTGCCGCTTCATCCGCCACCACCAGCGTCGCCAGGCGGGCACCCAGCGCGGCTTCCAGCGCCGCCTGGTGTTCCGGCGGGATGCGCACCAGCCCGGCCACACGGCCGACGGTCTCCACCCCGGCCGGGACTGTTACTTCTTTTTCCCGCATCTGGTTCAACAGGTCGCAGCGGGCTTCCAGCCGGGCCACTTCCTTGTTGTGGGCGTTTACCTGGCGGTTCAGCTCCCCTTCTTCCCGGCGCAATGCCTTCAATTCCCGCTTCGCCGTTTCCTGCGCCTGTTGCAGCCGCTGCCGCTGCTCGTTCAGCGCCGCCACCCGTGCCTCGGCTGCGGCGGCCACCTCCGCCAGCTTTTCAATCCGGGCGGTTACTTCGGCCATTTCCGTAGTGCCCGTCTCGCCGTCTCGCTCCTGCCAGCGCTCTTCGAGCTGGCTCAACTGTCCTTCCGCCTGGGAGATGGTGCGCTGCGCTTCTTCCTGGGCCCGCTCCCGCTCCGCCAGCGCGTTCCGCCAGCGGTCGATTTCCATCTGTTGCGCCTCGAACGCCTGGTTGAACCGGCGCAGCGTTTCCTGCTGTTGCGCCAGCCGCTCCTGGGCACTCTCTAACTGGCTTAGTGCCTCGTCCGTCTCCTGCCGGGCGCGTGCCTGTTCCCCTTCCAGCCGGGGTAGATCCGCCTCGATTTCCGCCACCTGCTTCTTGAGCAGCGTCTGCCGCTCGCCGAGCACGGCCACCTGGCGCCGCGCCTGTTCCCGGCGCTCGCGCAGCCGCTCTCGCTCTTGCTCCTTCTCCGCAATCTGCCGCTGCAACCGCCCGATCTCCCGGCGCAGCCCATCCATCGTATCCTGGCGCTTCGCCAGCCGCTGCCGGCTCTCCTTCCAGGCGCCTTCCGCCTCCTGGGATGCCAGCCGCTGCGCCCGCAGCTTCCGCTTGCGATCTTCCCACTGGTAACCGTACCAGATGCGCAACAGGTGGCGCAGGTCCGCCTGCACCTGCTCGTAGTTGCGCGCGCGGTTCGCCTGGCGCTTCAGCCCGCCCAGCCGCGGCCGGATCTCGGAGAGGATGTCGTGCACCCGCTCCAGGTTGCGCTCCGTTTCCTGCAGCCGGCGCAGGGTGGTCGCCCGCCGGGCCTGGTAATGGCTGATGCCGGCTGCTTCTTCAAACAGCGCCCGCCGTTCCTCCGCCCGCAGCGAGAGCGCCTGGTCGACCAGCCCCTGGCCGACGATGGTGTAGGTGCGTTCCGCCAGGCCGCTGGTCGCCAGCAACTCCTGCACGTCCCGCAACCGCACCTGCTGCCCGTTGATCAGGTACTCGTTTTCCCCCGAACGGAACGCCCGGCGGCCGATGGTCACCTCGGCGTAGTCGATGGGCAGCCAGCCGTCGCTGTTATCCAGCGTGAGGATCGCCTGGGCCATCCCCGCCCGTGCCCGCTCCTGGCTGCCTGCAAAAATCATGTCTGTGGTCCGCTTGCCCCGCAGGGTGCTGTAGCTCTGTTCCCCCAGCACCCAGCGCATGGCATCCGCCACGTTACTCTTACCACTACCGTTGGGCCCGACAATCGCCGTAATTCCCGCGTCAAACTCAAACACGGTCTTGCTGGCGAAGGTCTTGTACCCCTGTAATTCCAGTCTTTTTAGTCTCATCTTTGTCGGCGGGCAGTATAGTGGCAAGCGTGCCACTTTGCAAATAATGCCGCGTCCGGCAACTGCGTTCTGTTCTCTCCAGCAACCGCGGTCCTCCGCCACCCGCTCGCCGGGAATCTCCATTCACCTCCACCGGCAACGTCTCCCCGCAACAACTATCGCAGGAACGCGGTTGCTCACCCTGGCCCGGCCGGCCCTTCTCCATATAATACAGGGAGAAGTGGCGGCATAATCGGGACCGCCGCCAGCCGCAGGAGCAACAGCATGTCCGATAACGAAGCCTACATTGAACTAGTCGTCGACAGCATCCGCCGCCCCCTGCAGCGCGATCGCCGGCGCATCGTCATGCTCCAACAAAAAGACGGCGACCGCGTCCTCCCCATCTGGATCGGTGGCGCCACCGCCAGGGCGATTATCGCCGCCTTTATGTGCCGCGAGTATCCCAATCTCTCCCTCACCTGCCTTACCGGCTACTTCTGGCCCCTCCTCTGGCTCCTTGGCGCCCGCCGGCGCTTGCCCCTCGATTTTCAGACTCGTCGCCGGCTCCTGGCCGGTGATGGTATCCGTCGCTTTGTCATCGCCGGCCTTCAAGACCGCGCTTTTGTGGCCCAGATCGAGTTCGATGCGGGCGCCTGGTCACCACATCCGCTCCCAATCCGGCCGAGCGACGCCCTCGTCCTGGCCGCCCGGCAGCAGCACCCGCTCTTCGTGTCCCGGCCGGTCCTGGCCAAAGCCGGGGTCACCCCAGGCAATGCCGAAGAAGAATAAGCCAGCCCGACGATGCCTTGCCCTCCACTAATTGCCCCGGTATAGTTAGGAACGAACGGGTCCAGGGGGTAGCCATGTTCGAAGACGTAATCCAATTTTGGAGGAAACGATGAGCGTCACCATCCCTGATACCCATCAATGGCTGCTGCAAGACGTGGTAGTCGCCACCCTCGGTACCCTGATGCCCGAAGGGGCGCCTCAGGTCCACAAGATCTGGTTCGACTACGACGGCACCTACATCCGCATCAATACCGCCGAAGGGCGGCAGAAGGACCAGAACCTGCAGCAGCGGCCCTACGCGACCGTACTCCTGGTCGCGCCCGACAATCCCTACTTCTACCTTGAACTGCGGGGCGAGGTCGTCGAACGGGTCCTCGGTCCGGAAGCCGACGCCCATGTGGGCACGCTGGTGAAGCGCTACCTGGGCGAGCAATCATTTGAGGCGCCCGGCGACGTGCGCGTGATGTACAAAATCGAACCGAAACACGCCGTTGCGTATGGTGAGGAGGCCTGACGGCCACACCCAATCCCCTCTCGTACGGGCGACGCAGGCCGGCCTGTAGGTTCTGGTGAATTCGATGGATGGTTTCCGGCCTGCGTCGCCCCTACCACGGCGTCGCCCCGGTTACCTGATCACCAGCGGCAGCATCACCCACAAGGCTCTACCAGGGCAAATTCGCTTCACCCATTTCAAGCAACAGATTGCCGGGTGCGTTTGCCCGCCTCAGATTTGATGTCAACCCGTGAACAACCACCGTTTCGATCCGGCTGCGGTGAAGGACGTCCGGCTGGACGACGACCTGGGGATGGCGAATCCGCGGCGCCAGATCGTCTGGGTCTTGCAACGCCACCCAATAGATGTCGCCCATGGTGATGGTGTGCCGGTAGCTGACCAGCGATGTCAGGGAGTGCAACGATGCCAGAAGCCACTTGACACGTATGCTACAATTCTGGACAGGCTTATTCAGACCCACAGCCACCTGAAAACGTAGGCGAACGACGCCGGCACCCCGGCACCCGGTTGCGTTTGGGCGGTGGCCCACAACCATCCGTAAGGAGACGGCATGGCCACCGTATTGATGAATCTCGTAAATATCAGCGCGAACCTCGCCGGCCGGGTCATCTTTGACGACCTCTCCCTGGAACTGCAACTCGGGCAACGGATCGGCCTCGTCGGGCCCAACGGCGGCGGCAAGTCGACCCTGATGAAGATCATGGCCCAGGAGCTGGCCTCCGCCGGCGGCGAAATCTTCCGCGTCCCCGGCATCACCTGGGGCCGGCTCCCCCAGGAGCCCGCGCTGGACTCCGGTAACACCGTCCTCGAAGAGGCACTGACCGCCCGGCCGGAAATGACGGCCATTGAAACACAACTGGACCGGCTGGAACGGGAAATGGCCGACCCCCGCATGTACGAGGACTATACCCGGCTGGAAAAAGTCCTGGAACGGCACACCCATGCCCTGGACACCTACGAGCGTCTCGGCGGCGACCGCTATCGCAGTACCGTCGAAAAGCATCTGACCGCCTTAGGCCTGGACGAAACCATCTGGCCCACTCCCGTTCACCTGTTGAGCGGCGGCGAGAAGAAACTCGTTCTCCTCGCCCGACTGCTGGTCCAACAGCCCCAATTGCTCTTCCTGGACGAGCCGGACAACCACCTCGACATTCCCGCCAAAGAGAACCTGGAAGGCATCATCAAGAACTACCCCGGCTGTGTCGTCACCATCTCCCACGACCGCTATCTCCTCGACGAAGTGGCCACTCATATCGCCGAGTTGGAGAACGGCATGCTGACCCTCTATCCCGGCAACTACTCCGCCTACACCACCGAGAAGGAACTGCGCCGCCTGCGCCAGCAACAACTGTACGTGGCCCAGCAAAAGGAAATCGCCCGCATCGAAGCGGCAATTGCCCGCTTCGAACAGTGGGCGTCCATGGTGGTCAACGAACGGCATATCCGGCAGGCCCGCGTCCGCCGCAAGATGTTAGACGAGATGGACAAAGTTGACAGAGTGGTCGACCAGCGCCGGATGACCCTCGCCCTTTCCGGCTGGCGCGGCAGCAATAAGGTGATTGAGCTCGAAGGGGTCAGCAAGACCCTGCCTAACGGCCGCTGCCTCTGGCGAGAGATTGCCTTCACCCTCTGGCACGGCGACCGCGCCGGTCTGGTCGGTCCCAACGGCGCCGGCAAATCGATGCTGCTCAAACAACTGCTGGCGCCGGAGAATGTCGACGGTGGCCAGATCAAGATCGGGCCCAGCACGAAGATCGGCTATTACGCCCAGGAGCAGGAGACATTGGCCCTGGAGCGCACCCCGCTGCAGGAGCTGCGCAACCATGTCGCCATCGGCGAAAGCGCCGCCGTCGCCTTCCTCACCCGCTTCCTCTTCACCTACGAGCAGGTCCGGCAGCCGATCCACATCCTCAGCGGCGGCGAGCGCAGCCGGCTGCAACTGGCGAAACTGGTCGCCGGCCGGCCCAATTTGCTGCTACTGGACGAACCGACCAACAACCTGGATATCGCCTCCATCGAGGTTCTGGAAGAAGCGCTGGAGGAGTTCGTGGGCACCGTCCTCGTGGTCTCGCACGACCGCTACTTCCTCGACCGGGCCGTCGACCGCATCATCCGGCTTGAAGACGGTCGCGTTACCGAATTCCCCGGCGGCTACACCGACTATATCGAAGCGGTTGGTGCAGAGACGGCCGGCCGGCGCTGACACGCCGGCGTGGCTCAGGCCACGTCAGCCTCTCGCTCCACAACGTCCGCTGCCGGGGCCAGCAACATCCGGCCGGCACCCCCCATCATGATCAGCGCCAGCCCGGCCAGGACAATCAGGAGCGAACCGAGTTGCGGTGAGCCGATAAAGCTGCCCACTTCCCCGAAATAGGCGTGCGCCATATCGATCACTCCATGAATGCTGGTGAGCGGCTGCCAGAGGGGAGCCAATAAACCCATAAAGCCGATAAACGCGATAAATGCGCCGACCAGAATCGCCTGCGTGGTCAGCGACCGGGGGCCACCGTAATAGACAATGAAAATGATCCCGAACAATAGACTGCCCCCAAACAGGGCCAGGACCGGCAGCGCGCCGGCCGTAAAGAGCTCGCGCCCAAACCCGACGCTGATTAGAGCAGAGAGTCCGCCAAAGCCAAGCAGTGCCAATAGATGCCCTCGCTGCAGATTGCGGCGCCGGCTATACGCCTCCCGCTGCTCGCTACGATCTGTTCCCCTCATACCGCCTCCTTTCACGTGACTGGATGCGCACACGCGCAACTGCCCTGGATGATGTTTTTAGCTTAGCAGCCGGCTGCGGCGGAGTCAATAGCTCATTTCCGGACCTTTGCAGCCGGCTGCTCGCGGTTCATCTCATTGACGACGGGCCGCTGTGCACGAGGAGGCTTGCGTCTTAACTCGGCTGGGAGGCCGCCGGTTGCTGGATGTTCCTGGCTGCCGGTTGCAATAGGAAGTCAATCACTTGTTCGACAAAGAGGTCAGGCGCCAGATCCATGGCGACGTGTTGTTGTCCGGGCATGATGGCCACCCGGCTGTTGGGAAGCGCTGCATCCACCATCTCGGTCTGCCGCCGGACCAGCGGCGGGCTGTCCCCCCCAAGAAGCAACAACGCCGGCGTCGTCATGCCCCTAAATTTCTCGGGAGCGAACCGGTACGTGCGATCCAGCGTCACTTCCCTGGGAATGGTAGGCGCCATCGCAATTCGCCGCTGCCACATCGGAAGCCGGCTGTAAACGTCAAACTCATGTTGCGGCATACGCACAATCTCTCGAAACATGATCTCCAGTGCCGCTTCCAACTCGCCTTTGTCCACCAGGGCCTGCATGCGCTCCGGTGCCCCTGGCGGATAGGGCGGCTGCCCGGCGGGGATTGGTGGCTCGTAGAGAATCAGACGACGGACGCCATCCGCCAGCGACGCTCCCTCCAGGCTACAGACCGCGCCATACGAGTGCCCCAGGACGGAGACGGGACCGCCGATTGCCTCTACCACCGCGGCCACATCTTCTCCTTCACGCAACAGATGATAATCGGCAGAATCCCCGCTGCCGCCACGGCCGCGTCGATCCATTGCGTAGACGGTGAAATGCTCCTCCAGACGCGCTGAGATGGAAGACCAACGTGTATGGTCTGCCGTCGTACCGTGCACGAGGAGCAGCGGTGGTCCCGTCCCGCTGCGCCAGAAAGCAATCTCCGTGCCGTCTTTTGACAATATCTTTTCCATGTCAAACTCCTTTGTTCACTCAATACGAGGTCAACACAATTCAGGCGGAACCCTGAATATATCCATGTCAGGCCAGATCCTTTACGAAGGACACCACCTCGTGGACAAACAAATCCGGTGCCGTGTAATGAGCCAGGTGCTCCTGTCCGGGCAAAACAGTGATCCGGCTGCCGGGTAGGATTGCGTGCCAGCTTTCCATGCCCGCTTTCACAACGTCCGGACTGTCTCCACCCACGAGGAGCAGCGCCGGTACCCTCATCTGGCTGATACGTTGTTTCGCAAAGTGGTGCGATTGTGAGGCTCGAACTTCGCGTGGAAAGGTGTGGGCGGCGGCGACCATCGCCGGGAATGTGGGCCACGTTTTTGCCACTTCAATCTCTTCTGGCGTCATCTGGAAGGTTTCACGGAAGAAAGTGGTGACTGCCCCGGCGCGGTCGCCGGCATCGACCAGCGCCTCAAACCTTTCCAGCAGACCGGCCGGCAATACCTGGGGATCCATACCTTCTGGCGAATCCGTTTCGTAGACGATCAGCCGCCGGATGTTGGAGGTGAGTAATGCTGCGCCCAACACACACTGTCCGCCGAACGAATGGCCCAGCAGGTTGACCTCCGTGCCAATCGCGTCCACCACGGCGGCAACGTCCTCAAACTCCCGTTCGATCTGGTAACAATCAGCATCGCCGCTATCGCCATGTCCACGCCGGTCGACGGCATACACCGTAAAGTGTTCTGCCAGGGTGGGTAGCACGGGCCACAGCCTGCTTGAGGTCAACACGCCGGGTACGGCGACCAACGGTGGGCCGTCTCCGCTACGTTCATAGGCGATAGGCGTTCCGTCTTTTGAGCGCGCTTTGTTCACCATTGTTCCTCCAGGTTCGGGGAATAATCTTCCCGTTTGAACGATCTACTTCCCATTTTAGGAAAAATGAGGTGTTGCAGTCATGGGCAGACCTGCCCATCTTTTAGAGAAAGCGTTCGGACTTGACACACAGGAGGAGGCCGGATCCTAAGATCCGGACCGGAATCTGAGGATCCCTTTCTCCTCAACAGGATTGACATCTCTAAATGGCCGCCAGTGGAAATGTGGGAGAAGTTTGCCCGGAAAGCGTGTCTGCCTGCTTTCGGGAGTTGGCGTCCGTGCTAGCGGAGCAGTTCGTGTTCCATCGCAAAGAACACCGCTGCCGCCCGGCTGGAAATGCCGATCTTGTCGTAAATGTGTTCCAGGTGGTGCGCGACCGTTCGCTCGCTGATGACCAGAGCCTGGGCAACCTGGCGATTGGTGTCTCCCTTTGCCACCTGTTGCAGGACCTCGACCTCCCGGCCGGTGAGACCCGCAGGTAACTCGCGCTGTCGCCGTGGCGACGGGGCGGCAACTCCCAATTCCTGCGCCAGCGCCGCGAAACATTCCGGCGAGAACCGCGTCCCTGCCTCCGGCTCCATCGCCTTCAGGACATCTTCTGGATCAAGATCGCGACGGTTGGGTGCTCCCTGTAACCGGTCCTGGAAGGCATCTGCCAGCGCCAGGATACAGGCGCCCACCGGCAGTTCGTCGCCGGATAGCCCGCGATAATAGCCCGTTCCGTCCAGGCGCTCGTGGTGCATCCCCGCAATGGCGGCAACAGGTTCCAGCGCCGGCACCCGGGAAAGAATGCGCTCTGTGTAATAAGGATGTAAACGCAATTTCTCCTTATCGACTGCGCTCAACTGCTCCTGATCGAGCAAGATGTGACCGGGCAGCGCAATAAGTCCCAGATCGTGAACCAGCGCAGCCCGGCGGATGGTGTCAATATCCGATTGCGGCAAATCCATCCTGCGGGCAATACACACCGCAAAGTGGGCCGTCTCTCTCGAATGGCCCACGGTAAAGGGTGACTTCAAGTCCACAAAATCTGCGGCCGCCAGGGCAACGTCGTCCAGTTTCGCTTCGCCAATGTAGCGGTGAGGCGAATCGGGTTCAAGATCCAGCACCACTTCCCCTATATCTTGCCTGGCCCATGTCTCCCACACGTCGGGTTTCCCGGCTACGGAGAGAAAGGCGTCGACCACTTGTGGCGCAAAGATTTTGCCTTTTTGCTCAAGCGCCATCGTCTCGGCGGCATCGCGTCCGTACACCGTATTGCAGGCCTCGATTTTTAGCGCCAGGTGGAGTAAGTGGGCCTTCAGAGGAATGGCGGTTCCCTGCAGGCCGTACGGACCTTTACCGTCCCAACGCTCGAGATAGTGCCGGACCGCATTCTGCACTCCTTGCGGCATGTCGAGTCGCTGCGCCACACGAACGGCTACCTCACAAACGCCTCGGGGGCCCCCGTCGTCAGGATTGTGCAGTAACGCCTGGACAAGGTTAAGAATTCTTGTGGGGAGAGGCGCATTGGGTGACACATTTCGTCTCATCCAGCCCAGCGCCTCCCGCAGATTCGTCTCGTCAATCAGCGTGATATCGCCGATCGCTGCCAGTTCGTCGCCCTTGATGACCGGGGTCATTTCCAATGACAGGGCTGCGCAACCTGAATGCATGAGCAGAAAGCTGTAATAGAGGTCTGCCTGATCCGAAGTCGAGAGGCGCAGCTCGCGGGCCAGCGCCATACCGAGGTAGCAAGCGCGAATCGCGTGCCCCATCGGCTTACCCGTTCCCAGATCGGTGGCCAGAGAGAAGGCGGCCAGGACTTCAGCCATACGAATTGGGCCGTACGCCGGCTCAGAAGACGTGTGGTTGGCTGTAAACATTTCTCTCATTGCTCCTTGACGTTCACTTCGTGCCAATCCTGGCGCACGCCACCCAGGTCCAGAATCCGCCGGCCCTTTACCGCCCCCAGCAATTTCAGAAACACAGGCTTCTCCAGCGTCTCGTTCGGACCAGCGGCCCGGTGCCGGCCGGCCTGTTAGTGGGCAAACTGTTCATGATCATCGAAAAATCTTGCGCCTTCCTCCATGGTCACCTGCTCCTTTTCATCAGGCACGCGGCAAAAGGGAAAAATCCTGGAGATGGCAAATCTTTGGCTGAGGAGACCGGCCACAGCATTGCTTGCCTATTCTGTAAAGCCAATCAGATTCCCGGGGTGGGTGCGACGCACCATTACTGGACCACTCTACGCGCATTCTAGCAGAAAGGGCACCCCCCTGTAAAGGGTGACACGTGCCCATTTGTTTGGGGTTGGAACCCCCATTGCTTCAAGCGCTTGCACCACTGAGTCACACAACTGAAATGGCATAGTGGAGTCGCCGGTTTAGCCGGTTTTCACCTGGTAGGCCCTTCCTGTCGTGGCAAATTGCCTCCAACGCTGCCCTATAGTACACTCTTCCTAGTAGAAGAATCACTTACCAGCACTGAGCCAGTAATCTGGTGCCCGGGAGGCCATTCCAGGCCATAGACAACGATAGCAACCCATAATCTGACAGGCGTGCCACCTGTGGATTCGAAGCAAGACGAACGAGAACAATTAAGAGCAGCGATTGCCGCGCTGGAAGTTCAGCGCGCGCTCCTCGGCGACGACGTCGTCGACACCACCATCGCTGCGATGCGCGAGCGCCTGGCCGAGCTTACCCGGCAGGCCCCCGATGCCCAGCACAAGCAGATCACCGTCCTTGTGGCCGACCTCTCCGGCTTCACCGCGATGTCCGAGGCGATGGATGCCGAAGAAGTGCGGGACACCATGGACGCCCTCTGGCGCCGCCTGGACGGCCTCATCGCCGCCTGGGGCGGCCACATCGACCAGCACCTGGGCGACGGCCTCATCGCCCTTTTTGGCGTGCCCCTTGCCCGGGAAGATGATCCGGAGCGGGCCGTCCTTGCCGCTCTGGCCATGCAGGAGGCCCTGCGCGCCTTCAACCGGGAGACGGCAGCCCGGCCCGATCTCGGCATGCGCATCGGCGTCAGCACCGGCCGCACCCTGGTGGCCCCCGCCAGCCGCGGCGAGGGCATCACCGCGCTGGGGGAGACCGTCTCCCTGGCCGAGCAACTGGAGAAAGCCGCGCCGGTGGGCGCCGTGCTCATCTGCCACCAGCTCTTCCGGCACGTTTCTGAGCGCTTTGCCATTACCGGGGCCGGCACGCTGCCCGATTCCAACCGTCCCATCTACCGCGTCACCGGCGGCCGCCCCCGGCAGGCCCCCTCCTCCCGCCGCGAGATAGAGGGCGTCGAAACGCGCATGATCGGCCGCGCCCTGGAAATGAGCCGGCTGCAGGAGGCGTTGCAGGAAGCGTGCGGTCCCGGCCCGGCCCGCGCGGTGACCGTTGTCGGCGAGGCCGGCCTGGGCAAATCCCGGCTGCGTCACGAATTCAAACAGTGGTTGCGTAACCCACAGCAGCCCATCCACGTCCCCTTCCTCTTCGAATCCGGCGCCGCCCTGCAGGCCCGCCGCCTGCCCTACGCCCTCTTCCGCGATCTCCTCAGCACCTTCTGCGGCGTCCACGAGAACGATTCTCCTGCCAATGCCCGCCACAAGCTCGTCGACCGCCTGGCCATGGTGCTGCGCACCGGCGATGCCGGAACCGGCCACGAGGGCGCCCGCCGCCTGGCCCACCTTATCGGCCATCTCATCGGCTTCGACTTCTCCCACAGCCCCCACGTCCAGGGTATCGTCGAAGATGCCCGCCAGGTCCGCCAGTTAGCCTTCACCGCCGTCGTTCGTTTCTTCCGGGCTCTGGCCACCGGCGACCCCGTCCTCATTCTCCTGGAAGACCTGCATTGGGCCGATGAGGGCTCCCTAGACCTTCTCCTCCATCTGCTGCACGAGTGCGAGCAGGGGCAACTGCTCCTCATCTGCTTCACCCGCCCCTCCCTGTTTGAACGGCGGCCCGAGTGGCAGCAGCTCGTCCATCCCGGCATGTTCCACACCCTGATTACCCTGGAGCCCCTCTCCCCGGCCGACAGCCACCGCCTCATCCGCGAGATCTTGCAGAAAGTGCCCCACGTCCCCGCCGACCTCTCCAACCTCCTCGCCGGCAGTGCTGAGGGCAATCCCTTCTATCTGGAAGAGATGATCAAGGTGTTAATTGAAGACGGCGCCATCGCCAAAGAGGGCGAGCGCTGGCAGGTCCGGGCCGACCGGGCCACGCTGCGCGTCCCGACTACCCTCACCGGCGTCTTGCAGGCCCGGCTCGACCGCCTCTCCCTGCCGGAGCGGGCGATGTTGCAGCGGGCAGCCGTCGTCGGCCGCCTCTTTTGGGACACGGCCGTCGCCGACCTCGGCGCCAATGGAACCGCCGACCTGCACACCACCCTGGATGCCCTGGTCGACAAGGAATTAATCTTCCAGCGCAAAAAATCCCTCTTCGCCGGCTCCCGCGAATATATCTTCAAGCACGCCGTTCTGCGCGAAGTCACCTACGAGAGCCTGTTGCGGCAGCAGCGGCGCGTTTACCATGCCCGCGTGGCCGAGTGGCTGGCCGACCATGGGGGTGAGCGCGTCCGCGAATATGCCGGCATCATCGGCGAGCATTATGAACTGGCCGGCGATGCGGCGGCAGCCGCCACCTGGTACGGTCGCGCCGGCCGCCAGGCGCGCAACAGCTACACGCCAGAGACTGCCATTCATTACTTCCGCAAGGCGCTCTCTTTCCTG